>Ga0123356_10005036_pt1 | contig 13539 bp, 12 predicted proteins | sample TergutEmb28metaG_2_FD_92546 | JGI IMG/M metagenome (GOLD analysis project Ga0123356, IMG submission 92546) | Embiratermes neotenicus P3 segment gut microbial communities from Petit-Saut dam, French Guiana - Emb289 P3 | ecosystem: Host-associated > Arthropoda: Insects > Digestive system > Gut ...
GATCGGTGCGCCGTCCGCACCGCTCACCGGCTGTCCTGCCGCCAGGAAATCCCGGCCGGCCACCAGGTCGAAGACGTGGTGCTGATCTAGGTTGGCGCCAGTGATCCAGCTAGTCCCGGCCACCACCCTGGGATCAAGCAAATATGGCACCGGTTTGGCATTACTGCTGTTCAGGCCCAGGATCTGCGGGCCAATGTAGCCGCGCACCAGCTCGGGGTGACCCTTGAAATCGTCATCGGTGGTGGCGTCGACCTCAGCCGGGTACATCGCCGCAGCCAGGCGGGTCATGTCCACCTCGCGGTCGCCGGGCACACCAATAACCAATAGCTCCCGGCTGCCGTCTGGCTGGATCACCACCACCACCACGTTCTTCAGCGTGTCAGCCGCTGTCCATGGTCTGCCTGGCCGCGGATGGAGGGCGTTGGCCTGTTCAACCAGCGTCTCAATGGTGGCCGAACCAGGCGTCGGTTCAACGTGGGCGGTGGGCTGGTCTTTGATGTCCAGCGGCGGTGGCGCGGTGGTGGTGACAGCCTCCACGTTGGCGGCGTACCCCCCTGGGGAGCGGACAAAGGTGTCCTCGCCCACCTCGGTGGGGTGCAAAAACTCCTCGCTGCGAGACCCGCCCATGGCGCCGGACTGAGCCGTCACAATGACCACTTCTAGGCCAAGGCGCGCAAAGATCCGGCTGTAGGCAGACCGCTGCGCTTCGTAGGCCACCGCCAGGCCGGCATCGTCCAAATCGAAGGTGTAGGCGTCTTTCATAATGAACTCGCGCCCACGCAACAACCCAGCGCGCGGGCGGGCCTCATCGCGGTACTTAGTCTGGACCTGGTACAGGCACAGCGGCAGATCCTTGTAGCTGTTGTACATGTCCTTGACCAGCAGCGTGAAGACTTCTTCATGGGTGGGGGCCAGCAGGTAGTCGGCCTCCTTGCGGTCTTTCAGGCGGAACATGCCCTGGCCGTAGTCTTCCCAGCGGCCCGAGGCCTGGTAGGGCTCAGCCGGCAGCAAGGCCGGGAAATGAACCTCTTGGCCACCAATGGCTTCCATCTCCTGGCGGACTATGGCTTCCACCTTGGCCAGCACCTTCAAGCCCAGCGGCAACCAGGTGTAAATGCCGGGTGCGGCGCGGCGGATGTAACCGGCGCGCAGCAGCAGTTTGTGGCTGGCAACCTCGGCCTCGGCCGGGTCTTCGCGCAGCGTACGGACAAACAACTGGCTCATTGTTAGCACGGAACAACAATAACGGTGCCCTGGGGCGGGTGGGCCGCCAACGGCACTAGCCTGCTGACCACTAGAACATGACGGTGGCGAAGGTGCCAGTCTGTTTGAAGCCAACCGTTTTGTAGGCAGCCACGGCTGGCTGGTTGAACTCGTTGACGTACAGCGAGATGGTATTGATGCCGCGCCCGGCCGCCGCCTGCGCCACCGCGGCCATGCCAGCCGTGGCGAGACCTTGGCCGCGCCTGTCTGGCCTGGTCCACACCCCTTGCACCTGGGCCTGATCAACCAAGACGGCTCCTAGATCGGCTTTAAACTCGATGCTCAGGCCGTCCAACCCGGTGCGCACAAAGACTGCTTCCTGACCCACCAGGTGGGCCACGTGGCGGCGGTAAGCCCCACCGGGATCCGGTGGCGGGAAACCCAGTTCCTCGGTAAACATGGCCACGGCAGCGTAGAGCACCTCATCAAGTTGGTCGGCCGTGGCTAGCTTCACCCAGGGGTCTGGCAACACCAGTGGTGGGCCGTGCAGCTCCATCAACAGCTGCTCGGCAAAGATGCGGCGCGCCTTGCCCCAATGGGCCTTGAGGTGTTCCCATAACTCCAGCACAGCCTCAACCCGACCAACAATTGAGGCCGGCCGTCCACCCCGTTCCACTGCCAAGCGGGCAAACGCCTCCATCTGGCTAGGTTGTGCGCCAACCGGCATCAGATTGGCGCCACGCCAGCACAGCGCCTTGATCTGACCAGCCTTGATCAGCCCTGGCCAGCGACCTTCTTGCACAATGGCCCATGCCTCACCAGCGAGCAGCCGGCCAGCCAGCAGATCCGCCAGTCTGGCACCGGCCAGCACACCCTCAGCCCCGGCGCCTCGGCAGAACTCCACGGCCGCGGGCAACTCCTTTTGCCGCAACGGCCGCGTGGCAAGATTGGAGTGAGTTGCCCGGGCTGAATGGGTCACGGTCCCATCATGACGGCAATTATCGATGTAAAGGCCATTTTTGGCCCGCCGCCGCGAAATTGAGCGTTTTTGCTTACTGGTTTCAGTGCCCAAATAATCCTGCCAACCAAAACCCGGAGCGCATTTACTTACTTGATTACCACTGTGGGGCTTAGCCCACTTTCGGGTGACAATTCCGCAGCCATTGCCTGAGCCCGCTCCACCAGCACTGAGACAATGGCTGATTCTGGCACGGTTGCCACCACCTGGCCCTCAACAAAAAGTTGACCTTTGCCATTACCACAGGCCACCCCCAGATCGGCCTCGCGGGCCTCGCCCGGTCCGTTGACCACGCAGCCCATCACGGCCACCCGCAGCGGCACCTTGATGGCGCCGAGTGCCTCGGTCACTTGTTTGGCAAGACTCACCTGGTCAACCTGGGCACGGCCGCAACCCGGGCAGCTGACAATGTCCAGTTGGCGTTGGCGCAGGCCCAGGGCTTGCAGCAGCAACGACCCCACCTTCACCTCTTCCACCGGCGGGGCTGACAGGGAGACCCGGATAGTGTCGCCGATGCCGGCCCTCAGCAACGCGCCAAAGGCGGCGGTCGATTTGACCGTGCCTTGGAAGGCTGGTCCGGCCTCGGTCACACCTAGATGGAGCGGCCAATCCCCTTTGGTGGCCAGGAGTTCATAGGCTTTTATCATCACCACTGGGTCGTGGTGTTTGACCGAGATCTTGAAGTCAGTGAAGCCATGTTCCTCAAACAGTGAGGCCTCCCAGACGGCCGATTCAACCAGGGCCTCGGGGGTGGCTGAACCGTGCTTGGCCAGTAGGGATGGCTCCAGCGAACCAGCGTTGACGCCAATGCGCAGCGAAACTCCAGCGTCACTAGCCGCCTTGGCAATAGCGCCAACCTGATCATCGAACTGGCGAATGTTGCCCGGGTTGACCCGAACGGCGGCGCAACCGGCGTCAATGGCGGCAAAGACGTAGCGCGGCTGGAAGTGAATGTCCGCCACCACTGGGATGGTGGTTCTGCTGGCTATCTGAGGCAGGGCGGCGGCGTCTTCGGCGTTCGGCACGGCCACGCGGACAATGTCGCAACCGGCGGTGATCAGTTCGCCAATCTGTTGCAGCGTGGCGTCAACATCGGCTGTCCTGGTGGTGGTCATCGACTGGACCGAAATGGGTGCGCCGCCACCCACCAGAACCTGGCCTACCCGGATCTGCCGGGTTGGGTGGCGCGGCCAGGGTGCTTGGACGTCTGGTGGTTCACCGTGGGTTGTGGTCACAATCCAATTATTGCTGCTTGGGTCCGCCACACCTAGCCGTTCGGGGCAACCTGGCAGGTTGGCGGCCAATCCTTTCAGTCGAGGGGAACAGAGAACAGGTTTTGGATCAGTCAAACCCCAGGTCGCCTCGGGCGGCAACCTGCTGAGCGTTCCCCTCGGCTAAGAAGAGTGGGTGCACGGCCGACCAGGCGAGGGGGCTTAAAGCTGGATGGGGTTGATAATGTCGGCCGTCACCAAGATCAAGGTCATCAAGATCAACAAGCCCACCACACCGTAGGAAATTGGCATTAGCCGGGCCGAATCAGCCGGACCTGGATCGGGCCGCCCCCGCCATCTGGCCAGGGTGCGCCGCCCACCTTCGAAGATGGCGTTGACCACGTGCCCGCCATCCAATGGCAGCAGCGGCAGCATGTTGAACATCCACAGTGCAATGTTGACCATGGCACCCAGCTGCAGCCACATGGCCCAGCGAATGCGCCACGGGTCTACGCCGTCGCCCCCAGAGATCTGGCCCATGTCACCAGACACCCGGGCCACACCCACCATGGATAGCGGCGAGTTGATGTCTCGCTCGTTGCCCTCAATCATGTCCGTCAGCGTCTGCCACACCCTGACCGGCAAGGACAGATAAACCTTGGCTGATGCCCCAACCACCGACACCAGCTCTTTGGGTGCCTGGGTAATGGGCAGTTTGGCCAGCTCATAGCCGGCACTCACCCCAATCACGGGGCGGGCTTGGTCGCTCTGGTCAAACACCACCGGGGTCACCTCAAGCAAGACCGTTTGGTCAACCCGCCCCACCTCCAAGACACCCGGTGCGGTGCCACTCTTGGCAATGGCCTGACCCAAGTCAGCCCACTCCTCAATGGCCTGGCCGTTCCAGCTGACCACCGTGTCGCCGGGGAGAACTCCAGCCTGAGCCGCCGGCCCAGCCGTGGTCTTGGCATCGCATGCTTCCGTCCACCCGCCGGCCGAGTCGTAGCAGGCCGCCACCTTCTCTATTGTGGTGGAGGTTTGGTAGGCGCCAATGCCACTACCGACCACCCCAAGCAGCACCAGCGCCAGGATCAGGTTCATGGTGGGACCACCCAGCATGACAGCCGCCTTGCGTGGCGCGGACAGGGTATAGAAACCCCGGCCTTGGCTGTCCGGTCCCATCTCGGCCAGCTCTTCCCGGCTAACTGCCCGGGCCTCGTCGGCCAGCCGCGCCCGCCAGCCTTTCTTAGCGGCCTTCGGTGAGGCTTCCGGCCTATACATGGCCGCCATGCGGATGTAACCGCCTAGCAGCAACCATTTGATGCCGTACTCGGTTTCGCCGCGTTTCCGGGAGAACAAGGTTGGACCGAACCCGACCATGAACTGCGGCACCTTGACGCCAAACAGCTTGGCTGGGATGAAGTGCCCTAACTCGTGCCACGCCACCGAAACCACCAGCACGGCCACGAACACCAAAATGCCCAGGAAGTAGATCAAGTACTACCAACCGCCTTAGTCGCCTCAGCCGCCGCCCACCGCTGGGCGTCAATCACGTGATCCAGACTAACGGCCTTCCCTGGGAGCCAGCCTGGAGCATAGCTGCCTACTACAGCACTAACCGTGTCCACTATGCCCAGGAAGGACAGCCGCCCTGCCAAGAACGCCTGGACGGCCACCTCGTTGGCGGCGTTGAGCACCGCCGGATGCAGGGGGCTGGCTGCCAGGGCGGAGCGGGCTAGGTCAACGGCTTGGAAGGTGACCGCGTCCACCGGTTCAAAGGTCCAGGCCGAAGCGGTGGAGAAGTCAACCGGCTCAATCACCCCGTCCAGCCGGTCAGGCCAGGACAGCCCCAGCGCAATGGGCAGGCGCATGTCCGGCGGCGAGGCTTGGGCCAAAATGGAGCCGTCGGTGAAGGCCACCATGGAATGGATCACCGACTGGGGATGGACCACTACGTCTATCCGCTCGGGTGGTAGCTCGAACAGCCAGGCGGCCTCGATCAGCTCAAGCGCCTTGTTGATCAAGGTGGCCGAGTTGACGGTCACCACCGGGCCCATCTTCCAGGTGGGGTGGGACAAGGCTTGGGCCGGGGTGACCTGCGACAACTCTGTGCGCTGCCTCCCCCGGAAGGGCCCACCCGAAGCGGTCAGGATCAGCCGGGCTACCTCGTTAACCCCACCACCCCTCAGGCACTGGGCAATGGCCGAATGCTCGGAGTCAACCGGCACAATCTGACCAGGCCGCCGCACTGCCTCCTGGACTAGCGCGCCGCCCACCACCAGGGATTCCTTGTTGGCCAAGGCTAGGGTGGAACCGGCTGCCAGCGCCGCCAGGGTGGCGCCTAGCCCCACTCCCCCGGTAATGCCATTCAGTACCACGTCAGAACCCAGGCCAGCCACCTTGGCCACGGCCTCGGGTCCAGCTAGCACCTGAGGCGAGTAACCGTCAACGCCTGCTAATAACGCTTCAAGCCGCCCCCCGGCATCGGACAACGCCGCTGCCACCACCCGCGGCCGCCAGCGCGCCGCCTGGGCAGCCAACAATTCAAGGTTGGCGCCCCCAGCGGCCAGCGCGTCCAACCGAAAACGCCCAGGCTGCCCCGCCATCACCTCAAGGGCCTGGCGGCCAATTGAACCCGTCGAACCCAGCAGGGTGACCGAACGGTGCGGCACTGCCCTACCAGCCAGCTATTCGGCCGAGACCAGCACCTCAACGGCCCGGTCCATGAAAGCGTCCACCGGCCCCTGGCCGTAGCCGCGCCGGCCCTTGACCGGGGTGAACACCGCGTAGCGAATGTCAGAAGACTTCAACGAGGCGCCTTCGTTGAAGTAGGCGGCCAGGCGGTCTAGCAAGGCGTCCACCTGCCGGGCGTCGTAACCTTGCTGGCCACGCGGCGGCTGGGCGAAGCGCTGGCCAGGTGGGCGGCCCAGGCGGTCGTACATGGTGGTGGCCCGCTCAACAATCTTGTCCAACCAAGCCTGTTGGCCGTGTTCGTTGATGAAACCAGCCCGTTCTTTGCGGCAAAAGGCCACGTCAAGGCGGTCCAGGGCGCCATCTACCTGGGCTTCGGCGTAGCCGTGGCGCACCTGGGAGAACGCGACGGCTCTGACTTGTTCGGGGGTCATTTCCTCTTCCGAACGGCCCTCGTAGACACTCTGGGCTCGTTCAAAGAATTCGTCCACTTCACGCGGCTCGTAGCCCAAACCCCGTCTGGTCCGCCTGAACAGGTCGGTCATCGATCCCCTCCTACGTCTCTGGCTGCCAGTTGGCCACACGCCCCTGCAATCTCGCGCCCCCTGGTGTCCCTCAGCGTAACGGCCAGGCCTGCCGCCTCCAACGTGGCAACAAACCGGGCCACTGCCGCCGGCCCGCTGGCCTGCCACGGAGCCTGCTCCATGACAGGTTCCGCCGCGTCCACGCGGGTGGCTGCCAGGCGGCTGCCAGCAGGGGCTGTCCTTGGCCGTTGGAGGGCGCCAGCTGACTCCCTCCGGGGCCTTTGGTCCACCGGGTTGAGCGGGATGGGGTTGACGTGAACCCACTTGGTCCCATGGTGGCGAAGCCGTTCGGCCAGCAAACGAGCTCGCCACTGCTGATCATTGATACCCCTAATCAGGGCGTATTCAATGGAGACCCGCCGCCCAGTGGCCAGGAAGTAGCCGTGGGCTGCCTCTAGGACCTTAGCCACCGGGTATTTGGCGTTGATGGGTACCAGGCGGTCGCGCGCCTGGTCATCTGGGGCGTGCAGCGAGACGGCTAGACGCACCGGCAAGCCTTCGGCGCTGAGGCGTTCAATGCCTGGGATCAGGCCGCAGGTAGAGACCGTCAGTTTGCGGGCGGAGATGCCCAGACCGGCTGGGGTGTCCTGGCTAGTGACGCGCAGGGCTTGGACCGTGGCTTGATAGTTGCCCAGGGGTTCGCCTTGCCCCATTAAAACCACATTTGACAAGCGTTGATGGCCCGATGCCGGTAGCTCGCCTAGGCGCACCAGGGCGGCGGCTTGGCGGACCTGATCTACCATTTCGGCGGCCGAGAGGTTGCGGGTCAAGCCTTGGCGGCCGGTGGCGCAAAACGGGCAACCCATGGCGCAGCCCACCTGCGAGGAGATACAGGCGGTGACACGCTCCGGGTAAGCCATGACCACGGTCTCAACTGCGGTCTGGTCAAACAGGCCGTACAGGGTCTTGATGGTGGCGCCCGCGTCGCAGCTTTGCCGCTTGACCTCCCTCAGTAAGGTGGGCAGGTAGGCGGTGACCAACTGGGTGCGTTGGGCGGCTGGCAGGTCTGACATGGCCGCTGGGTCGCAGGTCAAGTGATCAAAGTAGTGCCTGGCCAGCTGCCGCCCACGCATGCGTGGCCAGCCGCCAGCCACCACCCAATGGTCGCGTTGAGCCGGGGTCAGGTCGGCTAGATGCTGGGGCGGGCTGGGTGGCATGGCCTCAGCCTGGTCCACCCTGGACCCACCAGGTCAACAGCAGGTAGGCCGCCGGTGCGGTCAGCAGAATCGAATCGACCCGGTCTAGCACGCCGCCGTGCCCCGGTAGTAGTGAACCCATGTCTTTTAGCCCAAGGTCGCGTTTTAGTAGCGAGACGGCTAGATCACCCAGGGTGGCGGTGCCCACGCCCACCAGGCCCAACACCAAACCAAGCCACAAAGGGCCGTGCAGCAGCCAGAAGGCCACCGCTGCCACCGCCATGGTCAGGACTAACGAACCAGCCAAGCCTTCCCAGGTTTTTTTGGGGCTGACGCTGGGTGCCAGTTTGTGCTTGCCCAAGTAGCTGCCGGCAAAGAACCCGCCGGTGTCGCTGGCTGCCGGCAGGGCCACTAGCAACACCACCAGCCACCGGCCGTAGTTGAAGAAGTCTTCGAAGGCCAACAGCACCACGAAACTGGCCAGGCCAGGCAGATACAGGACGGCAAAGAACGCCGCGTAAAGGTCCTTGGCGGGCGGGCGGCCACCTGCGGCATCGGCCAAACACCAAGCCATGGTCAAGGCTACGGTCAGCACAAACCCGACCACCACGCCGGGGGGACCCGAGGTGGCGGCGGCCACCACCATGCCAACCCCGCCCAAGGCTAAGGGAACAACCGGCAGGTCTATCCCGCCTTTGGCCAACGCCCGGCTCAGCTCCCAACTGGCTAGCGTCACGGCAATGGCCACCAGGGCCACAAACGGCCAGGGGTTGAAGCACACCGTGGCTAACAGCAGGGCAATCAGCCCCAAGGCCACCGGCACGGCGACTTTCAGATTGCGGCCACCGGGCTTGGCTGGGCCATTGGCACTCTGGGCGCCAGGTACAACGTCTGGGGCTGCGCCGTTGGGCGCAGGCTGGTCCTCAGAGGGCGCCCCTGGTTGGCTGGTAGTGCCGGGCTCCGCCTGGCTGGACCCATCAGTTGCCCGGTCAGATGGTCCGCTAGACCTCAAGTAGTTCGGCCTCCTTGTGGGCTAGCAGCTCATCGATCTTGGTGATGTGCTTCTTGGTGACGCCCTCAAGTTCATGTTCGGCGCGGCGGACTTCGTCCTCGCCGGCCTCGCCGTCTTTCTGGATCCGGCTCAAGGCTTCCTTCGCCTTGTGCCTGGCTTGACGAACCCCCACCCGGCCTTCTTCGGCCCGGGACTTGGCCAGCTTGACGTACTCCTTGCGGCGTTCGGCTGTGAGCTCAGGCAGGTTGACAATGATGACTTTGCCGTCGTTGGAGGGGTTGACGCCCAGGTCAGATTCTCTGATGGCTTTTTCGGTGGCCCCCATGGCGGTCTTGTCATAGGGCGTGATGTGGACGGTGCGGGCCTCTCGCACGGCAACGGAGGCCAACTGCTGCAATGGCGTGGCTGTACCGTAGTAGTCGACCAGGATCCGGTCGAACAGCGAGGCACTGACCCGGCCGGTGCGGATGTTCTGGAACTCCTTGGCCGAGTTTTCCACCGCCAAACCCATGCGCTGTTTGGCCTGCTTCATCACATCGCTAATCATGTGGCACTCCTTTGTCCTTTTGAGCCTGGCGGGTAGCCAGACAGCGACAGTGTCAACGTGGGTAGCATGCGGCGCGGCAAGGCCGGCGCCGTCACACTGTTACCAGCGTACCCATGCGCTCGCCCAGCAGGGCCCGGCGCACCTGGTTTGGGCCGTCTAGGCCGAAGACCACCATGGGTAGTTGGTTCTCCTGGCACAGTGACAAGGCGGCTGCGTCCACCACCTTCAGTCCCCTAGCCAAAGCTTCTTGGTAGGTGAGGCGTTTGATCAACTGGGCGCTGGCGTCATGCCGTGGGTCGGCCGTGTAGATGCCGTCCACCCCGTTCTTGGCCATCATGACCACCTGGCAGTTGGTCTCTAGGGCACGCTGGGCGGTGACGGTGTCGGTGGAGAAGTAGGGCATACCGGCTCCGGCGCCAAATATGACAATACGGCCCTTTTCCAGATGACGAATGGCTCTGAGCGGTAGGTAGCTCTCTGCTACCTGGCCCATTGAGATGGCGGTCTGGACCCGGGTGGGTACTCCGGCTTGCTCGCAGAAGTCTTGCAGGGCCAGGCAGTTCATGACGGTGCCCAGCATGCCCATGTAGTCCGCCCTGGCGCGGTCCAGTCCGCGCTGGGCCAACTCGGCACCGCGGAAGAAGTTGCCGCCACCGACCACCACGGCCACCTGCACGCCTTCGGAGACGGCGCCGGCTATTTGCCTGGCAATGTCTGCCACCACGTCTGGGTCAACCCCCAGTTGGCCTCCACCGAAGGCTTCGCCGGATAGCTTCAGCATGACCCGGCGGGAATCGGGCCGCCGGTGCGATGGTTTGGCTCTTGGTGACGCGGCCGGTAGGGCGGCCGAATCCGGCACCGGTCTAGGCTCCGACCCGGAAGCGGGCGAAACCTGTGACTTGGCCACCAGCCGCCTTCAAGACTTGGCCAACCGACTGCTTGGGGTCCTTGGCAAAGGCCTGGTCCACCAGCACATTCTCCTTGAAGAAGCCGTTCATGCGGCCTTGGACAATCTTGGGTAGGGCGGCCTCGGGCTTGCCCTCTTCCTTGGCGGTCTGCTCGGCAATGCGCTGTTCGGATTCAACGGTCGCTGCCGGAACGTCTTCGCGGGTCAAGTAGGTGGGTGAATAGGCCGCAATGTGCATGGCAATGTCATGAGCCACCGCCTCATCGACCTGGTCGGTGGCCAGCAGCACCCCCACCTGTGGGGGTAGGTCTTTGTTGGTCCGGTGCAGGTACAGGTCAACCGCCGGACCAGCCACCTGGGTAACGCGGCGCAACTGCAAACGCTCCCCGACCGTGGCCGAAAGGTTGTCAACGGCGTCTTGGACGGTGCCGCCATCGGCCATAGCCGCGGCCGCCACCGCCTCCACGGTGACGTCTGCTTGGGCGGCTGCCACCTGCAGGATCGCTTGGGCCAGGTCAATGAACTTGGTGGCCTTGGCCACAAAGTCGGTTTCGGAATTCAGCTCTATCATGACGCCGCGTTGGCCGGCGGCTGTGCTGGCTACCGCTGCCGCCACCAAGCCGTCAGAAGTAGAGCGGCCTTCGCGCTTGGCCAGGCCTTTGAGCCCCTTGACGCGGATAATCTCCATGGCTTTTTCGGCGTCGCCGTTTGCCTCGTCCAGGGCCTTTTTCACGTCCATCATGCCGGCGCCGGTGCGCTCGCGCAGGGCTTTGATGTCTGCTGTGGTGTAGTTCGCCATGCTTGGCTGCCTTTCTTGGCTTGATCGAAAACGGCTAGGACCTGGCTATTGGCCAGTCGCTTGGTCGGTTGGCTTGACGTCTTCTGCGATTGTGAGCTGCCCAACCGGGGTGACGGTTGCGGCCACGGGCTCGGCCACGGTTTCGGCCACGGGCTCGGCCACGGTTTCGGCCACGGGCTCGGCCACGGGCTCGGCCACGGTTTCGGCCACGGTCTCAACCATGGGGGTCTGCACTGCCTCGTCGCTGACTTGCAGGCCTGCCACTTGGCCGGACTGCGCCAACGCCACGTCTTGTGCGTCTGCCGCTAGCTCGGTGCCGGTCACTTGTGGGACCACGCCCTCGCGAGTTCTTTCAGCCTCGGGACCGTCAATGGTCGCTTCGGCGTGAGCCACTTGGCCGCTGACCGGTTCGGCATCACTGACGGCTAGCAACTCTTGTTCCCATTCGGCTAGGGGTTCAGCCGCCGCGGTCTCTTCCTCGCCCTCGTCTACCTTGGCGGTGTGGCGCTCCACTAAGCCCTCAGCCACGGCGTCTGCCACCACCCGGGTCAGCAGGGCCACAGCGCGAATGGCGTCATCGTTGCCGGGGATCTTGTACTCCACCTCGTCTGGATCGGCGTTGGTGTCCAAGATGGCCACAATCGGGATGCCCAGCTTGCGAGCCTCGTCGACCGCCAGGTGTTCTTTCTTGGTGTCCACAATCCACACAGCTGCCGGCACCTTGCCCATGTTGCGGATGCCGCCCAGCGTGCGGTCTAGCTTGTCCCGCTCGCGGCTCATCATCAGGCGTTCTTTCTTGGTGAACGGCGAACCGGTGCCTTCGTCCAGGTTCATCTCTTCCAGTTCCTTCAAGCGGTGCAACCGCTTGGAAATAGTCTGGAAGTTGGTCAACATGCCACCCAGCCAGCGCTGGTTGACGTATGGCATACCCACCCGGCTGGCCTGCTCTTGAACCGACTCTTGGGCCTGCTTCTTGGTGCCAACAAACAGCACCGATCCACCGCGCGCCACGGTCTGCTTGATGAAGGCGTAGGCGCTGTCGATGTAGGCCAGGGTCTGGGCTAGGTCAATGATGTAGATGCCGTTGCGCTCGGTCATGATAAAGCGCTTCATCTTGGGGTTCCAACGGCGGGTCTGGTGCCCAAAGTGGACGCCGCTGTCCAACAACTGGCGCATGGTAACAATGGCCATGGTTATGTCCTTTCGGTTATCCGCCACAACGGCTGGTGCCGGTGGCTCCTAGCGCCCTCACCGCTCAGCACCGGGCGTAGCCCGGACCTAGCCAACCGGCGTCTCCTGGCTGAAGCACAGGGCGCGCGAAGTCATCCGCCAATTTGACGAATGCCTTGCCATCCTAGCCGATCCGCTGGCGGGCCTTTGCGGTCGCCGGTTGGCGCAGGCCAACCTGCCTGGCATCACACTTGATCACAGCCTTAGCCCCACAGCATGCCTGGGATCACACTCGATCAGGGAACTGCTTCCATAACATGCCGCCCGTCACACCCATCGTCTCAACGACAAGAGACAGGAACGACAGTGACTACAGGCACGGCTATTTGCCCACAGCCAGATCGACAGTGACCAGAAGCTTGCTCAATCGCGCGGCTTTTCGACGTTCCAACAGGTCACAAAGCCACCTGGTGCGTACCCAACATGCCTGGGATCACACTCGATCAGGGAACTGCTCCCACAACATGTCACCCGTCACACTCGAATGCTGTACTCCTTCGACAGTAGGAGACTCGTCACACTCAATGGGTAAGCTTGCGCCGTTGGTCCTGGTGGCCGTTCTGATGCTGCCGGGAAGCGGCCCAGTAGACCAACCGGAAGACGATTAAGGCACCACCATGGCCGCCCGGTGGACAGGTAACGGCAGGTGCTTGGTTTTCGCACCACAAGCGTTGCATGTCTTGCTGGACGGATACCACCGGCCGCCTACCATCAACCTGGCGCCCCGGTCAGGGCATTTGTATTCGAGTCGATGCCGGAACTCCCCTAACCCGGCGTCCAGGATTGACTTGTTCAACCCGGCTTTAGCTTTGGCTTGGCCGGCAGGAACGCGCCTAGTTTGTCTGGGTGTGGCCTCGGTTCGGACGAACCGTCATGCCTTTGACGCTCAGGTCTTCGATGCAGATGAACGAGGGTAAGCGAGTTTGTTCATCCGAGGCAAACGAAGATGTTGACGAGCGCAGCGAGGAGCACATCGAGGCAGGCCGAGCGGCTGGTGTTGGGAAATGGCAGCCGCTGGTCATCCGGTACCGGGGAACGGTCGCCTCCAGTGGCGCCGGTACCGGGAACTGGCTCTCAAGCCACCCGATTTAGAGCCACCTGTCGGTACCAGCGGTTCATTTCGCGACCATCTCCAGGGACCAACCAGCCCCACATGACCATCTGCCGGCACCGATCAACCAACTGGCACCGGGAAATGGCA
>Ga0123356_10005037_pt1 | contig 13534 bp, 15 predicted proteins | sample TergutEmb28metaG_2_FD_92546 | JGI IMG/M metagenome (GOLD analysis project Ga0123356, IMG submission 92546) | Embiratermes neotenicus P3 segment gut microbial communities from Petit-Saut dam, French Guiana - Emb289 P3 | ecosystem: Host-associated > Arthropoda: Insects > Digestive system > Gut ...
ACAGCTCGCCGTCCGCGTCGGCGGTGAGCTCGAGCTCGCCCGCGCTCAAGGCCCCATGCTTTACCGGCGAGGGGAGGTCCTCCACGATCGAGTCCAGCAGCCGCGTGGTGCCGAGATTGCGCGTCGCCACGCCGCACACCACGGGGAAGATTTTGCCGTGGTTGGTGCCCTCCTCGAGCGCGTGCACGATCTCCTCGTGCGAGATCTCCTCGCCGTCGAGGTAGCGCTCCATCAGCACGTCGGAGACCTCGGCGACCTCGTCCATCAACTTCTCGCGGTACCGCTGCGCCTGCTCGGCGTGCTCCCCGGGGATCGCGATCTCCTCAAAGCCCGCCCGCGTGGCGCTCTCCTGCCGGAAGGCCCGCATGTCGACGAGGTCGATCACGCCGCTCACCTCGTGCTCGGAGCCCATCGGGATCTCGGTGGCCACCACGTGCGCACCGAAGGCGCTCTTCAGCTGCTCCAGCGCGCGGAAGAAGTCGGCACGCTCGCGGTCGAGCATGTTGACGAAGATCAAGCGCGCCAGGTCGAGCTCGGCCGCGCACTGCCACAGGCGCGCGGTCGACACCTCCACCCCCATTACCGCGTTCACCACGAAGATCGCCGACTCGCACACCCTGAGCGCGCCGAGCGCGTCGGCGATGAAGCTCGGCTCGCCCGGGGTGTCCAGCAGGTTGATGCGCCGCCCCTTCCAGTCGAACGAGCTGAGCGTTGCGGAGATCGACATCTGCCGCGCCTGCTCGTCGGGATCGGCGTCGGAGATCGTCGAGCCGTCCGGCACCGACCCCAGGCGCGTGGTGAGCCCCGCCTCGAACAGCAGCGCCTCGTGCAGGGAGGTCTTGCCCGCCCCGCGATGGCCGACGAGGGCGACATTGCGAATACTCTCCGCGCTCGGGCGCATGGGCTCTCCTTGTGGTCGGGTGTGCGGCCACGATAGCGACCTTCATCACAATCCGGCACGAGCCGGCGCTCGCTCCGGCGGTGCCGGTGCCGGTGCCGATGCAAGTGCCAGTGCCGATGCAAGTGCCAGTGCCGATGCAAGTGCCGGTGCCGGTGCCGGTCGAGCTCCGTCCGTTGCGTTTTTTGTTTTTTGGATTGGTTCCGCGCGGAACGAATCCTCTTTTTGAATCCCCCAACGCTGCCTCCGACAGGTGTGTTCGAGGCCCCGCGCCAGATTTCCGCAAAATGCGAAGCTGGTGGGAGGCCCGGTCAGATGCAGCGCCCCGCCCCCGCTCAGCCTCGAGGATGGCTGTGCCGGTAGACGCGCCGCAGGCGCGCCGACTCCACGCGGGTGTAGACCTGGGTGGTCGAGATGCTGGTGTGGCCCAACAGCTCCTGGATCGCGCGCAGGTCGGCGCCGCCGTCCAGCAGATGGGTCGCGAAGCTGTGGCGCAACGCGTGGGGCGAGGCGCCACCGGCGATCCCCGCGCGTCGCGTCCAGCGGGCCAGCCGGCGGCGCACATCGCTCGTCGACAGGCGCCGCCCCGAGCGGCTCAGGAACAGCGGCTCGCGCTCGTCGCCGCGCGCGCTGGCTCCCTCCGCGCCACGCGCGGCGAGCAGCTGCGGCCGCGCGCGCGCCAGGTAGTCGCCGATCGCCGCGATCGCCGGCTCGCCGGCGGGGACCACGCGCGTCTTGGCGCCCTTGCCCTCCACGCGCACCTGCTCGCCGTCGTGATCGATGTCGCACGGGCGCAGCGAGACGAGCTCCTCGGCGCGCAGCCCGCAGGCGTAGGCCAGCTCGAACATCGCGCGGTCGCGCCAGTCGAGCGGCCCGCCGCCGCCGATCGAGTCCAGCAGGCTCTCCATCTCCCCCACCTTGAGCACGCGCGGCAGGCGCGAGGGCCGCTTGGGGGTGGCGATCAGATCGGCCGGGCTCTGGTCGATCAGCCCGCGCTGGCGCAGCGCGCGAAAGAGCGCCCTGATGGCAGCCAGCTTGCGCGCGACCGTGGTGGGCGCGCGGCCCGCGTCCGAGAGCGCGGCCACGTAGCGGCGCAGCTCCCGCGGACCCACCTCACGCGCCGACAATCCCGCCGCCGCGCACCAGCGCGCAAACTGACGGGCGTCCGCGCGGTAGGCGTGGCGCGTGCGCGCGCCGCTGCCCAGCCGCGCGAGATCCTGGTCGAGCAGCTCGAGCGCACCGTCCCATCCCTGCTCGAGCGCAGCATCGTCATCGCCCACGCACACTGATTTCGCCGCCCCGCGCGCGGCCCCTTGTCCAGTTCAACGCGCCAGGGCGCCGGGGCGCGCGCCCAGCAGCGGGCGCAACAGCCGCTCGAGCTCGTACCAGTCGGCCGCGCAGAGGATGTCCTCCTCTTCGCAGATCTCCTGATTCCAGGGGTGCACGATCGTGGCGACTGCGATGCCGCGCTCGATCGCGCCCGCCAGGTTGGCGGGGCTGTCGTCGATCAGCAGATCGATGTGCAACTCCACGCAGCGGCCGACCTTGTCGAAGGAGCAGTGCACATCGTCGTAGGCCACCCCCACCTCCCGCAGCCACCGTTCGGTCACCACGCGCCGGTGCGCCGGCCGGTGGCTGGTCACGTGCACGTAGTGGCCCGCCGCACACCACGCGCCCACCGCCTCGACCGCCCCCGGGTAGGGCCGCGAGGCGAGAATCGCCTGATCGCTGTGGCTCTCCTCGATGCACAGCTCGAGCTGCTCGGGGCGCAGGCGCGTTATGCCCCACGTGAGCTGCTCCTCGTAGGGCAGCGTCACGCCGAAGCGCCGCAACGAGATCTCCGAGAGCGTATCCCAGTAGTGGTGCAGCGTCGAATCGATGTCGATCGCGATCCGCATGGCGGCCCGCCGAGTACATTATGCGATCGATGGCGGCCACCACTTCGGTTCCCCGCGAGGGCGGGCACGACGGCGACGCGCCGGGCGGGCACGACCGCTACGGGCCGGAGGGGCGCTCCGCGTGGCTCGAGGTCGATTGGCGCCGCCACCAGCGCTGGGTGGCGGTGGAGGGGCAGCCGGTGAACGTGATCGAGCTGGGCGAGGGCCCGCCGCTGGTGTTCGTGCATGGGCTCGGCGGCTCCTGGCCCAACTGGCTCGAGCAGCTGCCGGTGTTCGCTCACGATCATCGCGTAGTCGCGCTGGATCTGCCGGGCTTCGGCCATTCGCCCAAGCCGCGCTGGAAGATCACGATCTCCGCCTACGCGCGCCTGCTGGAGGGGCTGCTCGAGGAGCTCGCGATCCCCTCCGCGGCGCTCGTGGGCAACTCGATGGGCGGGTTCATCTCCGCCGAGCTCGCGCTCGCGAGCCCCGCGCGCGTCGAGCGCTTGGCGCTCGTGTCGCCGGCGGGGATCTCCACCGAGGGCTACGACCCGCACCTGCCCACGCTGCGCCGGCTGGAGCGGATCCTGGCGGCCAGCACCGGCTGGCTGGCGGCGCATTCGGAGACCGTCGAGCGCCGGCCGCGGCTGCGCACCGCCACGCTGTCGATCGTCGCGCGCCACCCCGCGCAGCTGCCGGCGCCGCTGGCCGCGGAGCAGCTGCGCGGAGCCGGCAAGCCCGGCTTCCTCGACGCGCTGGGCGCGGTGGTCACCTATCCCCTGCGCGAGCGGCTGCGCCAGATCGCCTGCCCCACGCTGATCGTGTGGGGCGCCAACGACCCGCTGATCCCGATGCGCGACGCGGAGGTCTTCGAGCAGCTCATTCCCGGCGCGCGCAAGGTCGTGCTGCCCGACACCGGCCACGTGGCGATGTTCGAGCGCCCCGCGCTCTTCAACGAGCTGCTGCGCGAGTTTCTCGGCGATTGACCGTCCGCGCGAGCGCCCCGGCGACCGAGCCGCGGCGGGTGAGCGTCAGCGCGTGAGCCTCGGCGGGCGAGTCTCGGCGGGCGAGCTCAGCGCGTGAGCGCGCCCTGGGAGGCGCTGCCGACCAGCTTGGCGTACTTGCGGATGGCGACCTCCAGCCCGGGGCGATCGGGGGCGGGCGGCGTGTGGTCGCGCAGCCGCTGTGCGATCTCCTCGGCGGAGAGGCTCACATCGATGCGCCGCTCGTCGACGTCGATCTGGAGCTCATCGCCGTCGCGCAGCGCCGCGATCGGCCCGCCGCTGGCGGCCTCCGGCGCGATGTGCGCCGCCATGAAGCCGTGCGTGGCGCCCGAGAAGCGCCCGTCGGTGATGAGCGCCACGCTCTCGCCGAGTCCCTCGCCCACCAGCGCGGCGGTCACGGCGAGCATCTCGCGCATGCCCGGCCCGCCTGCGGGGCCCTCGTTGCGGATCACCACCACGTCGCCCGCCGCGATCCCGCCGGCCAGCACCGCGGCCATCGCCGCCTCCTCGCCGTCGAACACGCGCGCGGGACCGGTGTGGCGGCGGCGCTCGTGGCCGGCCAGCTTCACCACACACCCCTCCGGCGCCACGTTGCCGCGCAGGATCGCAAAACCGCCGCTCAGCTTCAGCGGTTCCGCCAGCGGGCGCACCACCCGCTGGCCGGCGGTCTCGCGCGCCTCGGCCGCGTGCTCGCCGATCGTGCGCCCGGTCACGGTGATCGCGTCGCGGTGGAGCACGCCCGCCTCAGCCATGCGCTCGAGCACCAGCGGCACCCCGCCGGCCTCATACAGGTCGGTCGCCACGTAGCGGCCCCCCGGTTGCAGGTCGCACAGCAGCGGCGTGCGCGCGGAGATGCGGTCGAACTCCTCGATCGCAAGCGGCACGCCCGCTTCGTGGGCGACCGCCAGCAGGTGGAGCACCCCGTTGGTCGAGCCGCCGCTCATCGCCACCGAGGCGATCGCGTTCTCGAGCGCCTCCCTGGTGATCACATCGCGCGGGCGCCGGCCGCGGCGCAGCACGTCCATCACCAGCTCGCCCGCCTGAAATGCCACCTCGAGCTTGCGCCCGTCCTCGGCCGGCACCATCGCGGAGCCGGCGGGAGAGATGCCCAGCACCTCGAAGGCCATCGCCATCGTGTTGGCGGTGAACTGCCCCCCGCACGCGCCGGCCCCCGGCGAGGCGGCCTCCTCCAGCTCGTGCAGCTCCTCCGCGGTGATCCGCCCCGCGGCGTGCGCGCCCACCGCCTCGAACACCTGCTGGATCGTGACCTCCTCGCCCCGGAAGCGGCCGGGCCGAATCGAGCCGCCGTACAGCATCAGCCCGGGGATGTCCAGGCGCGCCAGCGCCATCACCGCGCCGGGGATCGTCTTGTCGCACCCCGTGATCGTGACCAGCGCGTCGAAGCAGTGCGCGCCGGCCACCAGCTCGATCGAGTCCGCCACCAGCTCGCGCGAGGGCAGCGACGCGCGCATGCCGGGCGTGCCCATCGTGATCCCGTCGGAGATCGCGATCGTGTTGAGCTCCATCGGGGTGCCGCCGGCCGCCCTCACCCCCTCCTTGACCTTCGCCGCCAGCACGCGGTTGTTGAAGTTGCACGGCATCGTCTCGATCCAGGAGTGCGCCACACCCACGATCGGCCGCGCGAGATCCTCCGCGGAGTAGCCGATTCCGTGCAGGTACGCGCGCGCCGCCGCGCGCGCGGGCCCCTCGGTGAGCGCGCGGCTTCGGTGGCGCGGATCGAACAACGACGACGACTGCATCGTGCGGGACCCTATCGGGCAGAGGATCCCGCGCCCGGTGCGCCACCCCGCTCGGGGCCCGCGCGGCGCGTGTGGCCCGGCGAGTCGCCCCGCGATCCCTCCGGCTCGTGGTCGCTCGGCTGCCCGCGGTCGCGCAGCGCCGCGATGCCCAGCACATCCACCGGCCCCGCACCTGCGCCGACGTCGCGCAGCCCGTGCCTCACCGCCTCGCCGGCCACCGCGCGCGCCGCGCGCGCGGCCTGCAGTGGCGTGCGCCCGAGCGCCAGGTGAGCCGCCAGTGCCGCGGAGTGCGTGCAACCGGATCCGTGCGCCCCGCCACCGAGATGGCGCTCGCCCGGGATCTCCACGATCTCGCCGTCGCCCTGCAGGAAGAGGTCGACCGCCCGCTCGCGATCGCCGCCAACCGCCGTTGCGCGATGGCCGCCGGTCAGCACCACCGCGCCCGAGCCGAGCGCGCCCACGGCTCGCACCAGCGCCTCGTCGGTGAGCGCATCGAGGTCGGCGGGCGCGTCGGGCTCGGCGGCGGCCCCCACCAGCACCCGCGCCTCGGGCACATTGGGCGTCACCACGCCGGCTCGCGGCAGCACCTGCTCGAGCAGCGCCCGTCGCGCGTCCTCCTCGAGCAGCTGCGCGCCCGACTCGGCGACCATCACCGGGTCGAGCACCACCGGCGTGCGGTGCGGCAGCTCATCGAGCGCGCGCGCCACACCGAGCGCGACCTCCGCCGTGCCCAGCATGCCGATCTTCACGGCGTCGACGCCGATGTCGTCGGCAACCGCGCGCACCTGGGCGAGGATGATCTCCACCGGCACCGGATGGACGGCGCTGACCCCCAGCGTGTTCTGCGCGGTGATCGCGGTGATCGCGCAGGTGCCGTGCACCCCACAGCGCGCGAACGCCTTCAGGTCGGCCTGGATACCGGCGCCGCCGCCCGAATCGGAGCCCGCGATCGTGAGCGCCACGGGAGTTCGGCGGCGATCGGCGGACACGATCGGAACCGTAGGGCAGGCGAGCGGCGACCGACGCCTCGCCACCCGCCCGACGAGGTCGCCGCGCTGCCCTCCAGTCTGGCGCTCGCGCCGGCGCCACCCTCGAACACACCTGTCGCACGGGCCGTTGGGGGATTCAAAAAGAGGATTCGTTCCGCGCGGAACCAATCTTTAAAACAAAAAACGACACGGCCGCTGCTCGACTGGCACCCTCGCGAAGAACCCCGGCGCCGCCCCGGCGCCGCCGAGCCGTCCCAAGTCGCGTGTACCCTCGCCGGGTGGATCGGCGGAGTCTGGGCACGCTCGGCGAGGAGCTCGCGCTCGCGCACCTCCACGCGCGCGGCTTTCAGACGGTCGCGCGCAACCACCGCACGCGCCACGGCGAGATCGACCTGATCGTCTTCAACGGCGTGGCCCTGGTGTTCGTGGAGGTCAAGACTCGGTGCGTGGCCCGCTTCGCCGGAACCCGCCCCGGCGGGATCGCGGAACCGCTGGAGTCGATCGGGCCGCACAAGCGCGCGCGCCTGCGCCGCCTGGCGAGCGCCTGGCTCGCCGAGACCGACGACCGGCCAAACGCTCGCGAGCTGCGCTTCGACGCGATCGGCGTGCGCGTCGACCGCCGCGGGGAGCTCGTGGCGCTCGAGCACCTGCCGGGGGCGTTCTAGATCTGGACGGAGACCGTCAGAGTGTCAGCTGCTGGTAGGCGGCCGACTGGAAGGAGAGGCGGTGCAGCGACGACACGCCCAGGCGCACGATCGCGTCGCGGTGCTCGGGCGTGGAGTAGCCCACGTGCTCGGCGAACCGCCAGCCGGGATGGAGCTCGTCGGCGTGGCGCATGTAGCGGTCGCGGGTGACCTTGGCGATGATCGAGGCGGCCGCGATCGCGGCGCTCGTGGCGTCGCCGTCCACGATCGCATGGTGGGAGGCCTCCAGCTGGGGCAGCGAGAAGCCGTCCACCAGGCGGGCCACCTCGCCGCCCACGCCGCTGGTCACACCGAGCATCGCGTCGCCCAGCGCCGCGAGATTGGTGTTGTGCAAACCCCGGCTGTCGATGCCGCGCACGCAGCGCGACACCACCGTGACCCGCGCCGCCGCGCTCAACACCAGCGGGAAGAGCACCTCCCGCGCGTGCGCGGTGTGCTGCTTTGAGTCGTTCAGCGCCGCCAGGCCGCGGAGCTCGCGCGCGGTCAGCCGCTCGTAGTCGAACAGCACGCCGGCCGCCACCAGGGGCCCCGCGAGGCATCCGCGCCCCGCCTCGTCCACGCCGGCCACCAGCCGCATGCCCAGGCGCCGGTCGAACGCGAAGAGGCGCCTGCCGCTGGAGCCCTTGCGCCGCCCCCTGCGCCGCGCACGCCCCTTCGACCCACCCCTGGCGGTGGCGGCCGCGCTCACGGCCTCGCGCCCGCCGGAGCGCTAGAAGAACCCGACGCGATCGGGCGGCCAGTACGTGGCGAACGCGTCGCCGATGATCCACGATGTCGGCACCGGCCCCCAGAATCTGCTGTCGTCGGACTCGCCACGGTTGTCGCCCATCATGAACCAGTGGCCGGGCGGAATCTTGATCGGCACCGGGAAGTCGCACTCGCCGCTGGTTCCACAGGCGCGGATGTAGGAGTCGCTCTCCCGCTTTCCGTTGCGGTACACGTGCCCTTCGCGTATGTAAATGGTGTCGCCCGGCCCCGCCACGATCCGCTTGATGAAGTTGACACTGGACGCCTGTGAGATCGGCGCCGCGCACGCCGCGCCGCCGGGGGTGACCATGTGCGGCGCGGGGCCACACACCTCCTGTTCGGCGCCCTTCGGCGGATGGAACACCACGATCTCGCCCACTTTGGGGCCGGAGATGTTCATGCCGATGCGGTCCACCAGCACGCGCTGGCCCTTCACGAGCGTCGGTTCCATCGAGCCGCTGGGGATCTTGTAGGGCTTGACCAGGAACGCCTGAATCAGCAGCGCCAGCCCCAGCGCCACCACCACGATCACCACGAGCTCGATCAGCGCGTTGCTGCGCGATCTCTTCGCCTTGGTCGCCGCAGGGGTCTTGCCCTGAGACGGTGTCATCGGCTCCTTCCGCTCACCCGGCTTCAGGTTGGTTTTCACGCCGTCGCGTCGCCGGCGGTGTGCTCGGCGGCCTCCGGTGCCGACGCCGCCTCGTCCGCGGCGGCGGCGGGGGCCTCCTGGGTCGCGGCCTCCTGGCCGGCGGGCTCCGGTGCCGACGGCGCCCCGGCGGCGGGCTCGGAGGTGGACGGCACCTCGGCAGCGGCGGCGGCCTCCTCCTGGGCCGAGACCTGCTCGCCGGCGGCGGCCTCTGGCGCGGAGGGCACCTCGGCGGCGGCGGCGGCCACGGGCTCGGCGGGGTCGTTGAGGAGGCCCGGCTCGATCGTCTCGTCCTGGCCGGTGTAGCGGCGCTCGCGCACGCGCGCGCGCTTGCCCACGCGGTCGCGCAGGTAGTAGAGCTTGGCGCGGCGCACATCGCCCCGCGCGGCCACTTCGATCCGCTCGATCTTCGGCGAATGCACCGGGAAGGTGCGCTCGACGCCCACGCCGAACGACTGCTTGCGCACGGTGAAGGTCTCGCGCGCTCCGTGGCCCTGGCGCTTGATCACCACGCCCTCGAACACCTGCACGCGCCGCCGGGTGCCCTCGATCACCTGAAAGTGGACCTTCACGCGATCGCCCGGCGCGAACGCGGGAACGCGGCGCAGCTGCGCGCGCTCGATGGTGTCGATGACGCTGCTCATGGGGCTCGAAAGGAGAGCGCCCTGACGGTGGGTGGCGCGAGTGCGCGCCGCCGCAGGGCGGGCCCGCAATGGTATCGACCCTCACTGCCGCTCGCGGAGCTCCCCGCTGCGCTGCAAGCGCCATTCCCGGATCCGCTCGTGGTGGCCCGACAGCAGCACCTCCGGCACGCGCCACCCCCGGTACTCCGCGGGACGGGTGTAGTGAGGGTACTCCGGCGCGCCGCCCAGCAGCTCGCTGAAGGACTCCTCCCGCGGCGAGTCCGCGTGGCCGAGCGCGCCCGGCAGCTTGCGGATCAGCGCGTCGCACACCACCATCGCCGCCAGCTCGCCGCCGGCCAGCACGTAGCGGCCGATCGAGAGGGTCTCGCTCGCGAGGTGCTCCACAACGCGCTGGTCGAAGCCCTCGTAGCGGCCGCACAGCAGTGTCAGCTCCCGCTCGGCGGCCAGCTCCGCCACCAGCCGCTCCTCCAGGACGGGCCCGCCGGCGACCAGCGCGACGATCCGCCGGCGGGTGCGCAGCTCCACCGGGTCGTCGGCGTGGTAGTGCGCGCGCAGCGCCGCGTCGACCACGTCCACGCGCAACACCATGCCCGCGCCTCCGCCGAAGGGAGTGTCGTCGACCTGTCCGCCACTCAGCGGCGTGTGTGCGCGGAAGTCCACGTACTCCATCCGCAGGCCGCGCTCGATCGCGTTCCGCACGTGGCGCTGGCGCTCGAACCACTCAAACCAGGAGGGAAAGAGGGTGAAGATGTCGATTTTCACCCCCGCTCCCCCAGGAACGCCACATCGATCTCGATCTCTCCGCGCGCCACGTCCACGCGCAGGATCGCGTCGCGCACCATCGGCACCAGCAGCGCGGGTCCCTCATCGCCAACCACCTCCAGCGCCTCGCAGGACGGCAGCTCGATCATGCGCGCCACGGTGCCCACACGCCGCTCGCCGTCCAGCACCGCGCAGCCCTCCAGTTCGTGGGCCCACCACTCCCCCTCCGACAGCGCCGGCGCGTGCGCGCGGCTCACCAACAGCTCCCGGCCCAGCAGCGCCTCCGCGCCGGCGCGGTCCTCGACCCCCGCCAGTCGCACGATCGGGCTGCGCTCCGTGCCGGCGCGACGCACGATCGTGGTGGTCCCCACGCCCACCCTCACGCGGGTGCCAACCTGGAGCAGGCCCGCGCGCGCTCGCCTCACGTAAAAGCTGCCGTCGAGGCCGTGGGCCCGGCCCACGCGCCCCGCCCCCGGCTCCACCCCCCCCGCGTCCCTCACTGCTCCCGGCCCGCCCGCGATCGCGGCGCGCCTCAGTCCACGATGTCCACGACCAGGCGCCGCCCGTCGCCGGCGCCCGCGCGCACCACCGTGCGGAGCGCCTGCGCGGTGCGCCCGCCCCGCCCAATCACGCGGCCGTACTCTTGCTCGCCCACCGCCAGCTCGAGCACCACGGTGCCGTCGTCCTCTTCGAATCGCTCCACACTCACCTCGTCCGGCCGGTCCACCAGCCCGCACGCCAGATACTCGAGCAGCTCCGCCGCGCCGGGAGACGACCCCGTGCCGCCGGGAGACGACCCCGCCGCGCCGGGAGACGACCCCGTGCCGCCGGGAGACGAACCGGCGCTTGCCGATGGGCCCCCGACCGGCGCCGGCGTCGCGGTCTCCTCCGGCTCCGGTTCGGAGTGCTCGCGCACCGCTCCAGCCCGCCAACGGCCTCAGCCGCGCGCGACCTCGATCCCCTGGGTGCGCAACAGGCGTCGCACCGTGGCCGACGGTTGCGCGCCGCGCGCGAGCCAGCTGCGCGCGCGCTCCGCGTCGATCACCACCGTCGAGGGGTCGGTCTGCGCGTTGTAGTGGCCGATCGTCTCGATCACGCGACCGTCGCGGGGCGAGCGCTGATCGGCGACCACCACGCGCCACCTCGGGTCCTTCCTGGCGCCCACTCGCGTGAGCCTGAGCCTGACTGCCACGTGATCCTCTCTGTTCCTGTTTGGTGTGGGGCGAGTGAGAGCTTAGACGGTCCCGCGCACCTCTAGCGCGCCTGGCGCATCAGCGCCCCGAGGTCCGGCATCCTGCCCCGGCCCACCTGGCGCATCATCTTGCGCATCTGCTCGAACTGCTTGACCAGCTGGGCGACCTGCTGGACGTTCGTGCCGGAGCCCCGCGCGATGCGCAATCGCCGCGAGCCCTTGATCAGCTCCGGGTGGCGGCGCTCGTGGGGGGTCATCGAGAGGATCACCGCCTGCAGGCGGTCGAGCTCGCGCTCGTCGATCTTCACGCCCCGCAGTTGCGCGCCCATTCCCGGGATCATGCCCAGCAGGCCGGAGAGGGGGCCCATGCGGCGGATCGTGCGCAGCTGCTCGAGGAAGTCGTCCAGGCCGAACTCGCCCCGGCGCAGCCTCCGTTCCAGCTCGAGCGCGTCGCGCTGCTCGAACTCGTGCTCCGCCTTCTCGATCAACGTCATCACGTCGCCCATGCCGAGGATGCGCTGCGCCATGCGGTCGGGGTGAAACGGCTCGAACTGCTCCAGGCGCTCGCCGGTGGAGGCGAACAGGATCGGGCGCCCCGTGACCGCCTTCACCGACAGCGCCGCGCCGCCGCGCGCGTCGCCGTCGAGCTTGGTGATCACCACGCCGTCCAGCGCCACCGCCTCCGCGAAGCGCTCCGCCACGTTGACCGCGTCCTGGCCGGTCATCGCGTCCACCACCAGCAGCACCTGCTGCGGCTGGAGCGCCTCGCGCATGCGCACCAGCTCGCGCATGAGCTCATCGTCCACGTGCAGGCGCCCGCTGGTGTCCACGATCAGCACGTCCTTGCCGTCCTGCCTGGCGCGATCCAGCGCCCAGGAGGCGACCTCCACCGGATCGCCCGGCGAGGCCTGGTGAGCCGGCGGGCTCTGGCGATACACCGTCGCGCCCGCCTGCTCGCCGACCGTGACCAGCTGGTCGACCGCCGCGGGGCGCTGCAGGTCGCACGCCGCCAGCGCCACCGCCGAGCCGCGGCGCTCGCGCAGCAGCCGCGCGAGCTTCGCCGCCGCGGTGGTCTTGCCCGAGCCCTGCAACCCCGCCAGCAGGATCACGGTGGGTGGATGCGCGGCGAAGCGCAGCTCGCCAGCTTCGCCGCCCTCGCCAGCCTCGCCGCTCTGGCCGCCCTGGCCGCCCTCGCCGCTCTGGCCGCCCAACAGCTCGGTGAGCTGCTCGGCCACGATCGCCACCACACGCTGGCCGGGGTTCAGGCGCACGCTGCTCGCCGAGGAGTCGTCGGCCACGGCGCTCAGACAGCGGCTCTTGACCTCCTCGGTGAAGCGCTTGGCGACCTTGAAGTTGACATCCGCCTCCAGCAGCGCCAGCCGCACCTCGCGCATCGCCGCGTCGATGTCGCGCTCGCTGAGCGCGCCGTGGCGGCGCAGGTCCGCGAGGGTCCCCTGGAGCTTCTCCGAGAGCGAGTCGAACATCCGCGCGGTTGCCCCCGTCGCGCCGCCCTACCGGCGCCGGCGCACCAGCGTGACGCCGTCGCGCACGGTCAGCAGCACGGCGCTCACCCGCGGATCCTCGGCCAGCTCCCCGTTGAGCCGCGCGATCGCCACCGCCGACTCGTCGGCGGCCTGCGGCTCCAGCACCGAGCCGTCGCGCAGGGTGTTGTCCAGCGCGATCATCCCGTGGGGCGAGAGCTTGGGGAGCACCGCCTCGAAGTAGTCGCGGTAGCCCAGCTTGTCGGCGTCGATGAACACGAAGTCGAACGGCCCCCCCAGCTGCGCCACCGTGTCCAGTGCGGCGCCCACCCGCACCTCCACGCGCTCGCCGTGGGGGCTGCGCGCGATGCGCTCGCGCGCCCACGCGGCGTACTCCTCGGAGATCTCACACGTGATCAGCCGCCCACCCGGCGCCAGCCCGCCCGCCATCGCCAGCGCCGAGTAACCGGCGTAGGTGCCGATCTCCAGCACGAGCTCCGCGCGAAGCGAGGCCACGAGCATCTCCAGCAGCCACCCGACCACCCGCCCGGAGAGCATCTGCGGGGAGGGCAGCGCCGCGCGCGCCTCGCGCTCCAGCTCCTCCATCTGCGCGGAGCGCACGGTCGTGTGCTCGAGCGCGTACCGCTCGACGCGGGGATCGACTAGCGGCATGCCCATGAACGTTCCTCCCGACACGCCGCGCCGGTCGTCCAGCTCCGGGCGTTTCGTGTTTTGTTTTTTGGATTGGTTCCGCGCGGAACGAATCCTCTTTTTGAATCCCCCAACGCTGCCTCCGACAGGTGTGTTCGAAGCCCCGGTGTTCGAGACCC
>Ga0123356_10005038_pt1 | contig 13534 bp, 9 predicted proteins | sample TergutEmb28metaG_2_FD_92546 | JGI IMG/M metagenome (GOLD analysis project Ga0123356, IMG submission 92546) | Embiratermes neotenicus P3 segment gut microbial communities from Petit-Saut dam, French Guiana - Emb289 P3 | ecosystem: Host-associated > Arthropoda: Insects > Digestive system > Gut ...
AAACCGTTTGATTTGATACTTATGGATATCATGATGCCTGTGATGTATGGTTTGGAAGCTGCGTCTCGCATTACCAGAATGGGGGTTGATACGCCAATAGTAGCAATAACCTCAAACACCGCATCCAGCGATTTGGAACTCTATGCCATTTACGGAATGGTTGATTGTGTAGGAAAACCGTTCACATCGCAGGAATTGTGGCAATGCCTGATGAAACATCTTCCCGTTGTGAGTTTTTCTGCGGTGGACAACAGTCAGGAGATTGCGGCAGAAGAAAAATCACTCAATCAGCTGCGGGTTCATTTTGCCAAAAATAATCAAAACACCTATGCTGAAATTATACAGGCTGTAAATGCCGGCGAGGGCAAATTGGCTCACCGGCTGATGCACACATTAAAAGGCAATGCGGGGCAAATCAGGGAAAGACGCTTGCAGGCAGCGGCGGTGGCGGCGGAGACCGTAATTCTGGAAGGGAGAAACCTGCTTGATGGAAGAGAGATAAGGATTCTTAAAGCCGAATTACAATTGGTTCTTGATTCACTGGCGCCGCTGTTAACTGAAACAAACGCGAAAAACGCAGTCAAAACCACCGATCCGGAAAAGATACGGGAAATAATCGAAAAACTGGAACCTATGCTTGCCAGCTACAATACGGAGTGCATAGATCTGCTTGACGATATTTATGCCATACCGGGAACGGAAGCGCTGGCGCAGCAGGTAGAATCTTTTGAATTTGAGCGGGCTGTTGCTGAGCTTTCTGCATTTAAACGAAGGGCTGGTATTGCATAATGAAGAAAAGAGAGAAAGACAGCGTACTTATTATTGATGACGAACCAGCGAACATTATCGCGCTGACGAATATAATGAAGCCGCATTATAATGTGTATGCTGTAAAAAACGGAACGGCCGCCCTGAAAACAGCAATAGAAGTTTTGCCCGATGTGATACTGCTGGATGTTCTTATGCCGGATATGGATGGATACGCAGTGATCGCCGAGCTGAAAAACAATGAAATAACGCGAAACATCCCTGTCATTTTTGTTACCGGTCTTGATAATAACGATGCCGAAAAAAAAGGATTGGCCCTGGGCGCCGCTGATTATATAGTGAAGCCGTTTAATCCTGATATTGTTACATTAAGGGTGCATAATCAATTGATAATTGTCAATCATACGCGCGCGCTTGATGAACGGATCCGGCAGCAGGTGCTCATGACAAAAATATCACATGGGTTTTTGACCGATTCCTATGTTGATTCAATATTCTCAAATACGCTGCGCATGGTTGGTGAATTTATGGATATAGCGCAAGTATTGTTGTTTAAATATGAAACGAACGACAATATTGTTATATGTCAAAACGAATGGATAAAACCGGAATTGCAGTTGCAAACGCGCATAGGAAGCAAGTTAAATCTTAATAAAATGTCGGTTTCAATGATTAACAAATTGCTGGCGGGTAATGAAAAATATTTATGCTTTCATTCAAACGACCCGATCTTTAAGGCGGCAATGAGACCGTATCGTAAACATTTCCATAACTACATTTCAACGCCCATTTTTATTAAAGGGAAACTCTGCGCCATTCTTGATTTTTCAAGAGAAGATGACGGGCGGAAATGGAGCGAAAGTGAAATAAATCTTGCCGTTCTTGTTTCCAGTATTTTTTCGGGCGTGTTTGAGCGGGATGCGATGGAGCGTCAGTTTTCCATTGTTGAAAACGCTCCCAATATTGTGTTGTCCATCACGACGGACGTTGTTGTAGAATATGCCAATCCTGCGCTCACTTCCATTATCGGTTGTACAAAAGCCGAGCTTATCGCCAACGGGCTTGGCGTCATTTTTGATGAAAATACGCTGGCTGACATAAAGGACAATCTTATCCCAATCGCCATGTGCGGGGGAACGGCGTCTTTTGAAAATAATATTGCGTGCAAAGACGGCAAAAAACGCATAATGATGGTTTCTCTTTTTCAAACGGGAAAAAATAATCTTGGTATGATCCTGAGGGATTTGACCGAAACACGAAACCTTCAAACCAGCCTTGTTGCCGCAAAGGAACAGGCGGAACGCTCAAGCCGCACAAAAAGTGAATTTTTGTCCCGTATGAGCCATGAAATGCGGACTCCCATGAACGCCATAATAGGCAAAATGCAGCTCGCTGCAATACGGGGTATACCTGATGATTTAAAAGAAACATTTGACGAAATCAATATTGCTTCCCAGCATCTGCTGAGCCTGATAGACGATGTTCTTGATATATCCGACATGGAATATGAAATGTTTAAGCTCTTTGATTCGGTTTTTGACACTAATGCGATGTTTAAGGACATATTGCAAACGGCAAGCCATAATGCCTCTGTAAAGCAGCAGTCGTTTTTATTCAATGTTGATCCGGCAATGCCGGCGTCGCTGAGAGGCGATGAAAAGCGCCTGAAACAGGTGATTGTTAATTTACTGTCGAATGCGATAAAATTTACTCCAGAGCGGGGTCAAATACGTTTTGATGCCCGCGTGTTTAACAAAAAAAATGATAAAAGCGGAAGCATTACACTGCAAATAGTAGTCACCGACAATGGGATAGGCATTTCGGAAGAACAGAGAAAAAAACTTTTTAATACGTTTGAACAGGCGGACGGCAGCCTGAGCAGGCAATATGACGGTATCGGAATTGGCCTTGCTTTATCAAGACGTATCATTGAGATGATGGGCGGCACGATTCGCGTTGACAGTACATCTGGTATGGGCAGTACGTTTAGTTTTGAACTTGATTTTGACGCGGCGGACATGAGTCTGGTCGATGACATTGAACGACCCACATTTGAGGGCGAGGTTTTGGTATGCGAAGATAATGCCATGAACCAGCAGGTTATCTGTGAACATCTGGCGCTGGTAGGCCTGAAGACCGCAGTTGCCCAGGATGGTAAAAAAGGCGTGGAGATGGTCAAAAACCGCGTGCAACAGGGCAAAAAACAATTTGACCTGGTTTTTATGGATATCCATATGCCCGTGATGGACGGTCTTGAGGCGACTGCGAAGATTCTGGATTTTGACGCGGGGCTTCCCATTGTGGCCGTGACGGCAAATGTAATGGCCAAAGACAAGGATGTGTATCTGTCGATAGGTATAAGCGATTGCATAGGCAAGCCGTTTACGGCGCAGGAGTTGTGGCGGTGCCTGTTAAAATATCTCAAGCCCGTAACCTGGCAGAAAGAAGACGCAGTTCAGCGTGATCAGGCCGATAACGAACTGCGGCAAAAACTCATAAACTGTTTCGTAAAAACAAACCGGGGAAGATTGGATGAAATAAAAGACGCCATACACAAAAACGATATAAAGCTGGCGCACCGGTTGGCGCACAGCTTAAAGAGCAATGCCGGTCAATTGGACAGAATGCTTTTGCAGCGAGCCGCCAGAGATGTGGAACTCTCTCTCCGGGACGGAAATAATCTTGTTACGTCCCGGCAGATGGAGACGCTGGAAACAGAATTGAGCGCGGTGATAGCAGAACTTGAGCCGTTGGTTCATGAGCCTGATTGGTTTGCGGCCATAGAGCCGTTGGACAGCGCCGCCGCGCGCGAGCTGCTGGAAAAAGTAGAACCCATGCTGAAAAAAGGCAATCCTGAGTGCCTATTGTTTATTGACGACCTTAAGGTGATACCGGGAAGCGAGGAGATGATCCGGCAAATGGATGATTTCAATTTCAAACAGGCATTGGCAATACTGCTTGAATTGAAAAAAAAGATGTGAAAGGATGTATTGGCATAGGCCGCGCTTTTCCGTTACACTGGTATCATGCTTGATTATAAATTTATTGTTGAACATATGGACGCGGTGGAGGCGAATATCGCCAGCCGCTGTATGCAGGCCGATGCGCGGGCTGTGGCGCGCCTCTATGCCCGGCGGACGGAACTGGTAACTGCCTTACAGTCTTTGCAGCAAAAGCGGAATACCAATGCCGCCGCCATGAAGGGTAAACTCGAAGCCGATCAGCGGAATGCCCTTATCGAAGAAGGCAAAAAACTGAAAGAGGACATTGCCCAGGCGGAAACAGAACTGACCGCCGTGGAGCAGGAGCTTGATACCGAAGCGCGCAAGATTCCCAATATGGTGCATCCCGATGCCCCGATTGGCAGGGAAGACAATGACAACCGGGAAGTAAAACGGCACGGAGATCCGCCGCGCTTCAGCTTTGAACCTGCCGACCATGTGCAGCTTGGACAAAAACTGGATATTATCGACTTTGATTCGGCGACCAAGGTGTCTGGCACCAAATTTTATTATTTGAAAAATGAGGGAGTGTATCTTGAGCTTGCGCTGGTTCGTTACGCGCTGGACATTTTGCAAAAAAAAGGCTTTACCCCTTTTATTACCCCGGATGTAGCCCGCACTGAAATTCTGGAAGGCATCGGCTTTAATCCGCGGGGCGCGGAATCCAATGTGTACACTCTGGAAGGAGAAGATGCCTGTCTGGTGGGAACCGCCGAAATTACCCTGGGGGGCTATTATTCCGATAAGATTCTTGCAAAGGAAAAAATGCCTATCCGTATGGCAGGCCTTTCCCATTGCTTCCGCCGTGAGGCTGGCGCGGCAGGCCAATTTTCCAAAGGCCTGTACCGTGTGCATCAGTTTACCAAGCTGGAAATGTTTGTGTACTGTCTGCCCGAGGAATCGGGAATGTTTCATGAAGAACTCCGCGCCATAGAAGAAGAAATTTTTGCCGGCCTTGATATCCCGTTCCGGGTGGTCGATACCTGCACCGGCGATCTTGGCGCGCCTGCCTACCGCAAATGGGACCTTGAAGCATGGATGCCGGGAAGGAACGGCGGCGAGTGGGGTGAGGTAACCTCAACTTCCAACTGCACCGATTATCAGGCCCGGCGTTTGAACATTCGCTACAAAGACGATGATGGTAAAAACAAATTCGTCCATATGCTCAACGGCACGGCGATAGCTGTTTCACGGGCGATAATCGCCATACTGGAAAATTTCCAGCAGGAAGACGGCTCGGTAACCATTCCCCGCGCGTTAGTACCGTATTGCGGCTTTGATGTTATCAGGAATAAATAATAAAGAATTTCTACCACGAACCAACACGAACTACACGAACATTTAGTTTAAAATACTGAACAGCACGTTCGTGGTGTTCGTGTGGTTCGTGGTTAAAAAACAGATACAAATGTATTATCTTTAATGTAAAACCGGAGTGGCAGGTCCTGGCCGGCGGAGAGGCCGATGCGGGTGGTGCATACGATTTCGGGTTTTTCGCGGCTGTTGGCAATGTGCAGACCCCCATTGAGCGGACTGCCTTCAAGCAGATTCAGATTGTTGTGCTTTCGGGTGATGCCAAAGGCCTGACAGAGCTTGCCCGGACCGCTGCACAGATTTTTCGCCTTGGCCGTTTTCCGTCTTTTCTGCATGAGCGCAAGGCCCTCTATCGGTTCAAGGGCGCGGATCAGTACCGCTTCGCCTTCGCCGGTTTTGCCGCTGACGACATTCAGACAATGGTACATTCCGTAAATAAAATACACATAGGTATGTCCGGCAGGCCCAAACATGGGAGCGTTGCGGGGAGTCATACCGCGGCTGGCATGGCAGCCGGGATCATCGTGGTACAAATACGCCTCGGTCTCGACAATTTTTCCCCGTAAATCGCCATAAACCAGGTATTTGCCCAACAGTGCCCGGGCAAGATCAACGGTGGACTGGCTAAAGAATTTTTTTCCCAGCGGCATAGATTATTATTGACATTTTTTTCTTACTGTGGCAATATCATTCAAATTATATGATTATAGTACTGAAAAATGGAGTCGGCAGGACCGAAGCCGGGGTATTGGCAGCAGAACTGGAAAAACAGGGGGTAACCGTTGATTTTTCCGAGGGCGCCAACCAAATCGTATTGGGTTTGGTGGGAGATACCACGGTCATTAATGATGAAGTTGTGAGAGCGAACCGGCTGGTGGAAAAGGTCATGCGTGTACAGGAACCGTACAAGCGGGCAAACCGGAAATTCCACCCAAAGGATACCATTTTTGAACTGCCGGGGGCGGACGGAAAAAAAATCCGCATAGGCGGTGATTCGTTTGTGGTCATTGCCGGGCCGTGTTCGGTGGAAAGCCGGGAACAAATAAGTTCCATTGCGGCTGACGTGAAAAAAAGCGGCGCCGCGTTTTTGCGAGGCGGCGCGTTTAAACCCCGTACCAGCCCCTATAGTTTCCAGGGCATGGGCGGCCATGGCCTTGATTTGCTGCTTGAGGCAAAAAAAGAGACCGGTCTGCCCATTGTGACCGAACTCATGGAAACAAGCCAGCTCGAATTATTTGAGGAAGTGGATGTCATTCAGGTGGGGGCGCGCAATATGCAGAACTTTGCTCTGCTGAAGGTGCTGGGCCGCTGCCGCAAGCCGATTCTGCTGAAGCGGGGGATGGCCTGCACCATGACCGAACTGCTTATGGCGGCGGAGTATATCATGGCAGGCGGCAATGATCGCATTATCCTCTGTGAACGAGGTGTTCGGGGTTTTGACAACTATGCCCGAAACATCCTTGATCTGGCCGTTATTCCCGCCCTGAAACAAAAAAGCCATTTGCCGGTAATTGTCGATCCCAGCCATGCGACAGGCCTTGCCTGGATGGTCCCTGCGATGGCAAAAGCCGCAATCGCTGCCGGAGCGGACGGCATTATTGTCGAAGTACATAACAACCCGGAGCGCGCCCTATGCGACGGCGAGCAGTCCATCACCCCGGATGCTTTTTCTGATTTAATGGAAACCCTGCGCAAGTACGCAGCATTGGAAGGAAAAGTTATTTAAGAATGAGGAATGAAGAATGAGAAATGAGGAGCGTACCATTGGCGTTGTGGGGATGGGGCTGATGGGGGGGGCGATTGCGCGAGCCTTGCGAGGGCCTTGCGGCATAACACAGGACCAGATGCTTGCCTGCGATGTTGATGCTGAAGCTCTGGCTGCGGCGGAGGGGGAGCAGCTTATCGCGAAGGGCTATGCAGCAGAGGCAGCCGGGGAAATGCTTGCGTTGTGTGATCTGGTGTTTCTCTGTATTAACCCTCAGTCGCTTATTGCATTTCTTGATACATGGGAACATTCTTTCAAAGCGGGCGCATTGCTCACCGATATTGCCGGCATAAAGGCACCTATTGCCGCCCGCGCGGAAAAACTCAGGCCGGACATTGATTTTATTCCCGGCCACCCCATGGCGGGCGCTGAAGGAGGGGGCTTTGCCGCTGCCGCCCGCTGCAGCTTTCAGGGGAAAAATTATATTCTTACCCCTCTGGCACGCAATAAGCCGGAAAACCTCGATTTTCTGAAAGACCTTATCCGCCGCATGGGTTTTGGCCGTATTACCGAAACCAGCGCCGCCGACCACGACCGGAAAATTGCTTTTACCAGCCAGCTTTGCCATGTGCTTGCTGCGGCGCTTATCGATTGTGAGGCCGACACGAGTATAACCCGCTTTGGCGGCGGCAGTTTTGAGGGTTTTACCCGTATTGCCATGCTCAATGCCCCCATGTGGGCCGAGCTTTTCACCACAAACCGCGAAGCCCTGCTTGAACGGGTAACGCAATTCGAAGACAGCCTTGCCGCGTTCAAAACCCTTATCCAGGAAAGCAATACGGCGGCGTTGCAGCAAAAACTGACAGCGGTACGGGAACGCCGGGAACAGTTAGGGCATTTCTCCCCTTGACGTACCCCCAAATACGGTTATAGACTCAATGCTAGTGGACGAAAGTGTTACCATTGTACTGGACTCGGATGATTTGCTTTCGGGAGTTTGCGGGGCGAATGACGGGAACCTTAAGGTTATGGAGGATTCCCTGGGGGGGCGTATTGCCGCCAGAGGCAACGCAATACGGCTGGAAGGAGTCGATGCAAACGGGGTTCAGCGCTTCAAAACCATGATGGATAGCCTCATTGCAAGCGTGCGTGAAGGGGAAATTCCTTCGCCTGAATATGTGGGAGCGCTTGCGGAAACGAAAGAAAACGATACGCTCCGTAACGCGGTAATACAGATACCCCACGGCTTTCATCGCATTTATCCCCGCGGCAAGGGGCAGGCGGCATATATTCAGGGGATGAGGGCCTGTGAGATTGCCTTTTGCGTTGGCCCTGCCGGAACGGGGAAAACCTGGCTGGCGGTTGCCGAAGCGCTGCGGCTGGTGCTGTCAAAAAATCTGAGAAAGCTGATACTGACCCGCCCGGTGGTAGAGGCGGGTGAAAACCTGGGTTTTCTTCCCGGTGATTTGGCTCAAAAGATAAATCCCTATTTGCGTCCATTGTATGACGCAATGGAATCAATGGTTCCTTTTGAGACTATTCGCAAAATGGAAGAAAACAGAACAATTGAAATTGCGCCCCTTGCCTATATGCGGGGACGCAGTTTGAATGATTGCGCGGTTATTCTTGACGAGGCGCAGAATACAACCAGAGAGCAAATGAAAATGTTTTTAACCCGCATTGGCATTGGAGCCAGAGCGGTCATTACCGGTGATGTAACTCAAATTGATCTTCCCCGCCGTACCGAGTCAGGTTTGATCCATGCGGCAGAAGTCCTGCGAAATGTCGAGGGGATACATTTTTCTTTTCTCCATACCGCCGATGTCGTGCGCAATCCATTGATTAAAAAGATAATACAGGCTTATGAAGAAAAAGATTCCTGATTTTATTGCCCGTCCTTTGGGCGGCTCACTGTTCAAACGGCTTGTACTGCTCAACTTGCCGCATTTGGGGCTGGTGCCCCGTATTGTATGCCTTTGTTCTTTTGCCGCCGCTGTATTGGTTACTGCCGTTACCATGAAACTGGATGTTGAAAAACAGGGGAACTACCGCGAGTTTGAAGTAGGTAAGGTAGCGGACAGGGATATTGTTGCCGAATATTCGATCTCATATATTGACGTAGAGGCGACGCGCCGGCGTATGGAAGCGCAGGAGAATTTGGTTCCTGCCGTATTCCGGTACTCAGCCGGAATCAGCCATGAAGCGATAGCATCCTGGAATGCATTTTGTGATTTTGCGGATACGGCGGCGGCGGACGAGGTTTCCCCGGCTTCAATGCGCCTGACAGTGCAGGCCGAGTACCCCGCTTATTTTCCCGCCGAGGTTCTGTTCGCTTATTTTAACAATCCGGATCGCGCGCAGTTCAGGGGCTGGGGTATTGAGGTATTGAACCGGGTTTTCCAGAAGGGCATATTTGCGCTGAATGATGCCGACATGGAACGGCATAATCCTGATATGGTCGAAAAACTTATTGCCCAGGGCGACCGAATCGAACGGGAGCGCATTGACCTTGGCAATATTGTTTCCCTGCGCCATGTGGGAGAGGCGATTACACAGACAGCGGAAAGCGCGGGTCTGCCGCCTGAATTCAGCGCCCTTGCCCCGCTGCTGCTGCGTCCCTTTGTACACGAGAATGTATTTTTTTCCCAAGAAGACACCGAATTGCGGATCGCGGAGGCAATGGAACGTGTTGTCGCCGTTACCAAAAATATTGAAAAAGGCAAACGTATAATCAGAAAGGGTTTTGTCATTACCGCAGAAGCAATGCAGGAATTGCAGGCGCTCAATGCCGCCCTGCCCAAAAGGGATCCTCGCAGTGTTATCGGCTTGATTTTATTGCTGGGCCTGTTGTATATACTGTTTGTTCTGTTGCAGGGCAAACTGGTTCTGCCCAGAAATATTTCCGGCAGGGAAAGCTGCCTATTGTTCGTTCTGGTCTGTCTGTATCTTGCCGGGGCCGGGATTGCCAAAAACATGGTTCCCATCGAGAGTATATATCCGGTTTCCGTGTTTTTTCCCACCGCCCTTATGGTGATGATACCCGCCGTTTTTTTCGGGCCGCTTTTTGCTCTGGTGATGGCGTTGACCTTTCCGCTTGGCGCCTGTTTTGCCGGTTTTTTTGACATCTACTCGTATATTTTTGCCCTTATTTCCGGTATAGCCGCGTCTCTTGTTCTGAAAGACGCCGAGAAGCGCATGGATCTGGTCAAGGCGGGGCTGGCAATTGCCGCGGCAAACTGTCTGGCCGTTATAGTGATTCTGCTGATGCGCGCCGCAGATTTTTCCGCTTATCCCATGATGTTGTTCTGCGCGGCTTTCAACGGAATTGTATCGGGGATGCTTATCCTTGGCGTACTGCCGCCGCTGGAATATATCCTTAACGCCACCACGCGGTTCAGGCTTATTGAGCTTTCCGATCTCAATGCCCCCATTTTGCGCAAACTCTTTACCGCCGCGCCCGGCACCTATAGCCATTCCATAATGGTGGCAAATCTTGCCGAGCAGGCCTGTCAGGACATTGGCGCAAACGCCCTGCTTGCGCGGGTAGGGGCCTATTACCATGACATTGGAAAAATGGATAACCCCGATTATTTTGTGGAAAATCAAACCGACTATAACCGGCACGATGCCATTGCCCCCCGCCTTTCCGCCACGGTGATACGCAGCCATGTCAAACTGGGCATTGAAAAAGCCCGGAATCTGGGGCTGCCTCCCGATGTGGTCAATATTATTGCCGAGCATCACGGCAATTCCCTTATTATGTGGTTTTATAAAAAAGCAATTCAGCAGGAAGATCAGGTAAACTCCGATGACTTTAGCTATCCCGGAGTTCCGCCGCGTTCCAGAGAATCGGCGATAGTCATGCTTGCCGATGTGACCGAGGCCGCGGTACGGACACTGGTAAAACCCACGGTTGCAAAGATGGAAAAATTTATTCAGCAGCTTATTGACGGAAAAGTTGAACACGGGCAGCTTGCCCAGTCGGATTTGACCTTCCGCGATCTTGAAACAATCAAAAATGCCTTTGTCAGAGTGCTTGCCGGCTATTATCATTCGCGAATCGAATACCCCAAAAACGATGGGGAGGACAGTAAGTGAACAGGGTAATGGTTAGTGCGGAGGTCCCATTACCCGGATGGAGCAAATCTTTGAAAAGCTATGCCCTAAAGGTACTTGCCCAACTGGAAAGGGACAAATGGGATCTTTCGGTGCTGCTCTGCGATGATCCCACAATCAAAGAACTCAATTCCCGTTACCGGGGAAAAAATGAAGCAACCGATGTCCTTTCGTTTGCGCTGGATGCAGGGGATCCTTTTCCGGATTCAGGCAGACGGCGTTTGGCCGGCGATATTGTTATTTCGCTGGATACTTTAAGGGAAAATGCCCGTTATTTCAATATTGGCGAAGATGAGGAGTTACGCCGTTTGCTGATTCATGGTATCCTGCATTTGGATGGTATGGATCACCGGACTAACGAAAAAAACGAACCTATGTTACAATTACAGGAGCGTATTTTGGAAAACCTTGCGGATGTATGTATTCTGGGGAGGAATGTATGAAAGGTCCCTTTTCGGGTCTTTTTAGCAACAGAGCAATCAAAGATCTTGAAGCAGATCAGCAGGAGATGATTCGGGGGGTAGTGGAGCTTTCCGACACAACGGTCAAAGAGGTCATGGTACCCAGGACGGATACGGTGTTTATCCCTGTTACCGCTTCCCGCGATGAGTTGTTATCTTTAATAGTGGAGAGCGGACATTCGCGTCTTCCCGTGTACGAAGATACCATTGATAATGTGATTGGTATACTGCATATCAAGGATGTGTTAAAGGCGCTGGTGCAGGACGCGCCCATTGACGTGCGGACATTGGTTCGCAAGCCGTTTTTTGTACCGGTGTCAAAACACATTGATGATTTGCTCAAGGAGTTCCGCCGCAAAAAGGTGCATATTGCCGTAATCGTGGATGAATACGGCGGCGTTGCGGGTATTGTGTGTATGGAAGATATAATCGAAGAAATTGTCGGCGACATTCAGGACGAATTTGATCATGAAACCGACGATGTGGTGGCAATAGGGGAGGGGAGCTGGCTCTGTGATGCCCGGGTGAATTTGACGGATCTTGCAAAGGAAACCGGTTTGGATCTCCCTGTCGATGATTTTGATACGTTGGGCGGGTTTGTATTTGACCTTTTTGGCAAAATTCCGGTTAAATATGAAAAAGCCGAGTACCGCGGCGCCTCTGGTGGAGCCGGCGCCTCTGGTGGAGCCGATCTTATTGTGCAGGAAATGGACGGCCATAAGATTAAGTCGGTGAAAATAGTCCGCAATTCTGCCGATGAATAAGTATGGGGGATCATTGAAATTACCGTATTTGTTCTGCATATTGCTCGCAATATTGCTTGCGCTGTCCGGTCTGGGACGGCTTGAAGCCCAAAATACCGGCGGCGCTGCCGCTCAGGCAGCGGCATTCTACGAACAGGGGCGCAAGTCCATGGCCGCGGAAGACTGGTACTCTGCCGCCGAAGCCTTGCATGAATGCCTGCGGCTGAATTCGGCCCATGCCGAAGGAACCGCCGCTCTGGCAGAATGTTACTATGAACTGGGTGAATTTGACGAATCGTTGTCCTGGGTGCGGAAAGCGCGGGTTTTGGCGCGGAATAATACCTCGCTTGCAAACCTGGAGGCCGTTACCCTTATCGCGCTGGGCAGACTTGAGACCGCCGCATCAGTTATTGCGGAAGTGCTTGCCCGTGAGCCATATAACCGCGAAGCGCTGTTTGCCGCCGGCGAACTGGACATTGCCAGAGGCCGCTCGGCAGAAGCCTTGCTCCGTTACCGTAACGCGCTGGGCCGCTATCCCGACGACCGGCGGCTTTTAATCTCGCTTGCCCTTGTTTCCGGCTCCCTGGGTGACACTACGGCAGCGCTTTCGTTTATCGAGCGGGCGTTGCTCCAGCACCCGGATGATTACCGAGTATTTTACTATGCCGCCTATATTAATGCGCAGGCAAACCGGCTGCCCCAGGCCATTGCGTATGCCGAAACGGCTCTTGGTTACCGGCCCGGTTTTAGTCCTGCCCGCACCCTGCTGGCAAACCTTCGCTATCGCAGCGGGCATTATACCGACGCTGCCCGGCTTGCCGATGAATCAATCGCGGCAAACCGGGAGGACATGGGAGCCTGGTACCTTAAAGGGCTTGCCTTTACGCGCCTTGGCCGCAGGGAAGAAGCCATTACCGTACTGGGCAATGCGCTTGCCATTGATCCCAACGATGAATTTATCCGGGTCGCGCTTGAAGATACCATCATCGAGCTTACCGCCCTTGAAGATCCGCGCCGGAGCCGCTGGGCTGCATGGCACTTTAACCGCGCGCGGGATTTCCGTTCCCGCAACCTTATGGAACAGGCCCTTTTTGAATACCGGCGCGGTCTGCGCCTGAATCCCTATGCCCGCGACCGCCGCGAGTATGCGGATCTGCTGCGGCTGCAGGGTTATCCCGCCCGTTATCTGGAAGAGCTTCGCTTTTTGCAGGATTTAGGCATTGCCGACCGCAGCATGAACGACGCGGTAGAAGCGTATAGCTCTTTGCTTTCCGGCACCTTGCTGCAGCGCTGGCAGTTGAGTCCGTTTGAGATTGAGAGACGTCCCTGGAAAATTGCCGTGTTTTCCCTTGCCGGGCAATCCAGCTACTTCCATGTGGATGCCGGCGCCATTGCTTCTGCGTATGTCAAAGAAATTCTCATTCA
>Ga0123356_10005039_pt1 | contig 13533 bp, 10 predicted proteins | sample TergutEmb28metaG_2_FD_92546 | JGI IMG/M metagenome (GOLD analysis project Ga0123356, IMG submission 92546) | Embiratermes neotenicus P3 segment gut microbial communities from Petit-Saut dam, French Guiana - Emb289 P3 | ecosystem: Host-associated > Arthropoda: Insects > Digestive system > Gut ...
AGGCAGGACCCCCGGAAGCCGACGTGAGGACTGTGGCACAGATCTTTACCCAAAACCTCACCCCCGGTCATCCTGCCGCCAGGCAGGACCCCCGGCGGCCTACGTAGGGTCTGTGATACAGATCTTTCCCCCAGTCCATACAACGGCTGCCGGGGGTCCTGCCTGCGGCAGGATGACGGTTCTTGGGTCATCCTGCGTGGAGCGAAGCGAAATGCAGGACCCCCGGAAGCCGACGTGAGGACTGTGGCACAGATCTTTACCCAAAACCTCACCCCCGGTCATCCTGCCGTCAGGCAGGACCCCCGGCGGCCTACGTAGGGTCTGTGGTAGAGATCTTTCCCCAAGTCCATACGTCGGCTTCCGGGGGTCCTGCCTGCGGCAGGATGACCGGTTCTTGAGTCTTCCTTGGCTAACTGCTCGAAGAACTCTTCCTGCGTGTCCTCTTAGGAGGATGGCGTTCACCGCCATCAGAGGCGGCCTGGTTTTCTACCGGTTCTTCAAAGCGAATCCGGCCCTGACCATCACACGCCTCGCACGACCGAGTGAACGCCTCAGCTAATCCTGTGCCAACCTTCTTGCGGGTCAATTGCACCAAACCAAGAGAGGTCACCTCAGAGACCTGATGCCTAGTACGATCACGGCCCAGACACTCCACCAGACGACGCAGCAGCAACTCCCTATTCGAGGGCAGCACCATATCAATAAAGTCGATGATGATGATTCCGCCGATATCACGCAGCCTCAACTGGCGTACGATCTCTTCAGCCGCTTCGAGGTTATTGCTAGTCACCGTAGCTTCCAGGTTCCCACCAGAACCAGTGAACTTACCGGTATTGACATCAATAACAGTCATCGCTTCCGTACGATCGATCACCAGAGAGCCGCCTGAGGGCAGATGAACCTTGCGGTCCAAAGCCTTAGCGATCTGCTCATCAATACGGTATTTCGCGAACAGGTCACCCTTGTCCGCACGATCCCATTTCTCGATCCGGGCAGCCAGATGCGGCGCGACATGCTGGACATAAGCCTCAACTGTCTCATAGGCATCTTCCAAACCACCGCTGCCATCGACGATCATCTGCGCGAAGTCCTCAGTGAACAGGTCGCGTACGATCCTCATGGTCAGATCAGGCTCGGAATACAGCAACTGCGGAGTCTGCTTGCCCTGCGCCTTCTTCTCGATCACATCCCACTGCGCCTTGAGACGGCTGACATCGCGTACCAACTCATCCTCGCTGGCAGACTCTGCGGCAGTACGGATAACCACCGATGCTGCCTCATCCACCAAGGAATCCAAGATCGTCTTCAACCGGTTGCGCTCCGCTTCACTCAGCTTGCGCGACACACCAGAGATATGACCCTTCGGCGCATAAACCACATAGCGGCCAGGAATGGAGATATGTGAAGTCAGACGCGCTCCCTTAGCGCCCACCGGGTCCTTGGACACCTGAACGATCGTGAGTTGGCCTGCGCTGAACACATCTTCGATCTTCCGGTTCGCACCAGCTTCACCAAAGGAATCCCAATCCACTTCACCGGCATAGAGTACGGCATTGCGCCCGCGCCCGATGTCGATGAAGGCTGCTTCCATTCCGGGCAGTACGTTTTGAATCTTGCCGAGATAGATATTGCCGATCAGCGAGGCTGCCGAAGCACGGTCAACATAGTGTTCGACCAAGACATTGTCTTCGACCACAGCGATCTGAGAATAGGTCGCCTTCTGGCGGATGAGCATTTTCCGCTCAACCGACTCGCGCCGAGCCAGGAACTCAGCCTCAGACAGGATCGGTGCGCGCCGACGAGAGGCTGCACGGCCTTCACGACGGCGTTGCTTCTTTGCCTCAAGGCGGGTTGATCCATCGATGCCTGTGACTGTGCCGTTCTTCTGGCCCTTGGACTCTTTGGAGTCCTTCGACTTGGCAGGACGCTGCTCGCGTACCTTCACAACGACTTCGACATCACCCTCAACAGCCTCATCAACATCTTCACCCTTACGGCGACGACGACGGCGGCGATGACGAGAACCGTCACCTTCCTCAGGCTGGTCTGTGGGTGTCTGAGCTTCCTCAGTCTCGTCCGCGCTTTCTTCTGCAGCGCCGTCTTCCGATGATGCCGGTCCGTCCTTACGACGTTTGCGCCCGCCCCTGCGGCGGCGACGACGACGCGGCGAACCATCGGGTGAATCTGAACCAGACTCACCATCGGGTGATGCGGCGATCACCTGGACCAAATCATCCAGAGTTTCCCCTTGGAATGACTCATCGGTGGTCTTCGCTGCTGGCTTTCGATCCCGTCTGGCATTGCCCAAAGCTGTCAACGCCTCAGCGATCGCATCATCGACTGGAGCCTGGGGCTCTTGCTCACTTGCTGCTGGCTTGGGTCGGTTCGAACGCCGACGAGTCGTACGAGGTGTACTTGTCTGAGGTGTTTCCTCACCAGTTGGCTCTGGCGCGGGTGCAGCCGGAGCTTCTGGAGTCTCGGCGGCATTGTCATTCGGCGCAGACTCCGCACTGTTCGTACGCCGCGTCGCCGGCTTACGCGTACGTCCTTTGGGTGCAAATGAGGTCAGGTGAGGCTGCTGTGCTTCGTCTGACGGTGTTTCATTTTCGGGATTTGCAGGAGGCCTTCTTGTTCTCTTGGGCCTATACTCTGCTTGGTTTTCGTTTTCTGTCGCATGCTGGGTTTCGGATGACGCTAAACCCTCACCCGTGTTTGTTTCATCGAGCACATTTGCTCCTTCTCACCGGGCCACCCGGTGCCACTGGCGGGCCTGCGCCCGCATAAAGCCTTGTCATTGGCATGAAGACTGCCGCGGTCCAACCGAAGAGGTCGCGGTCTAGCACCTCATGCATATGGGCTACACCAGATAGCCCATCTATTGCCATTATTCCACACCCATCCAACCAAGGCATTTTTCCCTCGATGGCGAGTCGAGGATCAGCCATCATTTCGATCCATGAACGCGATATTTATATATTTGCTTTATGGATAGACTCATGAGTGGATCTTCTCGACTTTGCTAGGCGGAAAGGAAAGCTCTTGACCCGGGGTCACAGAACAAACAGGGCGGGTAACTCCAGCATCACGGTGACCGATGCGATGATTCGTGCTGGTCAGAAGTCGCTGCGCGACCACAACCTTCGCCTGTTGCTCGCACACATCCGGGCTTCGGACCCTGCGAATCCTCTCTCACGAGCTGACCTCGCGGAGATCACAGGGCTCACTAAGGCAACAGTGTCAACACTGGTGACAAGGCTTCAAGCCTCTCGGCTGATCACAGATCTTCCTCCAACAACCTCCCCCGGGGCTGGTCGGCCTGCGATCCCCTGGACTCTAGCTCGACGTACGGTGGCCTCACTCGGTTTGGAGATCAACGTGGACTTCCTCGGAGTCCGCGCGATTGATCTCACCGGCGAGACCCTTCTCGAGTCGTTCATCAAGGTCAATCTGCGCGGGTCAGAACCCGAGGATGCCTTCCTGGCTCTTCTTCGCGAGGTGCACACCGTTGCCTCCCAGTTGCGGAAGGATTCCGTACGCCTGATCGGCGCCTGTCTGGCACTGCCGGGAATTGCTGACCATCCTTATGGCCCGCTGCGTTTGGCTCCAAATCTGGGGTGGCACAATATCGACATTGCCCAGACACTAGCTCGCTCCTTAGACGACTTGGCACAAGAACTTGATGAGAATGACATAGATGAAGCCTTTTCGCTGATGAAGAAATACTTGCTAGCCGGAGTTCCTGTCGACAATGAAGCTAACCTGGCGGCTCGTACTGAGATCGTCACACACCCTGGAGAGTCTTTTATTTATGTGTCGGGTGAAATCGGAATCGGTTCTGCCCTCGTGATCAATGGAGAGGCCTTCGTTGGCCTTCACGGTTGGGCGGGTGAACTCGGCCATGTTTGCGTGAACCCCGATGGACCGCGATGCGCGTGCGGAGCCCAAGGCTGCTTGGAGGTCTATGCAGGCAAGCACGCGATCATGGCTACTGCTGGTCTTGCCCCTGACACTGACTATGGCATTCTCCTGAAGGCTTACGCCCGCAAGGACACGAAAGCCCAGTTAGCGATCGGCCAGGCTTCGACGGCCCTAGGCATCGCCCTTTCCACCTGCATCAATCTGATCGATGTGAACACTATCGTTCTCGGCGGCAGCTTCGCCCCCCTGGCAGAGGCTCTCCGCGACGGAGTGAAAGTTCAGCTCAGCAGACACGTACTGTCGTCCCATTGGGCCGGCCAAGACTTTGAAGTACGCGCTTCAAAGTCGGGTCCGTTCCCCGCCGCCACCGGCGCCGCTCTCATGGTTCTCGACCGAGCAGTACCCGACCCCGACTCCGCCCTCTGGCGCGAGGGACTATAGAGCCAGCCGCCCTCTCCCCCGGTCATCCTGCCGCAGGCAGGACCCCCGGAAGCCGACGTATGGAGTGGGGATAGGCAGTTTGGGCTGAGTCCCTAGTTTGGCTTCCGGGGGTCCTGCCTGCGGCAGGATGACCGGGGGTGGGGTCGCAAAAGCAAGAGTGAAACCCACGACGGATCGGTGGATTTGGGGAGTTAAGCAGGATCTGTCAAGATACTTACCTAAAACGACGTGATAATATGGTGTTTTATGAGAGTTCCGCCCTCTGCCTTACTACCGATACTCCGATCTCCCTTACAGGGGGAGATCTTGGCTGCTACATATCTGTCTCCACACAGAGAGTTCAGCGTTACTGAACTAGCAAAATTAGCTAAGGCCTCACTAAAATCAACAGCCCAGGAAGTTGATCGCCTTGTCAAAGCGGGAATCCTGAATGATCGTCGTTCAGGAAATCAACGACTCGTATGTCGCCCTGCACCCAGTCGAATCGTCACCCCACTTGCAGAGTTGCTCGCTTCTACCTATGGTCCGCTTCCAGTTCTCACCGAAGAACTCAGTGGCATGAAGAACATCCAGAAAGCCTACATATTCGGTTCTTGGGCAGCTAGGCATGCTGGTTTACCCGGGCAACCTCCTGACGATATCGATGTCCTCGTCATCGGGTCTCCTACCCTTGATGAGTTGGACAATTGCGCGGAACAAGCAAGTGCAAGACTCCATCGAGCAGTCAATATCCGGCGAATTAGCCCAGAATTATGGGCTAACAATGACAAAACAGATCCCTTTCTTACTACGGTCAAGGAGAGTGAACTTACTGAAATCCTCCTGTAAGAAAGGATCACAATATGCAGTGGGAGCAAGGTCGCCCAGTTATTGAGGCAATGATCAAAACAGGAGAACTTCAATTAGTTCCTGCAAGTAAGCTTCGAGCTGACCAACTCCTCCTTCAGGCAAACGCTCATGTAACTACCGCCCTACAAGTTGCGTCCAGCGATCCAGAAGGTGCGTACTCCCTCGTGTACGATGCCGCTCGAAAAGCGCTTGTTGCCTTACTTGAAAATCAAGGCTTACGCCCAACGAGCAGGGCTGGTCACCATGGTACCTACCTAGCAGTACGATCACAGCTTGATCCTCCATTAGGGAAACAGTTACGACCGTTCGAAAGACTGCGTCGCCGCCGAAACGAAATCGAATATCCAGATTTTGAATCCCCATCAGTTACTAGCGAAGACATAATCGAAGACGCCCAAGCAGCACAGACATTGATTGATCTTGTTAGCCGCGTGTATAACGAAATGTCTCCATATTAAGCCAATCACCTATCTGGCAATCCTCAGATAGCTGGGGAGCCCTTGCGGTCTCGGGATAGTTTTTCCACTGTGACTAGTGCGCTGTAGGACTGGCCGACTGCTCGGGTGAATCTTTGGGAGAAGTGGGTGGCTATTGAGGTGAGGTGGTGGACTAGGGCGAAGGAGGTGGGGGCGATCAGGCCGTTGAGGATCAGTGCCCAAACGATAGTTCCGTTGTAGCCGAAATAGAGAGCGACCCCTGCGGCGACGGCGATGGTCGTTGCCAGTGGGCCAAGCAGTAGGAAGGCGTAGCGCATGTATTGGACCATTTGCGAACGGTTGTACCAGGTGTAGACACCGTCAGACTTCTTCTTGTTCTCTAGTTGCGACACCATTCGGGCGTTGATCCACAACCCTTGGTTCGCCTGGAAAAGGATCGCAGACTTCAGTTCATCCAGTTCTGCGTCATTCAGTGAATGATCGAGTTGCTCGCGGATCAAATCCCCGCGCTGCTTGTAGGTCAGTTCCCTCTTCAGCCATTCCTCAGTCATCCAGGGAAAATGCTGAGCAATTCTCCACGGGCTGGGGATCTCCCATTCCAGGGTCTTCTTACCCTTCGCCCCGTGCGTTCCGTAATCAACCTCGTAGGCAGACTTGAAGTAGCCGATAGCAGCTTCCTCAACGGTAGCTTTCCTGAAAATGTAGTACGCAAACCGCCCGCGCTTAGAGTGACGCCGCTCGTACGGTAAATCGCGGTAGTACTGAGAGCCTGCTCCATCCATCCCCTCGATCAGAGTTCCCACCACGATCACAGCAACCGCATAGAACACCAAGACCAAGAGCTGCAGATTCCAAGCAATCTCAGGGAAAATCTCCGGGAAAAGCTGCTGCGCGATCATGTAATTACCCACCGCAAAAGTCACCACAATGAAACCCGAAGCGATATTAAACAAGAAGCGCTGAAACACTGACGTGATCAAATCCATGGGCGAAGTCCCCTTTGCACAACAACCCGGTAGCAATGCGACTTGCACTACTGCGCAATTTTCATCCTATCAGGGATAGCGCAACGGGTTTATTCGTACATTCCACTTGGACCAGATGACTAGTCAGGTTAGTCAACCACCGCAAGAATGGCCGGGTCGAGGTAGGGGCGGAGGGTGTGGACGAAGGTGGAGGTTAGGTGGCCTTGGTTGAAGTAGACGATGATTCCGCCGACGACGACCCAGCAGGTTTCTTGGTCGCACATGGCGTCGGTGAAGTCTAGGGTTGTGATCCTGAGGTCATGGGATTGCTGGGCTGCTTCGAAGAGGGGATCGGGAAGAAGCCAACTGCTGCGCGGCCCGTCACAGACCCCGATGTTGTCGAGGTGTTCGGCTAAGCAGTCAACCACTGTGTGTGAGGGGTACGGGACATCGCGTATCACGAGTACGTGCATCCCTGCGCCTACCAGCATCGGAAGCAGGTCGGTATACATGGCTGCAAAGGCATCGACCTGGTTCTCAGCCGGGATATCCACCAACGGATAATCCCTGGTGTACGCAGACATCACAACGAGTTGAGTGCCATGATCTTTCATACCCTGAATCGCTTGTGTCGTAAAATCCAAGCATCCTTGCTGAGCACCAGCCAAGGAAAAAGCAAGTGGGAGCAGCGATGGTGCACAACCACTTGCGAGGTACGTACGCAATCCCCACTCCTGCTCGTCAGCAAGTTCGATCAACGCATCCAAGTAGGGCGCAGCATGAGAGTTCCCGAACAGTGCAATCTGAGGCGCATCGGCGTCACTAGACCCATAAATACACGCAGGAAACAACTGCGGCTCCCCCGGCCCCCACGAGCAGCCATCAGCGTAGTTCACGTTGATATCCTCCGCCGCCTGCAGAGGTGTCATCAGCAGCTCAGTTCCATGGGGATCACCGGCTCGGCAAGCGGGATCCAGACGTGCAGCAGCACCGATACAGGAAACCGCAGTCGGGATCACAACAGGATCATTCGACTTCCCTGCTTCTTGAACCATGAACAGTGGAACCACACTGACACCAATAGTGATTGCCATCCCCACAACAAGGAAAATGAAGGTTCGGCGCAGCGGCTGGCCCAAAGGACGCATCCCCCGGAATCGATCCTCGATTAAGGTTTTCGACAGCCACGACAGCACAAGTACGACCGCAATCACCACAACCTTGATGACAAAGGTCATCTCATGGCCAAGAACCCAAGGAACGATGATCACAAAGGGCCAATGCCACAGATAGACCGAGTACGAGATGTCGCCCAAGAGCTGGAAGGGGCGCAGCCGCAGAATCGTGTCGAAGGACCACCGATGCTCCCCCGGCCCTGCGCCGATGACCACAAGGGCTCCCATGATCGGGATCACCGCTATCCAACCGGGGAAAGCCTCACCGGTGAGGAAGAACCCCGACCACGCCATCATCACCACACCCACAGTGACGGCGATGAGCTTCACGAAAGGATGCGGAGCCAGCCGACTAGCAATCACAGGGTAAGCAGCGGCGAGCGCTGCCCCGGCTCCGAGTTCCCACATCCGCGTTGGGGTCACAAAGTAAGCCTGAGGTGGATTCACACTGGTGAAATACACCGACCATGCCAGGGATGCTACGACAACCAGGCTGATTCCTACACCAGCGGCCACCCGAAAGAAGGCCCAGTTCTTGCGTACTATCAACGCAATCGCGAGAATCAGAATTGGCCACAGCAGATAGAACTGTTCCTCAACCGAAAGCGACCAATAGTGCTGAAGAGCAGTAGGAGGGTCAGCAGCCCCCAGATAGTCCACCGATGTCCACGCCAGGTTCCAGTTCTCGACATAGAGCGCAGAGTACACCCCCGACCAGCCATTGCCTTGCCATTGAGTGTTGGGCCCAAAAACAAGAACAGCAATCATCGTCAGGATGATGACCGTGAAAGCCGCCGGCAGCAGACGCCGAATCCTCCTGCCCCAGAACACCACCAGATCCCTGGCATGGGTAGGCGGCTTCTTCAAAAGATGAGAGGTGATCAGAAACCCCGAGATCACAAAGAAGATGTCAACCCCAACAAATCCTCCCTGCACCCACGTTGGCCAGAAGTGAAAGAGGATAACCAAACCAACAGCCAGAGCCCGCATCCACTGGATGTCTACTCGAACTGCTTCAGCCTTGTCGGTTGAAGTTTCTGGCTTTTCCATTGACCTATGCTTCAAATCAGTCATGTGGGGGTTGGTTTCCCTATTCTGTGTTTTGAGGACTCGTCAGACTCCTTAATCTTACTTAGTGTTACACCGGTCAACTCTAGCTGATTGACGAGCGAATCCTCGCCGTGGATTACCTCTGGAAAGGACACTTTGCTGTCCCACGATGGGACACACAGACTAGACTGCGGTTTATGGCACAGCCGAATACCATACTCATTGAGAACATCGAAATCATACGCAGAGAACAAGCTTCAGCTAGTGCTAGAGACAAACGCTTTGTTCAAGTAGTCCAAGATCTTCGAGAGCAACAAGTTAGTGTACGCCACATCGCTGCCTTAACCGGTCGATCTAAGTCCTCCGTAGACCGCGCAAAAAGAGCATCCGTAAGTCAAAAGAAGACTCCGTTGATGCGGCTCACTCTTCCCATGCTTTACGATGGCTTCCGCGAAGCAGGCAATGTTCTAATTGGCTACTATCTGGCATTCAGCCGAGATTCAGCCTCAGAATTGGAACGCGACCTGTGGGCAGCTCAAATCAGAGCGTTCACGGACAAACGAGACAGCGTTTCCCCCGATGACCGCGACAAAATGATTGAATGCATAGAGGAATGGAACTCTGAGAGAGCTCGGCTGTCAAAACTTCGTGTTAGCGGGGGTGAAATGTGAGTCGTTTTTCGCGGTTGAAACCTGAGCCACGAATTTGTTTTGTTCTGTCATGTTTTCTGCTGCTATGGGCGTATCTCGGTGTGCTCGACGGTGTTCAGGTTGCTGGGATATCGATGGGGACTGGTATTTGCAGTTGAGTGGAGATAGGCGTGTAGAGGTCAATGCCCTGTTCACGGGTGCGCAGGGAAACAAGTAGTGTATAGCGCACGGGGAGATCGACCCGGTTTCTTCGAGCGTTATTCTTCCACCACCCTCCAACTGGGTAAACCGCAATATGGTTGCAGGCTGCGAGGTCCGCGCCATGGCTATACCAGATGTCTTGATGCAAGCTGCCGGAGTTGCGCTGGTTTGGTCCGATCAACCACCCGACCCTGCCTGCCGATGGTCTAGGCATGGATATCTGGTCTCCATTCTCTTCGTCCACAGCCTGGCGGTTAATTCGCGCAATGAAATCCTGTTCGGATTCCAAGGGAGCTTGTAGTTCGAAACGCAGTCCGTGGGAGGCGTAGGCGTACCGTTGACGCCAGCCACGCCTGGAGGGGTTCGGTTCAATGTAGTACGACAGTGTGATACGCAGTTGCACGTCTCCGCCACCGATGGACTGCAGGATCTGTTTGGGCCACGGCAGGGCGTGAAGACGAAAGTGCCGCATCTTGAAATCTCTACCATCGAACGCAGTGAAGGTGTCTTGGGCCACCATGGTCACGGCTTGGTGAGATGAGCGCAGCACCGTCCCCTCGTCTGGGACTCCCCACCCGTATCGGCATAGTTGCACTAGCTTGTCCCTACGAGTTGCGTTCTTATCGTTGATCCGGGCGGTCATGAGTGGGGTCCAGTCGGCGGCATGTGCGAGCAAGCCCCGGATTGTCTCTGGCCAGTAGTCGGGATACTCAGCCATAGCGAGTGCGGCGAGCCGCGCGGCAGCTGCAGTGGCAGCGCTAGTCGCGTTCGCCGAGGAGATTGCCTGGTCGTTGCCGATCCCGGTGGTGCGCACCGACAGCAATGGGTGGGAGATGTCTAAGTCGGTTCCGTCGGTCAGTACATTACCTCCTTCCAGGCAGATGTCAGGCTTGACCGGCCATTTCGATCGAGCGAACATTACTGAGGTACGCGAATGCGGGGACAGGTCCCCTGCTGAAGCGAGTGGCACCCAGCCCTGGAAAGCGGGGTCAGCCGGTGTCTGGTCAAGGTCTGTATACGCACCCACAGTGAGAGCGTTCCAGGCTTGGCCAGGATCGAGGATTCCGCTGGTATCGCACAGACTATTCGGGTCGAAGTCCAGCCCGGAGTTCAGATCAGTATTCCCAGCGGACACGATCACTACCCTGGCCGCGCTAGGGTCAGGTGTGCCAATCAGGCGTAGTTGGTTTCCATCTCTAACAATGTCGGTCCCCACACAGACCGCGTCCACAGCGGCTGACCATAACGATGGGGAACCAGTGCGGTCAGGCTCGGACATAACCGGCAAGCAGAAAACCCGTTTTCGCGAGTTATTGATCTCAGCAGTGGCAATGGCTTGAGCCGTGACGGTTCCATAGTCGAGCGGATCGTGCTCAGGTTCAGAGCGGCGCTGCTCAGGAAAAATGCGGACAGACTCAAGCCGGTGGCGCAATTGAATGGGATCGGTGGACATAAACGCGTGATCAAGGTTTTGGTACAAGGCGATTCCGGCCATCCGGGTACCATGGCCGTTCACATCGAAACCGGTTCTCCCGATGACAGTCAATAAGTCTTTCTCATCCAGGGAACCAGCCAAAAGAACATGGGTACGGGCGACTCCGGTATCCAGGTGACACACGGCTGGGGCTTGCTGCGTGGCAGGTGTGACCCGTGCGGTAAGGTCGTCTACCCATTCGGCTTGTTCTGCCCTGGTGAGGTCTTCGAAGGTGTCAACGAAGCTGGGACGGCGGATCTCAGCGAGTGGAATCGATGTGAACGGCAGCATTTGGAGGGTATCCCACGAGGCCTTGACCCAGACAATGACCCGGTCAGCAAGGACCGTCGCACGTCCGGCGGCGCGAATGCCGAGCTGGTCAAAGGCTGCAAGGGCGTTCTCGGCTGAGACGGTGCGAGCAAGCCACAGTTCCCACCAGTGTTCTCCGTGCTCGTCAGGATCGCCGTCGGACTGCCACAGGTCACGCAAGATGGTAGTCCGGATAGTAGCGATGTTGGCCACGAGTCTACGGTTCTTCGGGTTCCCATCAGGCGACTCCCACTTGTCCTTGCTTGCTTTCGTGCTGAGCTTCGTCAGGTAGTCCTCGAACAACTTCAAGAACGCTGCGCGATGCTGATCGGCGACCCAGACGACCACGCGTTCAGGCTGCTCGCCATCGGGTGGCGTTGCCGACATGAGGAGCCACCATGGCAATCGTGCAGTCTTGCTATGCCTCGACCAGCGTTCCAACGAGTCCAGCTGTAGCGGATAGGCCGCATCGCCGCCCTCGATGGTCACGAACGTCCCTAACGCTTGTAACTCGTCGATGCTTACACTGGACCCCGCCCGTTCCTGGTCGCTGTCCATGAATGCTGTCTCCACTTGAGAGAGTAACGTTTTTCCGCTCGTACGCTGCTCTACAGGTCGGATCTTCGGGTTACCGCGCCCCGGTCTGGTCAGATCCTCGGATTGGACCCGACCGGTAACACGCAGATGACTCAGGCGACGAAAGCGGTCAGGCACTAGCCGCCCACCGCTCACCCAGCGCAGCCAGCAAGTCCTCGACAGTCACTCGTGTGTAGTCACGCATCAGTGCGCCTTTAGCCGCTGTCTCGGCGGCTTCGACCAAATCGGCATGGCTTAATCCCTGAGCGGCGGTGTCCACCTTATCCCAGCGCAGACCGGTCACCATCGTGCCCAAACGTCCCCGGATCACCTCCCGTACTTGTCGTCCTTCCGGTAGTCGGTAGGTCAACACTAGGTCAAAGCGGCGAAACAACGCCTTATCCAGGATAGGACGGTGATTGGTTGCTGCGACGATAATACTTTCTGGGCTGGCTTGTTCCAGGAATACTAGGAATGAGTTCAGGATGCGGCGGGCTTCTCCAACGTCGTTGCCTGACCGGTCTCCACCCAAAGCATCGAACTCATCGAATAAATACACCCCACGCCGTTTCGCAGCCTCGTCGAATACAAGGCGCAGCTTTCCGGCTGTCTCCCCCATGTACTTACTCAATAACCCATCCAACCGAACCGTGAACAACGGCAGCGATAACTCGTGCGCCAACACCGCAGCAGTCATTGTCTTTCCCGTCCCCGGCGGGCCTTCCAGAAGTAGCCGGTGCGCGGGAACAAACCCATGATCCAACAACCTCATACGCTGACGCTGTTCGTCTAGAACCCGTCTCAAGCTTGCGAGCAGATCCGCTGAGAGCACCAAGTCTCTCAGACCCACCTGCGGCTGCGACGCGACAACTAAATCAGCCACGTCACCACGAGGCTGAGCCAGATGTACCACCGAACCTGAGGGCAACGCGGACCGAGATGCATCGACAGCCTTCTTAATATCGTTAGCCAAGCGAGTATGCCCCTGACGTGCTTCCTTCGCCGCAGCCTGGAGAGCGACCGCAAAGAAACCCTCATCATCACCCATGCTGTGACTACGAATCATCGCCGTCACATGTTCAGCCGAGGCCGCCACCGCTCTCACCTCCTTCAACACAGACTAGACCCAGAACAAGAGCTGTCACCTCATATCTAAGTCTACTGGTCTGACATTATCCCGATTGCCGCGCCGCACAATCAGCAGATCACCGTGTGTCACAAGAGACCTCCGAGACTCATGGACTGCACCCACCACCCCATGAAACACCAATAGACTTGTGTCCGAAGTAGTTTCTTCGAAGGGAGTCAGCGTGAGTTCGACAATTACCGAAGCCGACATTAGAAAAAATGGCAAGAAGAATGCGGCTACCCGTGGGTCGGCACTCAAGAAACTCTCAGCTGCTGGAATCGTCACTCCGACTGGTAAGCTCCGTAAAAGATACCAGTAGGTATGTAGGCCAAATTGCCTAACCTCAGGTGGAGCGCTGC
>Ga0123356_10005040_pt1 | contig 13533 bp, 6 predicted proteins | sample TergutEmb28metaG_2_FD_92546 | JGI IMG/M metagenome (GOLD analysis project Ga0123356, IMG submission 92546) | Embiratermes neotenicus P3 segment gut microbial communities from Petit-Saut dam, French Guiana - Emb289 P3 | ecosystem: Host-associated > Arthropoda: Insects > Digestive system > Gut ...
ATGTAGATTGCGGAATTGTTCGGCGCGATGGCGATACGCTGCGGCATAAGGGGCGGTACGTATCCGCCGCGGGTTGCAGGCTTTGGCCGGTTAGGGATGAGAGACCAGGTTTCGCCGCCGTTAACCGACCGGAATACGTTGTTATCACCCCGCAAAAATCCCGCGTACATTATGCTTGAACTGCCGGGCGCAAACGCGACAAATGAGAATCCTGAACCGTTCCATGTTGTATCATGCCCTGCCGCAGCAGTCCACGCCGTAACCTTGGACCATGACATTCCGTTATTTACCGATTTAAAAAGCCCCCTGTTTTTTGAACCATAAAACATGATATCAGGATTATTGGGGTCAACAGCGAGCGCCTCACCGTTTCCGCGCCCCATACCGTTTCCGTGTACGCCGAAACTTGAGGCGCCGTTCCCCCATGTATAGAATATCTCCCATGTTCTTCCATAATCCGATGACCGCAAAAACGCGCTGCGTCCATCGTTCCAATATGACGTTCCCGCAACCATGTACACTTTACCTTTGGTCTTCGGGTCGGTGGCTATAGCCTCAACGCCAAGGAGACCGCGCTCATCCACGCTCACCCAATCCATCATGGATATCCATTTCTTTGCCGCGTCGTCCCAGCGGTACGCTCCGCCAACGTCTGTACGCGCGTAAAACAGCCCCTGTTCCAAAGGGTCGGCGATAACGGCCGACACAAATCCGCCGCCGCCAATGGCTACGTTGCTCCAGACAAATTCGGGAACAAGGTCTTCGGCGGTTGACTTATGAAATTGCGCCGACAACAGGACTAAAAGGCTGATTGAAAAGCAAAGTTTTTTCATAATAGCAAATCCTTTTGGTTGCGTTGTTTTCGATACTTGTAATGAATATAATTACATCCAAAATAATAATTGGGAAAGTTTTTTGTATGATTATTGAAGCGCCGATTAAATATTGCGCCTGTACCGCCCTTTGACTGCACTACAGCCGTGAGGTCATCGGACGGTACAGGCGCAATATTTAATCGTGGGATGTATAATCAGAAGTAAACAGCAGTATTGGCAATCACCACACAGGTATCCGTAAAACCTGTTTCTTATTGTCAATGGTGACGTTTACCATGTACATACCTTTCGGCAGATTACTCAGCATTACCGCATGATTCCCGCCTGTAAATTTCTGCGTGCGGATTACACTGCCGTTGAGGCCGGTAATTTTTATTGACGCGCTTTTTGATACGTTCATTTTGAAACCGTTTTTTACCGCTATGAGACTTTTACCGGATTTTACCTGATGCGCGTGAGCTGTTGACAATCCGGCGTTTTGGTCGATATCTTTTGTTATGTCAATGTTCAATTTGTTTATTTCCTGCTCAAAGAAATTCATACGCCTTGTCCACCAGTCTTTGAGCTTGGCGACTTCCGCCTCGTATGTCGCTCTGTTAGCGGGCTTTACGTCGTAGTGCCCAAACCCGCCCGGATTATTTGGCGGAGTGATATACGCGGCAAAATTATCTTGGACACGGTCTCTTAGAGAATAAGCTATGGAATCCATGAAACGGGGCATATCATCGAAATCGCTTTTATGCTTGTCCCACAGTTTTTTAAATTTTGCCATAAACACCGGGTCATCCCAAAGTCTTTGATAGAACGGATGTTTTGGTCTTACAGGTTCCTCGTGCGTATAATAGTGAGTGACGAAGTTGATTGACGGATGAACACCGGCGGCAAGGTCGAAGTCCCAAAGAGGCCCGGCGTGAATCCGTTTGCCCGCGTCTTTATACGCATAGTTTGAACCGGGCGGATTTCCCGATTGCGCCTTGTTGTTGAAATCAAAATTATCCATAAGCTGCTGAATCAATACGTATTTTGCGAAGCTTTCAAGGTCAATCAAATCGCGGTAGCCGTTTTCTGGAAATCCGGGAGCCGCCATAGCGGTAAACAGCGCGTTTACCTCAGTTGCGACAAAACTTACCAAAGGATTATTGACGGTAAAATTATCGTCAACTTCAGGGTCTCTTATGCGCGCCTGCATACTCAAATTACCGCCTGCCGTATTGAAAGTAATATGATGCGGTTCAGGAGCGTGATAATCAAACTCAACAAGCCAGCCATCCCTTCGGTGTATATCTACACGTCCTGAATTAACCTGTAACTGTTCTGTCAGCAGGTAAATTCCCTTATATGAGCCGTTTACATATACGTCTACGTGTTTAAAGGAGTTTGTAAATTCAAGCCCCAGACGTCTGCCAAGTTCAAAAGCCGTTGCGTTCAGTGAAAAAGTGTTATCATAGTAATCGGCGAGCAGCACCCAGCTTCTTGCGGCAGGCTTGCCAAAGAAGCTTTGTCTCGTATCAAACTTAAGCCGGTAGGGTTTCTTGTTTTGTTGGGCGGTAGAGTTACCGCGCACACGAATGGAATCGGGCTGCTGGCCGGATTGCAGCTCTCTTGTAAAGCTGTTTGCAGAATTGTTCGGGTCAGTCAGTTCGAATTTCGTCACAGCGACATAATTCGTTTCTACCCCAAAATTCATCGTTGGCCATCCGCCGCCCGGACACATATTCATGTTGTTGGGCGGTTGACCGTTGGGACAGACGAATGTCATGGTCTGTATTGCCTCCGGCTCCTGATTATTTTGGGTAGTAACTCTTATGACCGGAATCTGCGCCTGTGCAAACATACACATACTGGCCGTAATAACAAAAGCAAATCTGAGAATTATGGATTTCATGGTTACCCGCCAAAGAGAGGGTTTTCGTGGACTTTACTGTAATTATACATAGATTATACATAAAAAGATGAGGTTTGTCAATATTTTCGGCGGGGATAGGCCATTCCGAATTGCATTTTATTTTATTTTTATTTTGGGGACGGGGTTGATTTTGTTGCACAAATAATTTTGGGGACGGGGTTGATTTTGTTGCACAAATCAGACCGGAAATCGGAATTATGTCAACCCCGTCCCCCCCAGAAAAAATCTATTTTACGATAACGATTAATCATCCAGATCGCTTTTAGGCCGGATTTAATTTTCGGTACCAAAATGGATGAATTAAGTGTCTATATTTTGGGGTAAAGTCCAAAACGGAGTCATCCGCTCGCAAAGAGTATGTCCGGCAATTTATTGAAGCGGCTTCTCGGACAAGTGAAGTATGGAAATCGCTGCTGTCACTGCTACCCGATCATGATTACGGGGCACAGCCTGGTCACAAAAATAACGAAAACATGGAAGATTTAACAAAAGAGAAGCGTATCTGCGGCACCCCGGAATACATACGGAAAATTTTGATAGAGTCACGTAGAGGGAAGCCGCTGCGGGAAAAAGCGATTGCAAATAGAATCCCGTTATCAGAACTTTTTGATGCCATCTGCGAGAATAATGGCGTAAGCAGGCTGCTACTTTTAAAACGAGGCAGACATAGTCCGCCAACCTCTTTAATAAGAGCTGAATTTTGCAGAACTGCGCGTGAGATTCACGGCTACACATGCGTTGATGTTACACACTTTTTATCAATATCCCCTGCCGCTGTGGTGCGGCTGACGCGAAGAGCGCCGCCGATTCATTCATTGCTTTCTCTCCCGATTGAACAATCGACAAGTTGATTTACAAACGGTTCAATATAAAAAAACAGATATTCACTATAGCCATGATGCCGCTTTGGATATAAGAGGCTGATTTTTTGTGTATCTATCTCCCGGCTAATCAATAATTCAATCTTGATTTACAGAAATACAGAAACCAATTTGGCAATTGTTTTAAGAAAAGAAGAAGATACTCTTTGTGGTGTTGGTTTATTTTATTTGAAAATTTGAGAAATTTTGTCAACCCCGTCCCCGTTTTAATATATTATTAGAGAGAATACAAAGTTTTATCGTTTCAATTTTTCAACAAAGGAGTGTTAAATGACAAGACGTACGCTGCTTGCGCTTTGTGCGCTATGCTTCGTATTTGCTGCTTCGTGCAGCTCTTCCTTCCGCCATATTCAACTGCGGACAGTATCTGAGGCGGAGTATCTTCAGGCAGAGGTTGCGGCTAAGGATATCAAGAGTGATGAGACTGCTCTTGCCGATCGCCTTTTAGTGAGGGCAAAGAAGACCAAATCGCAGCTTGAGTCTGTAGACCTTGCCGACCTTGCTGCTGCTTATTACAGAGTTGCGCTGGCGCGTCACTCCACTCAGGAGAGCGAAGTTGCTCTCAAGCGTGCGGAAGCGGCGCTTGCGGCCAGCCGGGAACAGGTGGCAAGGTATCAGGATATTTTAGCAGGTGTAAACACCGGCGCGGGAGGGCGGTAATATGAATAAAATTAAAATAATTGCATCAGCATTAACTGCGCTTTTATGCGTATCCGGTACAGTTATGGCGTTTGATAGAGACGGCGCCGGTAAATATAACCGGCTCGCAGGCTCAACGGCTCCGAACTCGTTTTCTGCGACAGCGCCCAAATCTAACTCCAGCTCTCACAGAATCGCCGAGTTGGAAGAGTTTGACAGAAAGTTAGACCAGGAACACGCTTTTCTTAAGAAAGCGGGCGTTGCGTCGGCTACTCCAATGTACGTAGAGGCCAAGGGGCGGGTTAAGGAAACACTCGTTGAAGAGCGCGCCCGTGGTAATCAGCAGGGACGTAAAGTTGTTACTGAAGCAAAGCAGGCGTTTACTGTCTGCTCTACGCATGTAACGGCTGTACTTATGCAGTTTGAGCGTGAAAGAAATCTTGTTAACGCGCGCAGGATGGCAGCGGAGCGGGACTCCATGCTCATTGTACTGCACAATTTACATGAGGCAATAAGCCGCATAGAGGGCGGACGCGCATTCAAGCTGGCTCAAGACCTTGAAGCAACCAAGGGTAAAGCCGCCGACCTTCAGAGCGACCTTGAAGCTACTAAAGGCCGCGCCGCGCATTTGGAAAGCGACCTTGAGGCGACACGGGGCAAAGCTGCCGATTTGCAAAGCGACCTTGAGGCGACACGGGGCATAGCCGCTGATTTGCAAAGCGACCTTGCGGCCACACAGGCAAGTCTTGCTGCCGAACGCGAGCGTTTGCGTCAGGTGATGGAAGACGCGCAAAAACGTTTGAACGAACTTCAGAGCGATTTGATTAACGTCAGTAAGGACGCGCGCGGTACTATCATCTCAATGTCCGATATTCTCTTTGAAACCGGCAGGGCGAACCTGACGGCGAATTTGAAGACCAATCTGGCGCGAATCGCCGGTATTCTCATGGTTTACAAGGAACCTAACATTTTAGTTGAGGGACACACCGATAATGTAGGTTCGCGGGAGAGAAATCAAAAGCTTTCCGAAGACCGCGCCAAAAACGTGATGAACTTTATATCTGAGAATGGCGTTGCCCCAGAGCGTCTGACCGCTATAGGCAGCGCGTTTGACAAGCCTATTGCAGATAACTCTACGCCTGAAGGCCGTGCCAAGAACAGAAGAGTTGATTTGATTATCATGGAAGAGGAACTTGACTACGGGCAGAAGAAGGATTAAACATTTGCGGGCGGGGACAAACCCCGCCCTTACAAAACCGCTTTCTCCAATATCGCCGCAGTTTCAAGCGCCTGCTGCTGTACGGTTGTTGATATTAAAGTTGTGCGCAGCTGTACCTGAACGTCATAGAAGACTTCAAATTGATATTGTGAATTTTCGAACAGGCGCTTGATGCGCTCTTTTGCGGTTTTTTCATCTCCGTCAATGTAGAGGCTCAGAGCGCCTTCTCTGCTGATGGCAACTCTTGCGCAGCCTGCGAGCTGCCCCAGAATTTTTACTTTCATGAGTAACACAAGCGCCCTTACGCTCTCAGGCAGCGGCCCGAAACGGTCGCTGAGACTGCGCTCCGTTTCCGCAAGGCCGTCTACTGTTTTAAGAGAGGATATCTCCTGATAGATAGAGATACGGGTGGTTCCGTCGGAAACGTAATCTGTTGGAATATAAGCCTGCAGAGAAATTTCAAGCCGCGTCTCCTGTGCTTTTTGAACGCCTTCCTCTCCGCCCTTTAACTCATCTACAGCTTCCTGTAAAAGTTTACAGTAAAGGTCAAAACCCACTGCCGAAATAAACCCGTGCTGCTGGTTGCCGAGAATATTACCTGCTCCGCGGATTTCAAGGTCGCGCATGGCGATTTGAAAGCCGCTTCCCAAATCGGTGTATTGTTCAAGAGCTTTCAACCGTTTTAAGGAGTCTTCACTGACCTGTTTAAACGGCGGGGTTAGAAAATAGGCGTAAGCCTGCTCAGAAGAACGTCCTACGCGGCCTCTTAACTGATAGAGCTGAGAGAGGCCGAGCGTATCTGCGCGGTTTACTATTATTGTATTGACATTTGGAATATCAAGTCCATTTTCGATGATGACTGTTGAAAGCAGTATATCATAGCGTCCGGCGATGAACTCTTTCATTATAAGCTCAAGCTCATCTTCGTTCATTTGTCCGTGGGCGCTTATGGATTTGGCTTTTGGTACAAGGATTTCAAGTTTGTCCTGAAGTTCGGGAATATTTTTAATGCGGTTATTTACAAAATAAATCTGCCCGCCCCGCTCTAACTCATTCTCAATTGCGTTTTTGACAAGCTCGTCATGATACTCGGCGACTCTTGTTTCGATAGGCAGACGGTTGCGCGGCGGAGTATTTATTGTTGACAAATCACGGGCGCCTATCAGTGACATGTGTAAAGTTCGGGGGATGGGCGTCGCTGTCATTGAGAGTACGTCAACTTTGTAGCGCAGATGTTTTAACGCTTCTTTATGTTTGACTCCAAAACGCTGCTCTTCGTCAATAACTATAAGTCCAAGATTTTTAAATTTTATATCTGCGCTTAAAATCCGGTGTGTGCCTATTAAGATATCTATCTCACCTTTTGCAAGTTTTTCTAAAGTAATTTTTTGCTCTTTAGGTTTTTGAAAGCGGCTCATGGCGCCTATACGTACAGGAAAATTTGCCATGCGTTCACAGAAGGTAGAAAAATGCTGCGCGGCAAGAATTGTCGTAGGCGCAAGAACCGCTGCCTGATATCCTGACATTACAGCTTTAAAAACCGCGCGCATAGCTACTTCAGTTTTGCCGAAACCTACATCGCCGCATACCAGCCTGTCCATAGGTTTCACAGATTCCATATCGCTTTTTACATCTTTTATGGCAAGTAACTGGTCGGGTGTTTCTTCGTATATAAAAGAGTCTTCGAACTCTTTTTGCCAGACGTTGTCTAAGGCAAATTTAATCCCTTCTAAATGCTGCCTGCGCGCATAAAGTTCAATGAGCTCCTGCGCCATCTCGCGCAGACTCTCTTTTGTACGCGCTTTCAGCTTGTCCCAGGAAGCTGTCCCAAGTTTTGAGAGCGGCGGCGCGGCGCCCTCTTTGCCTACGTATTTTTGCACTTTGCAAAAATCTTCGACAGGAACGTAAACTTTCGCGTGGTCTGCGTAGATAATCACCATGCAGTCTGATACGGTATCGCCGGTTGTAATGCGCTCAATGCCGATAAATTTGCCTATACCGTGGTCTTCATGCACAATTGTGTCTTGAGGCGCAAGCTGGTCAAAACCGCTGAGAGGAATGCCGGATTTTTGTTTGCGGGTCTTTACGGGACGGTAAACACGGTCAAAAAGCTGTTCTTCCGTATAAACCAATAGCTTTATATCGTTACAGATGAAACCGTGATGGAGTGTTCCTGTGCAAACTTCTACAAAGGGCGCAGCATCTCCAAGAAGCTCATTCATTCGTTCAACATGTCCCATATTTGGGGACACAATTATACAGCGAAATCCATTATTATTACGGCTGCTTAAATCCTGTACAATAGACTCAACCTCTTTTTGAAGCGGCGGCTGAGGTGAAAATGAAACCGGGAACGTTACTGTATCTTCGGGAAAATCAAGAGTTTCTATATAGATGTTATTATAGAAAGATAATTCTTCAATTATTTGATGATCTCTAAAAAGGAGCATATCCGGCGATGAAACAAGAGGCGCGAATATTTCGGGAACCCGTTCAAGGTGACGGCTATAGTTTTGCCGCGCTTCGTCAAGCCGGCGTTCAACCCCCACCATATCGTCCCAAATAATGGTAGTATTTGAGGGAAGATAATCCAAAATTGAGGTCGTTTCGATATTAAACCAGTGTAAAAACCACTCAATACCCTCTAAATCGCCCACTGTTTTCCACTGATGTTCAAGCTTGTGTACGGAATTTGTATTGATATTTTCTTTTTCGCACTGTTCAGCCATCTTTTCAAGCGCAAGCTCAATTTGTTCATCAGAAAAGCAAAATTCACGCATCGGCATGATTTCTATTGATTTATGCGTACTTAGACTCTTTTGATTAAAAACATCAAAACTGCGGATTGAATCTACCGTATCTCCCCAAAATTCAATGCGGTACGGGTTTTCTGCCAAAAAAGGATATACGTCTAAAATTCCGCCCCTTATGGAGAACGCGCCTAAGTTAGTTGTCTGATTTTCTCTTTGAAAACCGCTGTCCGTCAGCCACTGCGCAAGTTTTTCAATGGGTACTTCGTCTCCGGCTTCAAGATGGATAATTGAGTTAAAAAGCGTGCGCCCCGGTGTAAGTTTTTGCAGAAGCACCGTATAAGGAGCAATAATAAGCTGACGGCGTCCTGCAAGAAGCCCTGAGAGTACGCCGAACCGGCTTTCTACATTCGGGCCGAAAGGGGATTTCATGTTGTAAGGAACCGCGTCGCGTGAGGGGAGAAGCGCGGCAGCTTCATCATCCCCAAGAATTGCCTTGCATTCGTCGCAGAGCATTTCGGCGCGTTTACTGTTTTCGACAAGCACTAATACGGTGGTTTTTGTACGGCGGTAGAGGTCTGCGGCCAAAAAAGCGCCGCTTGAGCCTGCCATTCCCTTAAAAAGAGCGTTCTTTGGGCTCAATTCGCAGCAGCGCGACAGTTGCGGGAACTCAAGCTGCGATAATGTCTCACATAGTTTCATTACTAAAAAACGATTTTATAGTGTTAAGGTCGCCGCGGGCGATTTGATTTGCTACATAGTTGAGACCAAGCCTTGACGCGAATTCGAAGTTGTCCCAAATATCTATACCGCAAAATATCCAGGGTGTAAGAGTGTTATTAACTTCCATTGTGAACGCGCCGTGCGTACTGCGGCGCAAAACATCGTATCCGGGGATGTAACCGACAGGGAGCGCAGACCAGTCTGCCAGATTTTTGTATGAATCTGCGTATTTTATAATTCGAAAATAGAGATTATTTAATTCTCCAAGATTTTCCCGCTTAAATCTCTGCTGCGCTTCTGCCATCCAATTCATGTTTTTGTCGTACCATACCTTAAAACCGTTATACTCCTGAGCGCCTTCTTTCAAGGCGTAATCAAATTTTATGGTTCTGCCCAGAAAAAGATTTCCTTCAAGGTCTTCGCGCCGTAATTTCTGCACATCATCAACGCTCATTTCTAATTGAAATTCCGAGTGCTGCTCTTCAATCTCGTTTAGAATGCTATTTAATAAATCAGCGTCAAGATTATCATATTCTGCCATAGTTGTGAACTCCGGGTTTAAAGCAGCATATTGTAATATTAAACATTTAAAACCAAAAATTGTCAATCCCGAAATATAAATCCCCCCGCTTTTCCCTTCTTTAGCCCCCTTGAGGGGGTTGGGGGTGATAATGTGGCGGGGCGTTGCGGGGTGTCCCCGCAGAGGGGGTGGCGGAAGACAATAAAAATTAAACGTCTTTTTGTTTAATTTTTGTTGGCTGGAGACAGGGGGAGACTTCCCCCTCTTAAATATCTTAGTTTTTAAATGAGCCAGGAAGGATTCGAACCTTCGACTCCCGCCTTAAAAGGGCGATACTCTACCGCTGAGTTACTGGCCCAACACCGTATCAAAAAGCTCAAAGAAAATAAATAATTTACCAATAAAACGCAAGAAGAACATAAAAAATTTATAAAAACGCTTTTACTTGAAGAGAAAACACGTGAAGCATTGGGGCGTAAACGCTCTCTGAGACGCCCTTACGCAGCTCGCCGCGGTACATTCCTGAGAAGTTAAAATGTTTTGCCGGATACAAATCACTGTGAAAAGAGATGATGTGGCTTATGCCTGAGGAGTAACCGGCGGCCATACGGTAATCAAGCGCCCCGTCGTAAGGTACGTAAGAAAAAGTGTAAGAGAGCTCTGCCATACCTTTATTTTGAGGACGGTAGATTATCCCCGGCCTTATTTGCAGATAGATACTGCTGTCGGGGGTTGCATCTGTCAATAGATTCGGGTCTTTGCGCGTCCACCTGCCTGCTCTTTCCCGCAGATAAAACTCAAAACCGCGCGCGTATTCAATACTTTGAACAAGCTCTGCGCTTATGTCGTGAAGATGAAAATCGCCGAACACCGCGCTGCGTGTTTCTCTGACAGTTTCTTTGTTGATAAAAAGATAACGCGGTTCTACGCTCAAGAGAAGACGGTTTTTCTTTCTCTCCACACGCAGCGCGGTTTCAAAACTTTTTTCACGGGTGTCTCTTATCAGCCGCAGACCGGGTAACAGGTAGAGCCTTGACCTGTAGATACTGCCCTGTATGTAATGCTCAATATCCTGACGGTAAGAGAGGTCGGCGAAGTGTACGTCAGCTGCTTTTGCGCTGTCGTTGTCATTCAAATAAAAAAGCGTTAAAAGTCCGGGAACGCGGGATGCGGCCTTTTTATTTTGCGCGTTTACATGCTCCTCAGAAAACAAAATTCCGTTCCATGTGAGATCGCCTAAAATGCCTTCAATCTCATTGACGGGTTTAAAGTACCAGTCACCGCTGAGAGTTGTTTTGCGAACCATTGCGGATGAAGTGTTGTCATAAATTTCAATCTCCTGAACGACATGGTCTCCGTTTGCGCTGGGACGAAACTCTCTTGCAAGCGTGTCGTAAGCGTGGGTTCCAAGGCCCTTTCCAATGTAAAACATCTTCTGCTCAAAGCGGGAAGAAAGCTCCTGATTGGTACGGTACTCCTGACGGGAAGAGAACCCCCAGGGCGCAGGCTCAATCTCACTTACAACGCCCATTAAAAAAGTTGAAGAGCGGCTTTGGCCGTGAATCTGTCTTCTGTGCCACCGGCTGTCGCCTGTCAAATTCCACTTGTCAACAGGGGCGAATGCTGCTGACTGGCTCCATGTAAAAGCATAACCTGTATCAACAGAAGAGCTTAAATTTTCGCCGCTGCGAAATTGTGTGAGAGTAAAGTTTTGCAGGAGGTTTGCAGGCAGGTAAGAGACCTGCGCAGCTCCCGAAATGTGACCGCCGCCCTGTCCGGCAGTGTCAACGCTCCATTCATCATTGCAGCCAAGCATCGCTTCCCACGCTTTTGCCGGCCTTACAAAAAGTTTGTTATAACGGCGGTAACTGTAGTCAATATCGGAAATATGATGCCTGAAAGCCGCGGCTCCGAAATTCAGCTCTAATTTGTCATCAATAAAATGCAGCTCCGCGTCACCGGTGATTTTCTCCGTTTCAACCAAAGAATCAATGTATGTCTGCCCGACTCCAACCCGCGCCGCTATTCCCTTAACAGCAGTACCGCCAACCATGGACTCCCAGGATTGAAACTCATGTTTTTCCGTATCACCGTAAAGTTTATGGTTATCCCAGCTCTCTTTACGCTCATGGGCTGAAAAAATCTCATTTGTAAAATTGCGCGATTTGTAACGGTAATCAAGACCGGCCCAGCCGCTGCGCTTGTCAATGCGCCTCTCCCCGGCAAGCATTTTAAATATCACCGCAGATGAGAGATTATCATCTTTGTCAATCGAAGAAAAAAGGTTTTGGTCAAACTCATTTCCCGCAGCATTAAGAGAAGCGTTGAAATACGGAAGCGCGAGCTTCGCCTCAAACTCACCGAAGCTCTCTCTCATTGGAGCCGTTAAAGGGGCAAGCGCAGTAAAATCACCAACGCCCGCTCCGGCGTATTTGTAAACGTAATCACTTCGTACTACCGAAGTATCAATTATATAATCCGCCCCAACGCTTCCTTTTTGTATAGGAGTGAACCATGCGGCGTAGCGGTCTCTTGTATCATTCGGCCTCAGGGGGTCATAAGGCGCGTAGACAAGAATTGTATCCTGCGCGTCAAGGTCGTAGACTTTTCTATACAAAGGATAATAAGCGTTCATTCTCGCGACATCAAACGGATGAACCGGGCGCGCTGTCGGCGCAGCGTAACCGGGACTGTTTCCGCTGCTGCGTAAAATCTCTCTTTCGCGGTTTGTGAGCTGCATTTCAACAGGATTGTTTTTATTATCGCTTTCGCTCCATATTGCCGCGCGAAAAGAGAAGCTGCTGTCCTGGTTGTAGTGAGAGGCGCCGCCGCCTGTAAATGTCCGGCGGTAGTCATAAAACTTATACTCGTACTCAATTCTAATGAAATCTTCCTGCCTTATCAATACCCTGGGATTAAATGTGATAGACCCTATATCATAATCGACAGTAAAATCGTTGTTGAACCCTTCGCTGAGGTTATTTCCGTTGACTCTTACTTTTATTGTACCATTAATTGGTGTAATAAAGCCCGTTTCGCCCTTGCCTGTGAGATAATAAGGACCCTGAACTCCATCGCGCCCTCTCACTGTCTGTACGGTATGGTTACCGCCGGAAAACGACCCGAAGGCGTTCACCGAACTGTTTCCCGGCATCACTTGCGCAGATATTCCCATAATTTTTTTCTGTCCCGATAAAATCCCGTCCTCAATAGGCCAAACGGCAAACTGGTCTCCTGCGGTAACGGTAAAATTCTCATTTTCGAGAGTGATATATACATTATCAAAATCACTTATCTCTCTTGTTGAACCGTCAAGCGAAGACCCCTCGTCATTTAAATAAGCGCTCAGCCGTGTACCCGGACGGATTTCACCCTCAATAATTACCTCAAGCCCCTGCTCAAGATTAACTTCCCCAAGGCTCCCCACAGATACGCCGAAAGATTTATACCCCGATATGTTCAGATTGCTGTAATCATTGTGAGGGATATCTTCAGCTGAAACCGTTACAGAGTCATCCGCAAGTACGCCAAGCGTTGGGACGGAGCGTTTGGGGTGCAGGGAGAAAACATTAATTGGCGTAATTGGGGACGGAGTTTCGTTTATTTCATATTGAGACAGGACAGTACTGTCAGGTATTTCAGTTATCAGTGTGCTGGTTGTGTTTGAAAAAACCTCAATGACGCCGGTGATAAAAATAAGTATCAGTAAAACGGCTTTATGATTCATTATATAAAAATGGTTCCTGCCCCGGTGTAATCACAAAATTGTGTGCGCCGGGGTTTACAGTTACCCAAAAAGAAAACACGGTAACAGGATTATAGAAAGGTTATGATGATTGTGTGATTGCAGACAATAGCTTCTCAGCTTCTGCGCTTGCGCCGTCAAAATTGCTCCGCATGAGAATTAAATTATGAATTTTTTCAATCGCTGCGGATGTTTCATTTTTCCATTGCTTTGATTTCAACAAGTCAAAAGCCATGTATGCCGCAGTATCGTCATAATCTTCACAGGCGGTTTTTACGGCTAACAGCTGCTCTTTTAGATATGCCGTATCTTCC
>Ga0123356_10005041_pt1 | contig 13531 bp, 14 predicted proteins | sample TergutEmb28metaG_2_FD_92546 | JGI IMG/M metagenome (GOLD analysis project Ga0123356, IMG submission 92546) | Embiratermes neotenicus P3 segment gut microbial communities from Petit-Saut dam, French Guiana - Emb289 P3 | ecosystem: Host-associated > Arthropoda: Insects > Digestive system > Gut ...
CCCACAGTTCGTCTTCGTCAAGACCTTCGGGTGCTTTTTCGCAGTCGCATTCGCCGTCCTTGCATTCGCACGGGTCGTCGCCGCAGTCGCATTCGCATCCGTCACAGTCATCACCGCATTCGCACTCGTCTTCGCCGCATTCGCATTCGCAGTTGCACACATCAAGGCACTTACAATCCTTGTCGCCGTTGCATTCGCAATCGCCGTTGTCGGGTATTACGGGTGCGTCATTCGGCTTCTCCGGCATCGTTATCGTGTATTCATAACCGATGAATATGTCTGTGTTGCTGTTGACGGTCCACTGGTAAACGAATACCTGCACACCGTCCACACCGAAGTCGATATCGCTGAACGTCCACTTTGTGAATTTGACGTACAATGTCTTGGCCGCAAGTATCTCAGTACCGTATACGTATTTGTCATCGGCACCGAATTCGTCGTCCTCATAGACACTGCCGCTGAAATAGTATCCTGCGGGTGCCCAAGCATCCAGAATATCTGTTGCTTCGATTCCGTCGCCTTTCTCTATGACTTTCGTTCCGAGCGTCTTACCGTCCGCGTCCTTGAACGTGACCGTTACACCTGCCTCGAACTCAACGAATACGTCAACGTTGGCGTTTATCACAGCGTCGAAGTCCCACAGGACATTTGTGTCCTCGTCGGTATAGGCGCTGTAGAATTCGACAACAACGAAGTTGCTTGTCGTGAACGGACCGTTGTAGTCGCTGTAGTCATCTGCCAGTTCTGAACCCTTGAGTAATACAAGTGTCGAGAGTGTTGCACCGGCCAGGTCCTTGAACGTTACCGTCACACCTGCCTCGAACTCAACGAATACGTCAACGTTGGCGTTTATCACAGCGTCGAAGTCCCACAGGACATTGGTGTCCTCGTCGGTATAGGCGCTGTAGAATTCGACAACAACGAAGTTGCTTGTCGTGAACGGACCGTTGTAGTCGTCGTAGTCTGTCAGTTCTGAACCCTTGAGCAATACAAGTGTCGAGAGTGTTGCACCGGCCGTGTCCTTGAACGTGACCGTTACCCACTCTTTGTCATCATCTTCGAATTCCACGTACAGTTTCAGGTTTTCCATTACGGGTCCGTCAACGTACGGGATCAAGAGCTTAGAGTCAGTATAGATCCCTTTGACCACACTACCGTTCGGTATAAGGTTCGCCGGGAAATCCTCTTCGGCGTTGAAGTCTGACTTCCACGGGATGTCTATTGCTCCCAATTTCTTTCCATCATCATCGAGGAACGTAACCTTTACGGTCTTGTTCTCGAAGTATTTCATCATAGCCGCCAGAAGATCTGCGTACTCCGGTTCGTCCATTCTAAGGAACTCATCGGTGATATCCACACCGTTGGCCCTTATAATGAAGTCATCTTCGAAGAAACCTTCAGGGGTTCCATCGTCATCTCCAAAGAACGTGACTATGAACGTCACCGTCTTTCCCTTTTGGATCGTCAGAGTATTGGTATCTTCGTTCCAGTCGTAATTCCCATACAATTCGTAGGAGAATCCGAACTCTGAACCATTATCCATAGGGAAGGAAACGTCATAGTTCTGGTTCGCGAAGAAAACGAAATATGCTGCGGCGCCGCCTACCGCAATAGCGGCGACGACGATCGCAATCAATGCTGTTCTTGAAACCATTTTACTTTTTCCCTCCTCTTCTTTTTGATTTGGTCATTATTTTTCTCATGCGTCGGTATTGACATCTCCGCGGAACTGCGGAGAACATCCCTTTAAGATGCATCCATGTTTTCCGCTTATGAGAATGTTAATTGCCTCTTACACAATCGTGCGCACCCTATATTAAGAGGAACGTATCAAAAGTAAACTAAGATATAAGTACGTAATTAGTTTATTTTACGCGTCCAGTGTTTTGCGTTGTGTGTATTTTTCGTCGTTAAATTCTTTTTTATATTTAATATATTTAAGTAAGTTATTTTTCTGTTATCGGGACCTTAAAGGTGCTCATTTTTATGCGCAGAACAGTATGAGAAACGTTAAGGATATGCGTTAAAGGAGCGAAGGAAAATATATAAAGATTGGATGCGCGCCTTACGCGAACGGATAAAATTGACGGCAAAATGGACGTAAGAATGAACGTAAAAATGGACGAAAAGAGTAAAATAACGGATAAAAAATGAACGGAATGACGGACAGAACAAAGGCGCGGAGATCCGTTCGGATACGCCGGAATATACTGACGCACGGAATACCGCCGAAGGAACATAGCAAAGGTCTAATATGAACTAGGACATATGCAGACAGGATGGGAGGGCGGTTGTTCTCATGAGTGAGAATGAGATAACTTTCAAATACAAATTCAAAGAAGATTATAACCCTGTGTACGTCAACGGGGCGTACGGCGGTGTGAACGGAAGAGGAGAGATAATGGTCCACTTCTTCACGGAAAGACATCCTATACCATATGAAGTGACGAACGAGATGTTCGACAACAAACTCGGAAAAGAGATAAAGGTTGTTACGTCCAGAGATAAGGACTCTGAGAACAGGAATCTTATGTTGAGAATTGTGGAGACTGGCATAATCTTGGACCTGAACAGTGCGAAAGAGTTTCACGCGTGGCTCGGCGAGAACATACGTATCCGTGAAGACATCGGGAAGGATGGTGCATAGGTGTACAGGTCATCCATGACGAGCACCGTATCAGGCATAGCTCCCTCGATGTTCACGGACGCGATAAGGGATACTTTCATAATATCGTACCTTTCTGCGTCATCCTGTCTCGGGAGGAAAGGACTGGCGAAGGTAGGGAGGTTCTCCATCGATCCTCCTCTTCAAGTGGTCATAGATATTGATGAGGAAGGGATATATTCCCTTGACTGTGAAGAGGGTAATTTCTACGAGACTGGAAGGACGAATAGTGATCTTATGACCGAACTGGAAGAGAGTATTGAATTTGTTTGGAAAGAGTTCGTCAAATGTAAAAAGAAGAACATGTCCGGCGACGCCCTTGAATACAGAAAGTGGTTGATGTCGCGCATATCACCCGGGTGATATGATCACAGTAAAGAACCGCGAGGTTATGAGCGCACTTTGCAGCAAAGGGTTCAAAGTAAGTAACTCGGATCACAAGCGCCTCAGATTTTGTATCGACGGGGCGGAGACAAAAATAACGACAAAACTGAGTCATGGATCCGGCTCTGATGAACTGAGTGCCGAATTGATCAAAAGGATGAGCAAACAATTACACATCAAAAAAGAAGAATTCTTAAAATTCATTGAGTGCACACTGAGTCAGGAAGAATATACGGAAAAGATAAAGCATGTTGTGTGGAAATAACAAATACCATCAGCGGACCCATACGGCCGATGGTATGTTCACGAGTTTCTTCGCGCGCATCCGGGTACCGAATAGCACCCTTATTCGCCTAAACACCCTATCGGAACGACGTATACTCCGTCGGGTCTTCTCATCGCGTACTGTCCGCCGGTCAGCACCATCAGGAATGACGGCTGTTTCATCTTCTCCTCGTCTATGTTGTTCTTCAGTCTGATCAGGCTCGCTGCTCCGTCCTCAATATCTTTTGCGCCGAGTTTCACTTCTATCGCGCCCCACTCCTTTCCCGGCAGTTCGGCTATCAGATCCACTTCGTTCCCGTTCACGTCCCTGAAGTGGCTCAACGTACCGCCTGCAGGCTGAAGGTATATCCGAAGGTCCCTGACACAAAGCGATTCGAAGAACAATCCGAACGTCCGGTAATCTTCCATGAGTGCTCCGGACGATGCTTTCAATGCGGACATTGCTATAGAAGGATCCGTGAAGTGCCATTTCGAGGACGTTATAAGCCTTGTTCTCGAACGCATATGAGGGTTCCATGCCGGAAGTTCCTCGATAAGGAATATGCGCCGCATAGCGTCCAGATATTTTTTCAGCGTATTGACGGAAAATGTCCCGGATGCTCCTGCGACATCTTCCCTTATGGTTTCCGACGACGCATATGTGGATACATTCCTCGCGACGGATTCGATCACGCGTTTTACGGTCTCGGGATCCTTGTTACCGTCGCCTGCTTTGGAAACATCAGAGTTTATCACTGCTTTCACATACTGATCGACGATGCGTGTCGCATTCTCCTCTTTGTCATTCAGACTTTCCGGCCATCCTCCTCGCGCAATGGCCGCGGCCAGACCTTTCACTGACAGATCGGAACGGCCGTTCACTTTGTAGTCCGGATCGAAAAGACCCCTCAGGGATACTTTTCCGTTGGATTCGCCGGATTCGAACAGACTCATCGTTCTCATTGTCAGTCTCGCTATCCTTCCTGCACCGGAATGAAGCGGTTCGGAATCCTTCGGCGGAACGGATGATCCGGTGAGAATGAACTGTCCCCTTTTCCCTCTGTCATCCACCACATTCCTTACGGCATCCCATATCCCGGGTACCAGTTGCCATTCGTCGATGAGCATCGGCGGTTCTTCGTCAAGAAAGTTGAATATGCCGTTCTCCAGCAACAGATTGAGACTGTTGATCTGGTTTTTGTTCGTTATTGACAATATACCTTTATTGAACTCCTTGGACGTTCTGGTCTTTCCGCACCATTTGGGGCCTTCTACGAGTATCGCGCCCATCAGTTCGAGGTGATCGCTTATCTCTTTGTCCATGATCCTTTTTCTGTATCCTTCAGGCACGATGTTCCATATGTTTGTGCTCTTTAAATAGTTGACGGTTTGTACTAAGTTCTATTGACTGTTTGTACTAAGTTCTATTGACGGTTCATACTAAGTTCTGTTGGCCGATCGTGATGGTCGAACACCCCTCACTGAAGTAAGGGGCGTTTGACAAATTAAACTGATCAATTCCTTTTCTTTCCGATCCTGCCCCCAAATGTACCATTTTGCGGGCGTCCGCAAAATGGTATCTTGGCTCTTGTTCATTCGGTTTGCATGATACCATACCCGATCGATCGCATCGCGAAAGCGTCTCCACTGTGAATATCCTGGGACCGTTCGCAATTCCCTTGCCAGCCAAGCGTGTCCGCTTGAACACGAGAACAAAATTAAAAATGAGATACTAGTAATAAAATTTGAATTGAAGAAAAATGTCTTGAAAATTTATGAATATTGCTTAGACATTTCGTTTTTTATACATTTTTTGTCAAAATTTCGGCCTGATCGAAACAATATGTCTCCTCAAAAAATCAGAATGCATCGGTACGCTGGATAGTAATAAAAATAAAAACATTTAAAAATGATAGTAATATTTGTACGAATCATAGTAATAAAAGGATTAAAGAGAGGCAGCGAAGATGCCCCGTGAAATGAAAATAGTTAATGAAGGGAGCAGAAAAGTTCCGAAATGGGTAATGGGCAAATGAATCCCTGATATCAGTTCCGTCCGTTCCACGGACGGAACTAACTAACGTTCAGCGTATCCGCAACAGCGAATTAAAGTAAAAGTAAGAAAGGTAGGGTTTTATTCAATGTTTATTTCGTTCTTTCGTTCAAGGCCTCATCCTGACCGCTGACGGCGTCAGAATTCCTATAGTACCGCAACTGGTTGCACCGATCAGTGTCACGGATATGAGACCGATCTCGTCGCTTATGAACGAGTAGTACGGATAGTCGAACATCGGATACGCTATCTTAGGTCCGTCCGTTCTGTGCAGATATTTGCACGATCCGCAAAGTAAAAAGATATAAATACACATAATGTAACAGCATTGGGAACAGTATGATGTCGCAGACACAAATAAGCATTGAAACGAGCGTTTACGAGAGGACCAAGCATATAGCGGAAGGGAAAGGGATGAGCGTCTCCGATTATGTGAACGCAATGCTGGAAAAGAATGCCGAAGCTCCGGAAAAAGGTCATGCGATGAAATGTTTCGGTACGATAAAAGATGATTCCTTCAGGGTTCCGGAAGACCGCCCGAGGTCATGGGATTCTCCGAGGGAAACGTTATGACATATTATTTGGATTCCAATATTCCGATATTTGTTCTGAGAGGGATGAACAAAAGACTTGCGGAAAAGATCGATTCGTTCTGCGATGATGAGATCAAGATACCTTCCGTGGTTGTGGCGGAACTGATGGAAGGTGCATATGCGAGCGATAACACTCAGCACAACATAGAGCAGACCCTGAGGTTCATTGGCCCTTATGAGGCTGTGCCGTTTGACAAGGAAGCCGCGATCATATGCGGCAAGATAAGTGCAGACCTGACGAAAAAAGGAAGAAAGATAGGTTACAACGATCTGATGATCGCCGCCACTGTAATATCACGCAACGGAATATTAGTAACAAATAATTCAAAAGATTTCGGTCGCATAGAAGGTCTTCGCTCAGAGGACTGGACCTGAATATGGGCTCGGCATTCTGAGAAAATGTTCGAGTTCGGATCGTGTACGTTGTTTTCCGATGATCATGAAACGCCAAACATCAGTTCCGTCCGTTTTACGGACGGAACTAACTAACGTTCAGCGTATCCGCAACAGCGAATTAAAGTAAAAGTAAGAAAGGCATATCTGTTTTATTCATCATCCTTATTCGGCAGAATACGATCATACAAAAGAAAAGTAATTTGTCAGTTAAATTTATAAATTGTAAGTTTAATATCTAATTGTGATACAAAATGTTTAAAAAAATAGTCTTAGATAATTACTTATCATTCAGACATATAGAGATGGACCTTACGGGTTCGGGAAACGAACCCGTTCGGCATGCGTTCATATACGGAGAGAACGGCTCCGGAAAATCGAATCTTATAGAATCATTGATGATGCTCAAAGATTCAATGAAGACCGTGAACAGAGTGAACAGACTGAAGGAATTCACAGAATTGCGTGAAACGTTAAAGAAAATGAATTCGAAAGAAGGAACATCCGCTGCGGATGATGACCCGGATACATCCGATACGGACGAATTGAAAAGAATGATGCGGTTATTGAATTACGATATTACCGATATATCGAAGGGTATCAGAATGACAGGGTCCGATGCCGGCACCTCAGCATCGTTCTGTTTTACTCTGGGAGGCCATGACGGATCTTATGATGTAAGATTTGATCCGAACGACCGTTTGGTATACGAAAGGTTGTGCTTCGTCGTCGAAAGCCGTTCGAAGGACATATTCGAAATATCCTCCATATCGGGTGATGATGCTTCGCCGAACGGCAACCTCATCGATATGAGGTTCAGCCCGCAATTGTTCAAAGATAATGTTTACAGAAGAACTATCGAAGACATTATCCAAAGATATTGGGGAAAACATTCTTTCATGTCGATACTGGATGATCAGTATTCATCCAATAATCAGGCATACATGGAAAAGAATCTCGGGACCGGTATCGACGAGGTCATTGAATTTTTCAATGACCTCGTTGTATGCTGCGTCCGCACCCGCGGGAAGGCCGGACGCGGAATAAAAGATAAGATATTGGCAAATCTGGGCGGGGGACGTATCGCACATAACGAAAAGGAACGGCTGCAGATATATGAGGAGGCTTTGAACAGTTTTTTCACCAGGATCTATTCAGATGTCAAAAAGGTGTATTACAGAACGGAACAGAACGGGAATATATTGAATTATACTCTTTTCTTCTCAAAGATGATCGGCGGGAAAAGAAGGGATATCGGCATATCAGAGGAATCCACCGGCACCACGGGATTACTGGATCTTTTTCCCGCATTCTTTGAATGCGCTCGCGGACGAACGGTGTTCTTCGATGAACTTGATTCAGGGATCCATGATCTGCTCATCAAAGAACTGATCGATGAATTAAAGGACTCGTTCAAAGGACAGTTCGTTGCCACGACCCATAATACATCTCTTCTTGAGATCATCGATCCAAAGAAAGTGTTTGTGATCCAGGTCGACAGCAGAGGAGAGAAGAGGATATTGCCGATAAGTTCCATAGAAAGGACACAGAAGAACCATAACAACAGAAGCAGATATCTGAAAGGTGTGTTCGATGCTGTGCCCGTCATGGGAGAGATAGATCTCATAGACATCGTTCATCGTGTTGAATCAAATGTCGGTGGGACCGAATGAGCACATGCAGGACGCTTGCCGTAGTTCACGGAAGATCGGAACTGATATTTTGCAAAGGCATCGCCAGCAATCTTAAGATAAATATGGAATATGATTCCGATAACAGAGGCGGAACGTGCATACAGATCATGCATCTGGAAGAAAGGTTCACGACCGGTTGTTACGTATCCGAGAATGCGCTTCATAAAAGATTCGATAAATTGGAATATTTGGGCAGAAGAATACCTAAAATGCCGCATCTTAAGATATTTCCGATAATGGACACCGATGACTGCCGGCAGCAGGAAAGGGCATACAGAACGGGAAATATGTTCGCTGACAGTGTATTCAAGGACAGGATATCCCCGATATTCAACACCCCTGATCTGGACCCCGTTCTCATTGAATGCGGTTTCAGAGTGGACCGGAATGATAAGTACCATGATCTGGTCAAAGAGTACGAACTGTCAGATCTTATCGGCGGCCTGAAGAATTGTGAGAACACGAATATTTGTGTCCTTTTGGAGCATTGTGCCTCAATAACACCAAGTTATCAGAGCGGCTGACACGGACGGTTCGCTACAATTGCGCAGTCTTCCGAGGGTCAAAAACCATTCAGGGAATTTACTTTTTGGCATGTGTGTTTCCTTGCGAGGGTCTCCGTTCATTACAATGAGATAACAAGCGGATCGTGAAAGACGATAATCGTCCAATTCTCTTTTGGCCCCTTTCGCCGGATCTATCATTTTGCGGGCGTCCGCAAAATGATACTTTGGTTCCTGATCGTTGAGTTTGAATGGGCCGATCACGTCTCCACGGTGCAGTATGCATTGTAAAAGAATACCATGGATCTGGGCACATGGTCAGCCGCTTCCGCATATCATGCCTGCGTCGTTAAGACAAAAAGATCTCGCTGATCAATCCTTATCATATACTTGTTTGTGGTCGCATACACGATGCAATCCGACGATCACCGTACCTTTCGATCGCTCCACAGTGTACAATATACGATGACGCCCGCTTACATTGTACGCATAATATTTGGATAACATCCCATTTTTCTTTTCTCCGAGCCTTTCGGGCTCGTCGGAGGATTGCAGATCAAGAAGAGCCCTGTCCACCCTTTCCATAAGAGATGGGAGTTCTTTTCTGCTCTTTCTTTTATAGAGGTTTTTGAAATGATTTGTGTACACTATCTCATTGGCCAAGGTCGTCAGTCCTTCAGTTTCCTTAAAAATTCCTCTCCCGTACACTTACTGGACAGATGAGTGATATTTCCTTTCTCAAAATCCTTGTAACTTTTGTAGAGATCCTCTTCCTCTTCAAAAGTTATCGGATCTTTGTCCAACAGATTGGGATCGAATTCGAAGACAGGGGGAATATACATTGTACGCGCATCATTCTGTCCGGGCACACCTATGGATGAATTCAGATTGTTTACGGCAACATATACATTCATCATTATTTTGCCTCTTGTAACTGTAGTGACCCATCTTCCGATACAGCTAAATTCCATTTTGAACCAACTTTATACGGTGCCGATTCTTTGAACTTAAAGAACAATGTCAAGACCAATGATGCGGGCGATCCGGCAGCTCCGAACGGAGACATCTGGATCCTCTGTGCGTTATCCGCTTTTTTGATGACCTTTCCGAACTGAACGGACACGAGATCTTCTCCTGTCACTCCGTCCGCTGCTCGAACAACACTCAGCACTTCTATCGTTGATTTGGACATGATTTTACCCTCGCGCAAGACATACGGTGTATGCAATCTTCGATAAAAACGTTTCCGACCTGAGAATATTTTGTTCTGTTCTTTGATATAAAAAAAAGTTGAGGCGCGCGCCTATGCCGTCGGTGAGACCCCGTATATATGCAGCACCGGCGGACATTTCGTCGGACCTACCATTCCACATTCCGCTCTGATAAGCGGAACGACCTCTTTGACCTGACCGGAAACGAGGAGTATCTATTTGAGCATCAGACCTGTTGCGCCGACCATCAAAGCGGCCGCCGACATGATAACTCCATATCAGCAACGAACTCTGGATGAACTTCCGGCGGATCTCTGATCCTTTAATCCGGCCATGGTCGGATTCGCTTCGGCATAGGCCGTACCGTTCTTATATGAATATTGTAAAGATGCGGACGCGACAAGTTTATTTCGTTCTTTCGTTCAAGGCCTCATCCTGACCGCTGACGGCGTCAGAATTCCTACAGTACCGCAACCGGTTGCACCGATCAGTGTCACAGATATGAGACCGATCTCGTCGCTTATGAACGAGTAGTACGGATAGTTGAACATCGGATACGCTATCTTGGGTCCGTCCGCTCCGCGAGTAGACATTGCGGAAGAACGGTGGAAGAACGGTGGAAGAACTGCGGAAGCATTGGGTAAGCATTGGGTAAGCATTGGGTATCGGTACAATTTCCTTGTACCCGGACCCAATTCATCGGCAAATCCGGTGTTCCTGAAGAATGCCGCAATTGTGGGATCCTTATGATCGTGTTCCGGCTCACATCCGAGCCACATCCGAGCCACATCCGAGCCACGGTTATTTTTTACCCACTTGCCAGACCTGTCGCTACCTATTCTCATGATCGATCCTTTTTCCGTCAAAGAAGTGATCACTCTACTGACCGTTCTTTCGGGAACACCGGATCTCGTAGATATTTCTGTGCGCGTCGTCGCAACACCTTCACATATGATATTGTACACTTTCAATTCCGGTTTCCGTAAGATCGGCGGCGGGTTCTTTCAACTGTCCGATCCTTGCATCGAATGAATAGCTATCATCCAACGGAACAATGATCTTGAAGATATCTCCCTCGATCAATTGCGGAAGAACGGTGGAAGAACGGTGGAAGAACGTCACGGGGTTGAATATCCATGATCCATCGCTTTCCTTCCGACCCTATATTTTTGGTGCCTGTGTCGAGGTACAAATGGATATTTTAACTCTATGTATCCCATACCCGCAAGGGGATCTGATATAGTTCTGCGAAGATGTTCTCTTCTGATTCCCAGTGCTTCTGCTAATTCCTTAGATCCCATCTCGGCATTCTCATCTATCAATCTTATTGCCCTTATCTGAAGTTCCGTAAGTGTCGGCCTCACGGTCTGCGGCGTGATGAACTTCTCTCCGACGGCTCCTGTGCGTGCTATGCCTTTTGCATGTAATATATCGAACAGTTTTATGATGAAACAATCGTACATGACACTATATTCAGGAGGTTTTACACCTTCGTATTCGTATGCGCTTTTCATCATTTCCATACCCCGGCCGAATTTTTCAACATAGTGCGCCTTGAAGAAAACATTGGCAATACCATCATTCCTCGGTTTGGAAACATGTTCTTTCATTATACCTTCCAATGTATATCCGAACGGAAGGCCTCCGGCGTTCAGTATCTCAAGGCGGTCATCGAACAGTGTTATCCTTATGGGGTCAGGCATGCTGTAATCCTGATTCGTTATCGCATTGATCAAGGCTTCACGTACAGCATCATAAGGGTATGGATAGTACTCTCTGCGCTCTAATCCCTCTATCCTCATCGGCACCAGCGTGTACTTCGTGGTTATCAACTCCATCGCTCTGTCCACGAGCGTGTACATGGGATCTTCCGGTTCGTCTTTTGGTGTGCTCCCGATTGAGAATTATACCATCATCCGCACAAATAGTGTTACGATTTGATTGGGTTGGGTTCATTAGGTTGATTAGGTTGATTAGGTTGATTAGGTTGATTATTCCGACCCCATTTTTAACCATTTTTGGTGATGATCACATACCTTCCGTTACGTTTGTTACCTTCACGACCTGCAACATCTTTCCCTTTCAAACCCAATAGGACACGTTTCACTGCTGCACGCGAAAATCCCGTGAATGTCTCCAGATCTTTCAGGCTGTCCCCGTTCCCCGACAATATTGCGTTATAAACTGCCTTTTCTTCATCGGTCAGACCGTTCGGAACTTTGGTCGGAATGTCCGCATTCATGGGAAGGGACTCTTTTGCCTCACTTTCTTTCATGCGTCTGTACCAAACTTCCGGATCGAACTTATCGGACCTGTATAACGTAACGACAAATTGCTGCGGCGATCTTTGCTCGAATGTCGGGTCCCTGAGGCCGCACATTCTACATTCTTTGATTATCTTTCTTATGCCTGTGCCCCATCCCTCCGTGACACCGGCGCTTTTAAAGACCGACGCCAATGTGTGATTGCGAGGGGTCGATATACCGGACAAGGCATTTGACATTGTGGTGTCCGGAGGAAGTATCCCTGGGGATATTATCTCTATACGGTCATCGAAAACTGCAACATATATATTGGAATTGTCAACGTTGTAGTTCCGATGGGTCACGGCGTTCGCTATGCTTTCACGTATCGCCTCGCTGGGAACTTCATATATGTTCTGCATGGCGATCGTTCCGCCCGGAAGCCATTGTCCGACCTTTATATTCTTTATCACGAATCTGTGAGCGTTCTCTATCTGCTCATGTATAGGCTCTCTGAATGTCGCCCTGTCTATGAAAACGCCTTTCTCCTTCCCTCTGAACGCCGCACATTCGATGATATGATACAATCCCATAGAAATGTCGCCTGTGAGGAGGGCATATGCGTTCGTTGGATACTCGGTACCGGCATCCTCCTTTATCACCTGCAGCGAAAGCAGATCTTTCTTGGTGAACTTTCGCTTTCCGTACTCTGAAAGATCATCACATAGTTTTTTGGTCGCTCCATCAGTCATCCTTGTTTCATAATTCCTCTGTTTATCGAACGGTACCTTGCCGAACTGCTTCAGTTCATCTATCTGTGCCTGCTTCGCTAAGTGTGTGGTCGGTCCGATGCGTATGTATGTCCCTTCGCTCCTTGCTTTTCCTTTGACGTGATACGGTTTTTCCGTGCCGGCCCTTATTGTAACTATCAGCACATTCTTTTCTTTGTACTTCGTCCATGAGAACACGGGAACCATCTGCGGTTCGCACATGGATGCCGCAGCGTTGGTTATCCTCTCTTCGATATCTTGCTGATCATCTTCGGACACACCCATTGGTTCGTGTGTTCCTTCTTTGATACCGATGACGAGAAGTCCTCCGGTACCGTTCGAGAAGGCGATCATCGTCTTCACGAACACCAACGAATCGTCGGGAAGTTCCGCTTTGAATTCTAAGGTCTCGGATTCCTTCTTTGCGATCTCGTCAAGCAGAGTCATAATGCTGCCCCATACACATACAGGTTAATCAAATATTTGCAGAGCCCACATCCTGCTGAGAAAAAAATATGTTTGAGTCTGATCGCGAGAACCGTTCGAATTCTCTAACGCATTCGCTCTTTTTGTGAGAAAGTAAAAGTAAGAAAGGTAGGGGGAAGTTTTCCCCCTGTTTATTTCGTTCTTTCGTCTAAGGCCTCATCCTGACCGCTAACAGCGCTAACAGTCCTACAGTACCTGCAACTGCGGCACCGACAACGACGTACGAATATGACGCCATGTAGTAGTCGTATTCGCATTCTACGGTAACGCCC
>Ga0123356_10005042_pt1 | contig 13530 bp, 7 predicted proteins | sample TergutEmb28metaG_2_FD_92546 | JGI IMG/M metagenome (GOLD analysis project Ga0123356, IMG submission 92546) | Embiratermes neotenicus P3 segment gut microbial communities from Petit-Saut dam, French Guiana - Emb289 P3 | ecosystem: Host-associated > Arthropoda: Insects > Digestive system > Gut ...
ACGTATTTTCAAAGGCCACACCAGTTTTGTGTATAGTGCAGTGTATAGTTTAGATGGATCTCGAATATTATCTGCCTCTGGTGATGGAACCATTAGGGAGTGGGATAGAGAAACTGGTGAATGTCTCTGGGGTACTCCACCTTACGGCGGTGTATTCATCGTTGGTTGCACTTTTAAAAAGTGGCAATTTGGTAATGAAGAACTAAAAAAACTCATCAAACGGTACGGAGGAAAAATTTAGATTCTGCACAGCGCACCGAATTTTACTCGTAAGACACTGAACCTATATTGAGATTATGTTCTAAGAATTAACACACGAATAACATAATAGACACTGAAATCTAAATAGCAGGCAATAAATGGAGCGTTTGCTATGCCAACAACGACCCAGAGAGTCTTGCCTCAAACAAAAGATCCAGCAGAATTTGAATCCATATGCAAAGATATTCTCAATATAAAATGTCAACTAACTTTTGATACAGGCTTTACTAAATTGGGCGGTTTAGGGCAGTCTCAGGGTGGAATTGATTTATACGCTCAACAACGTGATGGTTTTATTATTGTGGCTCAATGTAAAAATTACGTTACATTAGACTCAGCTAAGGTTCTAAATGATAAAATTTCTAAGGATATTACCAAGATTGCTCAGAGAGATGATGTTACAACAGTTTTTATCATGACAGCCAAACGAAAAAACGCAACAGTTGAAAGAGACATAATGAAACGTAATCAAATGACCGAGCGTAAATTTAAAATTGTAGGGATGTTTTGGGATGATATCGAAGAAGTTCTCTTGGATGTGGCTAATAACCATTTATTGGAGCGGTATTACCCTGATTATGCACGTCCTAATGGTTTAGCTCGATATAATCTTGAAATGTATCAAAATAGTTCGAGAGTTCAACTTGACAAGTGGAAATCGTCAACTGCAAAATTGTATAATGTCTTGTATGAAGATAACACCTACATTTCTATGACCCTAAAAGATGACAGCGACAATAATTATACTGTTGAAGAGGTTCTAACTAACCTTAGAGAGAAAAACTGCTTTCACAACATCCTTATAGGTGAAGGCGGGATGGGCAAAACCACCACCTGCATGCGTCTATGGACCCAATGCTTAGAACAAAATATGCAGGTCTTCTATGTACCCCTATGCGACTACAACTCTACCAACAACACTATTCAAAGCTACATAACAGATGTTTACGGCGTTGAAGAGCATAATTACAACCGTCTAATGGACGAAAAAAATATTGTACTCTTACTTGACGGATTTAACGAAATAAAATTTGAATATCATCAAAATTTTTTGACAGAACTAAGAAAAATAGCAAATAAACAAGCACAAATACTGATTACATCCAGAACCGATGATGTATTAATATCCAAAACAGATGGCTTCACAAAACTCTTCTTCGAACCCCTAACCACCGAAACAATTGACAAATGGTTAACCGAACATTGGACAAAAAATATTGAAGACCCAAACATCACCCCCGAACTTTATGAGGTTTTACGCAACCCGATGATGCTAAAAATCTACGCCCCAACCCTTAACGACCAGAAAAAGTCAACAGCAACTAACTTTAATTTCTTTAAAAACCCTAATACACGCGGGGAAATCATATGGAACTTTTTAGAGCATCAAATCAAAAAAATGACTCTGCATGAAGAACAGAAAGGGTTTACAAAAATTTTATTCCGACACCTACTGCCATACATAGCATACAAAATCGAAAGCACCAACGAATTTGATTTCACAACAGCACAACTAGAAAAATATGTAGACGAATTTGTCGAATATATTGAAAATTATTACAAAAAATTTGATGCCCTAATTAGTTATAGAGGAGCAATTCAAGATTTTCTTAAAAAAGACAATAAAACAGAATATTTGTTGGATTTATGTAAAGATAATTTCAGCATTATAAAACAACGAACCCAAGGCAATACCGACAAAAGCTATATTTTCATTCAACAATATTTCCGAGATATCTTCTCAACAACTCACATAAAAAACCAAATGATTTTGAAAGATAAATCAGTATTTATCAACAGGGTTTTACCCATCCATATCTATCAAATGCTCTGTGAAATCTTGCAGGAACATAAAGTGGAAAATTTATTTGAACATAAATATGAGTGGGTAACTCCTTCGGGGGTGGTATCCGAGTTAAGGCAATATTTGAAATGTTTCAAAAATGGTAATGACAGAGAAGCACAGACGGGTGTTTTTAATGCTTTACAAATAATTGACTACGCACGTAAGTGTGACCTGTCTAATGAAGATTTTTCAGCACTAGATTTGCGCAGGTGTTCCTTAAATGGGAAAAACGTCAACCAAAGTAACTTTACAAACTCGTATATAGATAAAAACGTGTTTTTTTCTACAGGTCACACAGATGAGGTGGGTTGTGTGTGTTTTAGTCCTAACGGCGAGTTTTTTGCTTCCGCATCAAGACATGAAGTGATTTTGTGGGATACAAAAACGGGAAAAATATTACACACGTTAAATTGCTCTGCAATAGAAGGTGTTATATGTTTTAGCCCAGATGGAAATTATCTTGCATCTGTATCATATGATGTAGTGATGTTGTGGGATAGCAAGACGGGGAAGTTATTACGCACTTTAAACTGCAAGCGCTATTTTAACAGCTTCATGGAACATGTGGCGGCTGTGTGTTTTAGTCCTGACGGCGAGACTTTAGCTGCCGCATCAAGTGAGAAAGTGATTTTGTGGGATTTAAAAACGGGAAAAATATTACGCTTGGACTGCTCAACTTGTCGTGGTGTTAACTTGTATTTTAGTCCTAATGGTAAAACTTTAGCATCCACCTCAGATGAAAAGGTGATGTTGTGGAATAGTAAGACGGGGGAGCCATTACGCACTATAGAATGCTCTAAAGCGATAGAGTCTATATGTTTTAGCCGTGATGGTGAAACTTTTGCTTTCTCCTCTGGTGGTGGGTTAGTAGGGTTGTATGTTAGCGAGACGGGAAGGTTGATACGCACTTGGCAAGATCTTCTTGTTGGTCGGGTAGGTCATACTGATCAAGAGCGTATGTGTCTTAGTCCTGATGGTAAAACTTTAGTTTTTACCTCATGGGTTAATAGAGATAGAGAACGGGTGCTGGCGCAGTTGTATGATAGTGAGTCTGGAAGTCTATTGTACACCTTGCAAGATTCTGGGTGTGCATATGTTAAATGCTTTAGTCCTGATGGAAAAATTGTGGCTTCTGCCTCTGGTAGATCGGTGATTTTATGGGATATCAAGGCTGGGAAGCGGTTACATACTTTGGAAAGCAACGAATTTGCTGTGAATGATGTGTGTTTTAGTCCTGATGGCAAATTTTTGGCATCTGCCTCAGAAGACCAGACAGTGATTCTGTGGGATAGCGTGTCGGGAAGACGGTTGCATACTTTACAAGGTCACACAGATGAAGTGGCTAGTGTGTGTTTTAGTGATTATAGTAAGATTTTAGCTTCCGCATCAGAAAATGAGGTGATGTTGTGGGATAGCGAGACATGGAGTCCATTGCGCACTTTGAAAAATCGCACTTATTCACATTATCATCGTCCAATTAATATTTGTTTTAGTCCTGATGGTAAAATTTTAGCTTTTCCCCATTTTAAATCGGTGAGGTTGTGGGATAGTTGGTCGGGGAATTTTTTGCCTGATTTAGAAGGTCACACAAAACCTGTGACTGATATTTGTTTTAGCCCAGATAGTAAGATTTTGGCATCTGCCTCAGAGGATGGGGTGAGGTTGTGGAATAGTTGGTCGGGAGCGTTCTTGCGCACTTTGGAAGGGCATAAAGAAAGTATGTGGAGCATTAAACGAACTGCATTGTATGGCAAACTACACATAGATGGTTCAGAGCTACAAAATGAAAAGTATAGCCACACCATTGGAGCAACGAATGTGTGTTTTATCCCTAACAGTAAAATCTTGGCTTCTACATCTGATTATTCCCTTTCAGAAGATCCTTATTCAGTTTTGTTATGGGATAGCGATACGGGAGAATTATTGCGTACTTTGCAAGATCACAAATATGGCGTTACTGGTTATAATTGCAGTGTGTGTTTTAGCCCTGATGGTAAGGTCTTAGCTTCTAAGGATTCTAAGTATAATGTGGTGAGGTTGTGGGATATCGAGTCTATGAAATTGTTGTACACTTTGGAAGGTCACACAAGCAAGGTGAATGAGGTATGTTTTAGTCCTGATGGTAAAACTTTAGCTTCCGCATCAGATGATGGAACAGTGAAGGTATGGGATAATGCAACTGACCACTTCAATATATTTGGACGGAAAAAGTTACTTAAAACGCTTTATCATTTATCATATCTGAAAGTTTCCGGAGCAATTCTTAAAGACATAGAATCTGACTTAACAAAAACAGAACTACTTATTTTAAAACAACATGGAGCTATTACTGACTGAAAAAATGGCTAATACACTCGTTTTGTTTAAAAATATTTTTCAATCTTTCAAATAATAAGTTAAATTTTAGAAAACAAACTTTTAATTGTATGTATTCAGCTCACCTGATTTTATAGGTTTAAGGTTAAAGTGTGTATCATAAAAATGTAGTTGTAATCTTGTTTGATGTATAAAATTTACATGAAAATTTAAACTCTAACAAAAAAGAGCCAGCTAAAACCATATTTTCGTAGAGAGCTGAATACATACTTTTAATTTAATACACTTAAGATTTTTATTCAAAAAATTAGTTTTTGTTGTTGGGCGTATGTTTTTGTGGTATCGGTTTTTCGCGTTAGGTCAAAACGATTATGCCTAAATTACACTTGCTCTGTGTGGTAAAGCAGTTTTTGTTAATAAAGCCGAAACGTTCCAAGTAAATAGATTACACTTCTTATATGGAGGAGGTGCCGGCGGGTTTTTTGTTGTCAACGGCTTGGGGTGTCTTTGAAGGTTGTGGTGGATGTTAAAAGTTTTGACTACCTGTTTGATATTTTCCTCTTTTTAAAAAGAGCAAACATACGTTCAATAGGAGGTTCATATTTGAGCAAACAAAACACAAATCAAAAAACAACAAACAAACCAAGACTCCACGTATTGGGCATTGATGCTGAGGTAGATCCTGTTATTGGTAAAAAGTTAAAGCGGGGCATTTATGCGTCTGATCGTATTCATTCTTTGGTTATGGGTTTTCCGGGGTCTGGTAAAACTCGTTTTCTTCTCTCTATGATAAAACAGCATATCGATTATGGGGAGGGTTTTATGGTGTTGGATTCGCATAGTGATCTTACACAGCTTGTTCTCTCGCATATTTCCCCTGAGCAATGGGACAGGGTTGTCTACATTAATCCTTGGTCAGCATTCGAAGATAAATATGACAATCGTGTTTTACAAATAAATTTCTTAGAATATCACAACCCCTACGAACGAGATGTAGTCGCCCGAATGTTTATGGACACTTTGGAGAAGCTCTACGAACGTTGGTGGGGACCCCGTCTTGACATGATTTTACTAAACGCCCTATATCTACTCATGGAGAAAGAACACGCTAAACTACCTGATCTCTACAATATTCTCTCGGATCAAGATTTTCGTGATATGCTCACAGCCAAGTGCAGAGATCGTAATGTCAAGGTGTTTTGGGAAAAACAGTACGACAAAATGCCCAAAGATGCTTCCGTTGCCGTCCTAACTAAACTTTATCGTCTTGTTCAGGAGAGGATTATTGTGCCTATGTTTATGGCTTCTAAAAGTGGTATTGATTTTCGAAAGGCTATGGATGAGCGTAAGATTGTGATTGTGGATTTGCCTGAAGGTAAAGTTACTACTGATATCGCGAATTTTTTGGGTAGTTTGATTCTTTCGGCGGTGTATAATGCAGGTATGTCACGGGAAGATACTCCTGAAGCGGATCGCAAACCCTTTTTTGTGTACGTTGATGAGGCTTATCGTTACACTACAAAGAGTATTCCAGAGGTGCTGCAGTCACTTCGAAAGTTTAAAGTCTTTATGACCCTTGCAAGCCAATACCTCACCCAATACCGCAGAGATATACAAGATGCTATAACCCAAACCTGTGAAACTATTGTCAGTTTTCGAGTTGGAGAAGACACCGCTAAAGTTCTTGAAAAATTCTACCCCCATACATACGGCTATCAAACGCTTATGAATTTGCCTCGTTACCTGTTTTTTGTCTCCACACCCTTCTGCGGTAACCGTGAATACCAAGTCTTAGAAACAATCGACTACAAAACCGGCCCAAACAATCCTGATGAGGTGATTAAGTATAGTTTAGTGAAGTATGGTCAGCAGGTTGATGTGGATGAGTTGATGGGGCAGGTTAAAAATCAGTCTGTGCAGCAGGTGTTTTTGGATTGGGCAGTAACTCCAGATGAGTGGGTAATTCTTCTCACTATCCGATTAAACGGTGGCTCAATGGCTGAGGAAGCTTTGCGAAAGCATCTTCTCTATGACCCAAATCAACCAAAGCCCTATGTGCTTACAGAGTTGGGATTTGCTAATGCCCTTAAAAATCTGTCAGTGGATAATGCTAGGCGTGATGCTTGGCTTTGTTTTAAGGATGAGACGGTGCGTCAGTGGCGAGAAGAGGCCTACGTTTACGGTAAAAGGGAACTGAAAACTCAGGAGGTGCATACGAGGTTTTGGCGTTTGGATTTAACGGATAGACGGGCTAAACGTCTCTTGGATACTGTGTTTCGTGGTGAGAAGGCGGGGGGTGTTGAGCATGTTCAGGTGATTATGGCGCAGCGTAAAATTTACTGGCAAAACGGCTGGATCGTACGCATAGACGATGGCGAAACAGACGAGAGTATAGCAGATCTCTACGTTACGCCCACTTTGCCTGCTTCAAAGGTCGCGGGCGCAAAGGGCTATATTGATCACACCAGTTGGGACTACAAACGCAGCTTTGCAGTAGAAATAGAATGCTACCCCAACAAACACTGGGACCGATTAGAGAATAATTATAGGCGCAACAAGAAAATGGGCTTCCCCACAGTCTTTATTGTACCTACACAAGTTGATGAGACTAAGTTGAAAGAGAAGCTTTTCGACTGGAAAGCCACCTACGTAATTAACGCCGCAAAATTCGAACCCGACCACCCAGACATGGTAACCATCGAAGTTGTCAGTATGCTTGACAATCAACAAAACAATGACACCCAAGACTCTAACCCATATTGCGAGGCTAAATCTGCTGTTGTTGAACAACCCTTTGAGATGCCATACCAACAAGAAAAACCCACTAGACCTACTGCTACTATTGCAACAGCGGCTATTTCAGAGCAAAGAGAGGTTTTGGAAGTTGAAGCTATAGCTCCACAGCAATCTGTGGTGGCGGAGGTGGATTTGCAAAGAGAGCGGTTGCTACTTGATCTTGTTGGTCGGGGGTGGCTTTTTAGGTTAAAGGAAGCAAAAGGCAAAAAATACCTCTGTGCAAGAAACGCAGGTGAAGAGCACAGTCTTGGCCCATTTAACGAACAAACAAAACAAATCATTATAAAAAACAGACTTAAAGTTCAGGGCTTCAACGAAAACTAACGCAGGTCTTTATGAGCAAACCTGTCACCTATGGTTAGGTTGTTGAGGGCTTAGGACTCAAGGGGAGGTCTAAAAGTCCGTACTCTTTTTTGCAGATTTTTTTGGGTTTTTGGGGGTTTTAAATAGTTTGGCGTATTAGGTGGGTGCTTCCTGTTATGGAACTTGTCCGTTTGGACTGTTGGCCTGCATTAAGGCATCATTTGCGCTTGGAAAAATCTTGGAAACCCTCCAAACCAACCCCTTAGCGTATGCTTTACTTCTTCTTAAAAAACTCTAAAACACAATCTTGGAAACCGCCAAAAATAGCATTTTTAACCAAAAAACCATTGTAAACCATAGTTAAACAAAAAACAAGAATCATTCATCTCCAATAGTGGTAAACAGCTCGAAATAAACAATAGCAAAACATGAAAAACAGGTGTAATCTGGAAAAATCTTGGAAACCGCCAAAAATCAACTCTTTAACTAAAAAATCAACAAAAAAGCCCTTAAACAAAAAACAACCCAAAATTCACCGACTGCTAAATTAAAAAAATCTTGTGTAATTGCCAAAAATCTGGAAAAATCTTGGAAACCGCCAAAAACAACCCCAACAACCAAAAACCGCCACAAAAACACCCCAAACAAAAAACAAAACCCAACCATACACAAAATAACCAAAAACCAACAACCACAACAAAACAAAACCACATTTTTCCCTCTGCCAGCCCGCCACTCTCAATAAGCACTCAAACAAACGCAGCCACACGCCATTTCTTCAAACAACAAAAACCAAACAAGCATCCCCAGCCCAACCCAACAACGTTCCACCAACAGCACCGAAGCACAAACAACAATAGGAGATAAACAACAATGTGTAAACAAAACAATTTTTCCCAAAAAATCAACCCCCAACAAACAACCCCTCAACTCAGAGTCTATGTTGCCAACCTATCAAAATACAATAATGGAGAGCTAGTTGGAGCTTGGCTAAATCTGCCTGCTACGCACAATGAAATCAAAGCTTTCCTAAAAACAAAAGTTGGTCTAAACCGTCAATGTGAAGAGTATGGTGTGCATGATTATGAGTCAGACTTTAGTTTGGGTGAATATGAAAATATCTATACGCTTAACATGTTAGCTGTAGTGTTGGAGCAGATGAGTGAAACCGAAAAAGACCTCGCAGCGGCCTATTGCAGCTATAACGGACTCAAAGATGCTCTAAGCGTAATTAATATGTGTCTTCAAGTTAGCGAACTTTCGTATGTGCAGATAGATGATAACACTTGGGGTAGCAAAGAAGAAAAACTCGGCTACAAGCTATTAGATGAAATAAACACCGACATAAAAACGGCTTTGGAACAATGCAAACTAGGCAACAACCTAACAGCGTATGAATATTTCAACTTTGAAGCCTTCGGCAGAGACGCCTCCATAAATGACGGCTATTTCGCATCTGATGAATATTTCATATTCTACGACTCCGATCCTGACACCAAACTCTACGCCTTCGACGAAATCAAAGAACAACTAAATGACCCACGACTATACGAAAGCACTACTTAGTTTGCTAAGTCTGCCTTAAAAACGGTGGGTAAGTTGACGCACTTGCCCTCTCTCTATATAATATTTTTATATTTTTTTTAATTGTTGACTTATTTGTAAGTTGACTTACAAGTCCCGCCGTCTGTGACAGTCAAAGTTTAAAATAATTGGAAACACATCAGCTCATAATCTTTATCCAAGTAAGCCTTGACCTTTTTAAAACCATATTTACTATAAAAAGCCGTTCTATGTCCCTTCAACGTAACTAACGCCGCAAAACGACAACCAAGTTCAGTATTAGCCTTCTCCACAGCAAACTCTAAACAATACCTAAGAAGAAAAGTACCAATACCCTTCTTTCGCTCAGTATTATCAACCGCCAACCGCCCAAGCCACAAAGCAGGATAATTAACTTTCTCATAATTATCAAGCCTTAACCCAGTTTGACCCTTTCTAACTGCACTCATTGCTAAGGTAACAAAACCAACAAGTTTATCACGTCTATAGAAGAGGTGAGTAACACCCATACCCTCACGTTGATAACTCAGAGCATCATTATGAATAAACCCGTTTAAATCAAGCTCATCATTTTCACTACAATCAAACTGGGACAGATCAGTATTTTCAGACAGCTTTTTTATAGTAAAAGCCTTATTATCCAAATTGTTTGCGTCAGACAAAATTAGTTCGTTCTCTTTTTTACAGATTTATTAAAGATAACTCGGTTTTGCTCCATTATTTCCTTTTGTAGCTTAGTTGGGCCTCTTTTAATGTCACGTTCAAGTTCTTTGGCAGCTTCATCAGTAATATCGGGTAGAGGAATAGGTTTAGCCATAATTGTCACCTTAATTGTGATACACAGGTAAAGCATAAAAACTTTCACTGCTATAAACCGTTTTTTAACAACTTAGCACATATTGCTTTGGCCACGTTATAATTAAGGGTTGTATTCAAGAGCCATTACAAGTTTATTGCCGTAAGGGTAAAACTCGGCTAAACTATCAAAATAACCTCAAAACACGTTTAAACGAACCCATAAAAATAAACTAACTATGAATCCTAAAATATAATCTGGTCAAAGCAATATTAGTTACATCAAAATTTGTGCCTCTGTTATAGTTTTGCGGCAATAGCACCATAGTTTTTCCAAGACAGTAACTACACGTCTACTGTTTGCTGCCTGTGTCCCTTTTTTGTTGAGTCTGCACGTTTTATTAAGCCTACTTTTTTAGTGTTGAACTATGAGTCAGTCTGTGCAGTACGTGGAGCAAAGTCTGTTTCGCAGTTATTTAGTCAATAGAGACAACCTGTAAGGATGAAATATTCTGGTTAGCTGGTTTCTTTTGTTAGCTCTTCATAAGCAAAGCAATCGATAAAGTGGTCGTTGGTCATGCCCACAGCTTGCATGAATGCATAAATAATTGTACTGCCGACAAAGTTCATGCCACGCTTTTTGAGGTCTTTGCTAATTTTATCCGAAACAGACGAAGTTGCAATAACATCCGTTATTTTCTCAAAGCGATTTACAATTGGTTTATAATTTACATAGCTCCATAAGTATTTATCAAAGCTGCCGTGTTCCTCTTGGATGCGAAGAAACGCTTTTGCATTGGCTATAGTTGCGTTAATTTTTAGGCGGTTTCGGATAATTCCCGAGCTCGTCAATAGTTCTTCGATTTTGGTGTTATCATAGAGTGCAACTTTTGCTGGATCAAAGCCATCAAAGGCGGCACGATAGTTTTCACGTTTTTTAAGTACCGTTAACCACGACAGCCCCGCTTGTGCGCCCTCTAAAATTAACATTTCAAATAGTTTTTTGTCATCATGAACGGGTCGGCCCCATTCATTATCATGATAGTCCACATAAATTGGAATCTCGCCACACCAACAACATCTAACTTTGTCAGCCATCTAAACTACTCCATGCTTCACCACAATATCCTGCTTTAGCCGTTTTTATACCATAGCACTATTTCCTATCTTTTCTTACGATGTTTCTTACGATGTTTCTTACGATGTTTCTTACGATGCTGTCTTTGTTAAAACCAATTATTGTTTCATTGGGTTGTACACGGTAGAATGGTTTTGGCCTGTTTTGTTTTTTGCAGGTTTTAAGTATCTGTTTGGTTTTGGTTTGTTGCGTTGGTTTTGGGGGTTTAAATGTTCTGGTAGTTTAGTGGGTTGGTAAATGTTATGTGTGGTCTGCTGTGGTATAGTTTCGGTGAATTAGGCAGTAGTTGTGTTTTGTTTAGGGTTGCGGAGGGGTGTTTGTTTGTCTGAGTTAGTTTCGACTTTGTGGTTTGAGGATGTGGGTTTTTTGCATGAGCAAATGCTTGATACTCCTTTGGGGCGGTTTTCTATTCGGCAGATGATTCTGTTTTTGGTGTTTGGTTTGCTATCGTGGCTTTGTTCGCTTGTGTTTGCGGATTTAGTGCTTAAAATTGTCGTTGCCGGTGGCATATTTTTTGGTGGGGCTGCTTTGTTCACAAGGAAAATTAAGACGGTTTCTCCTGAAGCCCACCTGCTCTGTTTGATAAGACGCTTCACCGTGCAGATAAAACAAAAACACTCTGCCACCAAAGCCAAGCAATCTATGGTGGTGCATGAGTCAAAGGCTATGTTGCTCTCAGCAACTATAGGTGTGCCTGTAAAGATTGTTGGGGTTCTAAAAGATCTCACAGGAAAAGTCCTACCAGATAAAAATTTCAAAGTAAACCTAAACAACACCCTTCACTCAAGTGGCATAACCGATCAAGAAGGCTCCTTTTGTACTTATTTTATTCCTGACCGCTCAGGAGTTTTCCAAATAGCCATTCAACCCGAAGACTCCACCGATCCACTTCAGCAAATAACCGTACATGTCCAACCCAAAACCAAAAACGAAGAAGACAAAGAGGGAAAAGAAAATGCAGAAAAAACTACTAAGTCTAAAATATAAACTGGAAAAACAGCAATCTCAAGCTTGTGTCTATGAGGTGTTTCCTGTAAACTATGTTATGTTGCCTAAGCAGAAGCGTGTTGAGACTTTGGGGCGTTTTCAGCGTCTGCTAAACAGTCTGCCCTGTTCCGTAAAATTATCTGCTGTAAAAACCCAAAAAACCCTACAAATTACCGAACAGGAACTCACAACTACCTACTACCGCTTCTTTATTGAAAGCTCAGAGCCTATCGATTGGATAATAGATCAGTGCAATTTTAAGCAACAACCCCTTACCGAACTGCCAAAAACAACCCCTGCTAAAACGTTTCCCAAACATCTCTTGCTAAAAGACGGCAAGCTTCAGAGAACGTTTACCGTTTATCAACTTCCTGGTACTCTTTTGCCTGGTTTTGTAAGTGAACTCTATGGTTTATGCGAAAAAGTGCTCCTATGCATCAAACCGTTGCCCCCTGAGGTTGCCTCCCCACAAATGGGCAAATATCTACGTTTACTTAAAAGCATTCTCTTAGCAGATCAATCCAAGGGTCGTATTGCTAAAGATGAAGTTAAACTAAAACATGCTATGGCTGAGGCGGTTTATCAAGGTCTAATAACTGGCTCCACACGACTTTTCGAATTGCAAGTTAATCTCACAATTCAAGCCAATGACATAGAAGAACTTAAGACTAAAACAAAGAAACTCAAAGACACCCTCCAATCCCGTTTCATACGCCTTGACTGTCCCACATATTTTCAACCCGAACTAGCTCTTGGCACGGTGGGTAAAAAGCTTGTAGCCGACACCACCACCGTTAGCACCTTCTTCCCTTTTGTTTCAGCCGACCTAATCGAGTCACCGGGCGGGGTTTTTTTGGGTATAAATCAACTAACAGGTGCACCAGTCGTATTTGACCCACACCTACGCATGAACCAAAACATAATCATCCTAGGAAAAAGCGGCGCAGGCAAAAGTTTCACCTCAAAAATCCTCCTAACTCGTTTACTGCAAAAACATCCCAACCTCGCCTACTACATTGTTGATCCTGAAAACGAGTACGGCGAAGTGGGTAGGCTTTCTGGTGCAGACGTACTGGACATAACAACCGAGCGCCAGTTAGGGTTAGATCCCATACAAATTTTCAGCGATAACAAAGACACCGCTGCAAGCATACTGGCCGATTTAGCAGGTGTTGAGGATAATCGGAGTTATCAGGAGCTACGAAGTATAGTGGGGGCGAGTCGTGATCTGCTGGAAGTCTATCAAAACAGCTCTCCAGCTCTAAAAGATCGCTTATCACCCTTTGTAACTGGAACTGACAGTTTCTTAACTATGGGACAGCCTCAAAAATTTTCACACCGTATGGTGTTTAATCTAAGTGCTTTGCATCGGCAGTTGGCTATGACACAGAGACGAAGTTTAACTTTTCAGGCGGCAAATGTTTTGGTTTTTAGCAAGATTTGGCAGATGCTTGACAACACTAAATTCTTACCCCTGCACATTCCAAAACTGGTAATTATTGATGAGCTTTGGCTCTACACCGCC
>Ga0123356_10005043_pt1 | contig 13529 bp, 5 predicted proteins | sample TergutEmb28metaG_2_FD_92546 | JGI IMG/M metagenome (GOLD analysis project Ga0123356, IMG submission 92546) | Embiratermes neotenicus P3 segment gut microbial communities from Petit-Saut dam, French Guiana - Emb289 P3 | ecosystem: Host-associated > Arthropoda: Insects > Digestive system > Gut ...
CACCCTTATCGCTATGGCGGAGAATCCCCGGCACAGACTGTCGCGAACTTAGGCTCGTATATTCGCTACATTCATGTGAAAGACTCTGTGGTGGTTGACGGTAAATCGCAATACAAGCTCATGGGCGATGGTGATTTGCCGATAAAAGAAATGCTCGGCGAACTCACGAAAATCGGATATGACGGATATATTTCCTTAGAGTGGGTAAAACGCTGGGCAGGGAATTTAGAAGAGGCGGGGATTGTTTTCCCGCATTTCGCAGGGTATATGAAGCCGTATCTTACAGCCCCGAAAACGCTGTACAGGAATAACGCCGACACGGGCAGTTACTTTTGGAGGAAGAACAAGCTCATTGACCTCACCTTTAATGATGTGTTGGATTTAGTGTGTGAGCATTTCCCTGAGCAATACGCATTTCGTTACACGGAACTCGATTACACCCGCACATATGCGGAGTTCCGCGAAGATGTAGACGATTTCGCCGCCGCGCTGATTTCTATGGGGGTAAAAAGAGGCGACCATGTTTCGATTTGGGCGACAAACGTGCCGCAGTGGTTTATAACTTTCTGGGCGACTGTCAAAATCGGAGCAGTTCTTGTTACAGTGAACACCGCCTACAAAATTCATGAGGCGCGGTATTTGCTTGAGCAGTCTGACACCCACACACTCGTTATGATTGAAGGGTTCAGAGATTCGGATTATGCGGGAATTATCCGCGAAATTCGCTCAAGCTTGCCTAAGCTCAAGAACATTGTAACAGTCGGTTTTGAATTAGAAGAGTTTGAAAACTGCGACAGCGGCGCGAAAAGCATATCGTGGGATTACGCTATGGGAATGGGCAGCCAAGCTGATTATGAAGAAATTCAAAACCGCGCCGAGTCAATCGATAAGCACGATGTTTGTAATATGCAGTATACGTCGGGAACTACGGGATTCCCGAAAGGCGTAATGCTGACGCATTATAACGTAGTCAACAACGGTAAAGTCATAGGGGATTGTATGGACTTGTCAACAGCAGACAAGCTGATGATTCAAGTGCCGATGTTCCACTGCTTCGGAATGGTACTCGCCATGACCGCGTGTATGACTCACGGAGCGACTATGTGTCCGATTATCGCGTTTTCACCCGCAAAAGGGCTTGAGTGCATTAACGCAGAGGGGATTACGGCGTTCCACGGCGTTCCGACTATGTTTATCGCCATGCTCGAACACGCTGATTTCGCTAAAACCGATTTTACCCACGTTCGCACAGGGATTATGGCGGGTTCTCCTTGCCCCGTTAAAGTAATGGAAGATGTTCTCAATAAGATGAACATGAGTGAAATCTGCATAACTTACGGGCAGACAGAAGCAAGCCCCGCAATTACCATGAGCAGTACGACAGATTCAGTCGAAACTCGCGTCAGCACGGTAGGCGGGCCGGTATTCGGAGTAGAAGTCAAGATTGTTGATACAGAAACAGGGAAAGACCTTCCTGATTGTACTCCCGGTGAACTCTGCGCTCGGGGATACAACATCATGAAAGGCTATTACAAAATGCCTGAAGCAACTGCGGCGGCAATCGACAGCGACGGTTGGCTTCATACGGGGGACTTGGCGGTTCGCTTGCCCGACGGGAACTATAAAATCACGGGGCGTGCCAGAGATATGATTATTCGCGGCGGTGAGAATATCTACCCGAAAGAAATAGAAGACTTTATCTACACGCACCCGAAAGTAAAAGATGTGCAGGTAATCGGTGTGCCGAGCAAAGCATACGGTGAGGAAATCATGGCTTGTATCGTCCTCAAAGACGGAGAGAGTGCCACAAGCGACGAAATCAAAGCCTTTGTGACTGCGAGCATGGCAAAACACAAGACCCCGAGTTATATTGACTTTGTTGACAGCTTTCCCATGAATGCGGCGGGGAAAATCCTCAAATATCGAATGAGAGAAGCGGCGGTGGAGAAGTTAGGCTTACAGGCAGAGAGTAAAATCGAAACGGCGTAACTCCTGTGTGGGATAACGACAGACATTAGGCAAAGTGTAAGTGTTTTAATAAAAACTTTAAGTTATGAAAGGTGGTTCTTACCATGAAAAAGCAAATCTTATCTCTACTACTCGCAGCAGTAATGCTCGTCGGAGTACTTCCGATGATTGGGGCGGGTTCTCCGTCAACTGCACCTGCGCAACCTGTGGTCACGACAATTACATCGCTGACTTACAACTTCACAGCAGCGAATGTAGCCGCACCGACACCGCTGACTTTCGCGATTACGGGATTTGACGGATGGCCGCGCCATGAGGCAACAGCCACCGCAAGCGCGAACGGCGCAGTCGCGTTTAATTTCACGGGGTTGAACGTGCAGGCGCTCGGGAATATGGGCTTTGTCGAAGTTGTTGCAGGAAGCCCTGTTACTCTTGCGCTCAACAACGTAGTCGTCAACGGAACGCATACAATGAATCCGACACAAGCTTGGAACTTAACAGCCGGGGCGGACATCACCAACGGGCTGCTTAATCAATGGACAGGCGGTGTTACTGCGGGGGGAACTCGCTTTGCGCTTTCTACCGCTAACCCTAACACCTACATCGGATTTACGACGGCAGGGTTTCAGCTTCTTGTAAGCGGCGGAGGCAGCACTCAACCTGAACCTCCCGTTACTCCTCCTGTTACTCCCCCGGGGGATTCAGGCACAATCAATACGACGATTTCCCCGCAGGATTTTGTCAACTCAATCGGAGCGGGGTGGAATCTCGGGAACACCTTCGACGCAATCAGCGGAAACATGGTTGGTTTTCCGTGGCTCGGAACTGCGAGTAACGGTCAGACAGGCGGAACTTATGCCACTACTTCTGTAGCAGACTTGGAAACCGCGTGGATTGGCGGAACTGCTCATGTGACCACGCAAGAGTTCATTCAAGCACTTCACGGGGCAGGGTTTAGGGCAATCCGCATTCCGGTGTCATGGAACAAAGCTGCAGGCGATGCACCGAACTATACAATTCGTGAGGACTGGATGGCGCGTGTAAAACAAGTCGTGCAGTGGGCGTATGACCTTGATATGCACATCGTTCTTAACACCCACCACGAGAACGCTTATTTCGGGTTGACTAACGCGCAAATCGCCCAGAGCGAAGCGCGGGTGGCGGCGATTTGGACGCAGATTGCGACTGAGTTTCGCGATTATGACGAAAAGCTCATTTTCGCAGGGTTGAACGAACCCCGCGGTTCTGTCGAGTATTCCGGACCGGGTAACTGGGGCGAATGGACAGGGGGAGTTGCTGAAACCCGCGCTAATCTGAACAGGCTTAACCAAACTTTCGTGAACACAGTACGCGCTACGGGCGGAAACAACGCACAGCGATTTTTGGCAGTGCCGACTCATGCTGCAAGCGCGACTCCTGAAGCCTTCAGCGGTTATGTTATTCCCACAGACCCTGCGAACCGCGTGATTCTCACGGTGCATACCTACTCGCCCTTTAACTGGGCGCATAACGGAGTAGGGCAGTATGCAGGGGCGTCGGGCATTCGCAGTGATTTAGACAGAGTTAAAGGGTTCGCAGACGCACTCGGCGTTCCTGTAATGCTCACCGAATGGGGTTCAATCAACAACGGCAACCCCGAAAACTTGGCTCAACGGGAACAACACGCTTATGACTATGTCAGTTACGCACGCTCTCTCGGAATGGCGACGTTCTGGTGGGATAACAACCAATCTGGCGGGAACGGCGACCATACTTTCGGGCTTTTTAACAGGCAGACACGGCAGATGACTTTCCCGACAGTCGTGGCGAAAATCATGGAAGCAATGAACGCCGCCCCTCCTGAAGAAGAGCCTGCAGGTGTACTTTCGATTCAACTCAAAGGGTTATGCACTACTACTTGGGCAGATTATGAAAGCGAAGTACTCGGGCTGCGCGGCGACGGACAACACACGCTTACACTCAACATCGGCGGCGGAGTCACACAGCTCGGTGTTCTGAACATCACTCATGTTGGTGATATTACCGACCGTTTCAGAGCTGCGTCAATCACTGTTGATACGGTAACAATCAACAACAATCCGATTGGGCATACTCATACGCCTCTCAGCGGATTAGTTGTTCCCGCGAATCCTACTGCTGACCCGCCGCAACTCGAGCGGGTTGACACTGTGCTTTGGAACAACTGGTGGGCGCAAGGAAGCATTCTTACAACGGGAGTCACCCGCGTTCCCGGTCCCGACGGAGGCGAGAATTTCGCTCTTGCCGGAAACGCAGTCATTAACACGATTGTTGTAACTTTCACCATTAACGGCGTTACTGCTTGCCCTGACTGCACGAACTTAGTTTGTACCTGCACCGGAGGCTCTGTAACTCCTCCTCCGCCTGTTCGAACTATTACGCGAAGCAGCGAAACCGTGAACTGTACTGCTTGTTCGGCAAGCAAGCTCATGCGTGTTACGACGGTGAGTGAAGGCACGACAGTGGTTGCGACTGTCAGAGCGGCTAAACGCAATGACACCGGCGCGCTGATTGGCGGAGGTTGTGTGCAGTCGTTGACGCGGCCGGCGGCTTAGGAGGGGAAAGGTTTATGACTAATCGAGAGTATGTGAAAACGCAAATTGATACTCTGCCCGATGATATGGTTAAAATTGTAATTGAATTTGTCGAGTTTCAGCAGTTAAAGCGCAGAGAAGCTGATTGGCTCGCTGAACTGGAAGATAAACTTGATGAAGCGGCTCGTTTTGAAGAAAACAATCCCGATGCCTTTTGCACACACGAGGAATTGTTTTCGCGTTTGAGGAGTCGTTATGGATGATGTATGCTTATATAAGGTAAAGTATTCAAAGTTGTTTGAGCGCGATTTAGTGAAATCCTTAGATTATATTGCTGAAGCGCATGGTGTTTCGGCGGCTGACAATCTACGTGAAAAAGTTGAACTTGCTGTAGAAAAGCGTTCTTTTAATCCCGCTTCTCATCGTGTGTATAACTCCGTTAAAGACCCGAAGCAACCTTATTACACGATAAAAGTTGGCAGTTATTACGTTTTTTATGTTGTTAAAGGCAACACAATGATAATCCGCCGTTTTATTTATGCCATGAGAGATTTGGAAAGCATAGTTTAGGAAAGCGAGAACTGACATCATGAGCAACAATCTTCCTCAAACACTGAACAAAATCGGGCAGTTATTGTTCTCGCAGCCTCATGAGCAATCGGCAAAGGGGCAGGAGCAGTCGCTGTGGGAGTGCATGGGCATGGTCGCGCGGTGCATGAACGCCGATTGTGCCTATTTGTGGCGTGCCGACACCGAAAAGCATACACTCTATCGCACATACTCATGGGAGGCGGGCAAACCCTTAGAGTGCATCGACGAGAACAACACGCTTTCGCTCAAAGATAATATGCTTGACGCGGCAAGCAGGCTTTTCTACACTGGAAAAGCTGTTTACGGAAAAGCAGAGAATCTTTCGGACGAGTATCGCAACTTCTTTAATATGGGGATTAAATCCGCTGCTGTTTTCCCGCTGATTTTAGATGAAAACTTGTGGGGGCTTTTCACCCTTGAATGCGTGGATATTGAGCGGGTTTTCGACGAAAACGAAGTCGCGCTTTTGTCGCTGACTGCACTCATGCTCGCGGATTTCGTGCAGAGCCGCTCAGTTTCACAGCGATTGTGTTCAGAGCGTGAGGCGGCGGAGGCAGAGGCAGCGAAGTTCTGTGCGATTTTGAACGCGATTCCTATGCCTGTGTCGGTGGTTGACAAGAATCTGCGTTGGATTTTCGTCAACGCGGCGGTGGAAGAAATGTTATCGATTCCTTTTGAATCAATTATCGGGGAACGCTGCAGCAGATGGGGAAGAAACATCTGCGGAACGCCGCAGTGTTCTGTAGCTTGCCTCGGGCGGGGCGAAAAAGTCAGCTATTTCAACCAGAACAACTTTACTTTCAAGGTTGATGCTAATGTAGTATCAGACAGCAGCAGCGGTGAAAAAATCGGGTATGTTGAGGTTATTCAAGATGTTACCCATGTGGAGAACATGGCAGTCGAGCAGATGAACATCAATGCTGCGAATGAGGCGAAAAGCGCGTTCTTGGCGGCGATGAGCCACGAAATTCGCACACCCATGAATACTGTTCTCGGGCTTGCCGACATTCACCGCAACCACCCGAACACTCACCCCGGTGCAAGAGAAGTTTTTTCGCAGATTCACGTTGCGGGGGAATTTTTGCTTGATATTGTCAATGATATTCTTGATATGTCAAAAATCGAATCGGGTAAAGTTGAAATTCGCACGGAGAATTATAATCCTCTCGAGTTAATCAACAACTCGGTTCAGCTCAGCCATATGCGCTATAAGCAAAAGCCAATCAAGTTTTGTTTGAGTGTCGGTGAGCAAATTCCCGCCGCTCTCAACGGCGATGTTACGAAGATTACTAAAATTCTTAACAACATTTTGTCGAATGCCTTCAAGTATACCGACGCGGGAGAGGTTGAGCTGTCTGCGCAATCACAGTTTCCCTCCGGGTTTGCCGTCGGTCAAGACGCGATTTTGCTTCTTAAAGTCCGCGATACGGGGCAGGGAATGTCGCCCGAACAGCTCAAAACTTGTTTTGAGGATTTTACGCGGTTTAATTATGAGCAGAACAGAGGAACAGAGGGAACGGGCCTCGGAATGGGGATTACCAAGAAATTGACAGAGTTGATGGGCGGCATAATCGAAATCGAGAGTAAAGAAGCGCAGGGTACTCTTGTGACTGTTACTCTGCCGCAGAAAATCATTGCCACTGAGTTGTGCGTGCCGCAAGCACTCACGCAGGTCATCGACGATGTTCCTGCGCATGAGCCGCCCGTCGCTTTTCAAGCCCATCAAGAGCAGGACGCGCAAAGGGAAGACTCGCAGGAGATTTTCGGCAATGTTTTAATTGTTGATGATATTGAAATGAACATACAAGTCGCTAAAGGATATATGTCTTTATACGGGGTGGAGGTCGATACCGCGACCGGTGCGAAGGCGGCGTTAGACAAAATCGCGGCAGGGGCGTCATACAGCATCGTTTTCATGGACTACATGATGCCGGGCATGAACGGAATCGAGGCGACAAAAGAACTGCGTGATATGGGTTATGACAAGCCGATTGTCGCACTCACCGCGAACGCGATTATCGGGCAGAAAGAAATGTTTCTTCGCAGCGGGTTTGATGATTACATTACCAAACCTATCAACACCGATGAGTTAGACGCAATTTTCGACAAGTTTGTCTACGGTGAACAGTATACGCCTCTTTCTCGCACGCCCGTTAATGACAGCACAAATGACAACGTACTGCTCACACACTTCGACGATTCACAGAGAGAAAAGCAAAAAGCTTCTGTATCTGTTTCGCCTGCAGGTGGAGACCGCACGGCATTGCACAAATACTTTGTCAAAGACGCGCAGAACGCTGTTTTGATTTTCCGAAATTATCTCAACACCCCTGAGCCGAGCGATACCGAAATCAACAATTTCGCGACCCTTGCCCACGGAATCAAAAGCGCGCTGAATTTAATCGGGGAAAATGAGTTGTCCGCGACAGCTTTCGAGCTTGAAAAAGCAGGAAAAGCCCGAGAGCTTGAGTATATTCGGGTGTGTACACCCTCTCTGATTAGTGCCCTTGAGCGGCTGATTACCCTCTTCACTGCGGAGAAGGGGGCGGAAAACACGGGTAAGTGCCGCGACACTGCACTTTCGGAGCTTTCGGAGGCGGCAAGAGAAAAGCTGATTACTAAGCTTGACGACATCTACAGTGCTTGCAACTATTTCGATTCGAGTGCGGCAGTTGCGGCGTTGGGCGAACTCATGAGTGCGGCACTGCCTCTTGCAATCCAGAAGACCCTTGATGAAATCGACATGGCACTGCTCCACAGCGACTTTGAGGCAGCAGGAGCGGCGGCGCGTGATTTGTGGGAGCAAATGGGCGAAGTTCGAAAAAGCCCTTGACATTCGCGCTTAACTCTGTTATACTATATTGTATATATATCCGTTAATCGACACAGTAAATTTTAAGGAGGAATACTTAACATGAAAGTCATGAAAACGCGCACCATTCGCAAAACAACCGCCGTGCTGTTGGTCGTCAGCTTGATTCTCAGCATGATTGTCCCTGTAACTGTCGCGAACGCAAGCTCTCAAAAGAGCTGGTTGGTCAACCCTGCTGACAGCCGCTCCCCGAGTGTCAGCTTTGTGGGGGAAGGAAGCCATGTTCTCAAGATTGAAAATATCGGCTTGACAGCAGCAGATTTACCCGGGTTAATCGAAAACCGCGGCGGTGTTTTAGACATCAATGCGTGGGTAGATGCCCCCGGTCACGCCAATCTTCCTGCCGGAGTACTCGGCGGAACGCTCCACACGGGAACAGGCTCACGCCGTTACGCTGCGTGGACTAATCTCTCTGCGGGATTCAGCGGCGGCGGCACAGGCCCCGGAACGGGCGAACCCGCCGTAACTCTCGACCCGAACCTGTTGTGGGACGCGACTAACCCATCGCGCGGTGTTATAACTCACCCGAGGGGCGACATCAGAATCAATCTGGGGATTGACGCGCCTGCTCTTCGCGGAACGGGAACGACTGCAAGTACTCCGGGGTCTTCGCCCGAAAGCTCGCCTGAGTCTTCGCCCGAAAGCTCGCCTGAGTCTTTGCCCGAAAGCTCGCCTGAGTCTTCGCCCGAAAGCTCGCCTGAGTCTTCGCCCGAAAGCTCGCCTGAGTCTTCTCCTGAGAGTTCACCTGAAGACAATCAACCACATTCACAGCCCGACACAGGCGTGAATGTCGAAACATTCCAATTCAACACGCAACAACGCCGCCTCGACGGTGCTGTTATGTGGAACATTGGAAGCGGTGTTTCCAACAGCTCGACAACTGTGCGTATTCTTCTGCCCCTTGAGCTTCTCTACGATGAGGCTACAGGGCAGTTCGCCACAACCATTTATGTCAATGCGACTACTAACAATCAAGCAACAGAAGAAGGATTAAATCAACGGGGTTTTGGTGCTAATAACGACTTCGTGCGTTTCGGCGAAATCACCCTGCAAGTCGCTCCTTGTACCTGCGGATTAGACACTTGTATCGACTGTGCTGTCCACGTATTCCCATTCCCTCTTGACGTTACTCCCGGCATGGTCTGGGAAGGCGGCTATATGCAGGGCTGGCAAGCGGGCGGCGGCTCGAACAACCAGTTCGCGGACGCTCCTTTCGGCATAGGAACAGTATCTCGCGGAACTGCAAATGTCCGCTACATGGTCTGGGAGTTTGCTGAAGAACCCGGCCCGTGGGCATTGCGCTTCCAGAACGACTCATGGCGCGTCTATGAGGTTGATTATGACGTGATTCGCAACGGAACAGGTCCGGGAACAGGCAGAACAGTTCTTGACCCATCGCGTCCGGGCTTGCCTCCGACAATTCGTTATGTCATTGACTTTGACGCGGCTATGCCCGCGATTCCGGGCGGACACGCGGGTTATGACATGAGTGCATTGCACGATACTTTCCAAGCAGTATTCGCCCCGGAAGACCTCGACTTTGAGGATTGGCTTGATATAGCGAGTGTCGCGTATCTTATCAACGTGAATCCTAACGAACTTCCGCGAGTAAGTGAAGTTCCGCTTGTAACTTTGCCTACGTTTAATGCACACGCAGCAGGCGCGCCGAGTGCCGCTGTGCCTAATCCTACAATCAGCATTAACGCGGCAGGGCGAGAAGACGTTAAAGTTTATTACAGCTACACCGCAAGCGGCGTTGATTCAGTTCGCCTTCAGTTCAGCACCGACGGCGGAACAAGCTGGAACAACATTCATCGTGCCTTCAGTATTATCAACACGTCAGGGGCAGGGGCGACAGGTGTTCGCATGGAAGTTCTTCCTATTGAAGCTTACGACCAAGCTAACTTGCAACTGCGCTGGATTCCTCACGGAATTTGGGGTGAGACTTATTGGGGCGAGAATGCCTCCTTTGTCCTCACTGATTTTGTTGCAGTCAGTGGATTGCAAATTTCCGATGTTCGCAGAACAATGTCTCCCGTTCGCGGAATTGCTTCACTCACGGGGCTTTCGGGAATAGAAGTCAACCAACGCAGTGAGTATACTCTCGACGCTCCTGCAATTACACTCCACCCCGACGCTTTCATAAACGCTGCTGATGAGTTAGAGTTAGAAATCATGACTCGCAGACTCAACAACGTGAGTTGGACTTCGTCCAACAACATCGCCGCCCGTGCAATCAGAAGTGATACAGGCGTTACCATTCGCGGAATGAACCCCGGGCGTAACATCACAATCACAGTGGCAAGTGCGGCGGATTCATCTGTGTTTACGCGCTTTAATGTCGATGTCCGCGTTGCCGGGCGTGACGGAAACGTCCGCTTTGAGATTACCAGCCCTTACGCTCATGTAAACTGGAATACTTTCCAGCGGCATAAAGCGGCGAATCACACCCATACAACCTCTTCAGACGGGCGTGAGTCGGTAGCGGATACGGCAGAGCGGTTCTATGAACTCGGATACTCTGCGGCGGCGTTTACCGACCATGATGTCAACAACCTTTTCCCGAACCGCACTATTTCGGGTAACAGCACCAGCAATACCGATTCGAGCAACCCTGACAGATACCGCCGGGTACCGCTTACCTCTAATCGCTTGCAGGAAATGCGTCGCGGAACAGGGCGTACAAACAATCCTCTCGTGTTTATCCCCGGCGGAAATGAGTGGTCGGGAATCCAGTTCGACGCAATCACCCAAAGACCGGCGGGACACCACATCAACACTTACTTCTCTTACCTCCATGGCTGGCCCAGCGGAATGACCCGTACACCGCAAGCTCTCATTACGAGGGTAGAGAACGAAGGAACAGGCGGCTTAATCCGCATTAACCACTTAGGGCGTTATACAGGCGCGCAGTGGGAAACGCCTTGGAGAACCGCCGAGTCGATTTCCAACAACTCCTCTAACTTCATGCCTTATGTTGACTTGTTCCTGCGCAGCCACAACGTCAACGGAATTGAAATAATCAACAAGTATGACACGGAAACGCAAGCGGACAGGGTTATTTGGGACAATATCCTCTCGAATACCATGCCTCAAGGCCGCCCTGCGTGGGGATATTCCGACGATGACTCTCACGCTAACCTCGCGATTGGGTTCTCCTACAACCTTATGCTTCTGCCCGAGCTTAGCTTGGCACAAATCCGCAACGCGATGGACGTAGGCGCGTTCCTTGCCTTCTCGCGCGTTGACAGACAGTACAATGTCTATGCTGAGGGCCTGACAGGTTGGGATTGGCCCGGCCCGACAGACTTCGATACAGAGGGCATTCATGCAGACAACGAAACTCGCGGAAGATATGCAAGAAGCCGCCATGCACTGAATCTGCCCACCCCCGAAGTAACCAACATTCGCGTGGACAACGCCGCGCAAAGCATTACCATTGACGCGCAAATCCTGCTTCGCGGCGACACAGTTCCTACTGTGATTGACAACTGTGAAGAGGGAGAAATGTATATCGCATGGTATGCAGACGGAATCCAAATTCACAAAGGCAAAACACTCAACCTGCAAGACTACCAAGCGAACATTTACAGCTACGTTCGTGCGGCGATTGTAGCAGGCGGCCCGAGACGTGAAGGCGAAAGTGCCAACCCAATCCTCAACGAGTTTGACGGAATGCGTTCTCGCGGTTACGGTGTTCTTTACACCCAACCTTTCGAAATTCAAAGAACCGGCGCGACACGCGCTCTGCCTAATCTTACGAGCATCAGCGAAACGGTTACGACTTTCGATGTTAGAGAACCTTTAGTTAATGAGTTCGGCGAACTGTTCACAGCAGGGATTGAAGCACTCGCTCTGCCGACTGCCATTGGCATTCGTACAGACCAATGCACAGCTTCACGGCCGCGTTTCGCAACGATTGCTTGGAACTTAGCTCCTCTTAACACATTTAACATCACTAATTCCACGACCCATACCATGACTCTGACGGGGCAAATCATGCTCCCGACGGGAATTAAAGCTGTTACCAACACAAACGGCTTGGATTTGACGGTGACTGCTACTCTTACTCTCGGTGTCCCTGAAGTCGGATTTAACTTTGCACCACACTCTGCCCCCGCCGCTGCGACCTGTGAAACCCGCGGCTTCCAGTATGTTTGCTTGAACACGGGAATCGCAACAGGTACTGCCCCTCGCGGACACAGTTGGGGCGGCTGGGTAGTAACAAAACAACCTACCGGAACAGCAACAGGGCTTGAAGTTCGCCTTTGCACTACTGCGGGCTGTAACGGCGAGCAAGAAAACCTCATTTCTGCATTAGCACCCCTTCCTCCCGTTCCTTGCACCGCCGACGAGCGTTGCGGGCTTCCTACTTGCCCGGACTGTAGCGAAGGTATGGGCGGACGCAACGTGCAAATCGTCCTGCGTGACCCGCTCATTGAAGAAGGCACAAGCGGCTATCGCGTAGTTCGCTCAGAACCTGTTCGTCTTGAAGACGCAGACGATGAGTATGAACTCACCCTCACAATCCCGGGCGGAACGACTGAAATTCTGCAACTCGGGCTTCTCACCGAAGGCGGCGGATTTGACTTCAACGCTTCAGCGGCGTGTGCGACGGCACAAAAAGCGGACTGCGGGCCGCCTTGCTGTACTCTGCCTTTCGGGGGGCTTATGCCCGCCCCCGCATCATGGACTGTCGGCGGCCCAGAAGAAGGCCCTTCTGATTTGCGCATTACTTCGATTATCGTAAACGGCAACATCGAAATTAACCCGCAACGCACAGGTTATTTCCCCCTCGTAGGACAGCCCGGCGGTTGGTACGCGGACAGAGGGTTTGTCAACTACGCTGTGTTCAACGGTTGGTGGTATGAGCATAACAGCCGCGTCAACAACGGTGTCTTAAACGGAGCGGCGGGTCCTGTAGCTTCTCACGCATTCGTTGACGAAAACGGATTAGCTCTTCGCGGCGCGAACAATACCTCTGTAACCACCGGCGACCCCGTTACCGCCCTGAGCTTACCGGGCAAAACCCCGATTACCTCAATCACTATCAAGTTCGAGACGGTTAATATGCCGGGAACTTGTGATAACGGCACTTGCAAAAACTGCAGTCTATGCGGCTTCTTAGGCGGCGAGTTCGGGCTTGGGCGTGTTACTAACAGCACTACGAGCCCGATTCCGGGAATTGTAGATGCTCTTGAAGTTCTCAGGCAAATCCTTAGCTTGCCCAGCGTATTTGACAAAGGGTCTTCTACAAGGGATAACGCTCTAATCGCAGGGAACATCACTCGCCGCGGTACGAATGTAGAGCAAATCGTCATCGGAGACGCATTGCAAATCCTAAGATTTATCATCGGGCTTGACTTGTTAGACGACTGGGGTGATATGTACAAAACTCCTGCATAATAAAAAACCGCCCCGATTTCAATGAAGTCGGGGCGGTTGCTATTGAAAACCGAGATTCAATTTTCAAGGTGCGTGTATCAATAATCGCTGAAATCAGCGAGAATTGTCGTTTTCAAAAAACAATGTCCAGTCGAACCCAA
>Ga0123356_10005044_pt1 | contig 13529 bp, 13 predicted proteins | sample TergutEmb28metaG_2_FD_92546 | JGI IMG/M metagenome (GOLD analysis project Ga0123356, IMG submission 92546) | Embiratermes neotenicus P3 segment gut microbial communities from Petit-Saut dam, French Guiana - Emb289 P3 | ecosystem: Host-associated > Arthropoda: Insects > Digestive system > Gut ...
CTGGGGTTGGGGCAAAGCAGGCAAAAGCACCTGTATCTTCCTGAGGAGCATAACGATTACATCTTTGCAATAGTTTGTGAGGAGTTGGGATTCATCGGGGCTATGCTCATTTTAATGCTGTTTGTATTGCTGATTATTCGCGGTTATTGGTTGGCTATTCACGCAAATGATAAATTCAGTTCGCTTATAACAATAGGGATTACCAGCTTACTGGCTATACAGGTTTTCCTTAATATAGCCGTCGTCACGAACCTGCTGCCGGCGACCGGTATATCGCTGCCATTTTTCAGCTACGGAGGAACAGCCTTGTGGATTCAATTGGTTCAGATAGGGATAATTCTGGCAGTGTCACGTGAAATTCCGCTAACCAAGGAAAAGAGAAAGGTTGATGCCTGGTGATGTTATGAATTTTCTTTTCGTTTGCGGCGGTTCCGCGGGGCATATCAACCCGGCGTTGGCAATTGCCTCCCGGTTACGCAGGACGCTGCCGGAATCAGACATACTTTTTGTCGGCGCGGATAAGCTGTTGGAAAATCGGCTTGTGCCGGATGCGGGATTTGATTTGGTCAATATTAAAATGAGCGGCTTGAGGCGCGGGTTTTCGGCAGCCGACATTATACATAATTTAAAGACAGCAAGGAATCTTACAGCAGCTAAATTTAAGTCGGCAGGTCTGATAAAAAAGTACAAACCTGCCGCAGTAATAGGTACGGGCGGGTACATATGCTATCCTGTGCTGAAAAAAGCAGCGAAGCGCGGTATTCCGACATTTGTACTAGAGCCGAATGCTTATCCCGGTCTTGCCGTGCGTATGCTCAGTGCTTTTGTTGACAAGGTGTTTGTCACCTATAAGGGGCTGGAAAACAGGTACAAGCGGCCGGAACGCGTTGTATATACCGGAACTCCGCTCAGAAACGAGTTCTTTACTATTGAGTCATCCCCAACCGCGAACGGGAGAAAAGAAAAACCCCTTATTGTATCTTACTGGGGTTCGCTTGGTGCAACAGGGATGAACAAGATGATTTTGACATTTATAGAAATGAATCTCAAGGATGGAAGATTTAATCATATTCATGCGACAGGTGTTGACGGAAGCGCGGAGATGATGATTAAGCAACTTGAGAGCCGGGGCGTTTCGGGAATAAGCGCGCCTGCCGCAGATATAAGAGAATACATAGAAGATATGCCCTCTGTAATGAAAAGTGCTGATATTATTATATCCCGCGCCGGAGCTTCAACAATAGCGGAGTTAACAGCTCTGGGCAAGCCTGCTATACTTATCCCTTCACCGAATGTGACAGAAAACCATCAGGAGGAAAACGCAAGGGAGCTGCAGAAAGCAGGTGGCGTATTAATGATTAAAGAAAAGGAATGCACAGGTGAGATATTATACAATACTGTACTATCTTTGATTGATAATATAGCGGAGCTGGATAAAATGTCAAAAGCGCAAATGCTGCTTTCCGTGCCGGATGCCGCAGATAAAATAGTTGATATTGTATTGCGCGGTACTAAGCTGCGATAAATATTAATAAGGAGATAAATGCCATGTCCGGGAGTAATAAGAGACAATTGAGCAAATCATCGGTTGCTTACATTGCGCTTGGTGTAATTCTTATTACCCTTATGGCCGTCGTGGGGACAAGTGCCTTTTTGCGAATTCATGAAATCCGTGTTGAAGGTGCCACAGTTTACTCAAATGAGGAGATAATTGAGGCATCAGGATTGTCGATTGGTGATAATATGCTGCTGATAAATGCGCGCAATGCATCGCAGAGGATACGCGAAGAGCTGCCTTTTATAAGTGAAGCTGTAATCACACGTGAGCTGCCGGATGTTGTAAGGATTGATATAACAGAAAGCACTGCCGTGGCTTTGATTGCGTTTGACGGTGAAATGCTTGTAACCGACGTATCAGGCAGAGTGATTGCACGTTCATCAGGCGGTGTTTTCACATTGCCGGGAATAAATACGGATGAGTTGATTGAGATTCGAGGAGTTGAAATAAACGAAGCAATTGTTGGCGGAATATTAAGGGCTGAGTTTCTTGCTGAAATGAAGCTTCAAAATATGCAGGATATTCTCAGTGCAATGGAGCGTGAAGATATGATTAAAGACGTATCATATCTTGATGTGTCAAACAATACAAACATACATTTTGGTTATCTTGGCAGATACAGGGTGATTCTCGGGGATCGTAATTATCTTAGAATAAAACTGGAAATACTGCCGTCCAGAGCTGAACAGTTTGCCCACAGAAACCCGAATACCCCGGGTGAGATTAATATGTCTGAAGTTTCCGATGTATCCAGCGAAGTTAAATTCCGTCCGACTCAATGATTACGTGAATATTCCGAACGATTTAGGCTTAACCACAATGGTGGTGTACGAATTAAAGCACCTTTAATTTTTGGAAACTATTTGTAACTATTTAAAAGAAAAGTATTGACCTCGGATAAAAAAGCATATAGAATATCGGATGATGTGCGTTTTTTCACATTGGAATAACGCATCGGTAAACGGTGTCAGACATGAATACTGAATTTATACAAATGCGAATAGATAATTTATCAGTACGGGAGGATAACTATATGGCGGTTACGATTGAAAACGCTCCTGACAATGTAGTTGTTATAAAGGTAGCAGGAGTCGGTGGAGCCGGGAACAACGTTGTCAACAGGATGGTCTCCGCCGGAACACAGGGCGTTGAATTTATCGCTATTAATACTGACAAACCCGCACTCTCAGCTTCAAATGCCGGAGCGAAGGTTCAAATCGGAGAAAAGCTGACCATGGGTCAAGGTGCCGGCTCCAGCCCTGAGATAGGCAAGAAAGCGGCTGAAGAAAGCAGAAATAACGTTGCAAAAGCCCTTGAAGATGCAGATATGGTTTTTATCGCCGGCGGCATGGGTGGCGGAACCGGAACAGGCGCATCACCGGTTGTGGCTGACATTGCACGTGAAGCGCAAGCCCTGACTGTTGGTGTTGTTACAAAACCCTTCAGCTTCGAAGGCAGACGCCGTATGGAGCAGGCTGATGAGGGAATTAAGAACCTGTTGGGCAAGGTTGATTCACTGCTTGTTATTCCAAATGACAGGCTAAAAGCAGTATCAGAGCAGAAGCTTACATTCGCCAATGCGTTTGAGATTGCTGACAGTGTGCTCCATCAAGCTGTTGTGAGCATATCTGAGCTTATCAAGAAAACGGGCTTTATTAATCTGGACTTTGCCGATGTAACTTCTATAATGAAGGATGCCGGATATGCACATATGGGAGTCGGGCATGCGGCAGGAAAAGGAAAGGCCGAGGAAGCTGCACGAGCGGCAGTTACCAGCCCTCTAATGGAAACATCGATAGACGGGGCAAGAGGCGTTCTTGTTAATATAACCGGGTCGGTTGATATTGATTTAGATGATGTTGAAATAGCGGCAAGCCTGGTTGCGGAAGCGGCTCATCCGGATGCGAATATAATTTTCGGAGCATCATTTGACGAGGATATGGAAGACGAGATTAGGGTTGTTGTCATAGCAACACGCTTTGATGACGTGCCTGTTACGTCAAGCGTACCGGGTACTACAAGCCCGCATGTATTTACTGACGCGTATATATCAAAAAAGGTTGATGACGCACTAAAGCAGGAGCCGGAAGTCACAGCGCCTCCGCCGCCTCAACCGCCGCCGCCGCCTCCTCCGCCTCCGCCGCCGCCTCCGCCTGCTGAGGAAGACCCGTTCGATACGATATTTAAGATATTTAACTCCAAGTAGCAACGCTGTAAAAAGCATACTTAGGCGGCGAGGAACGTTTAAAGCGGTCTTCGCCGCATTAATTCGACTGCCGGCAAAGGATTAATGAGGTTTAAATGACTATAATAAGAGTTTTAAAAGAGATTGTTGATGTCTTTCTGAACTACCATGTTGCTCGCAGCGCGGCGGCATTATCATACTATCTCACACTGTCTATTTTCCCCTTTTTTATCTGCGCCAGTGTTATTCTCGGCAGTTTAAATATACAGGAGACAGATGCATTTACACTTTTAGAAGGGATAATTCCCGAAGCGACATATACTACGCTTTCCGATTATCTGAGCTACATAAGCAGCAGCGGGTCGGAGGTAATGTTAACTATCGGTCTTACGGCAATGCTTACCTCGTCTTCTGCCGCTTTTCGCTCATTTACCGGGATTATGGGTGAGATACAAGGAAAAATGCGCTTTTCCGGATTTAAGGGGTTGTTGATAAGCTTTGTTTTCTCCATAATGTTTTTAGGAGCAATATACGGATCGGCGCTTATAATGATATCCGGAGAATGGCTGATGCATTTTCTTGAAACTCATTTTAATATTAATGAGATAACTGAGATTTGGATAAGAGTCAGATTCATCATACTTTTCCTGCTTCTGTTTGCCGTTATATTCAGTGTATACCTGATTTCCGCACCAAAGCATGCAACGCGAATGTCTCGTTTGCCGGGTGCGCTGGCGGCAGCGATAATTCTGCTTGTAACAAGCATTGTATTTTCTCAACTGATTACCGCGTCAATAAGATATGAAGTGCTTTACGGCTCACTTGCTTCATTTATTATATTAATGGTGTGGCTTTATACATGTTCAATCATTCTTATTTTGGCAAATGTTCTTAATATCTCAATAAGTAAGCATAAAGAGGTGAACGATTCTGAGCAACTACTTGAGGCCGATGATGACGGAGGAGCTTCATAAGATATCAGTCCAGGGGTTGGCACATATAGGTGATGCGGTTTATGAGCTTATGATCCGCACATGGCTTTGCATGACCGGAACGACAACGGCAAAAGGATTGCATGACCGGGCAGTTGCATTTGTATCGGCTAAAGCGCAGGCTGCTGCGGCCGAAAGGATTCTGCCGGTTTTAGATGAAGATGAAACTGTTATACTTAAACGTGGTCGTAACACACATGTAAACTCTGTCCCAAAGGGCTCGACTCATGAGCAATACCACATGGCCACAGGAGTAGAGACACTGTTTGGATACCTGTATATCAGCGGGAAAACGGAAAGAATGAATGAGATCTTTGAGAAGATTATAGAGGGAAATAACGGCTCAAATCATGTTATTTCGAGAAGCAGCGAAAGGAAATGACTTTTTATGCCACTGGACGCAATTTGCCTTGCTGCTGTCAGAAATGAGCTGGCAGGTCGAATTCTAGGATTGAAAGTTGATAAGGTCCGGCAGCCTGAACGCGATATAATCATCCTGTCTCTGAAAGGACCGGGAGTGCAGACGCATAGGCTGCTTATATCTGTGAGAGCCGGAGCGGCACGTGTGCATCTGACAGAGCATAAGTTCGATAATCCCAAGTCACCTGCGATGTTTTGCATGCTTTTAAAAAAGCATCTTGGCGGTGCGAGAATAAAGGACGTAACGCAACCGCCGTCTGAGCGTTTACTGACACTGGAGCTTGAAACATCAGACGCTATGGGTGTTAAATCAGAAAAAAGCCTCGTTATTGAACTGATAGGTCATCAGGCAAATATTGTACTTAAAGATAGCGGCGGGTTGATAATAGATTGTCTGCGGCGTGTCGGAAGCAGCCTTAGTGAAAAGAGACCGGTGCTTCCCGGATTAATTTATCGCAATCCGGAACTGCAGGAAGGCAAACTGAATCCGCTGAACATAACAGTGGCGGAGTTAAATGAGCTAATAAATAATGAAAATGCATCCACAGTTGATAAGCTGTTAATTTCAACGTTTACAGGAATGTCGCCGCTCATTTGCAGGGAATTATCGTGGCGCGCTTATGGTGAGACTGATTACCGCATCGAAAGAATAACTGACGGTGGAGACGCATTGTGCAGTGCGTTTCAAGCTTTGATGCAACAGGTAAAATCAAATGCGTATGAACCGTGGATGATACTGGTTAACGACAATACTCCATATGATTTTGCGTTTACACATATAGCGCAATATGAAACTGCTTATAAAACCAAACTTGAAAACAGCTTCTCCGAAATGCTGGACAGCTTCTACACGCGCTCCGAACAGCGATTGCGAATAAGTCAGAAATGTTCCGCTACTTTAAAGCTTATGAAGACAGCGTATAACAGACTTTTTCGTAAACTGTCAGTTCAAAGGCTGGAGCTTGAAGAAACATCAAAACAGGATTACCTGCGTGAGTGCGGTGATATAATAACCTCTAATCTGCATCGGATAAAAAGAGGACAGGAAGCTTTGTCTGCGGAGGATTATTATTCACAGAGCGGCAAGCTGCGCGTAATTAAACTGGATCCCTTGAAAACACCATCCCAAAATTCTGCAAAGTATTACAAAGCATATACAAAGGCAAAAAATGCCCGTATATTCCTGACAGAACAAATAAAAACCGGTGAGACGGAGCTTGATTATATAGAAAGTGTTATTGAGCAGTTGAAGCGTACCGAGACCGCACACGAGTTAGATGAAATCCGCAGTGAGCTTACATCGACCGGTTATATAAAAGCGCATACGCAAAAGAGGTCAAAGCAAGCAGAATCCGTACATTATAAGTTCATTTCTGCAAGCGGAATGCGAATATACGTTGGCAAAAATAATATGCAAAATGATAAGCTGACGTTAAAAACAGCATCAAAATCCGATATATGGCTTCATGCTCAAAAGATACATGGTGCGCATGTAATAATTTCATGTGCCGGTGAGTATCCCGACGAGAAAACACTAAGTGAAGCGGCTTCGATTGCAGCCTACTATTCGTCAGCTCGTTCAGATACCAAGGTTCCTGTGGATTACACATTTGCCGGGAAAGTAAAAAAGCCGCCGGGCGGAAGACCGGGCATGGTGATATACACCGACTTTAAAACAATATTCGCCGTACCGGATGAGGAGCTGGTAAAGCAATTGCGGGAGAGCCGGTAATATGGTATAAGATAAGGATGTAAAGGAGTTTCTGGTTATGGGCGAGATAACAATGAGCGTTGACAGGCTTGAGAATATTATCAGTGTTTTCGGGTCATTTGATGAAAATCTAAAGATTATAGAAGAAGAGTTTAGTGTAAGTATTATCGACAGGAACTCTGAGCTGAGCATATCAGGCGATGAGGAGAATATTCATTACACACAGCGCACTATCAACGGGCTCTTGATGATTGCGGCAAAAGGTGAACCTGTGGACGCGATGAATGTAAAATACATAATCAAGCTCGTGAAGGACGGGAATGATGATAAAATCAGCGATATCAGCCGGGATATTATATGCATATCGGCTAAAGGGAAGCCAATAAAAGCAAAAACACTCGGGCAAATGGAATATGTTGACGCAATAAACAAAAACACGATAACTCTGGCAATAGGTCCCGCCGGCACAGGGAAAACATATCTGGCGGTCGCTCAGGCGGTCGCTGCGTTCCGTGCAAAGACGGTTAACAGAATAATTCTTACAAGACCGGCCGTCGAAGCAGGGGAGAGGCTTGGATTTTTGCCCGGCGATCTCCAAAGCAAGGTCGATCCTTACCTGCGCCCGTTATATGATGCGCTTTTTGAGCTATTGGGCGTGGATACATATAACAAGTATCTTGAGAGGGGAAACATAGAGGTTGCACCCCTGGCATATATGCGGGGAAGAACGTTGGACGATTCGTTTATTATACTCGATGAAGCGCAGAACACTTCACGTGAGCAGATGAAAATGTTCCTTACAAGGCTTGGTTTCGGCTCAAAAATCGTCATTACAGGTGATATTACGCAAATTGATCTGCCTCCGGACAAAACAAGCGGACTGCGGGATGCGATGCGGATACTTGATAGAGTTCCGGATATTGCAATATGCAGTCTTTCATCAAAAGATGTAGTTCGCCACGAGCTTGTGTCACGAATAATCGAAGCATATGACAAGCGCGATAACAAAGCAAGGGATAAGAGGTAGCAGATTAAGGTGATTTTACATAAAGTAAATGTACAGTTGAGCAGCGACATTGCGCCGGAGTATTTACAGGCTTGCATAATTGAGCGGGCTGTTAATGATACGTTAGCAAGTGAGGCGGTTGATATTCTTTGTGTTGTCAATGTATTATTAACAGATGATGAAGGCATTCGCATGTATAATCGCGAGTTTAGAAAAACAGACAAGGCTACAGATGTTCTATCCTTCCCGATGCAGACATTTTCATATGAGGGGTGGAATGGTTTAACTGATGCCGAGATAGATGAAGACACGGGCGATCTGCCTCTCGGGGACATAATACTTTCCATGGAGTCATTAGAAAGACAGGCTGAGGAATATAATAATCATATTGATTATGAGCTGGCATATTTAACAATACATTCTACTTTGCATCTGTTGGGTTATGATCATACAGACGGGATAAGTGAGAAGACCATGCATAAGAAAAATAAATCAATAATAAATGATATAGGATTTGGAGTAAATGATTGATAAAGTAGCAATGATAACAATTGCGGGCAGGGCAAATGTGGGAAAATCCACCTTGACGAATAAGCTGACGGGTGATAAGGTCGCAATCGTCTCACCGAAGCCGCAGACTACACGCAACAGAATATACGGTGTTTTTGCATATAAGGATGTGCAAATGATTTTACTTGACACTCCGGGCTTTCACAAAGCAAGAACCCGCCTCGGAGACTATATGGTGGGCGTTGTAAAACAAAGTGTCGCAGATGTTGATGCCGTAGTTTTGCTCGTAGAGCCGGTAAATAACGTAGGTACACAAGAAGAGATGCTTATTGAGCACATTAAAAAAGCCGGTGTTCCTGTAGTTCTTGCAATAAACAAGATTGACACCATCAGACCTGATATGACGCTGCCAATCATTGATACTTACTCGCGGTATTATGATTTCGACTCAATAATTCCGATTTCCGCCAATAAAGGCGAGGGCATATCTGAGCTGCTTGGGCTTCTTGAGAAATATGCAAAACCGGGACCGCAGCTTTTTCCCGACGGCATGACTACCGACCAGCCGGAAAAGCAAATAGTTGCAGAAATATTACGTGAGAAGCTGCTGATATGTCTCGACAAGGAAATCCCGCACGGTACGGCTATTGATATCACTAAATTCTCTGAGCGCGGTGATGAGGATAACGCAATTATAGATGTTGATGCGACTATATACTGCGAAAAGCCAAGCCATAAGGGAATGATAATCGGCAAAAACGGTGCAATGCTAAAGAAGATAGGACAATACGCAAGGGAAGATATCGAAAGATTTATGGGCGCGAAGGTATTTCTACAAACATGGGTAAAAGTTAAAGAGAACTGGCGCGACAGCCGTACGCTGATAAAAAATTTCGGGTACAGTAAGTAGGGAGCCGGAAGTTAACAGGGAACAGTTTACTTGTGTTGTGAGGGGTTATCGTTTATGTATGTCAATACATCCGGGATTGTGTTGCGCGAGGTGCAATACAAGGACTCAAGCAAAATACTGACCATACTTACCGGAAGTGAAGGGAAATTAACAGTATCCGCTCACGGAGCCCATCGCAAGAGCAGCAAGCTTGCGGCAGCTACAGGATTTCTTGTTTTTTCAGAAATGACACTCCTTATGAAAAAAGACAGATGGACTATGACGGAGGCTCGCAGTGTCGAGCAGTTCGCCGGTCTGAGAGACGAGCTGAAGCTGCTTGCGCTTGGTGCATATATTGCAGAGCTGTCAGAAGCTGTGGCTGATGAAGACAGCTTGAACACAGAGCTGCTGCCGCTGTGTCTAAATACACTTTACGCTCTCAGTGAGAAGCTTAAAACGCCGGAATATGTAAAACCGGCGTTTGAACTGCGCCTGATGGCGATATCCGGATTTGAACCATTACTCAAAACCGGAACCGATGCGGGCAACAGCTCGCCGGAAGACGGCACCATGAATCTGAGCGCCGGAGCATACAAAGCTGCCGAATATATACTAAAGTGCGATGCAAAAAAGTTGTTCTCCTTTACACTCAGTGACAAAGCGCTCAATGAGTTTTCAAGATCAACAGAAAATTATCTGCTGGCGCATCTTGACAGAACATTTAAAACACTGGACTATTATCACAGGGTATATCCAGAAAAAGCTTGACTTTTATAAGTATAGATGGTAAGTTATCTTGGCCGCTTTGAATGGGCTTTGTAAGCGTGGAGTTTTTCACCGCCCCCGATAGCGAGTCTTACATTAAGTTTGAGGTGAATAATGGCACACGCAATTTTTGAAACAGGCGGGAAGCAGTACAGAGTTAAGGAAGGCGACGAGATTTTTATTGAAAAGCTTGATGCCGATGAAAACACAAAAATCAAGTTTGATAAAGTGCTGGCTATACTCAGTGAAGACGACCCGAAAATCGGCTCTCCGTATATCAAAGGAGCAACTGTAACTGCAAAGGTAATTAAAAGCGGAAAAGCAAAGAAAATAATAGTTTACAAAATGAAACGCAGAAAAGGATATCACAGAAAACAGGGACACAGACAGCCCTACACAAAGCTGATTGTGGAGAAAATCGCATTAAGAGCGTCTAAGAGTAAGGAAAAGCAAGAGTCGGATAAGGAGTAGTGGAGCAACATGGCACATAAAAAAGGAGTAGGTTCATCAAAGAATGGACGCGACAGTAAATCTAAAAGACTCGGCCCGAAACGTGCCGACGGACAATTTGTTTTAGCGGGAAATATTCTTGTGCGCCAGCGAGGCACAAAAATACACCCCGGAGTAAATGTAAGCAAGGGCAGTGACGATACACTTTTTGCCTTAATAAACGGGAGGGTGAAATACGAACCTCTCGGGCGTGACCGAAAGCGCGTCTCGGTGTACGAGGAAGCGGCGCAATAGAGCAAAATCATTAAACGGTTTATAAAATTCGAGGGACAGGTTTGATAATCAAACCTGTCCGGATTTTTTTGAAGTTGCCACGTTATTCCTCAAAATCAGAATTAATCAGCTCGCAGAGAGTGTCTACTGCCGTAACCTCGTCAGGACCGTCTGCGATAATGCTGATTGTAGCACCCTGTGCGACGCCGAGAGACAGAACACCTAAAAGACTCTTTGCGTTGACCCTGCGCTCATCTTTTTCAATCCAAATACTGCTTCTGTATTCATTGGCTTTTTGGATGAAAAATGTGGCGGGTCTTGCATGAAGACCTACCTGCTTCATTATAGTAGCCTTCTTCTCGTACATTTGTTAAGTTCCTCCTCAACTATGTTGGATACACTTTATCAAATACTCGCCCCATCGTCAAGATTGTTTTTGAGTTAAAGCATTTTTTGTAGAAAACTACAATTCTACAACAGTAACACCGTCCTCGCCTTCACCATATATGCCAAGACGAAATGATTTAATACCACGCTGCTCACGCCTTAAACTGTTGTGAACCGCCTTGCGAAGCGTACCGGTGCCTTTACCGTGAATGACAGTGACAAAACACAGCTTAGCCATACGTGCATTATCAATAAAACGCTCTAAAACCGGAATTGCTTCATCGGTACTCATGCCCCTGAGATCAATCTCGGGCTTTGCGGCCATCTCTCTGAGCTTAGCCTCGGATTTGCGAATCTGCTTTTTAACCTCCGGCTGCACTTCGTTTTCTACCAGAGAGACTTCATCGAGTCCGGCGGAAATTTTCATTATTCCCGCTTGAAGAGACAGAATGCCATCAGGGCTAACAGAGATAACATCGGCAAGTGTGCCAAGGCTGCGCAGCTTTACCTTATCTCCCGGAACTATATCTCTGGCAGGTGGTATATACTTATCTTCCTTTACGGCCTCACTAAGAGAATCACCGGCTTCATTCAATTTCCGGAACAAATCGGCTTTAGCCTCGTTAAGCTTATGCGAGTCTGCGTCGCTTGCTGCCGCGGTACGCAATTTTTGCAATTCATCTATCACAGCTTCCGCCGTTTTACGCGCATCGTCTAAAATGAGTGAAGCTTCACGTCTGGCGATGCGGGTGGCTTTCTCACGCTCCCCGTCCAGATGGGTTTTTAATTCCTTTGCCTTGCGCCTGTCCATATCAGCCTCGATGAGAAGCCTTTTAGTTTCTTTTCTTTCGTTTTCAAGGGAGAGGCGTGTTTCTTCCAAATCAGAGAGAGCATCTTCAAAAGCGACACTTTCAGTACTGACCCGTTTCTTTGCATCTTCAATTACCTCATCGGGCAGGCCGAGCCTTCCTGATATAGCGAATGCGTTTGATTTACCCGGAATCCCGGTAATGAGCCTGTAAGTCGGTTTGAGCGTTTCTACGTCGAACTCACAGGAGGCGTTGACTACTCCTTTTGATGTAACCGCATAGCTTTTAAGTTCCGCATAGTGAGTTGTTGCGACAATCAACGAACTCTTTTTTCTCGCATGCTCAATTATCGAGATTGCCAGTGCAGCACCTTCGACCGGATCTGTACCCGCTCCCAGCTCATCAAACATTAATAATGAAGCAGGCTTGCTGCTTTCCAGTATGCTAACAATATTTGTCATGTGTGATGAAAATGTTGAAAGTGACTGCTCAATAGACTGCTCGTCGCCGATATCAGCCAATATGGAGTTGAAAACCGGAACAACGCTGCCATCCCTGACCGGTATATGCAATCCGCATTGAGCCATTGTACATAAAAGACCAAGTGTTTTTAATGTAACTGTTTTACCACCTGTGTTTGGACCTGTTATAACCAGTGTATCGAAATCAACACCGAGCTTGATGTCGACCGGAACTGCTTCGCCTGCGGGAAGCAGCGGATGGCGTGCATTATTTAGTATTACCCGCATATCATCCGATATCTCCGGCTCCATAGCATCCAGCTTATATGAAAACTTTGCCTTTGCAAAAATAAAATCAAGTTTTACCAGTATCTCGAAATCATTAATTATGCTATCCCCGTGCTGTGAAACATCTGCTGACAGCTCCATCAAAATACGTTCGATTTCCTGTTTCTCACGGGCAGCAAGCTCACGAAGCTCATTGTTTATGTTGACAACTGACATAGGCTCTATGAACTGTGTTGCACCTGAAGAGGAAACATCATGCACAAGCCCCGGCACACTGGACTTATGCTCGGCTTTTACCGGTACTACATATCTGTCGTTTCTCATTGTTATCAATGGCTCTTGAAGCACTTTTGCGTAGTGGGGTGATGTAATTATCTTATTTAGGGTCTGGCGGATTTTTTCACCGGCTAGTCTCATTTTACGGCGAATATCAGCAAGTTCGCGGCTTGCATTGTCGGATATTTCTTCTTCGGAAATCACAGCGGATAAGATTTTATTTTCAAGAAACTTATTTGAATACAAAGCGCTGAACAAATAGTCAAGAGCTGTTCCCGCAGTTTCTCTATCATTTGCGAAGTATGCGATCGATGATGACGATGCCCGAAGAAGCTCGGCCACGTCAAGTAACTCTCTGGTATTGAGGACGCCGTCCATATCCGCTCGCTTTATAGAGCCGCGGACATCCTTAACACCTGAAAAAGGCGGACTTTGCCTGAGTACCATCATGTTCCGGGCGGCGGAGGTCTCATCCAGATTTGACTGCACGGTATGAATATCGGTATATGGACGCAGCTTTAAAGCTGCGTCCTTTGCTGCCGCACTGAC
>Ga0123356_10005045_pt1 | contig 13528 bp, 12 predicted proteins | sample TergutEmb28metaG_2_FD_92546 | JGI IMG/M metagenome (GOLD analysis project Ga0123356, IMG submission 92546) | Embiratermes neotenicus P3 segment gut microbial communities from Petit-Saut dam, French Guiana - Emb289 P3 | ecosystem: Host-associated > Arthropoda: Insects > Digestive system > Gut ...
ATCTTCTGCCGATCGGCATCGCGTACCAGCGCATGAATATACACGTGGTGAAAGGGCACACTGTCGTTGGTGAAGTTTGCCCAGTCGTTGGCTTTCTTGATCGCCGGATCTTGCTGGTGATCGCGCATGAAGTGGCAGCCGAACATAATCATGCGTGCGACCCAAAAGAACAGAATCTCGTACGCCGTAATCAGCAGCGTCGTCGGATAAAACACCGCCTGATCCCGCGTCTTCTCCGGCCATCCCAGTGTCGTAAACGGCAGCAACCCCGACGAAAACCAGGTGTCGAGCACGTCCGGAACCTGCTCCGGCATGGCCCTGCCACACTTCGGACACTTCGCCGGCGCCTCGCGCGCGACCATCACTTCCTTACATCCCGCGCAGGTCCAGGCTGGAATGCGATGCCCCCACCACAACTGCCGCGACACGCACCAGTCGTGGATGTTGTTCATCCAGTTCAAATAAATCGTGCGGTAATTCTCCGGGACGATCGTGATCTCGCCGGATTCCACAGCCTCACGCGCACGGTCCGCCAGCGGCTTGATCTTGATGAACCACTGCTCGGAGAGCCGCGGCTCGATCACGGTTCCGCAGCGGTCGCATTTCCCGATGGCGAGCGCATAGTCCTTCTCCCCAACCAGAAATCCCTGCTCCCGCAAATCGGCGAGCACACGCTTGCGCGCCTCAAAGCGGTCGAGCCCCGCATACGCGCCCCCGTTCTGGTTCATATGCGCGTGCTCGTCCATGATGTTGATCTCGGGAAGATTGTGACGCTTACCGGCTTCAAAGTCGTTCGGATCATGTGCCGGCGTCACCTTCACCGCACCAGTACCAAACTCGGGCTGCGCCAACTCGTCGGTGATGATCGGAATCTCGCGATTCATCAGCGGTAGTAAAACCTTCTTGCCGTGAAGATGGGTATAGCGCTCGTCCTTCGCATTGACCGCGATCGCGGTATCGCCCAGCATCGTCTCCGGTCGAGTGGTCGCCACCGTGATGAACTCATTCATCCCGATCACCGGATAGCGAATCTCCCAGAGCTTCCCCGCAACCTCTTCGTGCTTCACTTCGAGATCGGAGATCGCTGTCGTATGCCACGGGCACCAGTTCACGATGTAGTTTCCGCGATAGATCAGCCCTTCTTCATACAGCCGGACAAACACCTCGCGCACCGCGTGCGAAAGATTGTCGTCCATGGTGAAGTACTCGCGATCCCAGTCGACCGAAGCGCCCAGCCGCTTCATCTGGTCAAGAATCGCGCCGCCGTAGAGCTTCTTCCACTCCCAGACGCGCTCCACAAACCGCTCGCGTCCCATCTCGTGCCGCTTGATGCCCTCGCGGGCGAGCTGCCGCTCCACCATCATCTGGGTTGCGATGCCGGCATGGTCCGTCCCCGGCAGCCACAGCGTGATGAACCCGCGCATGCGATGCCAGCGCACGATGATGTCCATTTGCGTCTGGTTGAGCATGTGCCCCATGTGCAGACGCCCGGTGACGTTCGGCGGTGGCAACAGCAGCGTAAAGACAGGCCGCGTCTCGCCTTCGGGCGGAGTCGGCACAGAGAAGAGTTTTTCTCTGATCCAGTACTGGGCCCAGCGCGTCTCAATCGCGCCCGGCACATAAGCTTTGGGTAATTCGTGCGACATAGAAACGAGTGAGCACTCAGACGTCAGCATCCGGCCAGTCGAAACCGCTCTTCAAATCTCGACTGACCGCCGAATGCTGAATGCTGAGTGCTTCCCTGATCTTACCTGCCAGAGAAAAGGAGGGTCAAACTGGAAGCGGGGTGAGAACATGACGGGAGGGAATATGCACCCCCCAAGCCCTTGTGGTCCGCTTTCAACCGACCACAACGCAATTTCGAAGATCGACTAGCGTCAATATGAGTGGACTTGAATTAGCTTCGGCGTGAACAACACGGGGTAATAAGCCCGCACCGCACGCCAGTGGTATTGATGTGCATCAGGGATCTGATGCGACAACAACTCCGCGTCCACAGCATTAAGGATTGGCTGCGTGGTTTTCGTTTCTACGGGACCGTTTGGCAATGGAAATCTAGTTGAGCTGCTCGTGCTCGCAGGCACCGCAGGAAATGAGGTAGTCAGCGGTCACATCCAACAGGCCTGGTTCCCTTGTCTTGTCCTTTACGTCGCCATCCGGAACCCAAATCATCAAACCTTCGCGTCCCCGCGTAAGCAGAACTCTATATCCATTCTCAATGAATCGTCGGCGCGACGGTTCAGTAACGACTTGCCAGTGAGTTCCGTTGAGGCGCCGGTAGAGCCACTCCTGGCGTTGCACATCACGAACGAAGTTGCCTCCCCAGCAGATTGTGACGAAATCGAGTTCCAAGCCCTGGCACGTGTATTCGTTGGCAGGCACTTCCAAAGCATAGCTAGCTCGGATATCTCCTGGAGGGTTAAGGTACCAATGTGCGATGTCAATGCCGTCCGTCGCGTTAAGCGTCTCACCAAGGCCATCCGCTCGGAGCCGTCGAGCTCCGGAACTGGCGACAAGTCCGCAGCGTCGCTGACCTCGCGTCACATGTCGCAACCATGCGCGCGCCGCGGTCAACGAACGGGTCAGCTTAATAGGGTACGTGACTCCAGACGCAATTTTAGCCGCCCTCGACGAATCTCCCGCAAGGACCGCTGCAACCCAGTCGTTCAGCGCCGGCGAACGGAAAGAACGGAGAGGCACTTCGAGTTGCAGCAGCGCGTCCACAGTGACATCAATAGTTGGCGGTAATCCTCCAATGGAGTCGCCGCCTGTCGATGGACCACCGGACAGGACGTCTGGGGGAGCAAATACAACCCAGGATTTCGCACTTTCAGAAGATAGGCAGCGAATGGCATCGCCCCAGCCCGAGACACCGCGCTCACCGGAGTTGATCTCCTGACCTCCGCCGACTAGACATACACAAGCGCACCAGTCTTTCCGCAAACTCATTATCTCTAAGAGCAGCGCCGGCTCCGAGGCCGTTCGTGAAAATTTCTTTAGGCCCTGCCTCTCATCCCAGGCCCGCTGAGCTTCATCAAACACAATTGCATGTTCGTAAGGCTCTTGCACAACTCCATTGCGGAGAACCTGTTTCAGAAAGTCATTTACGTGCTGGATTCTCGCTCGAACTGCGCGTCGAACATCATGCAGAGTTTTTGCTTCCTTTTGCTCGCGGTGCCTCGAGTATTCACTGCGAGCCAAAGCCTCGCGAAGCACAGTTACGAGGGGCGTATTGCCGGAGAGGTAGACGATATCGCCCTGCTGCTCGTCGCCTGTCGCAATCGCATCGTGTACCGCCTGAAGTCCCGCCAGGGTCTTACCAGAACCAGGTACTCCTGTCAGAAAAATGAGAGCTCGCTTGTTGGTCTGTCTTGCCCAAGCAATAAGGTCGACAATGTGAAGTGCGGCTTCTCTGAGATTCGACGCGTCCGCCTGCGCCATTTGACGTACGTCATGTCCTGCGAAGATCGACGTCGCTGCCTGAATAACACTGGGCACCGGGTGGTAGCGCGATACGTCCCATTCTCGTGAATTGATGATTGGCTCTCCCGGTTTACTTATTGCGGCAATCAGGCGAGCAAGTCCTGTTGTGCCTACCCGATAAACGGACGCGACAAAATCTGTCAGGGTAGGACTTTGATATTCTTGTGTTGATGCGTGAGTCGCCCAGAGCACTGGAAACAGCGCTTTGCCACGACTGCCCTCATGGAAGTCCCGCAGATCCAAACAATATTCCTCGACCTGCCTTTCGTCGCTCGCCACGTACCGATCTTCACCGACCTTCGCCTCGATAACAATTATCGACGTTGTGAGCGCAACAATATCGACACGACGCTGCAATCTATAGAGTGGGAATTCCAGGAGAATCGCCCAATTGCCCGCGCCCGCCACGTTGTTTACCAAAGTTTGCACCTCGGTCTGCAACAAGGGAACAAGCTCCGCCCACGCGCGGGTCTGGGCCAAGTAGTTTTGTGCAAATCCGTCTTCCGCATATTTTATCTGCAGCTGCCCGATGACGGTCTGCGGCTCTTGTCGAATGAAATCAGCGAAGCTGGATCGGTAATAGGCAGTCATATCTCGTATGGTCGCTCATCGCACGGTCCACTCTACGAATCGGGTGAGTGCATTTGTTGATGGACGAACCTACATGACAGTCGTTTCCAAGGCCGTTAGGGCTTCCATGATGTACAGGTGAGCAGAATGTCCCTGCCACAGTCGTATCCTATCGGAGCATATGGTTCGCAATGCCGCACTTTCCACCTTGCGCAAGTGCGCAGACCAACCGGGCGGCGTTTCGTCTGGGATGGAGTACGCTAACCATACGGCAATGCCTAGCGACGTTGGGCCGACTAGACGGCCTAGCTTTTCGAGATCTGTCACCACTCCTGCGATCGAATTGGTGATTGGGTTTCCGGATACTCCGTAATTGCAGGGAAAGGTTTTTAGCTCGATCCATACTCGCTCCTTCGCTCTGGTCACGACGAGGTCTACATGCTTGTGTTCCGGAAGAATTTCGACGTCATCGTCCTTACCGAATTGGTGTGTCAACGCATCAAGGATCTCAACCTTCAGCCATCCTTCGCAGCTCATGCAATATGCTGCACAAGTGCCAATCTTCGGTGAGGAACGGAGCACAACCGTGTGGATCGTCTCGATGACAACTTTTTGCATATCGGATAGCGTCATGTCAGTAGACTACGCTTCTTTGCAGAGGGCGGATTAACGCTTCACCGCGTGATTGCAGGTTACTGTTTCCATGACAGGCCGGCCATGCAAGAATTGCTCCGATTAGCTGCATGAGAGAAGCACTGATACTGCATTTCTCCCGAGTCCGCCCCGCAAGTCGAAATTTTGTGACGCTTTTCCCCTGCCGCGAGGTTAATGATCTGAATTGACTCAGGATCGAAATGACCGCCTTTGTGGAAGATGATCGCGCAATCCACTTCAACGGAAGCATTCGTAAACCAAAAGTCGGCTTCTCCTTCACAATGACCGGTTCCTGTTGGCCTCGCATCGTCTTCGACTCGGACCCCATCAAGAATGTCGCAGCGACTGTGCCCGTCATAGTCGGATTTCTTCTGATCACCGATAGAAAGTAGTTCCACTTCGAAGACCAGCGTCTCGCCCGGACCTATGTCAGAACCGGCGCCGCGGTCGCCGTACGCCAGATCTGCTGGGATGAACAATTCCCACTTCGATCCCACCGGCATCAATTGCAGCGCTTCGATCCAGCCTTTGATCACGCCTCCCACCGGAAACGAAATAGCCTGCCCACGCTTGTAGGAACTGTCAAACTCCCTGCCGTCGATCAGGGTGCCACGATAGTTCACGGTTACGGTGTCGGTGGTCGTCGGTTTCGGTCCGCTGCCAGCGGTGAGAATTCTGTATTGCAACCCAGAGGGTAGAGTTATAACTCCTTCCTTCGATTTGTTCGCGGCGAGAAAGGCTTCGCCTTGCGTTCGGGCCGCTTCGCCGGCCAGATGGGCTCGTGCTCCCTGCTCCTTGTGGACCTCGGCCTTCAGTTGTTGCAAAGCGGCTCTCATTTCGTCTTCGGTCAGCAAAGTTTTGCCGCCAGCCATCGCATCACTCAAACCGTGCGCCACTACGCCGGGGTCGACACCCACGTTCTGCTTGTGCAACCCTAGGCCGATGCTCATTCCCAGAGCATAGCTGCTGTTGTCGTTCTCTGTGTGGCGGTCGGCCTTCAGTTGTTGCAAAGCGGCTCTCATTTCGTCTTCGGTCAGCAAGGTCCTGCCGCCAGCCATCGCATCACTCAAACCGTGCGCCACTACGCCGGGGTCGACAGCCACATTCTGCTTGCGCAACCCTAAGCCGATGCTCATTCCGAGAGCATAGCTTTTGTCTATCTCTGTTGCGGGTTCTGAGCTTTGAGTATTGCTGGAGGCCGGAGTCTGCTGCGCCTGGGTGTCTGGTTTGGGCGGAGGAGGCACAGACTTCTCCTGCGCCAGCACACCAACGGTAAATAAGGCTATAAAGGCTATAGTAGACAACGCGGCTATGGTTCGCATGACTTTCTCCTGAAGTTTGCGTCACGAGTCCAACCTGGCTAAGCTGAGCTTGCGAGAGCGCTTTGTTGACCGACTAAGTAGCTTTAGTCCTATCGAATAGGGCTTCCCACATGGTGCTACCGACGCTAGTTCCCCTGGGAGAAGGCTTCCCGGATCACTTTGTCCTTTTCATCAGACGAGCTCTGCTCAGCATCAGCTAAGATGGTTGCAGCGTTTGGGACGCCAGGCACATCGTCCATCGCCGACCGCGGCGGGGGAGCAATCGCAGAATGCGGTGCGGCCGGCAGGCCGCCTTGTCCTTGATTGGAATGTAGTTGTGCAATAGCATTGTCCATGTGAAGGCGAAGATTGTTGTCCATCTCCTGCAAGTCTTCGAGTCTTACATCTGCGCTTGCACCGACAGGGCAGTCTCCTCGTTTGCTGCTCAGTACGGACATTAAGGCGGTATCCGAACTTGACCCAGAAGGATCAACTACTCCGATGAGATCACCGCCATTCAGCCAGCAGTTACCCTGGTCAGACGAAACGTAAAGAATATCGGCAACGAGAAAGAGGTGATTCCGTTCCAGGTTTGAAGGTAGCTGCTGAACATCAGGTGATGCTTGATTAGTCGCGACAGCATTCTCTTCCGCTGTTTCTTCGCGAACCTGTTCAGCAAAGGCAGCCCGTAGCTGGGGTGTAATAGGACCAGGATTTTGCGCATAAGTCTCGCTTTCCGAAGGAGTGTCCTGTGCCTCTGCTTCCACTGGGGCAGCGCCGCCGTCTTCTTGTGTCGCTGGAAAATCCTGTTGTTGCTCATAGGCCGCCGCCAAGGTCGAGCCGAGAATGAAGTCGGTCATCCATAGAGTTGCGCTGCTGTATGCCGGCAACGGCGCGAAATATGATTCATAGGCCGTGTACCAAGGATCGTTAGCCCAGTCCCAGGTATACGTTGCCGGGCTCTCCCACGGATAATAGAGCCATCCATAGAAGGTGGGCGCGTATATGATCGACGGCTTATATACAACCAGTTCGAGACTGCGATACGAGTACGGAGCGTAGCTGCGCACGAATGTCTGACCATGGACAATATAGGTGCGCTGGACCGACTTGCTATTGCCTCGAACAATCGTGCTCTGGATATATCCGCTGTGCCGATCGAAGCTGACCGCTGTCATGTGATTAGGAAGTTGCTTGATGACAATACGGCCACCCGCACGACCAAAAATAATTTTCGAATCCTTGGTCTGCACAGAGCGAAGTTGACCATTGGAGCCGTACGTCGCTCTTGTTCCTTGCGAATCCTTGAAAGATGCAAGCGTCCCGTTAGGTCGCAAGCCGTATTGGCGTCCGCCTGATGCTGCCAGCGTGAGGTGGCCATTAGACTGCACGGTCACCTGCCCAGCGGGCAAAGGCCGCTTGTTGTTTCCCGAAAAGAGAGCACGGGCTGTATTAACTTGATCAATTACTTTCTGCGAAGCGCTGTGGGTCAGCACGCTTGCATTCGAGGTTCTTGACAAGATGCCAGCTGCAGACGGTAGAGTGTAAGCGGGATGCGCCGAAGAAGTAGCCCGCCCCAGTGAAGACCTTCCAGGAGAGGACAGGATTGCGTGCGGTGTGTAGACGGTCGGAGCTGAACTGGTAGACTTCGGTGTGCCTGAGTCTGAGTCATTTCCGGTCCTGGTGGGACCGGTCGAATGAGGGGCATAAACTGTCGGACCGGAGTTCGAAGTTGGATGACCGCCTGCTGACGAACTCGACAGGGAAGACCGTGGTTTGTACACCGTTGGACCCGACGTTGATGGTTTATAAGTCGTGGAGGGACTGTTGCCAGTCGTTGAACTTCCTTCAGAAGTCGAGTGCGGTGAGTGAACCGTGGGTGTATTGCCATGCGGCACATAAGTGCGTGGCACCGAGCCATTTGATGACGGGCTTGCACTGGAGGACGGCCGGTCCGGGCGACTGGGCGCATAACTCGGCCGGGACGACTGACGTGGAGTGTACGTAGGCCGATTTGGTTGCTTCGGCGGAGGAGTGTATACGGGTCTTGGGCTTGGTGGCGGTGTGTACGCTGGCCGGGCGGGAGTGTCCTTCTGCTGTCCGGAAGCAGCCGTGAGAGTTAATGCTGCAAGGCACATTGCTACGAAGTAAGGTCTCATCATGATGCTCTTCCAAAAGAGGCAACGGAAAATCAACCGATTGGAATGGAACTTAGACACCGAGCCTTTGATACTCGCATCGACTTCCCATTCACTCCTCCTCGTAGCTAAGCTAACCTTTTCCGAGCATGCCAGCATTTCTCCAGCTGCCGAGGAAACATTCTTGAAGCACTACTCTGACACACGTCGTGCCTGAACCGCGAGCCAGAAGACAAAGTACTTCATAGGTCTTCGCGGTCGCTAGAGGTTACCACCTAGGTTGTTATCCGTCCTTGCGCCAGAGCAACCTTCCGACTTTCGGACTTGCGACGCCCCCCAATGTGACCCATTTTCCACGGGCGCTAATGCTAATTGCTCGCGAGCAATGACAGCACCTCCCCAGAAAGCCAGGGGGAAGCATGAACCCGGTCAACTGGTGTGACAAAACGAAAGAGTCCACGAAACCGCGAAGAACAGGTAGTCAGTTGCCCACGGTTCCTGAAATGCCAACCAATCTGGCCAGTCGTTCCCAATGTCGTGCATGTACACGGTAGCCCTTTCGAATATTGCTGGCATACCATTTCGATACGCCGATGGACGATCGAATAACGGATATGGGAACGTTCGCGAGTAGTGGCTGAACTTTCTTCGAGAATAGTTCCGGTGTGAGCCATTTGGCTTGGTCAGGCTGCCTCCAAGAATGCTGTGCAAGGGCATTCTTCCGCGCTTTGATCGCTCGTTTGGCGTTAGCTTCCGGGCCGTTCGCCGTCCGTCGCCCAATCCGTGCCGCATTCAACATGTTTTTGGTGGAAGTTGGAACGCCGCAGCGAACACAGGTAGTGCTTTCGCTGCAAATTCTCTTCCCACAGCCAGGGCAGAGATTTTCCGTCGGTCTTGTCACGCGCACGCTTTTTTCAGATGAGCCGCCCTTAGCCTCGCGTCTGTGTGCCTGGGTCAAGCGCGTTGGTGCTTGAGTGCCCTGCATTCTCTTCTGAGTCGTTGACCAGAATTGCTTTACCACCCATTCCGCGACCGGAGCGACCTCGCGCTGCCAAATCGACGCGGTCTCGGAGAGACGGACGGCGAACGGGCCCATTAGCCGGCAGTTGCCGTTCCGCTGTTCGAAAAACCATTCGCGCTTTAATGGCTGGCGGGTGATCCAATCCAGCAAGTACGAATCCACATTGGAGCGAACCGGTTCCATGACATCGCACGCGAACGAATCACGAGCTGGAGTATCGACATGCAAGACACCCAACCCAGGGTCAAGCCCAAGGGCTGCTGACGCCAGTCGCGCCTCGGATTCCAGCACGCAATACAGATAGTTCAAAATCGCGTTCGCTGGATTCGCGGCAAGTCGGGGTGATCCGGTAAGCGGGGAAACGCGCGCGCCAAAGCTGCGCCAATGTTCGGGGACTCGCGGAAGGTCGGTCTTGGGGAAGTTCACTGGCAACGTACTCCACGCGGACCAGTAAGCTCGTGCAGCCTGTGATTCGATCAAACGAATCGTGGAGAAGCTGTCAGCCTGGGGTAGTTCGGCCTTGTAACGCGCGACTGCATCGGCAGTCGAAGAGTCCAGAAGCTTGAGGCGTGCGACTTGCTCCTGTCCAGCCAGTTTCTTGCTAATCAGATCCCGCGCGATCCGCAGACCTGCGCCATTCGAAATCGCGAGGGATTGAGCCCGTCGGAGCTTGGCGTCCGAAGATCGAACCGGGCCGGTGGTTGCCAGCACCGAGCCGTCGCGATCAAGCATGACAAAGCTTGCATCCTGGTCCGCCAGCCATCGGAGCGCTGCAAGCGAGACCATACCGTCGGAGCCGATGACGACTAGCCGCCGCAGGCCATGTCCCACCCGAGGGAATCTTGCCTGCCGACGATCGTTTCCAATGCCGTCTTGGAGGATCAGGTGTGCATGATCAACGCGAACGCTGATCCCGTACCCGAACAAGGTGACGACACCTTGGCGCGGTTGTATTGGCGTCTGCGCTATTTCCGCTGCAGCCATAAAGCTCCTCCGATCAGAGCACAATGCGTTCGTCTTCTTCGAAAAGAGCATCCACATTTGACGGTCTACTGGTGCGCTTCCAATATTCTCTTGTAATTGCAAACGGCAGACCTCGACTGGACACCCGAGGCTCGGTCTCAAGTACAGTTTTGATGGACCAGCGCAAGTAGTACCACTTCTTCCTCAACTCGGAGGGCCCAAGTGATTTCTTGGTTTTGCGGTCGCTTAGCCAAGTTTCGGCATGCTTGATTAGGTCCGATCTACGGACACAGGACCGCACAATCTGTTCGATCGCCTGGAATATCTGGATGGACTGACCATTTTCCTGAGTTGAAGGATGTTTCTTGCATCGGGCAGCGGATTGCCTCCAGCCGATGTACGGCAGTCCGGCGAGAGCGTTTGCAAGGTTCAATGGTGTTAGTCGGTAACGTTTGCTCCTGCAAAAACGAAAGAACTCCGCGCGGGCAAAACCCGCTTGGCCGTCGAGTAATCTTTCCTGAAGTTCCCCTTCTTTGTTTCGCAGAATTTCGTACTCGGTCTTTGCTTGCGAGAGCTTCTGTCCGCGTCTGGAGATTTGATCCAGAACCTTGGCTTTATCGTCTTCCGAGAGACGATCGCCTAACGCCCTCTGCGCCGTATCGAGGTCGCGTTGACAATTCTGTTGCGTGTCGTATGCGTGGCGAAGAACCTCACTCAACTTGCCCAGTTCAATCCGTGTTGCGCTCAGCGATTTCTTGGTTGCGGGAATGGATGATGGTCTCAAAAGGCATTTGGCGATGTAGTGATCGCCGGTTGACTGATTGGGATTGTCCCAGACGCAAACAGCGTCGCGCACGTCTTTGGGCTTCCTAATCCGAGGAAAGTGTTCCGAAACGTCAGCCCAAGTTTGCTCAAACAGCCCAACCAAATGCTCGCGAGCACCTAACAACTTGCCGTCGTCGATTGCGATCGGTCGTCCACGCCCAGGCTTGGAGTCCCGCATCGAGGGCAGGCCCAAAATTTCGCTCGCCTCATTATCCAGATGGTCTTCTAGCATGTTGCCACTTAAATTATACATTGTTCAGCCTTATTGCCGTGTAATACAAAATCGCTGATCAAATCGCCGTCATTTCCGATGTAATAAGTTGATTCTACATATGCTAGAGTTCTGGCTAATTTTCAGCAACGGAGGCCAACTGTATGCGAAAAGGCAATGGAAGGCGAGGAAATAAGCCAGATACCTACAATCGCTCGCTCCACGTCCTGGCAAGAATGCGCCGGACCGGCGCGAGTCTGACTGAGGCGGCACGGGAGGAACACATCGATCCGCGCACCGTCCGCAAGTACATCAAGACCGAAATGCGGGGTCGCGGGAAGCCCACCAAATCAGATCGCAGAAAACGAGACATGCTGATGCTAACCCCACTTGGCAACGTTCCAGTCACGGTAATGGGTTCGGAGCAGGCCTCACAGCTGGGGAAATACATGTCCGCCGTCGGCAAGTACCTGCGCACGGGTGATTCCGATGGCTTGGCCGAATTCGAAGGGAAATCGGTCGCGGGACACGCGCTCATCACCGACCCGGACATTCTAAGTTCTCTTGCTGAGGCAGGTGCACTAACTCTCGACGAAATTTATGCGACTCCGGAGGCATCGGCATGATAGACGAGGCTCCTATTCAGACCGCCCGACGCCTTCGGAGAAGGGCAGACCAGGAGCGTTGCTCTATTTGCGGACGCAAACTCGGAATCCAAGAGCATCACGTCGCGGGGCGCAATCACGATACAGAACTGATCACCCCGCTCTGTACTCCGTGCCACGACCAAGTCACAGAAAACCTCCGTCGCGCGGGTGTGGACATGCGTTACACGTGGAACTCAGCGGAACGAGTTCGTCGGGCTCTCAGGGCCACAGCCGTGTTCCTGCGCATGCTCGCCGAGGCGTTGTGGCGTTGGGCGGAATCCCTGCTCGACTCGGACAGCATAAAAGGCTGAGACAGCGAACGCGAAGATCGAAAAGGTTTCGGGGATCAACCCGAATACGTGAGAAAGGAGAATCCATGACGTTAAGCACCATGCTGAAACGCCGCAGCACCGGCGAAGCCGGAGAGCTGATCAATAGTTCCGACATACCAGACGGAACGAAAACCGTAATCATCACCGTCGCCGCTGTCCGAGAATCGCCAGAGGAATTCAACGCGCCAGCCATCATCGATTTCGAAAAGCCCGTCTTCGGAAAGTCGTCATGGGCCGTGAACAAGACCAACATGAAAATGTTGATCAAATTTTACGGCGACGACGAAACGAAATTGGTGGGCAAGAAAATCAAGCTGGAGGTGATTAAGGTCCGCAACCCGCAGACGGGCGAATTCGTGTCGAGCCTCGCTATCACAAAGCCGTGACAGTAAGCCATACAGGGCGCGCGCTTGGTCTCGAATCCTCGCATGCAATGAGCCCCAGCGTGTATTGGTGGTTCCGGCCAAGCTGCGCTCTGCAGTAGACGCAAATAGTTTTTGTTTTCGGAACTGTCTCTGAAGGAGATGAACGCCATGAATCACGAAATATTTCTGCGGTGTCATACGTGCATCTTGGACGAGCTGCCGACGCCAAAAGCGCGGACCATGAAAGCTCAGCCGCTCCCCAAGTATGTTCTCGTTTTCGACACCGAAACCACAACCGATTCACTCCAAAGCCTGAATTTCGGTGTCTACCAGTTTTGCGAGATGGCATCGGACGTAGGCTATCGATGCCTTGAAGAAGGTGTCTTTTTGGGCGACGACCTGAAATCCGGTCAGATCGGGATACTTCGACGATATGTTCGCGAGGCAAATCGGGGCAAAGATCAATTGAACCTAAAGCTCTACGATCGGAGCGAGTTCGTGGAAAAAGTGATGTACGCGGCAATTCAGGCAGGCGCGGCAATCGTCGCGTTCAATTTGCCGTTCGATCTTTCACGTTTAGCGGTCGAATATCGAATTGCGCGCAGAGCCGGTGGACGGGGATGGAGCTTCGTTGTCTTTTGCTACAAGAACAAAACAAATGGTGAATGGCTTCCGAACAGTTTTCGTCCACGCGTGCAACTTCGCCCGAAGGACTCCAAGGCAGCTTTCATCCGTTTGGCGGGTGGCGATATGAATCAACCTTATCGGACCGGAAGATTCCTCGACCTTAAGACGCTGGCTTGGGCTCTGCGAAACAAAAGCCTCAGTCTTGAAAGGGCGTGCCGCGAATTCAAGGTGCCGGGGAAGCTTCGCGACTACGTGCCAACCGGACAAGTCACGCCTGAGCCTAGCCTCCGGCTGGTGCCGGATTGAATAATCTGTGACTTTGGGCGATGCCAGCGGTATCGTGCCAGAGAGCGCGATCGCAGCTACGATCCTTTTCACATTCGTGCCAATG
>Ga0123356_10005046_pt1 | contig 13528 bp, 12 predicted proteins | sample TergutEmb28metaG_2_FD_92546 | JGI IMG/M metagenome (GOLD analysis project Ga0123356, IMG submission 92546) | Embiratermes neotenicus P3 segment gut microbial communities from Petit-Saut dam, French Guiana - Emb289 P3 | ecosystem: Host-associated > Arthropoda: Insects > Digestive system > Gut ...
ACAAGATGTTGGACGTGTCGACCTGCAAAAACTCTTGCTGCGGATGCTTGCGTCCCCCTTTCGGTGGGACATTGGCAACTGTTCCCTCAATGATCTTGAGCAGAGCTTGCTGAACCCCCTCGCCCGAGACATCGCGAGTGATACTGGGGTTGTCACTCTTGCGGCTGATCTTGTCGATTTCGTCAATGTAGATGATGCCCCGCTGAGCTCGTTCGAGGTCGTGGTCAGCATTCTGCAAAAGCTGCACGATGATGTTCTCAACGTCTTCGCCAACGTACCCAGCTTCGGTGAGAGTGGTTGCGTCGGCGATCGCGAATGGGACATTGAGGAGCTTTGCGAGGGTTTGGGCTAGCAGTGTTTTACCGCAGCCGGTGGGCCCGAGTAGGAGGATGTTTGATTTGTGTAGTTCGACGTCGTCGCTGGAGTGTCTGGATTCCAGGCGTTTGTAATGGTTGTAGACTGCGACGGAGAGGACCTTCTTGGCTCGTTCTTGTCCGATGACGTATTGGTCGAGAACAGCTTTGATTTCGGGGGGTTTGGGAATTGCGCTGCTGGCAGCGAGGGATTCGTCTTTCTCGACTTCCTCGTTGATGATGTCGTTGCACAGCCCGATGCACTCATCGCAGATAAACACTGTCGGTCCGGCGATGAGCCTGCGCACGTCCCTCTGACTCTTTCCACAGAATGAGCAGGACAGGTTTCCGTTTTGACGTTCGTCGCGGCGTCGATCCACTTCTACCTCAGCAATGTCGTCACAAGAAGGCCCGGGGGTTTTGAACCACCCTGTTTGGCTGCTGCCAAACACAGCGCATACACAGTCTGATTAGTGTCCAGTCTGATACATGCCTCCGGCGGTCGCGCAGTCTAGTCGCCGCTGTTCAGGGTTTCAAGGAAACTGGTGGCGGTGATCTATGGCTGAACAGTCTTGGGTACGCCGCCAGTGCTCACTGCCAGTGCTCACTGAGCTAATTGCGAAACCATGTAGTGCAGCATGGCTGCTCAGAAAAACCGTGTCGACGGTACCGTAGGGGCGGGTTTCAAACCCGCCTATACCATCGCCGCGCCGCAGAATCCGCCAAACTCGCCGTTATGTGTAGTCATGCAATTGGCTCCACTGCCAATGCTCACTGCGGCGGCGTTCCCTCCACCGGTTGGTCAAGTGGCCAAACCTAGGAGCCTTCGTTTGAGTCGCTTGGCTTGTTTTTCTTGGGGGTGAAGACCTCATCGATGATGCCGTACTGCATGGCTTCCCGCGCATCCAAGTAGTAGTCGCGATCGATGTCCTTGAGGATCTTGTCAGCGTCGTGACCAGTGGCATCCACCAGAATCTGGATGAGGATCCGCTTGAGCTTGCCAATTTCTTGGGCCTGGATCTGGATGTCCGAAGCTTGCCCTCGAGCACCACCCATGGGTTGATGCAGCATCACGCGAGAATGAGGAAGGGCGAATCTCTTTCCTTTTTCGCCAGCACAGAGCAGCACAGCCCCCATCGACGCCGCTTGGCCAATGCAGATGGTGGACACTGGGCAGCGGACGTACTGCATGGTGTCGAATATCGCGAGACCTGCTGTGACCACTCCACCGGGACTGTTTATGTATAGTTCCACATTCTTGTCTGGATCCTCACTTTCCAAAAACAGGAGCTGGGCGATGATGATGTTGGCCACATCATCATTGATCTCCGTACCCAGAAACACGATGCGGTCTTTGAGCAGCCGACTGAAAATATCCCAACTGCGTTCTCCTCGATGAGTGGATTCGACAACCTGAGGATAGGGAATGAAGTCACGCGTGCGCTCGATAGTCTCGATTGCCTGCGCACGACTGAAAGGTCTTTGGATCATTAGTGTCTCCTATGGCGCTGCTGTGAAGGGTGGCCAACTTTCGCCGCGTCGAACCAAACAGAGAAGTCAATAGCAAAGTGCGCATCGCCAGTGTGTGCATCACCAGTGTGTACACATTCGGTGTGCGTATGGCGGGGCACCGTCCAGCTTCCTCGCTTTGGTGTGTTCGTGGGCGACGGCGTGGATTTGGGCATTAGAGGTCAAGCATTGATATCAGACAATGAACTCAAAATCTGAATCCAGACGTCGAATCCAGAACCTGAGTTCGTGGGCTGGCCAGCGAGCAGCAAGTGCTGGTCAGCATTGTTTGCATAGGTGCGGGTATAGACAGGTAGGATGTCTATGTCGACATCAATTGGCTCGCCTCAGGGGTTTGCAGGCTCGCCATCATTCTGATTGGCGGGTTCCAACTCGCCCGTGGTGGGAAGCTCACCATTGAAAGGAATGGGCTCTTCGCTGGGAGGATCTGAAGGCTCCGCAGCGTTCTCGCCTACAGGTGCCGCGACGTCATCATCGGCAGCCGCATCATTAGCACCCACATCATCGCCAACCACATCATTAGCAGCCACATCATTGGCAGCCACATCATTGGCAGCCACATCATTGGCAGCCGACGTGGCGGCAACATCGACAACCGGGGCGACTTCATCGTTGTTCGCCGCTCTTAACTAGCCTACAACTGGTTCTGCGATTCCACCAATGACACCCGCTGGGGTCTCTCCCTCGTAGACCGCAGCCTCTTCAATGAGGGTGAGGATCTTGTCTTCCAAGATCATTCCCAGCAGTATTTGGCGCTGGTTCTCATCGCGATACTTGGCCTTCACCTTGTTGATGTTCTGCCCAGTCTGCTCGGCGAGATCGACATAGGCATTCTGGACGTCATCCTCGGTGATTTTGATCCCCGTGGTTTTCGCAATGTGCGCCATGAGAAGGCCCGCTCGAACTTTCACCTCAGCAGTTGCACTGATGCTACGTCGCGCTTCAGCCGTGAGCCCACGGTTTTGGTTCCCACGGGCCCGAGCCTGCGCAAGCTGTTGCTCTTCATCCATACGAGCCTGCTTTTCCACGAGCGTTCGCGGAACCTGGACAGGATGACGATCGCACAGCTCGTGGATCAGAGCCTCCGCGATCTCGGTATCAGCCCGGTCCGCCAGAACCTTAAGCAACTGCTCACGAATATCGCTACGCAACGCAGCTACGTCGCCAAAATTTCCCACATCCTTGGCGAATTCATCGTCAACATCGGGCAAGATGCGAAGCTTGATTTCCTTGACGACGATGTGGCACGTGGCAGCGACACCCTGCATATCGCGTCGCGGAAAGTCATTAGGGCAGACGAATGACACGTCCAATTCCGCACCAACCTCTTTTCCGAGGATTCCAGCGTGGAGTTCAGGGATCACATCTGAACTACCCAGCTCAGTGGTGAAATCGGTGGCTTCCCCGAAAGTCACGTTTTTTCCTTGTTGCTTGAGCACGAAGTCGATCGTGATCGTGTCCCCCAGCTCGGCTGGTCTCGGGGGTTCGGGCGCTACCAAAGTTGAGTGACGCACCCTCAGGTTTTCAATCTCCTTGTCGATCATCGGCTCGGTGACTTGATAGACAGGCCGCCTGACCACAAGACCCTTGTAGTCAACCTTGTCTATGAAAGGCAGGACCTCGAATCGGGCCGTGTACTGATAATCCTCAGCCGGGTTGGGCTTGGGCTTCTCAAGCTGCGGAGGAGCCAGCGATTCGAGGTTACTGTTCTTGATCGCAAGATCCAAAGTGTCCTCAACAAGCGTGGTGGACACGTCGCTGGCAACCCGATCCCCAAACATGTGGTGCAGCACGTGCTGAGGGACCTTACCTTTGCGAAAGCCTCTGACAGTGACGTTCTTCGATATGTTGTCGTAGGCGCGCTTAAGAGCATTCTTGACGCGGTCTACCGGCACGGTGACGCGTAGCTCAACTAATACTGGAGATAATTTCTCTACCTTGACCTGCATGGTGGGTCTCCCAACCCAAGGGCGGCGAAATAGCTATGTCCCATCGCTCGAAACAGCAGAATGAACAAACCGCCGTGAGGGCGGCTGCTATTGCCAAGCACCGTGTTCAAAGTCAAGGGCCGACGGCGAGTTGAGTACAGGTAAGTTGAGTACATGTATGATCGTCATCCCCGCGGCTGGCCCCCACAGGCCCGATTCACATCCCAAACGCATCCCAAACAAATACCGCGACCATTTGGGACACGATGATCCAATGTCCGACGCAATCTAATTGTTAATTATGACACGGCAGGACCAGATTGCGCCAACCCCGCAGAAAACACTCAGTATTCGTCAGAATCACACCCACCGAGATAGTCATCCCCATCGATATCATCAAACCTCTCCTGCCCAACAGCCTGGTCCTCCAAATCGTCAATGGAAAAACCAATTTTGAAACACGGTCGAATCTCTTCGCGCTCAAATTCTGCCCAAGAACTATAGCTTTTCATTTTCTTACTACCTTCCACAGCCTCGTGTTCGATGTTCCAGAAATCCCGCTAATTCCAAAATCTCGAATCGCGCCCCAAGCCGAAATCGCCCGACGCACGCCACACTCGAACCAAACTCCCAACAGATACGTCGCACCATGTGGGATGTGGTAGGACAATGTATTCAGATTGTCGACACTGGCCAAAATTCTCGCAACCATTTTTCGAACCTCACACATCGAGATTCGAAAGATGGCACCTCCCCCAACATCACACTTGCAAACCCCGCCGAAAAATGACTAATTCCCCCGATTCCCCCCCTCACGTCCAACGACGACCAACATGTCTAACGTCGATCAAAAAGCCAACGTCATCGCCATCGCAAACCAAAAAGGAGGCGTCGGAAAAACCACCACCGCCGTCAACCTTGCCGCAAGCCTCGCCGTCGCCGAAAAAAGAACCCTCCTGGTAGACTGCGACCCACAAGCCAACGCATCAAGCGGCGTAGGCGTCGCACCACGAACCCTCGAAGTCTCCCTCTACGACACCCTCATCGGAAGAACGCCGCTGTCTCAGGTCCTCAAAGAAACATCCCTGGACCTCCTCCACATCCTGCCAGCAACACAAGACCTCGCAGCAGTAGAAGTAGAACTCGTAGACGAAGAAGACAGAGCCACCCGCCTGAAGAGCGCCCTCGAACCAGTGCTGGGAAACTACGACTACATCTTCATCGACTGCCCACCAGCCCTCAGCCTGCTCACGATCAACGCGCTGGTCGCAGCCAACCGAGTCATCATCCCGATGCAGTGCGAGTACTACCCTCTCGAAGGGCTTACGTACCTGATGGCCACCATCGACAGAATCCGCGGCGCGCTAAACCCATCCCTCGAAGTTGAAGGCATCCTCCTCACAATGTACGACCCACGCAACCTGCTCGCACGGCAAGTTGCAACAGAGATAAGAACGCACTTCCGAGTCTTCGAATCCATCATTCCAAGAAACGTCAGACTGTCAGAAGCCCCATCCCACGGCTCGCCAGCGGTCCTCTACGATGCCAAATCCAAAGGAGCCCAAAGCTATCTCAGCCTGGCACACGAGTTAGTTGGAGCGGGGAATGAGCTTTGAGAAGAAGGCGCGCCTTGGAAGAGGACTCGATGCCCTAATCCCATCAGCATCCTCAGTCAGCACGCCATCGGGCATCAACTACGGCGACAAATCCGTCTTCACATGCTCCATCGAGTTCCTCCAACCACAAAAAGGACAGCCTCGACAACGCATTGACGACACCAGACTCAACGAGCTCGCCGAATCAATAAAAGAACACGGACTGCTCGAACCACTCGTCGTCAGAAGAAACCCCACCACCCCCGACCGCTTCGAGATCATAGCCGGCGAAAGAAGATGGCGAGCTGCCCAACGAGCAGGCCTCAAAGAACTACTCGTCGTAGTCAAAGACGTCTCCCCCAACGCCGCCTTCGAACTCGCGCTAATCGAAAACATACAACGCGAAGACCTCGACCCAATTGAGTTGGCTGAAGCCATCGAACGCCTAATCCACGAACACGGCTTCACCCACGAAACCGTCGCTAACAGACTCCACAAAGACAGATCCACAATCACCAACGCCCTGCGACTCCTAAAACTACCATCGCGAGTACGAACCATGGTCGTCGAAGGAAAACTGTCCGAAGGCCACGCTCGCGCACTACTGGGAGCAACAGACCCAGAATCCATCGAACAACTCGCCGACAAAGCCGTCAGAGGAAAACTCAGCGTCCGAAAAGTCGAAGCCCTCGTCAAACAACGACGCAACAAAGGGGCCGCCTCCAACAATCCAAGCCTCGTCCATGTCAGCACCAACTCCAAGACTGCGAACAGCAAACATGGCGATGGGTCATCCGATGAGTTGGAGTCCGATGAGGTTGAATCCGATGAGATGGACTCTGATGAAGTGGAGTCTGGAAGCGACGATTCGGACACCGATGCGGCAGATTCCAGCACCGAAGACAGCAGTGTTGATGACCTTGATACCGATGATATCGGCGGACGAAAAGCAGTGGCAGCTCTGACTCAAACCAGTGCGAGCAAGCGAACCAAAGCAGCGTCTGCAGATCCATCAACCAAGAACCCAAACCTGAGAGACCTCGAACAGCGTCTGTGTACGAAGTTTGGCCGTCGAGTTTCGGTCACGCACAATCGCGGCAAAGGCGAGGTGACGATGTCCTACGCTTCCCTTGATGATCTCGACGATCTCCTCTGTGTACTTGGGGTGTCGTAGCGGTGGCGTAGCGGCGTCGAGGAAGCGTGGCAGTTCGCAGTCTCTATGCGATGCTACTTGCGTGCTCTCTCAACCCACTGTTGACAATCACTTTGGGGTGCCAGACGCGCGCAAGTTTCGAACTCCTTGATGGCACCTGCTTTGTTCTGTTCGACCTGGAGCAAGAAGCGCCCGTACTGAAAGTGCGCAGGGGCATTTCCGGGCTCGATGCTTATCGCTTTCTCGTAGTCCGCCCTTGCCCCAGCGGTGTCCTTGTTCATCACCTTGCAAGTGCCGCGACTAACGTACAATTCCGCGATTGGTCTCAACTTGATCGCGCCATCGAGAGCATCAACACACAATTCGGGAGCACCAGCTCTTCGAAACTTGTCCGCGCACTGGACCAGGATATCAACGTCCGCAGATGATCTGTCCTTTGCACTGCGGATGTGAGGAATCGCAACATCTGGTTGCTTGGCCCGCAACTGCAGTTCAGCGAGACCCAAGCGCACCGACGGCGTATCGGATATGGCTAGCGCTGCATCGAAAGCCTGCCTCGCACCGCTGAGGTTGTTCTGGTCCAGACGGGCATATCCAAGATTGATGTGCAAGTCCGGGTCGCGTGGATGACGCCTTGTTGCCTCAACCAGAATCTTTTCGGCTTCCTCGAATCGCTGTGCATCAACCAGAAACGCAGTAAGATTCAACACAGCTTCGGTGAGATCTGGAGACAGCGAAATGGCCTTCCGGTACTGCTGCTCTGCACCAGTAGGATCGCCGAGATTTTCCAGCGCTACCCCCAACAAATAGCAAGCCTTCGCATGATTTGGCTGCCGCGAAACCACCCCGGACAATATCTCCTTGGCCTTCGCAAAATCACCAGCCTGTATGGCTTTCTCCCCATCGGACACCGCCCCAGCCTCGCTATCCTCCGCGAGTGGATCATCAGCCGGTGCAGGTGTCGCGGTTCCCGCAGCCGGACCACCGCAGGCCCAAACACCGCAAGCACAAACCAGCGTTCCGACAAACACCAACCGCAAACCAAGCTTTGAATTCCGATTTCCCATGCTTGGTTCATATCACAACCACTGCATGCGACATGGATTAACTAGCCTTCCACACCTTTCGACTAGACTACCCCGCGTGCCAATCCTCACTGCTTCCGAACTCACGAAATCCTTCGGTGCTCTCCATGTTCTCGACGGGGTCAACTTCAGCATTGAACACGGCGAGCGAGTGGGACTCGTTGGGATCAACGGATCTGGAAAGACAACCCTAGCCCGCATAGTTGGAGGTGCCGACGTCCCCGACAGCGGAGCCGTCGTATCACCGAGAGACTCGAAGATTGCGTACCTAGCTCAAGAAGCAGACCTGCCATCCTCACGCACAGCACGTGATGTGGTGATGTCGGGCATGACAAAGTGGAATCAAGCCCGCACCCGCCACGAGGACCTCTCCGACGCAATCCGTCTCGGCACCGGCGACCTCACCGAACTAGTGGCGAAGCAAGCAGCAGCAGCAGCAGACGTGGAACGACTCGGCGGATGGAATCGCATGCATCAAGTGGATTCAATCCTCGGACACATCGGGCTCACACAACTCGACACTCCAGTGGAACGGCTCAGCGGCGGGGACAGAAGACGAGTCGCATTAGGGCGAATCCTAATATCAAGCCCTGACCTCGCTGTGCTCGACGAACCCAGCAACCACCTCGATGTGGACACCGTCGCATGGCTCGAACGATTCCTAATCGAAACCTACAAAGGAGCCCTGCTCATCATCACCCACGACAGATACCTGCTCGACCGCGTAGTCACCCGCACCCTCGAGATCGAACATGGAAGGCTGCACAGCTACCCAGGTGGATACGGATCGTATCTGGAAGCCAAAGCAGAACGCCTGCAGCTCGAAGCCAGAACAGAAGTCAACCGTCAAAACTTCTTGCGAACTGAACTCGAGTGGTTGCGTAGGCAACCAAAAGCAAGAACCGGAAAGCAAAAAGCGCGAATCCAGCGTGCCGAGGAGGCTGTCGTGAACAAGCCGCTGCCCAAGGAGCGAACCACCAAACTGGCGATTGATACTTATCGCAGCGGCAAGACCATTCTGGAGCTTCACGACGTTGCGCTGCGAATTGGAGACAGGACGCTGGGTGAGGAAATATCTATGGTGGTGAATGCCGGTGACAGGATCGGGATCGTGGGTGCGAATGGCGTGGGAAAGACCACATTGCTGCGCAGCATTCTTGGAGAATTGGAGCCGTCGGAAGGCACGGTGGTCATGGGAAGGAACACGCGGGTAGCATACTTTGATCAGCACCGTTCCGACTTGGACCTGAATGCGTCGGTGTTCGACAACGTTGCCGGTCCAAGGATGCAAGTGGAGCTCGGGGGCAGAACAATCGATGTACACGCATATTTAGAGCGATTTCTCTTTTTCGGGCAGCAGATGCGTCAACCGGTCAATGGGCTGTCGGGCGGCGAGCGAGCGAGGGTGGCGTTGGCGAAACTGCTATCGCATGGCGAGAATCTGCTGGTGCTCGACAAGCCAACCAATGACCTGGATGATGCTACTTTGGGTGATCTGGAGGAGTTGCTGCAGGAGTTTGATGGTTGCGTGTTGGTTGTGACCCACGACCGGTGGTTCCTAAATCGAGTGGCAACGTCGATCCTGTCATTTGACGGCGATGGTCGTGTTGTTCAGTACGCTGGCAACTATGATTCGTACATGTTGCAGCGAGGGCGACGTGAGGATTCTGCGGAAAAGCAGGTTGTGGTGGAGGTCAAGCCTGTTCGGGAGGTGGAAAAACGTCCACGTGGGCTGACTTATGCTGAGAGGATTGAACTGAACGGTTTGCTGGACCGGGTGGCGGAAGCGGAGGAGCGGGTAGCTGGGTTGGAACGTGCGCTGTCGGACCCCGCTTTGTATGCGAATGGGGCAAAGGATTTGGTGGATGTGCATAAGCGGCTGACTGCTGGGAAGGCAGAGGTGGTTTTGTTGACGTCGCGGTGGGAGGCGCTTGAGGCGAAACGTGAGGAGGGGGAGCGTGGGCGTGCTACTGGGTGTGGCGATTCGGGCATGCGGTGAGGGATTGCGTGTGGTTCTGTCAGGACAGAACCCGGATCGGCACGCAATGAATTGCGTGCATACACGGCGCGATACGCATGGGGGCGAATTGCATTCGCCCGCCCACCACGCGTACATGATGCGCGTTCTGTTCATCCAAACGGGGTTGTGCATGGTGTTGCATCGATTTCGAAATGAATCGATTAATATCGATTAATATCGATCAATATCGAATTATTCGTAAGCGGCACACAACCGGAACAGAAACTGCCCGCCTCAACCGAAATTGCCGATATTGTTGCCGCAAACCCGGATCGGCACGCAATGAATTGCGTGCATACACTGCGCGATACGCATGGGGGCGAATTGCATTCGCCCGCCCACCACGCTGCACAACATCATAGGCGAGCCAATTGCAAAGGCGGGGATTGTGCGGGTGGCGACGGGCGCGGCGATGATTCGGGCGACAACAGGTGCGGCGATGATTCGGGCGGGTTTCAAACCCACCCGATGGTGCCGTCCACATGGTTTCCCCGGGGCAGCCATGCCGCACCACATGGTTTCGCAATTGGCTCAGGCGTAGAATGAGGAAGGCCGAGTGGATCGACCGCCCCCCATCGCACCAGAGCAAAACCCCACCCGCGCCCACCACACCCCCGAAAAAACCAAGCCCGCCAAACCACCAACCACCCAAAGCCGACCAACCAAACGAAACACAAAGTGTACGGATGCGATTCATCGCATCCGTCCACCAACGCCACCACCGCACCAATGCGACCAGCGCCACCGGCCGACAGGATAGCGATTCACCGAGGAGCAACTCTGCTACTCAAATCAAAAATGTACAGGAAAGCAAAAACAACAAGAAAACTCAGATCAAAACACGACGACCATCAGCACGAATCCTCACGCCCCCTACGAACCCGCAACCAAGCCAAACCCAATAGGGCCAACAAACCAGAAACCCCACCAACCGAAGAAACCCCAGCGCCAAGCGTACGACAACCACAACCACTACCCTCAACATACAAAGTACTCTGGCACTCACCATCAACACACTTCCCAAACGGACACTCAGAATCCGCCCTACACTCCGACGGAATATCCTTGCAATCACCATTCACACACTCTTTACCCTCAGGACACTGATCATCCGTCTCGCACTCCGGAGTACGAGTCACATTCTGGCAAACCCCACCAACACAAACCTGGTTCGGAGGGCATTCATCATCGTCAGTGCAGTCCGGCTTCTTCGGCACACAAACACCGTCTTCGCAAACCCCCGACGGACAATCAACACCAGTCTTGCACTCCGGCTCAGGAACGCACTCACCACTGACGCACTCCTCACCAGCAGGACACTCCGAATCCTCCGTGCATGGATTACACTCCTTGGACTCCGAATGAACCCACTGAGTCGTGCTCTTCGCAGGATCGCAGATCTCGCAAGGCTCGTCAGCGCTCTTGGGTCCAACCGGAACGCACGCGTTATCGATGATACAACCACCGGTCAAATTGTGCTTGCATTCGCCATCAGCGTCGCAGACATCGTCCGTACACGGGAGTCCGTCCGACGAACAGGCAGAACCAGCAGCTTTCAAGGTCCAACTGCCAGGATTGTCCCCAGCGCTGCACCATTCACAATCATTCGCGGGGTTGATTGCGCCACCAAGCACGTCTTCACCACCGATCCGACAGTCAATTCTGGGATCGTGATGGCAAACACCATCGTCGCAAGTGTCGATGATTTTGATGTCGCCATCCTCGCTGGAGCAAATCTCACCTTTCGGCTTCTTGGAGTACTCATCTTGGGACTTCGCGACATTGCATTCCATGCAGTCCACAACGTTGCCGTCATCGTCGATTTCGGCACCGTGATTGCCAACGCATTTACCATCGATGAGACACCAAGCAGGGTAGATAACCGGATCGCAATTCCCGACGGAACTGCACGCGTTGAGTGTGCATGATAGCCCGTCGGAAGAACAGGTGCTGCCGGCTGGACGCTGGGACCAGTCTTCGGAATCCTCACCGGGATCGCACCATTGGCAGTCTTGTGCGGGGTTGATAGTCCCGGAATCGACCCACACACCATCGATGTTGCAAGCGCCTTTGGGCGTGGTTTCGCACTTGCCTTCGCCATCGCAAACATTGAGGGTGGAAAGGTCGCCCTCTTGACATTGGGTGCCAGGTGCGCTGGGGCCGTAACCGGTGTTCGAGAAAGCGGGATCGCATTCCTCGCATTTATTCGAGGAGTTTTTCGCGCCGACGTCAACGCATGCGCCGCCGATCAAGCATCCGGTGATGATGAAGGCATCGCATGTTCCAAACCCGTCGCATGAGTTACTGGTGCATGTCAAACCATCGTCTGTGCAAGCAGCGCCTTTGGCTCGGTTGGTCCAGCCGGTGGGATTCATGAAGGCATCGCAGCGCTGGCAAGGCTTCTCGGGGTTGGTCGCGCCGTTGGCGAACTCCTCGTCGTCGACGATGCACTTTCCAGGCGGAAGCTCGAAGCACTGGCCTGATCCATCGCAGGCACCGATTTCCACGCCGTCGTCTTCGCAGACTTCGCCGTTTGCCTTCGGTGAGTAGCGATCGTTCGCCTGGGCGATGTTGCATTCCATGCAATCGTTGGCAGGGTCGCTGGCGCGATCATCGATGCAGAGTCCGCCGATGAGGCATCCAGTAAACACAGGATGCTCGCACTCGCCGAAACCATCGCATTGGTCATGAGTGCAGGTTCGCCCGTCGCTTTCGCATTCGGTTCCCTTTGGTCTTGGGGACCAATTGCTTGCGCTCGCGGCAGGGTTGCACCATTGGCACTCGTTGTCGGGGTTGACGTCACCAACGGGAACGCGATCTCCATCGATCCAGCATCCGTCGATAGGTTCGTGAGTACAGGCCCCAAAGCCGTCGCATTCGTCGATTGTCCATCCGAGGTTGTCGGTGGGGCAGTCCGTTCCTTGGGGTCTTGGTAACCAATTTGTGACGAGAGTACCAGAGTCGCATTCTTCGCATGGGTTCTTCGGGTTGACTTCGCCGTTGGCGAAGAATTCTCCCTCGATGTAGCATTGCCCGGTGGGAATGTGGCGGCAGGTGCCCGCGCCGTCGCATGTGTCGACGGTCCATGCGAGGCCGTCGTCGTCGCATGGTTCGCCTTCGTCTAGTGGATACCAGCCGTTTGGATTGGCAGCGGAGCAGACTCTGCAGCCTTCGCTGAGTGGGTCGATGTCGCCGAGTTCGAAGCATGCTTTTCCTTCGTCGTCGTCGATGAGGCAACCTCTTGCAACTGGGTGGGTGCATGCGCCGAAGCCGTCGCATATGTCGTCGGTGCAGTGATAGTCATCAGCCCCTTCAACGCAGACATACCCGGGGTCTCGGTCGCGGTATTCGTCGACTGACAGTTCTGGTCTGCAAGCTTTGCACTCGTTGTCCGGGTCGGAGTCGCCAGCGTCGGCGCATTCGGTTCCGCCGATGAGGCATGTGTCAGGTTTGAGGATGTGGCTGCATGTGCCGGTTGCGTTGCATTGGTCAGTGGTGCAGTCGAGCAGGTCGTCGGTGCAGGGATTACCGGGTTGTGGGGTGTAGACTTCCGGGGATGAGTGAACACAAACGTTGCAGCCTTCGCTACCGTCTTTGGCAGCGCCTTCAGGAACGCAACCTTCACCCGGAATGAGGCATCCCCAGATTACTGGATGGGTACACACGCCGGATTCGTTGCACACGTTGCTGGTGCAGGCGTTGCCATCGTCGTGTTGGGGGCACGGCGTGGTGGGTGGTCTTGGGGACCAGTTGGATGCGTCTTTGATAACGTCGCAAACCTCGCACTGGTTGGCTGTGTTCACCGTGTCGTGTGGCACAACGGTTGTGCCGCCAATGGTGCAGTTGGCCAGGTTGTACGAGATC
>Ga0123356_10005047_pt1 | contig 13528 bp, 6 predicted proteins | sample TergutEmb28metaG_2_FD_92546 | JGI IMG/M metagenome (GOLD analysis project Ga0123356, IMG submission 92546) | Embiratermes neotenicus P3 segment gut microbial communities from Petit-Saut dam, French Guiana - Emb289 P3 | ecosystem: Host-associated > Arthropoda: Insects > Digestive system > Gut ...
GGCAGTCTCACCGGCGAGCCTTGAGCCGAGCTCTGTTTTCTCAATTGTATCCTGGATTATATCACTGGTATCTTTGGCTGCCTGTGCACTCTTTGAAGCAAGATTGCGTACTTCCTCGGCAACTACTGCAAAGCCTTTACCATGCTGACCGGCACGTGCAGCTTCGACAGCAGCATTAAGTGCAAGAATGTTTGTTTGAAATGCGATGTCATCAATAGTTTTTATTATGTTACCGATTGAGTGGCTTGCTTCACTGATTTCTTTGACTGCATTAATCATACTATCCATTTGATTAATACCTTTTTCGGCATCTACCTTGATTGCGGCAGAGAGCTTTGATGCTTCATCGGCAGTTGCTGCGTTTTCTATTGTTCTTTGAGAAATTTCTGCCATGGAGCTTGAGAGCTCTTGGATAGATGCTGCCTGTTCGGTTGTACCTTGTGCTAAAGCTTGTGCGCCATCAGAAATTTGACTTGCTCCGGTTGAAACTTGATCTGTGGATTTTTGGATTTCAGAAAACATATCATTTAAGTTATCAACCATTTTCTTAACAGATAGACCCATAACGTCATTTTCGGAAAGAAGCTTAGTAGTAATAGTCAAGTCACCGCTTGCAACCGATTCAAGCTCTGCTGATATATTACTGACATGGTTAACAAATGAAGCAGCACCGTTAATAGCTTGCCCTATTTCATCTTTTACACGTGAGTATTTACCGATAATCTCAACATCGGCGGGGTCAAGGACAATGTCACCTGTGGAGCCGGCTTTACTCATAAATGCAGCGAGTGGTTTTAAAGGCTTGCTGATAAGACTTGAAATGTATAAAGCTAATGTGATTGCCACAGCAACTGTAAAAGCTAAAATTGCAACCGATGAAATTAGCATTGTCATAAACAGGGAAGTATTGTTATTGACAGTCTCCAGTGCCCATGCATCATTTTGTACCATTGACTCATTAAAACCGGCAACAATCTGATTTCTGGTATTTACAACATGTGTATCATAAATAACTTCATAGGTGGCTTGTGTGCTTATAAGACATGCTTCGCGCACTTTGTTTTTAATTTCTGCAAAATCTTTCAGGTACAATTCTTTTGCTTTATAGTATGCCTGCTCGACAGAAGGATCGGTAATTGTTTTTTCGTACAATATAAAATACTCGAGCATATCCTCTTCCAATGTACTTAATACATTTTTAATATCTTTAACTTTTGCTTCGTTTCCGGCGTTTAGAGCTAAACTGCGGACCTGAACGATTTGATCCTGTAATGTTTCGCGAATGTCACCCATAGCACTGAGCGCGACAACATTAAAATTGTAAAGAGCATCATCGGCATTATTGATAATATTCATACCTACAATACCGATGACTCCGACTGCAATTGCCAGTACAACGACTATCATAAAGCCGATTAGCAATTTTAAAGAAACTTTTAGATTTTTCATGGTTTTTAACCTCCGATTTGTATATTTATGTATGTTTAAGTGCCACTTTAATGAGAATATACACCCTTGTGCAACACCATAGTCAAGAAATTTCGTTTGAAAAAAATAACAAGAAATAACGATGTTTTTTGAGTTAATATATAAAAAATTGTCAGTTATGCACAAAAAATAATGTGCATAACTGAAATTGAGAGAAAATTCTTATAAATTTAGTTGTGTGTTACACCAGAGTTAAACGATTATCACTTCATTTCGCCATAAGAAACGCGCTCGTCAAAAGGTAGCTTTGTGCGACGGGAGCCATCACCCTCGGGCAGACCAATCGGTAATACTACACGCAGATGATATCGCTCAGCTGCACCGTGTGCAGCTTTTGCGCCGAGTGCTTTAAGAGCTGCTTTTTGATTGTTTTCATCAAAGAAAGGACTGTCAAGCCAGAGCGAAACATAACCAAGAGATGTTGCGGCAAGGAGCATCTGCGTTGCAGCGGCAGAGTAATCTTCTACCTCAAAGTTATACGGAGCTTTATGACCCTCGCTGTCGGTGAGGACTGCAATAGCGCTTGGTGCTGTTAAAAGCCCGTCAGTCTGTACTATATCACAGAGTTTTTGAACATCTTCACGTGTAGGTAAAATAACCAGTTTCACACATTGGCTGTTGTTACCGGTTGGAGCCGCAAGTCCTGCTTCTGCGATTTGACGCAGCACATAATCGGGAACAGCGTCAGGTAAAAAACGCTCCTTATGTGAATATCTATTATTAACTGTTTCAAAAAATTCCATTATTAATAGTCCTTTCGTATTTTCTCTATTATAACACAAAAATCCTCCCAAGAGGACAAAATGTCCTCTTGGGAAGACCCATTGCAATCAGGGAGTTTTAGAAATATTATTCCTCTTCCTTTTTTGCTATAAATATCTTATAAACTACGGCTGCCAGAGCGGCACCAACGAGCGGAGCTGCGATGAACACCCAAAGATCGGTCAGGGCGTCGCCACCTGCAAAAATAGCAGGACCTATACTACGGGCAGGATTAACAGAAGTACCCGTCAGAGGAATTCCGACAATGTGTACGAATGTGAGTGTAAGACCGATTACAATCCCTGCAACGCTGCCTTTTGATTTGTCTGCTGTCACACCGAGGATAAGCAGTACGAAAATAAAGGTGAGAACAACTTCAACTATAAATGCACCACCGATACCACCTGCATTTGCTACAAGATTGGAACCGTAATTGCCTGTGTTATCAACACCGGCAAACCCCGATACACACATAAGAAGAGCAGCACCACCGATAGCGCCGACAGTCTGTGAGATGATGTATCCAAAGAAATCACCTATACTGATTCGCTTGTCAAGCAGGGCGCCAAGGGACACCGCAGGATTGATATGGCAACCCGATACATTGCCTATAACATATGCCATTGCAACGATGGATAAACCAAATGCAAACGCAACAGCCAAATGACCGCCACCGACGGCAGCTCCTAAGAAAACCGCACTTCCGCAACCCATAAAGACTAGAACAAAGGTACCGATTGCTTCAGCAAAAAACTTCTTGATGTTTTCCATAAATAACCTCCAAATATTTTATGATTCTGCAGTATCTTCCGATACCGGCATATCATTTATCTCTTCAGTTATAGCAACCTTTTGTGTCGTTACCGTGTCAAAAACATCCTGTTTATTTTCCTGTGTTTGTTTTAACGAAGTCTCGAGCTTACTGTAAACAATGGATATTCCAAAACAGATTATTCCGCCGATGAGAAAAGCAACAACACGTGTAACTCCGTCTGTAAAGACAATGTCAAGTAAAATAGCTTTTGCTGTCATACAAAGTGTTAGTATAAGCCCGAAAATTCTGTACATACCAACGCGCAAAATAACCCCGGTAAAAATACTCGCAAAAGCAAGTGCCATGCCGGTTATAGATGCTTCAAGCGAATTAATGCCGATATTAAACCAACCGTATAGGAAAACCCAGCCAAACAAAAGAAACAGTACGCCGGTAGAAACAGCTGCGACCGGATTTGTCCTGTATCTGCCTATCAAAACGTATGACTGCATTAAAAGAACACCAAATGCCGTAAAAGTATTAATAAGTTTTAAATACCATGGAAGCTCGGTAATCATAATAAACAGGCAGGCGGTGTAAAGTATAAAGATAAAACTGAAAGCAAGAATCCCCGATAAGTCAAATGAATATCTTTTCAATTCCTTATTTCTGTAAGGGAATGCTCCGTCTTTTCGCCAATCAAGGAAGAAACCGGAGTAATATGTTGCCAGACAAATAAGAGCCATAACAGCGAGAAATACTGTATCGGTTAGAACATATGGTCTGCCGACATATCTGTAGGATACTATGAGAGCGCCAAGCATTGATATAAGCACTGCAGATATAACAAATGCAGAAATCTTAGTATTGATGGTAAAGCCTATATGTTCTTCTCTTTTGTAGCTGCTTCTCACCAGGCAAAGACTAACGGCAACTGTAGACAGAGCACCCGATATATAAACTATATTACTGAAAAGACTTTCATCATAAGCATAAAACTGACCGTAGGACACAATGGCTAAAAAGCTTATATACATAAGGCATAGTGTCACAATTTTACTACCGTTAAAACGTGCGTCCTTAAGAAAATAAGTGGCAAGTGTAAGCACACCTAAAACCGGGAAGCCATATATTACGGCACTCGAAGCATTTACTGCAAGGGTTGCCGATAAGATAAACATAAGTAACGCAGTAAAAGAATGTTTATACATAAAGGCAAGTGCAATTGCGGTTATTCCCGTAATTACAAACAACCAAATCCAATTGTCAATACCAAATAGCGTCGGTACCGAGCCTTTAATAAAAGTAGGGAATAAACAGCAGGCAGCTAAAAAAGCTGCAAATTCAAGCGCTATACTTTTTATGCCCAATAGATTATCGCGCATTGAATGCCTAATGTAGAAATAAAGCCAATACATTATGGCGCAACATAAAAGCATACACCAAAACAAAACAGTGCCGAAGTTTCTATATAAATAGGTACTCGAAAAATGAACAATAAAACTCAGTGGCAGAGCAAGAGCCATGATGCCGGCTATATATTGCTTCAGCTTGTCCATCCATAGAGACGTGCTTATCAGAAAAACCCCGAGTACAACAATCATAAATACCATAGATGTAACGATGTCGAAAGGTGCCGAAATGCGGGAATATGTAAATATCAAAGATATAAGTCCGCCTGCATAAGCGATTATGGAAATGAAAAAGAGTCTGCTGAATCTGAAGGAGAGTAAAAGTCCCGCAGACCATACAACAATACAACACAGCGCAGTCAAATCGTCTATTATTTGAAATGCGACATGTCCCGCTGCGAGTGCAATATAGACTAAACCGGCTCCGGTTCCTATAAGTATAGAGGTTATCGCATTTTTATGCTTATACAATCGGATAAATCCGGTGGCAAGTATAGCAAGACCTGCGGCGAGGACAATAATAAATATTGCCAAATCTGTCATTATATTTTCCCAGAGTAATACTATAAATGAAATTGCTGCAGCAAACACAAGCAGAGCTGCAATTATACCGATAAGGTATTTACCGATAGCAGCTTCTGTCCATTTTGATTGTTGCTTTATATAAGGTGCATACGGATAAGAATTCGGGTATGGTTGAATCGCCACCTGCGGTGGCGGGGTTTGATATGGTGGAATCGCTACATTCTGTGGCGGTGCATATTTTGGTGGCACAGGCGGAATCGCCACCGGTGGTGGCGGTCGATATTTAGGAGGTATAGCATGTCCCGGAGGGTATTGAGGGTATGGAGGATATGGCGGGTAGGGAGGATACTGTGGAGACTGTGGAGGTGGTTGTGGCACAGACTGCGCAGCAGTTGCAGCAGCGGCTGCCGCTTGTGCTTCCTGCAAAGCCACCTCCATAACTTCAAGCCGCTTTTTCATCTCATTTAATTCATCATTATAATCCAAAACAAGTTCCTTTCGCAGCAATCAATATTACATTGCCATCTTTTCATTTATGGAGAAAAATACTTCAGCTATACGAGGGTCGAAGTGAGTACCTGATTCTTCCATAATAATTTCCACAGCTTTTTCATGGCTAAAGGCTTTTTTATACGGACGCTCGGTTACAAGAGCATCATAAACGTCTATGACAGCCATTATCCTGCCTTGGAGCGGTATGTCTTCTCCTTTTAAAGCGTAGGGGTAACCGGTACCATCCCAGCGCTCATGGTGAGATGCCGCTATAATCTTTGCGTTATGCAAAAGCAGTGCATCACCTGTACGGTTAATGGCATTTTTAATGATTTGCTCACCTTCAAGCGAGTGTGTTTTCATAATTGTAAACTCTTCATCGGTCAGCTTGCCGGGTTTGTTGAGTATTGAGTCGGGGATTGCTATTTTACCCAAGTCATGCAGGCGTGCCGATGTAATTACAGACTCAAGATCCCAACTAAGGATTTCGTCTTTGTATACGTCCTGCTCAATCATAGCATCAATCAATATCTGCATATGCCCGGCCGTCCGGTCAATGTGTCCGCCGGTATTTTTATCACGGTTCTCAACAAGGTCTGCCATTGTAAAGACCAGACCATTTTTGAGCATTTCGAGTTGCTCCGTGCGTTCTTCAAGCTGTATCGTACGTTTGCGTATAAGGTCGTCGATATAAAGATGGTTTTTTATACGGTTAAGCAAAACCGGCTCCGAAAACGGTTTCATAATGAAGTCAACAGCTCCGAGATCTATACCATGAGCTTCGCTTGCAGGGTCGTTAAGACCGGTCAGGAAAATAACCGGGATATTTGAGTATCTTTCATCGGCGGTCAATTTTTCCATTGCTTCAAATCCATTCATATCGGGCATATCAATATCAAGTAAAATCAAGTCCGGATTGAACTTTTCCAAAGCTTTAAACATCACTGCCGCAGAGGGGAGTGCTATCACCTGATAATGATCGGCAAGAGCCTCTTCGGCAACGGTAAGATTTGAACCCATATCATCTACAACAAAAATAATCTTTCTCATTAAATTACCATCCTATCTATAGTCCGTAAGTTGGATGAAATCCAACTTTCCCATCGATTTAGCTTGCTAAATCGATGTCCTAACCCGGCGCCTTATCATAAAATCTGCAAGACTGTTTGAAACCCGCTCGCGCAAAAGATCCCTGTCAATCGGTTTTACGACAAAACCGCTTGCCCCGAGATGAGTTGCGACATAAACATTATCAGGAGTCCCGTCGGAGGTTAAAAACATAATCGGGGTTTCCTCATGGTCGGGTATTTCCCGAATAATAGGCACCAGCTCGAAACCGTTGAGCACCGGCATGTTACAGTCCAAAATAAACAAGTCGGGAGTAATATGCTGAAGCAAAGTCTGCAGTTTTTCAGGCTCGGGGAGGGTATATACCTTGCAAATATCCTCAAGCATGGAGTTTACCGATTGCAGTATACTCTGATTATCATCTACGGCAAGTACTACCGGCTTTATTTCACCGTGTTTATCAGGCGACAAATGGTAGTCAATGCATTTGATAAGCTCGGCATCGGTAAAAGGCTTAATAACAAAATCGGATGCACCAAGCTTCATGCCTTTTTTAATGCTGTTTTTATCATTACGGGCAGTCAGAAAAACAACGGGTATATCTTTATATGCAGGATCTTCCTTCAGCCTTTTTATTGCTTCATAACCGTCAACCTCCGGCATGTTGATATCGAGCAGTATCAAATCCGGAAAAACGTTATCGAGCATTTCAAATAAAATCTCAACTGTTTGAGCAGGGTATATATCATACTGTTGCTTTAACCGCTCCTTTACCGATATCAGTGTAAAACTGACATCATCCACCATAATAATTTTAGGCATTTCACTATTCATTGTAATAATCATTCCTTCCTTTAATCGTCGTTTTCGGTGAGTTTTTCAATTATATCGGTATATCGCATCAAATCGATTTTGCCACGTAACCACTGTGCAAGGCCGTCATCCGCTTCGTATGAGTATTTTTCGATTTCTGACATTGCTGCTTCTGCTTCATTAAGGTCATATACCTTACACGCCTGCACAAGCTTTGTCAAAACTTCGTTGTCAGGTTTATCCTTCTTTTGTTTTGATACTTCGGAAGTGAGTGTCGATATCATTTCTTTTATACGTGCTATAAAATCTCTTGCAGCTTTAACAAATACAGGATTTGCTGTAAGTATCAAAGAGATATCTTTATCTTTGGCGGCAAACTCCAACTGCTTTGCACTATCTCCAATGTTGTCCGCACAAATATCATAGCTTGCACCTTTAATTCCGTGAACCGTGACTTCATATAATTTTAAATCATCGGCATTTATTGTTTCACTGACATTTAATGTATCGACAGTGTCAAGCATAGAACTGATACTGGCTGCATAAGAATTGAGTACCTTTTTGTATGTCGTTTCATCACCGCTGTACTTTTCGAGACCCCGCGCAATGTCAAGTCCTTCAACCTGCAAATCGTTAAATGTTACAGGTTTAATTTGCTCCGCATCTGTCATCTGTGCCGTCATTTGTGCCGCCATCTGCTCTGCTGTCTCGAAATCACCGGCGTGGATAAGTTCTTCGAGTTTCTCTGCAATTTCTTTTGCTCCGTCGGAATAATGCTTGACTTCTGCCAAAATTCCGAGAACACCTTTTCTGTTATATTGTGCACATAGTTCTTTTACCGTGTCCAGTTTGAGGGATAAGTCGGTTGAATTATCTTTTCGGATGGAGTTTGCAAGCTCGCTTTTTATACCTGCGAGCAGTTCATGCAAATCGTCGATAAATCCCGGAGTTTGCTCCCTTAAAAGGCTGAGAGTTCTCTCCCTTCCCAAGAGTTCGAGCGTAGAAGCAACCTTAGAGAGTTCCTCGGCTCCTACGTTTCGCAGTGAACTTTTTATACCGTGTACAGTTGTCGTATATTTTTGTAATGAGTCCTTGTTATTGTAAGAGTTTGCGCCGGATATCTCAACTAAGACTTCGATTGCTCTATCGGCGTCTCTTATAAATGATTCCAGCAGTAGTGTGTTATTAGGCGAGGTATCGCTATCTGTGTCACTTGAGTCGGAAGCGGTTACAGTCATACGGGCAGCTTCGATAACATTTTGAGGCTGTTTATCGCGTATGAGTCTGTTGAGTATTGTATTGAGCTGGCGGATGTCAATCGGTTTAGATATAAAGTCATCAAAACCATTTTGCAAGAACACATCAGCCTGACCTGCTACGGCATTGGCAGTGAGCGCTACTATCGGTTCCGTATAACCGGAGTCGCGCAGCTGCTTTGTTGTTTCAATGCCGTCCATTCCCGGCATCATATGATCCATAAAAATAATATCATATTGATTACCGGCACTTATTAAATCGATAGCCTCCCGACCGCTCATGGAAGTATCGATTTGCAATTTATAAAGTTTTAAAAGACCTACTGCAACATACAGATTAGTTTCAACATCGTCAACTATGAGCACATTGCCATAGGGCATCGGGTCGCGGGTAAGCTTGGCTTTTTGCCTTTGTGAAAGAAAGTTTGAGCGGAAACGTTTTAAACTGTCAACAACACGTCTTCCGAGTATTTCATTGTCTACAGACCCTTGCGTCAACCAAACGGTAAAGACACTGCCTACACCTAACTCGCTCTCTACACTTATACCTCCACCCATTAAGCGAATCAAACGTTGTGTAATGGCAAGACCCAAGCCGGTACCTTCAACAGTGCTTCTCTCAGCTTCATTAAATCGCGAATACTCATCAAAGAGTTTATTTTGCTGCTCATCGGACATACCATAGCCTGTGTCTCTTATTTTAAATTCCAGTCTGAAATTTTTGCCATCCGGTTCTTTTTCGGCAGTAATACTTAGTATGACTTTACCGGATTCGGTATATTTAAAGGCATTTGACATGAGGTTATTTAATATTTGTTTAATCCTGATTTCGTCGCCTATGAGCTTAGCAGGCATATAATCGTCAATTTGAAGCTCAAATTCAATAGGTTTGCTGTCGATGCGCATCATGTTTAATTGAACGGAATCGTTAATCAGACTTGCAAGTTTGTATTGGGACTTAATAATATCGAGCTTACCGGCTTCGATTTTTGAAAAGTCAAGAATGTCGTTTATTATGCCGAGCAGCAGGTCGCACGAGTTGTAAATTTTGACTAAACCTTCTTCAATCTCGGAGGGAAGAGACTCATGCTGAATCAGAATCTCTGTAACACCTAAGATAGCATTCATGGGTGTGCGGATTTCATGGCTCATATTTGCAAGGAAGATGGACTTGGTCTTGCTTGCCAGCTCCGCCGCTTCAAGCGCTGTTTGCCGTTCTTTGTTTGATGTCTCGAGAATTTCGGTTTGCAAAGCAAGCTCCTGTGTTCTCTCGATAACGAGTTCTTCGAGGCGTTTACCCGTAGTCCGGCTTCTTAAAAGAAGTGCTACAACAAGAATAACAACACAGACCGAGAGCATAGATACTCCGATAAGTAACGGTCTTTGTGCCTGTGCCACGCTTAAAAGGTAATCATACCTTCTTTGCATCCACTGTTCGGAGATTATTCTTACGTCAATAAGACTGAGTGCTTTATTAAATATGGAATGCAGGATTTCTTCTTCAAGGTTAAAACCAAAACCGGATTCAAAGCTTGCATCAAAAATAATATTTGCTTTGTAGTCAGGCAACTCCAGGTAATTAGTCAGATACAAAAGTGTGCTGTAATTACTCATCATCATATCTATATCGCCGTCCATTAAAGCCTGCAGAGCAGCTTCCTGACTTTCGAATTCATGAAGACCGGAATGATTGGGATAAAACGAATTAAAAAACTCTGCATGTGCCGTACCTCTGCTGACACCAACGCTCACGGAGTATACATCATTCATTCCTATGTTGCGCTGTGTAACCTTTGAAATGAGGATAAAGCTGTCATCCACAAATGGATAATCGGGCCACAGGAAAAACGGTTCTCTTGCAGGTGTACGTATAAGCTCGGATATAAACGGTACCTCACCACTAATAAGCATGTTATATAACTCATAAAACTCGGTAGTTTCGTCATTATACACTTCAAACTTTAAGCCTGTCAGTATAGATACTTCATCAAGAACATCGAATGTAATGCCCTGCCACTGGTTACTGTGAGTATCCAGGAAACTTGCAGGGTAGTTATCATACTCTGCGCCGAAATATATAACCGGATTGTTTCTGATATAACTCTGCTCTTCATCTGTGAGGCGTAAATACAGTTTATGTGCAAGATACTCACGATGTCCCTGTTCATACAAATTGCTTAAATGGCGTGTCCCGTTATTATCCATTGCTGCCTGAACGATGTTAATTAACGGTTCAAGTTCGGGATTTTGTGCGGTCAAAGAAACGGGGGAGTATATAAACGGTATAAATGGTGTTGCTATAATATTTCTATGCACGTCAAAAGTAGCCTCTGCAGAGCTTTCGGCAAGCATAGCATCAACTTCACCGCTGACGAGCTTTTCGTAAGCATCGTCATACTCTGTTACAAACACATGTTCAAAATCGTATGTCTTAAAACGCAAGACATTGGCTGCGCTTATGGAGCCTTCAAGCAAAGCGTAACGGGGCAGGCGGGTACTTCTTATTTCTTCAATAGACGGGGAACCTGCAAGACGGAAATACTTTACGCTGCGCTCAGCAATGGCATCTGTCATGAAGTAAGTCAGTAAACGCTCGTCTGTACGTGTCATTGTTCCGGTGAAATCAACGGTTCCGTTAGCAAGACCTTCGCGGACATCAACCCATGTGGAATGCTTTAGAACAAAAGGAACGCCAAAAAGCTCTGTCAGCCACTCGCACATCAGAGCGGAAAAGCCTCTTATTTCTCCGTTTGCATTTAGAAATGTCTCCGTACTGAGCATCATGGCATACGTAAAGTAATCGGTGCGCGCAAGAAGCTCCTCGGCTGCTTTTAAGTCCTCTCGTGAAACACCGGGAACATTGCGATAAGAGGAATAGATTACTGCTCTGTCGGTGTTGGAATCCGCTCGATAATTAATACAACCGGATATTAAACCCGCAAGTATAATAGCTGTTAATGCAATTGTAAATATACGTTTTGCATTTTTCATTAAAAGAACCTCATTTAAATTCTTCTGCTGTGGTAGCTGCAGCATCAAAGTCACCGTTGTGGATAAATTCCTCGATAGCAGTGATAGTTTTCTTTGCTTCGCCGGAATAGTGCCTTAATCCGGAGATAATATCTAAAGCGCCTTTTCTGTTGTATAAGGAGCACAACTCAGCAATAGCTTTTAATTTCTCAACGAGAATATCGTTGTCTTGAATGGTGTCACCGTCGTCTGCGAAATCGGCTTCAAATTTGTCGACAAGAACAGTCAAATCACTTAAAAACTTTGATATAAGCGTATCAATCGTGTTTATATCTTGGTCTTTGCCTGCCTGTTCCAATGAAAATGCTGTTTCGGACAGTTTCATTTCGCCAATATTTGCAAGTGAACTTTTCATACCGTGCACAGCAGTAGTGAATCTTTTAAACTCGTTTTCGCTTGTGTTATCCTTGTTTTTCTGTAATCCCTCAATAACGGTAATCGCCTTACGGGCATCTCTGATAAATGACTCTATCAGTACCTTCTTTTGATTTTGGTCTGTCGGCTCCGGTTCTTTGCTCTGTGCATCCGAAATTGCATCTTGCTTGCGTGCTTCTTCCACTACATCGGGAGGCTGCTTATCGCGTATAAGAGTATTAAGGACGGTATCCAATTGCCGTATATCAATAGGCTTTGAAATAAACTCGTCGAAACCGTTTTTTAGAAACATTTCCGCTTGACCTGCAACCGCATTTGCTGTGAGTGCAACGATAGGAGCAGTGTATCCGTTGTCGCGCAGTATTTTGGTTGCTTCAATGCCATCCATTTCGGGCATCATATGATCCATAAAAATGATATCGTATGATGTACCGGCATTAATCATGTCAAGAGCATCAGACCCGCTTATTGCTGTATCGATCTTTAGCTTATAAAGTCTCATAAGACCGGTTGCGACATAAAGATTGGTTTCAACATCATCAACAACAAGGACTCTGCCATAGGGCATCGGGTCGCGTTTAATGTTGCTTCGTCTTTTACCAATCATGAAATTATCACGGAATCGCTTAAGATTATCGGTTAGTTCCTTACCTAAAACATCGTTATTGACAGTTTTTTGAGGAATTCTTACAACAAAAAGCGAGCCGAATCCGGGTTTGCTCTCCACATGGATTTCACCGTCCATAAGCTGTATCAGGCTTTGCGTAATAGCAAGACCAAGCCCTGTTCCTTCTATTGTGCGTTTGGCTTGATTTGCAAACCTGGAGTACTCGTCAAACATTTTTTCAAGTTGCTCCTCTGTCATACCAAGACCGGTATCCCGGACGCTCATGGTAAGAATTATCCCCTGTGCATTTTTTATTACTTCAGATGTCAATGAAAATGTAACGGTACCATGCTCGGTATATTTAAATGCATTTGAAAGCAGGTTATTTATTATCTGCTTTAAACGAAGCTCGTCACCAATGAGTTGTGCCGGAATACTTTCGTCGATTTGAAGTTCAAAATCAATAGGCTTACCATTGATTTTCATGATGTTAAGCTGTGCCGAATCGTTGATTAAGCTTGCCACATTGTACTGTGTCGGTATTATATCGAGTTTTCCGGCTTCAATTTTCGAAAAATCGAGAATATCGTTAATGATTCCAAGCAGCAAATCACAAGAGCTGTACATTTTTTCGAGCCCTTCTTCAATCTCGGAAGGCAACTCATCATGTTGTGTAAGTATCTCGGTAAGACCGAGCAGTGCATTCATTGGTGTGCGTATTTCGTGACTCATGTTTGCCAAAAACACGCTTTTTGCGGCATTTGCACTGTTTGCTTCCTCTACAGCTGTTTCGAGCTGTTGCGTAGTTTCGTATAATTCGTGTGTTCTGTCGTTAAGCCTGTCCCATGAGTTTTTAGCTTCGCGTGCAAGGTCTCCGATTTCATCATTTCGGCTAAGACCATAAAGCTTTCTGCTGTCTTGCCCGGATGTTGCAACACTTCGTGTA
>Ga0123356_10005048_pt1 | contig 13527 bp, 15 predicted proteins | sample TergutEmb28metaG_2_FD_92546 | JGI IMG/M metagenome (GOLD analysis project Ga0123356, IMG submission 92546) | Embiratermes neotenicus P3 segment gut microbial communities from Petit-Saut dam, French Guiana - Emb289 P3 | ecosystem: Host-associated > Arthropoda: Insects > Digestive system > Gut ...
AGCTCAAGCACCGTATCCCAGTCGTTCACAAATCAACCGAGCACGCGAAACATCTGCATAAGTTCCGTGATCCGCGCTGCTCCATTTTGGATTTCCTTTAAAAGACGTGGATAGGGCACTCCTATCGCAATCACAGCCTTGACAATCCATATAAATTAGCGTATACTATACCCCATGAACGAGATTGCCTGTTACATCCATGTGCCGTTTTGCGCGGCGAAATGCCCGTATTGCGATTTTTATTCGCTGCGCGGGGACGCGACGCGCATGGAGGCATATACGAAGCGGTGCGTGGAACTCATTGCCCGGGACAAGCGCCGGCGATGGAAGACGCTTTATATGGGCGGAGGAACGCCGTCGGTCCTGCCGCCCGCGCTGCTGGGTGAAATCCTGGGAGCGGCGAGTGGTCAGCTGGCTGCTGGGGCGGAAGTAACGGTGGAATGCAACCCGGGCGACGTGACGCCGGAACTGCGCGAAGTGCTTGCGGCGAACGGCGTGAACCGGGTCTCGCTGGGATTGCAGTCGGCTGTGCCGCGGGAGCGTGAGGCGCTGGGAAGAACCGCCGGACTTGAGCAAATCCAGCATGCGCTTAACTGCATCCGCGCCGCAGGCATACGCAATATTTCACTGGATGTGATGCTGGGCATTCCGGGGCAAACGATACAAAGCCTGGTGGAGACTTTAACGTTTTGCGCAAATTCGGGTGCCGGGCATGTGAGTGCATATCTGCTGAGCATTGAGGAAGGCACCCCCTTTGGAACGCGCGCGCCGGAAAATCTGCCGGACGGGGACGCGCAGGCGGCACTCTATCTGCATTGCTGCGAGCGGCTGGAGTCGCTCGGATACCGGCAGTACGAAATCTCTAACTTCGCCTTGCCCGGGCATGAAAGCCGGCATAATCTGGCGTACTGGCGCTGCGAGGAGTATTTCGCGATTGGCCCGGCGGCCCATGGGTACACAGAAGGGCAGCGGTGGCACTATCCGCGCGATCTGGACTATTTTTTGCGGGGCGGAGGGCCCATTGACGATGGCCCGGGCGGTGATTTTGAGGAGCGGGCCATGCTGGCCCTGCGGCTTTCTGAGGGCCTGAAGAAGCCGCCCGGCGATATGCTTGAAAAGGCGAAGGGGTATGAACAGCTGGGATTGCTTGTTGCGGACGAGGAAGGGATCAGGCTGACAAGAAAGGGGTTTTTGGTTTCGAATGGGGTGATTGGGGGGCTGCTTGGTTAGCGGGATGCGTCGCTTCGTGATTGCACCCCCCGTCAGGCAAGCATAAGAAATTGGCATAGGCGCTGCGCGCCACCCCCTTGGTGCTGTGCACCGGCCCCAAGGGTGGGAATCCTGACGATCAATTTTGTTCCGCGGAGGTTGAGCTTTGCTGAGGGCAAAGTTGACGGCGAGAAACAAAGGTGCCAAGTAAAGATTACACGCTTGGCGGCGAGTGTAGTCTAGACGCACTGCAGTGCGTCTCTACCTGCGGCATTGGCAACTTTATATTTTTAGAAACAACGGAGGATACACAATGAAAGTAATCGCGGCAGTTGGCAAAAACGGCACCGGCAAGGACTTTTTCCTGGAGTACATCGCAAAAAAATATGAGATTCCCATGGTCTCCATCGGGGACATTGTGCGGGAGCTCGCGGCGAAGGACGGCCTGGAGCTCTCACGGGAGAACCTGCACAAGACTTCGCAAAAGTATATGGGCGCGTTTGGGCAGACGTTCTTTCCCGAGCAGATTGTGAAAAAAGTGCGGGAAAGCGGCGCGCCGGTATATCTTGTGAGCGGTATCCGGCCCCTTTCCGACGTGATGTTCCTGAAAGAGGCGTTCGGGCAGAATTTTCTGCTGGTGGACATCGTGATCAGCGACGACGAGGTGCGCTATGCGCGGATGCTCGCGCGGGGCTCGGCGCGGGACGGCGGCAGCGCGGAAAAACTGCGGGAGTTCGACGAAGGCGAGGAGCAGATTTTCCATACCTCCGAGAGCGAGAAGCTGGCGGACGTCACCATTCTCAACGATGGCGGCGTGGATGATTTTTATGCGGCGATCGAGGGGTTTTACAGGGAGTATGTGGGGTAGTTTTCTAACTTCCCCTTTCCCCATTCGCTCCGCGATTGCACCCCCCGTCGCTTCGCGACACCCCCTTCGAAATCGCAGGGGGCTTTGTAAGTGCATAAAAATTTAAGCAAGGCGCGGTGTTGAGCCGCGCCTTGTGGTTATGCGATTTCTTGCATCAAATTTCATTGAACTCACGTTATTGCTGAAGTGTTTTATGATGATCCGCCTGGCGGATTACTATGGCACAAGCATTGATTATTTGATCGGAAGGACCGACGATCCGAAGCCGTACCCGCGGCGCCGCTAGCCACTTGCTCCAGGAACCTGCCTTTGGGCGGGTTCTTTTTTTATGCCCGGATGAATGAACGCGCTGATTCAACAAAGTTTTTATGCCGCGCATGTTATGATTTCCTTAATATGGGACAAGCCAAGAAAGGTGTGAACTAATTGCCAGTTGAACTATCTTACGAAAAATGTCGCCTGACGGCGGCGCTCAGCGGGGAGATCGACCACCACCAGGCGGGGTTCCTGCGCGAGCAGATCGACCAGGCCCTGGCCAAGTTCCAGCCGCCCACGCTGGTACTGGACTTCGACGCCGTCACCTTTATGGACAGCTCCGCCGTGGGGCTGGTGATGGGCCGCTATAAGATGATCAGCGCCTATGGCGGGGGGCTGGAGGTCTGCAACCTTTCCGCCAGCGCGTACCGCATGATGCGGCTTTCGGGCTTGCAGGCCCTGGCGAAAATAGAGCCCAGAGGGCACAATCAAGAGAAAGCGGGGAACCGGGTATGATGAAACCACACGCGATCAATCAAATCAAGCTGGAGCTGGAAAGCCGCTCCGTCAACGAGAGCTTCGCCCGGGCGGTGGTTTCCGCCTTTGCCGCGCAGCTCGACCCGACTGTGGAGGAGCTCACAGACATCAAGACTTCCGTGAGCGAGGCCGTGACCAACTGCATCGTCCACGCGTACCCGGAGCAGTGCGGGAAGATATTTCTCGTGGCCACGATTTTTAGCGACGGGGTGCTGCGCGTGCAGGTGCGGGACCGGGGCTGCGGCATCGCGGACATCGCGCAGGCGCGCCAGCCGCTTTTTTCCTCGTTGGGTGAGGAACGCGCCGGCCTCGGCTTCGCGGTGATGGAAAGCTTTATGGACAAGCTGCGCGTGCGCTCCAAGCCGGGGAAGGGCACGGCGGTTGTGATGGAAAAACATATTTTCGGCAAGGAAGGCGCGAAGTGACCACCTGCGGCGGAGCTCCTCGGCTGTGCCGCGATCCTTCTCCAGCCGCTGAAGTTTTTCGCTCCGCGATTGCACCCCCAGTTATCGCGCGACAGCTGTGCGATGGGAGAGGTTTGGTTCGCGATGACAGCCCCCGCGAAATCGCAGGGAGCCGCTTAGGCGGATAGCCGTTGGGTCTTGCGATGACACCAAAAGCCCTAGAGAAAGCTTTCCATATGACAGCAGCAACGACGCTTGAACGGGATACGTTTATTGAGGCGAACATGGGCCTCGTCTATAGCTGCGCCCGGCGATTGCAGGGGCGCGGCGCGGAGTTCGACGACCTGGTGCAGGCGGGCTGCGTGGGGCTCATCAAGGCGGCGGACGGCTTCGACGCCGGACGAGGCCTGGCGTTCTCTACGTACGCCGTGCCGGTGATTCTGGGGGAAATCCGGCGGCTGTTCCGGGAGGGCGGCGCGGTAAAAGTGGGCCGCACGACAAAGGAGCGCGCCCGGGAGCTGCTAAGGCTCAAAGAACAACTGGCCGAGGCGCTGGGCCGCGAGCCGAGCGTGGGCGAGCTTGCGGCGCGTGCGGGCCTGGAGCCAGCAGAAGCGGCAGTACTGCTGGGGGCGGCGATGCCCGTGCTTTCCCTGACGGCGACGGACGAAAGCGGCCAGCCCGAATGGGATATCCCCGTAGAGACTCCAGCCGGGGCGCTCGTGGACCGAATTGCCCTGCGGGAGGTGCTCGCCACGCTGGACGAGCCCGAACGGCGGCTGATCGAATGCCGCTTTTTTCATTCCATGACGCAAACCCGCACGGCGGAACGGCTTGGCATGACGCAGGTGCAGGTTTCGCGCAAGGAAAAGGCGATATTGCTCCGGCTGCGGGGAAGGCTGCTGGAGTGATAATTTGGAAAAACGCTTGCATCTGGTAGTGGTCAGCGCTTTTTGGCGTGCGCCTCGTTTTGCGCCTTGATTTTCTGGATTTCGAACAGCTCGCCAAGTATTTTGTCGTAGGCGTCGTCCTGCTTTTCCGACGAGACCAGCTTGATGACCGCCAACGCCGAGAGAAACACCTCAATTTCATGCAAGGAGTCATAATATCGATTGAGCTGCGCGGCCGACTTGCGGTGCACCCAGAACACGGTTGCCGCTGTGAGTTCCGCGACTGCCGCGCTGATGGTTGGGATGAGCGCCGCATCGCTTTTTCCCGCGCTGACAAGCCAAATGGCGTAACCCATTGCGGCTAAACCGGCGAAGCAGGCGATAATCGAAACCACAAACGAAATGGAAGCGTGGGTGCGAGTAAGCGCAAAATATTTATTTGAGCCCGCGCAGTTTTCCAAGTGAATCGCGAGGATTCGCTTTTCTGAGAAGGCCTCTTCTTCTTTTTTTATGACCTTAACGGGTAATGCAGGTGAGCTTTCAATTTCTTCAGTGAGATTGTTTGATTCGCTTTTTGGCTTGGAAGGTTTTATTTTAGGATCGGCTTTTTCTTGCTCACCTTCTACTTCTTTTTCAAGATATTTTTGTAATGGACTTGGCGGTTCATCCATTTTATCAAATGTAGCTAAGTATGTAACAATCATGACTCCAAGTACGACGTATAACATTGGAATTATTCTGTAATGAGGGCTATCAAGGGTTTTTCGCATTTGATCTAGCTCTTCTGCAATAACATCAAGGGTAATAGGATCATCAAAAGTTTTTTGCATTTCAATTCCTATTTCGTATACTTCATGTGCAATGCCCTGAGAAATTTTAATAGCTCTAGTAAAGGATACGATTGCTAAAGAGAACATTACTGAAGCCATTAATGCCAATCCTATTTTTATTATTAAGCGTTTATTAATTTTCTTTTTCAATTTATGCACCCTCCTACCCCTATCAGCGTCGCTTCCTCAAACGGCCTGCCGATCAGCTGCGCGCCGATGGGGAAGCCGTTTGTATCCTCCCCGCAGGGGATTGAAATCGCGGGGAGGCCAGCGACGCTCGCCGGGCAGGTGAACGCGTCGCTTTGAAATGCGTTCGGCGGATCGAAAATCTCGCCGAGTTTTGGCGCGGTGGTTGGCGCGACGGGGGTCAGAATAATGTCGAAACGCTGGAACGCCGCGTCAAAAGCCTCGCGGATCAGCCGCCTGGCGTGGAGCGCTTTCTTGTAATACGTATCGTAATTCCCGGCGCTGAGCACGAGGTTGCCCAGCATCACGCGCCGCTTCACCAGCGGGCCAAACCCTTCGCTGCGGGATTTTACATATGTTTCACTCAGGTTTGTGGCGGATTCGCTGCTGTGGCCGTACTTGATGCCGTCGAACCGCGCGAGGCTCGAGCTTGCCTCCGCGCTTGCCAGCGCATAGTAGGCGGGCGCGGCGTAATTCATGATGGGCAGGCTGAATTCTTTGGCGGCAGCGCCAAGAATTATGAGCCTTTCGTTCAAGGCAAGCACAGCGTTCGCGATATCTGGACGCAAGTTTCCGGCAAAAAACTCAGCGGGAATGCCAATTCGCAGGCCCTGTATTTTTTGCGCAGGCTTTTCTGGATATTCCATGGAAGTGCTGTCGCGATTATCTTTGCCACTGATGATATCGAACAGGGCCGCGCAGTCCTGGGCCGTGCGGGCCATGGGGCCAATTTGGTCCATGGAGGAGGCATAGGCAATTAGCCCGTAGCGGGAAATGGAGCCATAGGTGGGCTTGAGGCCGAAGACGCCGCAGTGGCTGGCGGGCTGGCGGACGGAGCCGCCGGTATCGCTGCCCAAGGCGAGGGGGGCCTCATGGGCCACGAGGGCGGCGGCGCTCCCGCCAGAGGAGCCCCCAGGGGCATAATCCGGATGGCGGGGATGCTTCACCGCCCCGAAGAACGACGATTCCGAAGTGCCCCCCATGGAGAATTCGTCCATGTTGGTTTTGCCCAATATAACCATATCCGCATGTTGGATTTTTTCTATCACGGTCGCGTCATACGGCGGGATGAAGTGTTCCAGCATCTTCGAGGCGCAGGTGGTGCGGATGTCCCTCGTGCAGATATTGTCTTTCACGGCGATGGGCACGCCCGCCAGCGCAGAGCGTATATCGCCCGCGTCCAGGCGCTGCTGGATTTCAGCTGCTTGCGCATAAGCCTGCTCCTTGCACAGGGTAATGTAGCAATTTAGCTCGCTTGCCTCGATGGCGGCGTAATAGGCGTCCAGGGTTTCAGTAATGGTCAGCTCGCTGCCATGCAGGCAGGCCGCCAATTCCAGCGCATTCAGCTTGGTAATGTGATTCATATGATCGGCCCTCAGATTTTTTAAGATAGTATATTGTAGCACATTTTTTTTGGCTTGTACAGATTTTTTTGCTTTGGGCTTGAACGCACGCGCGTTTCATGCTATAATACTCGGGATATTTTATTTTTAGGAGGAAACCAACATGAAAAAAGTAACAATCGAAGAAATACGCGCGCGTGAAATTTTAGATTCCCGTGGAAACCCCACCGTGGAGGCCGACGTGACCACCAATACCGGCATCGAAGGCTGGGCGGCGGTGCCCTCCGGGGCGTCTACCGGCGCGTTTGAGGCGGTAGAATTGCGGGACCCACAATCGAGCCGCTATGACGGCAAGGGGGTGCAGCAGGCCGTCGACAACGCGAACACGCTGATCGCAGCCGCGCTGAAAGGCCAGGATATTTTCCGGCAGCGGAGCCTGGACCACGCGATGCTCGCCCTGGACGGTACGAACAATAAAGCGAAGCTTGGCGCGAACGCGATTCTCTCGGTATCGCTGGCAAGCGCCGTGGCCGCCGCGAAGGCCGCAGGGCTTCCTCTGTACCGCTACCTCGGCGGGGTGAACGCCCACGTGCTGCCCGTGCCCATGATGAATGTCATCAACGGCGGCAAGCACGCGGGCAACAACATCACCTGCCAGGAATTCATGATCATGCCGGCGGGGGCCCCCAGCTTCCGCGAGTGCATCCGTTGGGGCGCGGAGGTCTTCGCCGCGTTGAAATCCCTGTTGGCGTCTAAGGGCCTTTCCACCGCCGTTGGCGACGAAGGCGGGTTCGCCCCGGACCTTTCCGGCGAGGAGGAAGCCATCGAGTGCCTGCTCCAGGCGATTGAAAAGGCGGGCTTCGCCCCCGGCAAGGATTTCTTCCTGGCCATGGACCCGGCCACCACGGAGATGTTCGACGAAGCAAAAAAAGTAGGCAAAGAGGGCAGCTACTTCTTCTGGAAGAGCGGCATTACCCGCACAGCCGACGAAATGATCGGCTACTGGGCCAACCTGAGCCGCCAGTATCCCATCATTTCCATCGAGGACCCGCTGGCGGAGGAGGACTGGGCGGCATGGCAGACCCTCACCGCGCAAATCGGCGGCCAAGTGCAGATTGTGGGCGACGACCTGCTGGTGACCAATACGCAGCGGCTTTCCCGGTGCATCCGCGAGCACAGCGCGAACTCCATTCTGGTGAAGGTCAACCAGATCGGCACCGTGACGGAAAGCGTCGAGGCGATCCAGATGGCCCAGGCCGCCGGAATGACCACCGTGATTTCCCACCGCTCCGGCGAAACGGAGGACACCTTCATCGCGGACCTTGCGGTGGCCACAAACGCGGGGCAGATCAAAACGGGCGCGCCTTGCCGGTCCGACCGCGTGGCCAAGTACAACCGCCTGCTGCGCATTGAGGAAGAGCTTGGCTCCGCCGCCGTTTTTGCGGGGATGGGCGCGTTTAAAATTAACAATTAGCAATTTATAATGCAAAATGAGAGAGGAGAATTGGCATGAAAAAGTTGTTGGCTGTTTTGTTGGCGGCGCTGTTGCTGTGCGGGGGCATGGCGGTTGGGGTGAGCGCGGAAACTGCTTTTGTCACAGAAGCAATGCTTGCGGGTGGCTCTGGTCATTCTCTCGCATTGAAGAGGGACGGTACGGTATGGGCATGGGGAGGGAATTCTCATGGTGAACTGGGCAACAACTCTTACGAAAACAGCGATCTGCCTGTGCAAGTGCATTTCCTCAATAATGTGATTGCTGTTGATGCCGGGTACGGTTTCTCCCTTGCTGCTAAAAGCGATGGCACGGTCTGGGCCTGGGGAGAAAATGAATATGGCTTGGGTGGTGACGCCAATTCAACCCAAAGCTGCGTACCCTTGCAAGTAGAAGGTCTAGACGATGTTGTTTCTGTCTCTGCCGGAGGAAGCCATTGCCTTGCCTTGAAAAGCGATGGGACGGTTTGGGCATGGGGAGATAATTCAAGCGGTCAGCTGGGTGATGGCACCACGACAAACCGCAGCACGCCTGTCAAGGTTCTGAATGTCAGCGGAGCGGATTATATTTCCGCAGGTGCCGTTCACTCCCTCGCAGGATGGGAGAGGTCTGGTGCGCGCGCCTGGGGAAATAATATACATGGACAATTAGGCGATGGAACATTTATTAACCGCAGCAAACCTGTTTCAGTATCAAGTGTTTCTAACATAGTTGCTCTCGAAGCGGGATTGGGCAGTTCTTTCGCGTTGACCTCTGCCGGCAATGTTTTTGCATGGGGGAATAATTACTCTGGACAATTGGGCGACGACTCAAAGATCAATCGAGCGAAACCTGTAGTAGTCCGGGCCCCGTTTGGCAGATACTCAGTCTACGGATATTTCATTCTAAGCGACGCGATAGCAATCTCTGCAAATTCCTGTGCTGTATTAAAAAACGGCTTGATTTGGGATTGGAGTGCTGGCAACTTTTCTGCGAGGTACGTTCCAAATCTAAGCGACATTATCGACATTAGTTCAGGCTTATATCATCTCCTGGCTCTGCGGTCTGACGGCATGGTTTTCTCGTCGGGAATGCAGGTGGTTGGCCCCGAAGGCATTGGATGGTTCAATGTTTTTGGTATTGTCGGTTATTATATAACCTACGACGCCAACGGCGGCACAAGCGCCCCCGCAACTGAAACAAAAATTCATGATGAGGATTTAGCGCTGAGCTACACAATGCCTGTTCGACTCGGCTACACCTTCTTGGGTTGGGCGGATAGTGCCGAAGCCGCAGTAGCGCAATACCAACCAGGCGAATTGTTTTCTCTAAACGCCGACGCAACACTATATGCTGTGTGGGAGGCTTTGACCTACACTGTTATCTACGATGCCAATGGTGGTATTGGCGCGCCTGAACCACAAACAAAGACACATGACATTATGCTGATCTTAGATAAAACAACCCCAACGCGCAGTGGTCATACCTTCAAGGGTTGGGCCTTCAGCAAAACCACGGGGGTCCCAGTATTTCAACCCGGCAGTCAATATTATAACGACACCGACACGACTCTTTATGCTGTTTGGGAAAAGCTGCCTGAACCCGACCCGCCACGCCTATTATTTTCCATCTGGCAATGGATTCTCAAATTCATCTTCTTCGGCTGGCTCTGGAACCGCTGACACGAACAAAAAAGTAACCCGGGAGGCAGGACCGCAATCCTGCCTCCTTCTCTTTTCCTTGACACGTTTCCCCCATTGCGTTATAATAGAGCCAGTAAAAAGACACGCGAAAGGAACGCGACATGAAATATATTACTCTCATATACGACGGCATGGCGGACCTGCCCGTGCCGGAACTGGGCGGCAAAACCCCCATGCAGGCGGCGGCAAAACCACGCTTCGACGCCATGGGACGGGACGGCGAGGTGGGCCTTGTCAGAACCGTGGCGGAGGGCCAGCCGCCGGGCAGCGATGTGGCCAACCTGAGCGTTTTGGGCTACGACCCCGCGATGTACTACACGGGCCGCTCGCCGCTGGAGGCCGTGAGCATGGGCGTGCCCATGGGCGAAAAGGATATCGCCCTGCGGTGCAATTTGGTGTCGCTTTCGCCAGACGAGCCCTTTGACCAAAAGACGATGCTCGACTATTCCGGCGGGGAAATATCCACGGAGGAAGCGCGGGAGCTCATAGAGGCCGTGCAGGAGCGCCTGGGCAACGCGGCGTTCTCGTTTTATCCGGGCGTCCAGTACCGCCACTGCATGCTCTGGCGGGGCGCCGCCGGGTTCATCAAGGCGTTAGCCCCCCTCACGCCGCCCCATGATATTATCAATCAGCCGATTGCGGGCTTTCTGCCCTCCGCGCGCGCGGCAGCCCCCCTGCGCAACATGATGCAAGCCAGTTTTCGTCTGCTGCGCAGCCATCCTATTAACGTTCAGCGTGTTGCGCAGGGAAAACGCCCGGCGAATTGTATTTGGCTATGGGGCGAGGGCACAAAGCCGGCCCTGCCCTCTTTTGAATCAATGACCGGCTTGAAAGGCTCCGTGATTTCGGCCGTTGACTTGCTCAAGGGCATTGGCAAGTTGGCGGGCATGGAGGTCCCGAAGGTGGAAGGCGCCACCGGCTGGATCGACACCAACTACGAGGGCAAGGCCCGCGCCGCCGTGGAGGAGCTTCAGCGCGGGCAGGATTTTATTTACATGCACTTCGAGGCATCCGACGAAGCGGGACACCGGGGGGATATCGCGTCCAAAATCCGTGCCATCGAGCTCATCGACGAGCGCGTCTGGCCTATATTTCAGGAATATTTGGACACCCTTGACGATTATGCCGTGATGATTCTTCCCGACCATCCGACGCCCCTGAGTACACGCACCCATTCCGGCGACCCCGTGCCCTACCTGATATACCGGAAATCCTGGCAGGGTTCGGGCAGGGGAATCAGCAGCGTGTGCGAGGAAGCCGCTAAGCGAACGGGGAATTTTATGGGCTTCGGGCCGGAGCTGATGGGGATGTTCTTGGGGGGATGAAGTGATGAAATCAAGACTCGAACAAGTATTGGAGCGGTACCTGAATGGCCGCGAGATTGCCGTTTGGGGCACTCCCACGCGCTTATTGCTCCGCGTTCTGAAGCCCTACGCGTTTCATATCGCGGATGAAGTTGACCCCGCAAAGCATTATGTGGTCGTTGTAAGCGATGATGACCTGATTGATTTTAGGTTGGACGGGCAAAGCAAAGCATTTCGGCTGATTGACGACTATTTCATTTTCTGTGATTTTGGCGGCGAGCTTCCTTTCGAGTGGGAATGCCATGGCGCAAAAATCGGCAGGCAAACCTATTTTGGCGAAGGCGTCGTGCGGGCGTGCAAGTATGGGTATATTGAACGCATTGGCCATTTCACCTCAATCAACGGCAACATGAGCTTCGGCGCGAACCATCAAATGAATATGATGTTTACCAGCGACGACATTGAAAAATTTTTCAGCGACGAAAACAAAGCGTTATTTGAAAGCAAGCATCGTGTTAATCCGAAGCATCCCTATGCCAGGGGCAAAAAACGTATTGCCATTGGCAGCGACGTATGGATCGGCGCGTATGCCTTTATCAATTGCTCCAAAGTAACATGCATCGGCGACGGCGCGATCATCGGCGCGGGCGCTGTAGTAAATGAAAATGTGCCGCCCTACGCCATTGTTGTTGGCGTTCCGGCGAAAATCAAGCGATACCGTTATTCCCCGGAAATGATAGAGACCCTGCTGCGCGTAAAATGGTGGAACTGGAGCGTGGAGGAAATCAACGCGAACGCGGACGCCCTGATGTCGCCGGAGATTTTCGCGAAGCGATTTGGCTAAATTCGCACCCGAGCAATCCCGCAATAAAACCAAGCAAACAAGAGTAAACACGAGTTCACCTCCACCAAAATCAAAAAATCAAAAATAACGCTTGACAAGTAAACGATCAGGCGTTATAATACTACAGTTATACTTGAAACAACAACGGAGGTATTCGCATGTCCACATTTATGCCAAAAGTGGAGGAAGTCAGCCGCAAGTGGTATGTGCTTGACGCGGCCGGCGTCCCCATGGGCAAGGTCGCGGCGCAGGCGGCAAACCTGCTGCGCGGCAAGCACAAGCCCATCTTCACCCCGCATGTCGATTGCGGCGATTTTGTCATCATCATCAACGCCGCGCAGGCGGTGCTCACGGGCAAGAAGCTGGAGCAAAAAAAGTACCAGCGCCACACAGGCTACATCGGCCACCTGAAAACGGTCGGCTACGACACGCTGATGAAAACCCGGCCCGAATTCGCCATGCAGCTGGCGGTGAAGGGCATGGTGCCGGACACAACCCAGGGCCGCAAGGCGCTGACCCGGCTGCGCGTTTACGCCGGCGCAGAGCACAGGCAGCAGGCGCAGCAGCCCGAAGCGTGGGCATTGTAAGGAAGGATAGGAGGATAATAATATGTACGATTCCGTACCGTTCTTTTACGGCACAGGCCGCCGCAAGAAGTCCGTGGCGCGGGTGCGCGTTTATCACGGCGAAGGCAACATCACCATCAACGACAGGCACATTGACGATTACTTTGGGCTGGATACATTAAAGCTCATCGTGAAGCAGCCCCTGGCTTTGACGGAGCTGCTGGATAAAGTGGACATCATCTGCCGCGTGGGCGGCGGCGGCGTTTCCGGGCAGGCGGGGGCGATCCGCCACGGGCTGGCCCGCGCGTTGCTGCTCTACGACCCGGAGCTGCGCCCCGCGCTGAAAGCCGCCGGCTTTTTGACCCGCGACCCGCGCATGAAGGAACGCAAGAAGTACGGCCTCAAAAAGGCACGCCGCGCGCCGCAGTTCTCGAAGCGTTAAGGCGGCTGTGCTGCAGATGCCATTGGCATTTATATGATTTTCACCTGAAAGGATTGCATATATTTATGAAACGGACATTTCAGCCGAAAAAGCGGCACCGCAAGAAGGAGCACGGGTTCCGCAAGCGCATGGCGGACCGCCGCGGACGCGAAGTGCTTGCCCGCCGCCGCGCCAAAGGGCGTAAACGTTTGACACACTAAGTTTATGGAAACATTAAAGCTCAACAAGGAGTTCCGGCGCGCGTATGGGCGGGGAAAGACCTTGGCGGCGCCAGCGCTGGTGGTTTACGCGGTGAGGAACCGCGCGGGCGTTTGCCGATACGGGATCACTGCCAGCAAGAAAATCGGCGGGGCCGTGCACCGCAACCGCGCGCGAAGGGTGATCCGCGAGGCGCTGCGCACGTTGGACGAGCCATTCACCGGCAACTGGGATATCGTGTTTGTGGCGCGCGGAAAAACCCGGCATACGAAAAGTACGCAGGTGCAGAATATCATGAGAGTTCAGCTGCGAAAGCTTGGGGTAATAAAAGGCAGGGACCAAGAGGCAGGAGGCAGAAGCGGTTGAAAAAATCCATGCTTGGTTTGATTCGCTTTTATCAGCGACGGGTTTCGCCGTATTTTCCGCCTGTATGCCGATTTTATCCCACGTGTTCGAGCTATGCCGTGGAAGCCATCGAAG
>Ga0123356_10005049_pt1 | contig 13526 bp, 14 predicted proteins | sample TergutEmb28metaG_2_FD_92546 | JGI IMG/M metagenome (GOLD analysis project Ga0123356, IMG submission 92546) | Embiratermes neotenicus P3 segment gut microbial communities from Petit-Saut dam, French Guiana - Emb289 P3 | ecosystem: Host-associated > Arthropoda: Insects > Digestive system > Gut ...
CCGGCACTGGTGCGGGTATAGAACGCCCCAATCCCGGCACCCGCCGCGCGCATCCGTTCGCTCAAGGTCCCTTGCGGCACGAGCTCCAGCTCGATGGCGCCCTCGGCATAGGCCTCCTCGAAGCAGTGCGAATCACTCGTCCGCGGGAACGAGCAGATTATTTTTCGGACGCGACGTTCCTTGATCAGCTTTGCAAGACCGACGTCGCCGGTGCCGCTGTTGTTGCACGCCACGGTGAGATTGCGTACTCCCGATTCAATCAATGCCTGAATCAGCTCGACCGGTTCGCCGACCGCGCCGAAACCCGCGAACAGGAGGGTCGCGCCGTCTTTGATTCCGGCGACCGCAGCGGCGACGTCCTTAACCCGTTTGTCGATCATGCTCCTCCCTTTGCCGATCTCACGGCACGGATACCGTTCATGCCGCTGTGGCGTGCCGCGCCATCGCGGGCGCGCTTCCGACGCAAAAATGGCAGGTCCGATCGCCGCGTCAAGGAAGTTTCAGGTTGCGCCGCCGGGCTTTTTGGGGCGCTTTTCCGTATGAACCGGCGGCAGCGATTTGACATAGACCGCGATGGCACGGCGATCGGCGTCGGTGAGGGCGCCTGTCCCCTTCACCACTTGCGCCATCCCGGCACCCACGAAATCAAAGTCGGGAGTTTGGCCCGTCGCCAGCAGCTGCGACACGTCGTCGAGGCTCCACGTCGCGATCGCGCTCGACGGATCGGAAGTGATGTTGGGCGCGTCCTGCCGATCGGGACCGTTCGGATTCCCCGAGTAGGCCCGAGTGTTGTCGAGCGCGCCCAGGACATTGCGCGGCGTGTGGCACTCCTGGCAGTGGCCCACCGCCTCGGCGAGATAACGCCCGCGCTGCCATTCGGCGCTCCGGCCGGGGACTGCCGGCAACGGCCCTTCGCGAAAAAAAAACATGCGCCAAAACCGCAATGGGAAACGCCAGCCGAAGGGTGGCTTGATCTCGTTGGCACGGCTCGCCTGCGCCACCGGCTTCAGCGTCTTCAAATAGGCGTATATGTCGGAAATGTCCCGGTCGGTGAGATGCGTGAAAGACGGGTAGGGAAAAACCGGGTAAAGATATCTGCCGTCGCGCCCGATTCCCGACCGCAGTGCGCGGTGAAAGTCCGCCTCGCTCCATCGGCCGATGCCGAATTTGGGATCAGGCGTGATGTTCGGTGCGAAGAACTCCCCGAATGCCGTGGCCAAGGGCGGTCCGCCTGCCAGGGGCGCGCCCTTGTGCTCCAGATCCGTATGACAGGACGTGCAGTCGGCGGCGGTAAAGAGATATCGGCCGCGTTCGACCGCGGCATCACCGGCAGCCACCGTGCGTGGGACCGACGCCAGCGACGCCAGGGCGAACGCTACTCCTGCGGCAGCTTTTCGCGGAACTTCGAATGACACGCGCCGCAGCCATTCTTGCCGAGATTGCCGATCGCCACCAGGATGGCTCTCTTGTCGCCCTTCTGCACCGCGTCGGCCAGCGCGGCTTCCAGCGCTGCAACCCGCGGCGGGATGGCTTTGAACTCGGCGTAGTTCGTCCAGATCTCAGGCCTGGCGTAGGTCCTCACGTTGGGCAGATCGGCGCTGCTGGTACCGGGCGGAAACAGCGCGAGCAATTCGCCGCTGATAAACTGCAACTCGTGGATCTTGGCGCCGGCATTCGCCGGATCGCCGCTGCCCTTGGCGAAGTTGGCAAGGTATTTGAGATTGGCTGCCTGCCGCTTCATCGTATCCTGGCGCTTCTTGACGATGGCCGCCTTGTCTTGCGCCGCGACGCTCACGGCAAGGCCTGCCACTGCCATCATTGCCCCGGCCAGCACGATCCTTTTGCGCATGCCACCCTCCCCGACGATAGCTGACCCGAAACGGGCAGACCTCCGCCCCACATCCCCAAAATCCGATGCCAGTCTACAGCAAACCCAGTTCCAGCCTGGCCTCATCGCTCATCCGGTCTTGGGTCCATGGCGGCGTCCACACCACCTTGACCCGCGCTTCCCTGATGCCTTCAACCTGCTTCACCGCTTCCTCGACCTGACCAGGCAGAGCGACGGCGGCGGGACAGGCGGGCGTGGTCAGCGTCATTTCGACATAGACCGTGCCGTCCTTGTTCACGAGCAAGTCATAGATCAGGCCAAGATCGATGAGATTCACCGGAATTTCCGGATCGCGCACCGTTTTCAACGCTTCGACGACCTGCTCGGTGAGCGCGGTGTCGGCCGGATCGGATTCGGGCCTTACCACATTGGCTGTGAGCTCGGCGGGATCGCCGGGAAAGTCGAAGGGCGGCTTGTCGTCGGGAGCCATGGGCGCTACTCGGTTTTAACGGTGGCGCCGGTGGCGCCGTTCTTGAGCGCGGCCTCGAATGCGTGCCATGCCAGCGTGGCGCACTTGACCCGCGCGGGATAAGTCTTGACGCCGGTCAACGGCTCGAGCCGTTCGGCATCATCCTCGAGCGCCGGAGGCACCGGAGCGTCGTTCCCGCCGGTGACCTTCGCGCGAAATGATTTGAACAGGGCATCGGCCTCGGCCGGCGTCTTGTCCTTCAGAATCTCGGTCATCAGCGACGCCGAAGCCTGGCTGATGGCACAACCGCGCCCCTCAAAGCTCACGTTCCGGATCTTGTCCCCGTCGAGTTCGACATAGACCGTGACACGATCGCCGCAAAGCGGATTGTGCCCGTTGGCGAAATGCGTGGCGTGGTCAAGCTTGTGAAAATTTCGGGGATGCTGGCCGTGATCGAGAATGATGTCCTGATATAGGTCACGCAAATCCATCTGTCTCACCGTCTGAAGGTCTTTTGGGCGGCCTCTATCGCCGCGACGAACGCGTCGACGTCGCGCTCGTCGTTGTAGACGCCGAATGACGCCCGGGTCGTGGCACCGAGGCCAAGTCTGTCCATCAGCGGCTGCGCGCAATGATGACCGGCCCGAACGGCAACCTGTTGTGCATCGAGCAACGTCGCCAAATCATGAGGATGAATGCCCTCGGCCTCAACCGAGAGAATGCCGAGCCGGCGTTGCCCGGCGCCGACGAGGCGCACCCCCGGCAGGCGGGCTAGGCGGTCCAAGCCATACCCGGTGAGCATTTCCTCATGCTCCAGAATGGCGTCACGGCCAACGCCATCGACATAGTCTAGCGCCAGCGCGAGGCCGATCGCGCCGGAGATATCGGGCGTTCCCGCTTCAAAGCGTGCCGGCGGCTCCTGAAAGATCGTCTTTTCGAATGTGACATTGAGGATCATGTCGCCGCCGCCCTGAAATGGCGGCATGGCGTCGAGGATCGCCTTCTTGGCGTAAAGCACGCCGATGCCTGTCGGGCCGTAGATCTTGTGGCCCGAGAACACGTAGAAATCGCAATCGAGCGCCTGTACATCGACCGCGAGCCGGGGCGCGGCCTGACAACCGTCGACCAGGAGCTTTGCTCCCTTCGCGTGTGCCAAGGGTGCGATCGCCTCGATGGGCACCAACGCACCGGTGGCATTCGCGAGCTGCGTCACGCCGACCAGCTTGGTGCGCGGCGTGATCAGTTTCTCCAATGCCGCCAGATCAAGGCCGCCAGTCGCGTCGATCGGTGCGACCACGATCTTGAAGCCTATGCGATCGCGCAACAGCTGCCACGGCACGATGTTGGCGTGGTGCTCCAACTCGGTGAGCAAGACCTCGTCGCCTTCATCAAGGAAGGCGCCGCCCCACGCGTAAGCCACCAGATTGATACCTTCCGTCGCGCCGCGCACGAAGACGATCTCGCTCTCCCGCCTGGCATTGAGAAATCTGGCGACGCGTGCCCGGGCCTCTTCATAGAGCTCGGTCGATCGGGCCGAGAGGCGGTAGACGCCACGGTGCACGTTGGCATAGTCGGTCCGATAATAATTCGCGACGCCGTCGATCACCGCCGCAGGCTTCTGCGAGCTGGCGGCGCTGTCGAGGAATACCAGCCCCGGATTGTTGGCGAAGATAGGAAAGTCGCGCCGCAGCGTCTGTGGATCAAAGGTCACCGAGCGCCCTCCGCAGCCAGCCAGCGGCGGACATGGCGGGTCAGATATTCGCGGGTCTTCGGCGCTCCGATCGTGTCGATCGCGTCGAGCAGGAACGCCTCGATCAGCATGCGTCGCGCTTCCTCGACACCGATGCCACGGGCGCGCAGATAGAACAACGTCTCCTTGTCGAGATCGCCAACCGCGGCGCCATGCGCGCATTTCACGTCGTCGGCGAAAATCTCCAATTCCGGCTTGGTGTTGACCGAGGCACGATCGCTCAGCAGCAACGCCCGGCTGGTCTGCTTCGCATCGGTATGCTGCGCCCCTTCGCGCACTCGGATGGTCCCCAGAAACGCGCCGTGCGACCGTTCGTCCAATACGCCTTTGAACAATTCCTGCGTCGTCGCATCGGGTTCGGCGTGGTCGACAACGATGGCGTTGGTCGTGTCCTGGTCGCCGCGTTGAAGGTAGGCGCCGGCGATTTTGGCATGCGCGCCCTTGCCGAGGTGAATCTCTATGTCGTTTCGCGAAAGGCTTGCACCCAGTGTCAGGCCGAAATTCTGGTAACGCGCAGACCGGCCGACGGAAACACGGGCGGCGGCGAAATGGACGGCTTCGCGGCTTTCGTCCTGTAGCTTGACGTGCGTCAAGGAAGCGCCCTCGGCCACGGCGATGGTGGTCACGACGTTATCCCAATAGGCGCCCTCACCGACATAGGTCTCTATCACCGTCGCTTGGCTGCCAGGCGCCATGCGGATGGAATTCCGCAGGCAAATCGACGTCGGCCGGGTGCTCCGCCCGAGATGGACGATCTCGATGGGTCGGTCGAGCGTTACGCTCCCGTCCAAGTCCACCACAAATCCGTCCGCGAAAAGCGCGGCGTTCAGCGATGCGAAGGGCTGGTTGCCCCTCAGGTCGGTCTCGGCGATGGCATGTTTTGCCGCCTCAGGACGCTCCGACAGGGCCCGCGCCATCGAGCCCAGCCACAGGCCAGGTGGCACTTCGCCCGGCAGGCCTTGGACGATTCCGTTGGCGACGACGAGGCGGTAAGTCGGCCCTTCGAAACCGTATCCGCCGAAGTCCGCATCCCGCTTTGCCGGTGCCGCGCGGTCGCGCCGGACCGGAATGAAGAATTTCTCCGTGAGCGGCCGCGTGGTGGTGAAGCGCCACGCTTCCTCGCGGCGGGTGGGGAACCCGCGTTCGCCGAAGGCCGCCAGCGCCTCGGCCCGCGCGTTCGCCAGCCAAACCGGCTCCGCCGGGTTGGCGCGAAAAGCATCGAGATAAGGCGCGGCTTCGGTTTTGACGGCAGTCATCGCTCAGCTTCCGACGCCGGCGTAACCGGTTTTTTCCAGCTCGCCCGCCAGACTCTTGTCGCCCGAGCGAACAATGCGGCCCTCGCTCAGCACATGAACGAAATCGGGCACGACGTATTCCAGCAACCGCTGGTAGTGCGTGATCATGACGATGGCCCGGTCGGGAGCGCGCAGCCTGTTGATGCCGTTCGCCACGACGCGCAGAGCATCGATGTCGAGCCCGCTGTCGGTCTCGTCGAGAATCGCGAGGCGCGGCTCCAGCATCGCCATTTGAAATATCTCGTTGCGCTTCTTCTCGCCGCCCGAGAAGCCGACATTGACGCCGCGCTGCAGCAGATCGTCTTCGATCTCGAGCAGCCTCAGTTTTGCCCGCACGGATTTGAGGAACTGCCCCGCGTCGAGCTCCGGCTCACATTTTGCCCGCCGGATCGCATTGAGCGCCATGCGCAAAAAATACATGTTGTTCACGCCCGGTATCTCGACCGGATATTGGAATGCCAGAAAGATCCCCGCCCGCGCCCGGTCCTCGGGGGGCATCGTCAGGAGATCCTGACCGTCATAGGTCACCGAGCCGGAGACAATGTCGTAGCCTTCGCGGCCCGCCAGAATGCCCGCGAGCGTGCTTTTGCCCGAGCCGTTGGGCCCCATGATGGCGTGGACTTCGCCCGCGTTCACCCTGAGGGACACGCCATTCAGGATCTCGCGACCGCCCTCGACGGAGGCGTGAAGATCTTTGATCTCAAGCATGGGAAATGTCAGCCGACGCTGCCTTCGAGACTGACCGAGAGGAGCTTTTGCGCTTCGACCGCGAATTCCATGGGCAATTCTTTCAGCACCTCTTTGCAGAAACCGTTGACGATCAGCGACAGCGCGTCCTCCTGTGACAGGCCGCGACTGCGGCAATAGAACATCTGCTCCTCCGAGATCTTCGAGGTCGTCGCCTCGTGTTCGACGCGAGCCGTCGGATTACGCACTTCGATGTAAGGCACGGTGTGGGCGCCGCATTTCTGTCCGATCAGGAGCGAATCGCATTGCGTGTAGTTGCGGGCGTTTGCGGCATTGGGCTGGACGCGTACCAGACCGCGGTAAGTGTTCTGCCCTTTGCCTGCGGATATGCCCTTCGAGATCACCGTCGAGCGCGTGTTGCGGCCGAGATGGATCATCTTGGTCCCGGTATCGGCCTGTTGGTGGTTGTTGGTCACAGCGACCGAATAGAATTCGCCGACCGTGTCGTCGCCCTCGAGGATGCAACCAGGATATTTCCAGGTGATCGCCGAGCCGGTTTCGACCTGCGTCCACGAAATCTTCGAGCGCGCGCCCCGGCAGGCGCCGCGCTTGGTGACGAAGTTGTAAATCCCTCCCTTGCCTTCGGCGTCGCCCGGATACCAATTCTGTACGGTTGAATACTTGATCTGCGCGTCTTCCAATGCGACCAGTTCGACGACGGCGGCGTGCAGTTGGTTCTCGTCGCGCTGCGGCGCGGTACAGCCCTCGAGATAGGAAACATAGGCTCCCTTGTCCGCGATCACGAGCGTGCGCTCGAATTGGCCCGTCTTGGCGGCATTGATGCGGAAGTAGGTCGACAGCTCCATCGGACAGCGCACACCGGGCGGCACGTAGACAAAGGAGCCGTCGCTGAACACGGCGGAATTGAGCGCCGCATAGAAATTGTCGCCCTGCGGCACCACGGAACCGAGATACTGGCGTACCAGGTCGCCATGTTCGCGCACCGCCTCGCCGAAGGAGCAAAAAATGATGCCGAGCTCGCCAAGCTTGTCCTTGAAGGTCGTCGCGACCGAGACACTGTCGAACACCGCATCGACTGCGACGCCGGCGAGTGCGGCGCGCTCATGCAAGGGAATGCCGAGCTTGGCGTAGGTTTTCAGCAGCTCGGGATCGACCTCGTCGATCGATTTCGGCGCCGCCTTCTGTTTCGGCGCGGAATAGTAGCTGGCGGCCTGATAGTCGATCGGCAGGAAATGAACGTTGGCCCATTTCGGTTCACGCATCCGCTGCCAACGCCGGAATGCGTCCAGCCGCCAGTCCAGCAGCCATTGCGGCTCGTCCTTCTTGGTGGAAATGAAGCGGATCACATCCTCGTTGAGGCCCGCCGGAGCGCGATCCTCGTCGATCTCGGTGACGAAACCGTATTTGTAGCCTTCGTTAACGAGCGCGTGCGCAACATCACTCATGGAAGCACCGTCGGTTGGCTTTGCGTCGTTTCACTTTCTGCCGGCGCGCCGAACGGCGTCAGCTCTGCCAAAGTCACCGCCGAGAGCGCCGCGCCAACGACGCGGTTGATGCGCTGCCAATGCGGCCGGGTCGAACAGAATTCGGCGCGCGCGCAGTCGGGCTGGTGGCTCGTGCACTGGGTGGGCGCGAGAATGCCATCGATTGCCCCGATCACTTCGGTCAGCGCGATCCGGCTTGCCGGCCGCGCCAAGCGATAGCCGCCCGCGGCACCCCGCGCGCCGGTGACAATGCCGGCGTGAGCCAATGTTTTCAGAACCTTGGCGACGGTTGCGCGCGGCAGCCTGGTTTCCGCCGCGAGCGTTGCGGCGGTCATCCGCCGCGCGTCGTCCATCGCCATGTGGGTCGCGACAATGACCCCGTAATCCGCCAGTTTGCTCAGAATAATCATATCTAACCCGTGGAAATCGCCCGCTTATCCGGCCGGCCAATAATTCGGACTGGCGCGGTACGGATTAGGTTGGGACTTAAATCACGGCTTCAAGCCGGTCGCCAGCGAAAACTTGCTGCGAACGGTCAATTTTTCAGCCGCTTGCGGCGCTTGTTGCTCTTTTGTTCAATGGCGAAGACGCACGATCGCGGCGGCGAGGTGCCGGACCGATCTGAGCAACGTTGGCACCCCCGCGCCCGCCGTCGGTTCTTCATTCCCTTGAGATCGAGGAACCACTATCTATGAGACCGGGTATGTGACGTCATGAAACTCTTGGTCATCGAGGACGATCGCGAGGCGGCGACCTATCTGATAAAGGGCCTCACTGAAGGCGGCTATGTCGTCGATCATGCCCCGGACGGCCGCGGTGGATTGTTCCTCGCGACGTCCGGCAAATACGATGCTCTCGTGGTGGATCGGATGCTGCCCGGCATGGACGGGCTCGCCCTCGTCTCGGCTCTGCGGGCGGCAGAGATCCCCGTGCCGGTGCTCATCCTGAGCGCGCTTGGCGCCGTCGACGACCGCGTAAAGGGCTTGCGCGCGGGTGGCGACGACTATCTCGTCAAGCCCTTCGCCTTCGCCGAGCTGCTGGCCCGGATTGAAGTGCTCCTGCGCCGGGGCGGCGCGCCCCTCGCAACCACCCGGCTCAAGGTAGGTGATCTCGAGATGGATTTGCTCGCCCGCCACGTCACCCGCGGAGGGAAGGACATCGAGTTGCTGCCGCGCGAATTCCGGCTCCTCGAGTTTCTCATGCGTCACGCGGGACAGGTCGTGACGCGGACCATGCTGCTGGAGAATGTTTGGGACTATCACTTCGACCCGCAGACGAACGTCATCGACGTCCACGTCAGCCGCTTGCGCCACAAGATCGACCGCGGGTTCGACCACGCGCTTTTGCAAACGGTTCGAGGCGCCGGATATAGTTTGCGGGCAGATTGAGGCGGGTGATTTCGCATGTTCGGTCTCATGCGCACCAATGCGTTCCGCCTGGCGGCGCTTTACATGGCGCTGTTCGCCGTATCGGTGCTCACGGTCCTGGTATTCATTTATTTCTCAACTGCAGATTTTGTTGAGCGGCAAGCCGAGGAGACGATCGGCGCGGAGATCACCGGTTTGCAGGAGCAATATCGTTCCCACGGGCTCCTTGGCCTGATCGCAGCCATCAATTCGCGCACCGCAACCGAGCGCAATGCGCCGACGCTCTACCTGCTTACGGATTCACGGCTGCGCCGTATTGCCGGCAACCTGGACACATGGCCGCAAACCACGGCGATCACACCCGGGTGGGTCGAATTCTCGGTGTCCCTGGCGGGGCGCGGCCGGCCCGCCACTTACGATGCGCGGGCATCTGTCTTCATCCTCGACGGCGATTATCGGCTGCTCGTCGGCCGTGACCTGCGCGACGCTGCCGTTTTTCGCCGGCGCGTCGCGCAGACGCTGTTCTGGGCGGCGCTGCTGACGCTGGCGCTCGGTCTGATCGGCGGACTGTTCATGACGCGCAATGTGTTGCGCCGCGTAGAGGCGGTGAACCGAACCAGCGCCAGCATCATACACGGCGATTTTGCGGAGCGGGTACCGGTAACGGGGAGTGGCGACGAGTTCGATCAGCTGGCGTCGAACCTTAACGCGATGCTGGACCAGATCGAGCGGCTCATGGCCGCCATGCGACAGGTCACCGACAATATCGCACATGATCTCCGCACCCCCTTGTCGCGGCTACGCGCGCGCCTCGAGGTGACGTTGTTGGAGCGGCCGGACGCGACCCGCTACGCCGAAGCGCTTGCCGAAACCATCGCGGAGGCGGATCGGCTGCTCGGCACATTCAACGCGCTGCTCAGCATCGCCGAGGCGGAGGCCGGCGCGCGTCGCGATCAAATGGCAACCGTCGACCTCGACGAGATAGCGCGCTCGGTCGCAGATCTTTATGAGCCGGTGGCGGAGGAAAGGGGTCTCATGCTGACCCTCGACGCGACCTCGCCGGCGATGGTGCGCGGTGACCGCCATCTTTTGTCGCAGGCGATCGCCAACCTCCTCGACAATGCGCTGAAATATACGTGCGAAGGCGAGGTGCGCCTTGTGCTGCGCCGCAGCAACGACGGTCATGTCCTGCTCGAGATCGCCGATACGGGGCCCGGCGTCCCGGTCGCCTACCGCGAGCATGTGTTCGATCGGTTCTTCCGTCTGGAAAACAGCCGCAGCACACCCGGTAACGGGCTGGGGCTAAGCCTGGTGCGCGCCGTGGTCAAGCTTCATGGCGGCGAAATTCGGCTCGAGGACAATTCCCCGGGGCTAAAAGCGGTGATGGTACTACCGGCAGCTCCCGAGCACGCGCTGGTGTCAGTCAACCGGACGGCGGCCTGAGCAATCGGGCTCATGCTGCAGCCGTTCGGCCGTCTCGGTGACTAAGGCGCGAAGATCGCCGACACAAACGCCGGCACTGCGCATCACGGGCACCATCACATCGTCATCGAGCAGCTCGTCGATGCTAGGTTCCACCCCGCCGAATTTCCAACCGGGCATAGTTGCCTCCTCGCCCACAGAACGTTTGGCGAGTATTACAATCCTTCCGTGTCGGGAGTGTGGCATTTGCTTAAAATCTGCAGCGCTGCCGTTCTTTTTCGCAGGCTGCCGATCTTTTTTGCAATTGCGAAATGCCGGGACAGCGCCAGGTTTTGGCGCTGTCTCCTGACTCTACCGGATGCCCCCGATGCCGGCTATAGAACCGACAGCGGACTGCCCGACGTTTAGCGCCTTGAAGCGTCTTTTGACGTTTCGACCTCTGGATCAGCGTTGCCTTGCCACGCTGCCTGACGTCGCCCTACTCCGCCAAGGTCTTGGCATCCCGCGCAAGTGGCGAACGCTGTTCCTTCGCCCGGCCGTCAGGCGGCAGCTGGAGTACCGACGCCGTCTGCCCTTCGCACAGATGCGTCACGAGCACGGTAGAGCCGTCCGGGAATTCCAGGGCATCATGGTGCGTGCCATGAACATGCGCCGAGATTTTGGCAAACGATGCGACCCGCGCGGGAAGCCGTTTGGTACGCAGAAAGAAGAACCGGCGCTCGTAGGTGACATCTTCCTCAAAGGCGATTTGCGTTCCAGGCAGCAGACAAACCGCGACATGGGGCTTGCCGACTTCGGTGAAACCCCGCGTCGCCGTCCCGGCGAACTTCGTCAGGACGAGCCGGTCGCCGTTCTTGGCCGGTCGCGACGCTAACAAGCTCAAGCTGTAGTCGCACATTGCGCATTCTCCCTTGTACGACGTTGCAACTCATGTGGGGAACAGCCGAGCGCAGCAGCCCGTTCCTCTCGCTATCCCAGGTTTGAAGAACGTCGGAACCGTTCCATACCGGCCACCGCACACGAACTCGCCGGCCGCGCCAAGGAGGGCTTCGGACATATTCTCGTCGTCGACGCGTGGCGCTTTCGCTTCTTCCGCGCCAAGGCGATTGTCTCACTTGGCGTCCAAGCTTCAAGCGATAAGGCCACCGCCGCGGGTTCCGGTCAAGCGTTACCGCGATGAACCGGACCGGCACCTCCGCCTCCTCGAGAAGAGCGCCCGACGATGATCCTCCGTCATCCATCAGGCGCGATGGCCGCATCCGGACGGAGGCTCCGTGTTGCGTCACGATAAGTGAGAGAATGGTGGTCCGAGCGCACACGCCATGGTCGGAGGACCCGAGCCTTGCCCGCGGGAAAGTGCTGGGTGACGGGATCAAGGCGCGCGCGATCACGATCGATGTGACCGAAACCGCACAAAGATCCATGACGAACCTGTCGTTCCTCGCCGAAATCGTAATTGTTTCAGCGCTTGATTGCGGCCTATGTTCCCTTGAAGAACAAGGAGGTGCGTCATGAGAAAAACGGCAATCACGCTCGTGGCGGCCCTGTCCTTAGGAACGTTCACGGGCCGTGGCGCGGCGGCTGAGGCCAATCCCGGGATTTCGGACACCGAAATCACGATCGGCCAAACGACGCCTTACAGTGGGCTGCTGTCATCACTAGCCGTCGTATCGAGAGCCAATCTCGGCTATTTCCAGATGATCAACGATCAAGGCGGCATCAACGGCCGCAAGATCAACCTCCTCAGTCTTGACGACGCCTATAGCCCGCCAAAAACCTTCGAGCAGACGCGCAAGCTGATCGAGCAGGATCAGGCTTTGTTCATCTTCCAGAGCATGGGGACGCCAACCGGTGCGGCGGTTCAGGCCTATCTCAACCAGCGCGGGATCCCGCAACTGTTTCAATCGACCGGAGGCTCGCGTTTCAATGATCCGGGCCGCTATCCCTACAGTTCCGAGTTTTCACCCAACTACAAGGATGAAGCGACCATCTACGCCAAATACATACGGCAAAACATGCCTAACGCGAAGGTTGCACTGCTATACCAGGATGACGATTTCGGCCGCGATTATCAGGGCGGCTTGCATGTCGGATTCGGCAATCGCTATCGCGATTTCGTGGTCGCCGAGACCGGCTATCAAGCAACTGATCCGACGGTCGATTCGCAAATGATCACGCTCAGGGCCAGCGGCGCCAACGTGCTGGTTGCGGGCGCCGGGCCACACGCACTGTTGCAGGCGATCCGCAAGGATTACGATCTCGGCTGGAAAGTGCCGATGTTCATTCCATCCACCACCGCCACCATCGGCGTGCTGGCGCCGGCGGGTCTGGAGAAAGCGGTGGGCGTCATGGGCGGCGCCTTCATGAAAGACCCTGAAGACAAGCGCTGGGCCGACGACCCTGACACCAAGGCCTACCGGATCTGGCTCGCCAAATACTATCCCGGCGGCGGCGGGGATCCGACAAACTCGCTGATCACCTACGGTTACAATGCAGCGGCTCTGATGGTCCGGATCCTGAAGGATTGCGGCAAAGATCTCAGCCGCAAACGCATCAATGAGGTCGCCACACATTTGCGGGATGTCCAACTACCCATGTTTCTCCCCGGCATCACAGTCACGACCACGCCTCAGGATCACAGCATCGTCCGGAAACTGCAGATCGTGCGCTTCAATGGAAAGGGTTGGGATCCGACGGGCGGCCTGGTTCAGAAATAGCGCGCGGCCACGAAGCGGAGACGACGGCTAAGGCGCTGCGCATGAAATCGTAATCAAGCATGGCCCGAATGCGCCTGTTCCGGATGCTGGTGCCGGTGATCGTCGCGTTCGATGTGGTGTCCCGCCGACATGACGAAGATCGCGCCATCGAGACGCACGACCTTGATGGTCGACCCGTAGAGCCGCGACAGGACGGGACCGGTAATGACCTGGTCGACCGTGCCCAGCGCGGCCTGGCCGCTGCCGAGATAGAGCACGCGATCGATCGCGGGCAGCAGCGGGTTCAATTCATGGGCGCTGAACAGGACGGTGATGCCCAATTCGACCTGAAGCGATTTGACCAGGTCGACCACCTCGCGCTGACGGTTCGGATCGAGGCTGATGAGCGGCTCGTCGAGCAGCAGCACTTGCGGCCGCCGGAGCAGCGCCTGCGCCAGGAGCAGCCGCTGCCGCTCGCCCCCCGAAAGCGCCCCCAAGGGGCGGCCC
>Ga0123356_10005050_pt1 | contig 13526 bp, 6 predicted proteins | sample TergutEmb28metaG_2_FD_92546 | JGI IMG/M metagenome (GOLD analysis project Ga0123356, IMG submission 92546) | Embiratermes neotenicus P3 segment gut microbial communities from Petit-Saut dam, French Guiana - Emb289 P3 | ecosystem: Host-associated > Arthropoda: Insects > Digestive system > Gut ...
ACAAGAAATGGGTTTGCTTCTGATGTACCGAGCGGAGGCAAGATCATTAACCTTCCGATATTAGGTGCAACTGTAGATAATACATACGTGTCAGCAAGAAGCGAGGAAATTTCACCTGACACATAAATATAATTACCGAGCGTAAAACTTAACACATTTTCAGCTGTAAGAGTATGGCCGGCAGCACCTGCTAGTATCTGCTTATCTGTCCACCAATTTAACATAGTGGACTGTAAGTTGAGCGCTAATACGCTGCCAGTAAAGTTTGAAGCAACTAAAATATTTGGATGCACTGTAGAACTGCTCGTATTTAATGTAATACCGCCTATTTTTGATACACCCGATAATGTAATATTACCTGTTGCAACATTAGCGCGAACACTAACGTCTGCCGGTGTAGTCAGGTTGTTTCTTGTGCTGCCAGTAATTTCACCGCCTTGCATATCAAGACGTGCATTTTCTCCGTTTACATATACAGCACCTTCTGAGTTAATTATATGGCCTGTAATCATGGAACCACTCAGCATTTTTAGTTCACCGTTTAAAATATTAACAAGATTTGCTGAACTTACCCTCTCTGAATTTCCTTTTAAGGTAACATTGTTTCCCAGAGTTAGCGAAGCATTTTCGCCGCTAATGGTAAACATTGTTTGGTTTGCAGTTCCCGTATGCGTTATTGTGCGCATTTGCCCGTCACCGACAATGGTAACATTTTGGTTTGCACTTATTATTCTGGCAGCCAAATCCTGATTTGCTAAAAGTTTAATATCAAAAGTACCTGTCGTAGTCGTACGAATAGTAGCAAACGCTACTTCTAAACTTAAATAATGATCCGTATCATTCACAACAACTGTGGCATAACTTTCATTAAAAGTTAAAACACCCGAATTGTTTATATAATATTCTGGAGAGATTAACCGGGTAACATGATAACCGTTAGTAGCAAAATTTCTAAGTGCTTTTATTTTTGCAACATCTGTAGATGTAATTGAATAACCATTTAAACCTGCAAGTATTTGTCTATTACTCCATGAAGCACTCCACGCACCAATTACCGCATTGATGTCATTTGAGTTCATAAAATCAGCTAAATCAATCATGGAAATCACGCCATTCCAGTTTGCCGTAATAAAAATACTTGCACTTACATTTAACGGATTAGAAGACATGGGTAGTGTTATAGCGCCAATTTCAGCATTGCCTGATAATATTAATTGAGTACTAGAATTCCTAACAACAACATCAGCATCGATTATACCTTGACGTGTGTTATTTATTACTTTTCCTCCGTTCATCTCAAACTGTGCACCTTGTATATATACACCACCTGCAGAAATTGCCATATTACTACTAACGTTATTTTCATGGATTAAACCATCATTCATTATGAATTTTCCATCCATTACAATTACTGCTTGATCGTTATTTCTGCTAATTTCTCCTCCGTTCATTGTAAATGTACCGGATGCAACTTCTCCAAAATACAATCCAACCGCATTGCTGCCATGCTCTGTAATTTTTGAGCCATTTTCCATCGTAAATGACCCATTATCGGCTATTCTTACAAGCTCACTTGAACCGCTCGCATTTCCTTTAAGCGTAATATTATTCTCCAACGTAAGACTGTTATTATTGTTTATTATAAACATTCTTTGAATTGCTGTGTCATTGTGCGTTATTGTTCGTTCTTTACCTGCGCCAATAAGCGTGACATTTACTCCTGGACTAAGCATTCTGTTTGCAATAGCCTGATCACTATATAAAGTTACGGTGTAATTACCTGGAACTTGTCCGTTTATCCAATCCAACGAAGCGGCGAGATTACCGCGATCTACAGGAATACCATTACCAACCCTAACCGTAACAGGCGCAGGAATGGGTACCAGTTTTCCAATGTCAGCGCCTTCAGCGGCGATTGTATGTGTGTTAGCGATGGGCTGGGGCATAATATATGAAGAGGTAGTAAAATTTCCAAGTGTAAATCTTGATACAATTTCAGCATTCAAACCAGCACCTATAAGAACTGGCTTATTCATCCACCAACTAATAACTGTTGCCACATCATAAACATCACCGCTAAGCACAAGCTCATTAACTCTGCCTGTAAAGTTTGCTCCGATGTTTATAACAGCATGTTCTGTTGCATTCCTGGCATCCAAGGTTATTTTACCAACAGTCGGGTTACCAGAAATAGTAAAATTAACGGTATCCGTTAAATATATGCCTTCATCGCCTTCTGAAATACTACCTCCACTAATATTAACTATACCACCACTGGAAATGCTTATTGGGATTTCTATAGCATTAATTTCGCCGCCTTCCATATTGAATACACCGCCTGGTCTTACCGAGAGCGTCCAATAACCTGTAATTTTTGAGCCGTCAAGCATAGTTAAAGTGCCATTTTCTACTATAACTGCTCCTGCACCAGAAGGTCTTCTAAGAGTAATATTATTCCCCAAAGTAAGATGAGCGTTAAGTGCATTTATTCTAAAGATTTCATAAACTGTTGCATTTCGAATAGCTTTCTCTCCGCCAACTCCAACAAGAGTAATATTTGTATCGGGAATATTAAGCGTTCTAGCTGCTGTCAAAACCTGATCTTCATACAGCATAACTGTGTAAGTACCTGCTCCTACTTCGGGAGAATTTATCCAATTTAATGCAGCGTTAAGATCAAAAAATCTTCTTGGGGTTGCGCTGCCGCCAACAGCTACCGAAACCGTCGTTATCGGACTAAAATCTTCTTCGGTGTATACTTCTTTAAAAACGCTGTCCATGTTTTTGTAAACTTGTAAAAACTGGCGAAAGATGACTGCCTCGTGCATGTTATCAATTTTTAATGTAATAAGAACACGGTAAAAACCCGAGTCAAGATCGATATAACCTCTGCTTACATCGGCTGCGCCTAACGTATTAAATGTTAATGTTTCAATTGGCATGGTAGAATAATCTAAATACATTATTGTAATTGTTTTTTCAAGCAAATCCGAACCTAAACCTTGCGGTATAGATATATCCCAGGAGAATCTTCCTCTGCCGCCGTCGTTTATATAAACGGTAAACGTTACTTCTTCTACAGTGTTTGTTCCAGCGCTTATATTAAACGACCCTGATGTACCTACAGCAGCAGGATCAACATTGGACAAAGATGTATATGCTGTCATCTCCAAAACATAATCGCCGGGAGGCAAAAAGACAGGAGCGTTTAGAGTTGAACCTGTTCTTTCTAGCGATTCCACAATTTTATTTGAAGTTCCAAATGTATCAGCATCGATAAAATCCAAAGTTATTCTGTTAAATTGCAAAACTCCTTTATCCGGCATAATTGCACGCATTGCAACTTCGTCAAATCTAATATAAAAAGCGCCTTTGCCTGCTGGAATATCTCGAACCGTTTGTTTATCCTGCGGTTTTTCAAATTCCCGTGTTAGCGGATCAACGCACGAAGCAAACAACAATGCGAATAGGAGAACAGTAACGAGGATTAAGTTTTTTTTCATTATTCTACCACCGTAAACCTAAGTAATCTGCTATATGGAACAGCAGGTGTAGCATTGGTTATAACTTCCAGCGTTATTGATTTTGAACCTGGATTATTATATATCGAGTTTGATGCGCTTAGCGTCAGTTCGGCCTGTTTATTCGCAGTTGCAGAATCATTTAGCAAAGTATTTTGATACCACCACTGTATAGAAGTGAAATCGTCAGGATTATCCACTGTTAATGTTATTTGAGTGTCTGCCAAACGGGAAAGTGTTATACCTGTTAAGCCAGGATATAAATCTTCCAGTTCCGGCGCAAGGTTTGACATATTAAAGACTATATTGATGCCGCCGCCAATCTGAGCAACTTCATGCTCAGGGAATCTGCCTGTCCACCATGGATCGGTAAAGCCCCATGTGTTAAATAATGCGGTATCCCATTTATCGATGCTTAGACCATGGATGCCGCTTGCATTAGATTCAACTGCGGGAACAGGCGTTACATTTACAAACTTCATGTCGCTTCGCGCACGGTTATTGGAAAGTCCTCCGATGCTTAATCCTGCTATACGCCCAAATTCCGTAAAAACGGCAGAACCATTTCTGGTAATAACTTCGCCTAACGCAACGCAGTTTCTAATTGTTCCTGCTGTATTATAACCAACAATACCGCCGGCAGTTCTGCCGTTGACAGTACCAGTACCGGCGCTAATATTACCTGTAGAAAAACATCTTTCTATTAAAATATTGTTTATAGTATCGGGGATAGTATATCCGATTATTCCGCCGACATTGTTAGAGTCGCCGATTACATTGCCCGTTGAATAGCTGTCTTGAATAGTAAAAATTACTGCTTCTCCAACTAATCCGCCAACATTATTATATCCTTTAACAATACCGGAAACATAACTTTTAGTAATTTTAGAATCTAGCGGCGGCGGCGACGTAACAACAACTCCTCCAACCAAGCCGCCGACAGAGCTAGTGCCGGTAACGTTTCCGGTAACATAACTGTTTGTAATTGTAACTTTACCGCCATTTGCAATCCTTCCCACTATTCCGCCAATCACATTTCCCGTTCCAAATACAGTCGCGGTACAATAACTATTTGTTATAGAAATATCAGTATTGATAGCTCCGGCATTTCCTACTAATCCGCCTAAGTTAGAGCGGCCTACTACACTGCCGGAAACATAACTATCCACTATAAAAGATAAATTTGTAATATTCCCCACTAATCCGCCTGTATTGATACCGCCAATATCTCCTGCCACTTTTGATTCTACAGTGCCATTAAAATAGCTATTTGTAACATTAATCCTGGATGCAGCTCCCACTAATCCGCCGATATACTGTCCTGTTACTTCTATTGTTCCGGTAACAAAACAATTATTTATAATCGCAGCGACCAAACCACCGCCAGCGTCTCCGGCAAGTCCGCCAAAATTGTTTCCTGTCCCGGTAATATTAACACCTAAAAGCCCAAGGTTTTTAACTTCACTATTGCCGCCAAGATTTCGGAACATACCTGCGCCATTTCCGCTTATATTAATTGTAAGCCCCGTAATGGTATTATTGTTGCCATCATAAGAACCGATAAAAACACCTGGAATAGGCAGCCAACTACCTGAATGCGTTATAGGCACAGTCTGCCTGTAATGTTTATCCAGTGTCCAATTTACATACTTTCCTGTTGTGTAATTACCCATGTCGGTATCTGTGCCGCCGCGCCCTACTGCACGAAGATCATCAATATTATTAACAAGGAACGGATGGGTTGCTGTGCCTGCCGAAATTATATTAAAATGCGCATCTGTAAACGTAAACTCAAAAAGGCTTGTGCGGTTTTGATATACGTGCAGTATTTCTCTGCGTCCTGCTGTACGTGTGTCGTTATTTGTAAGGGTAACAACAAGCATATAATAACCTGAGCTAATATTATTTATAGAACCGTTCTTGCCTAGATCTGTTTCGCCTGTTGGAGCACCTTTTAAATACAGAACTCTTTCTGTACCTGTTGGGAAGGGAGTTTTTGTCATTTTTACTTCGGTTGCAGTATCGGGGTATTCGACAGCCCAGGAGAATGTTCCCGTTCCGGCATCGGGGATCGCTTTTAGAAAAACATCTACTCTTTTTATTTGGTCAGCGAAAATATCGATATCTTCAATAAAATCCTGCGCCATGATAGTATCATTAATCCAACCTGTTACTAAAAGATCATAGTTACCGGGGAGAAGATAGATTGTGTCATTAAACTTTGCTTTATCCAGATCAAAATCTGAGAAATCATCATTTGTTGTACTAAAAAATTCCAGTTTGATCATATCAAAATTGCCAATTACTAAATCATCATTTGGTAAAATTGTCCTTGCATTTGTTCCAGCAAAATTTAGTTTGACAGCTCCCATCCCGATTGGTGTTTGTTCCGTCGTAGACAACACAAAAGGATCATGGCAGGCAGCCAGGAGAAGAGCGAAGAGAATTATTCCCAAAAATTTCTCGCCCAAACCGTAGGTTTGAAAGCGCCAAGAGCGCCAAGAGCGCAAAGGAAGATTAGAGGTGTTATTTTGTAACCTGTCCGCTCTTTTCATTACTTGTTTCCCTCTAGCAATCTTTTCTCGTATCCTATAACTTCTCTAGATAATTTTTCTTTTATTTCCGATGATGTTACTTTCTCTTTGATTGGTTTTAACGCTTCCCATGATTCATTTGGAACATCATCAAAAAATATTACACTTCTTACATAATGCAAAACATCTTTTATTTTATATTTATTCTTAAAATCATCAAATAATACTTCTCCTTGTAATTTTTTAAGAGTTTTAAGTAAATATTCATTAATGCCGGATGTTATTAATTTCAATATATACTCCCGTTTTTATAACATCTAAAATTTTCTTTATTTATGTCTAATAGTAAACTTAAATAATTAAGGATTTTTTTATTTAAGTAACGAATTTTAACAACTTCTTCCTTTATTGTCTCCCAGCCATAGTAAGCAAATAATTCAATTTCATCACTACTCCCTCCGTGACTGACTACTCTTGTTATAATAAAATTCTTACTATTTTCTAAATCCAATTTTTCATAATCCATATCCCAAAAACAACCTTTAGAAAACACAGGAGGTTTTCGAACACCAAGTTCGTGAGTATACCTAACGAGAACCCTCGACTCTTCGATCCTCGGCGATTGGTTCGTGTGGTTCGTGGTTAAAATCTTTTTCAAAGTTCCCGCTCTGTTCATTACTTGTTTCTACTTTCTCCTTGCCGTTTGTATTTTAAAGAATTATATTCCAATGTATGAATATTGCTATTGAATTTAACCCCTCCGCCTTTGACCATGGTATAACAGAGGTATCTATTCGGGAAGCCATAAAAAATGCCGTTTATAATGACATTTTGGATGAATTTGCTAATAAATACTTGCTTTTGGGGTTTGATAACAGTGGCAAATTGCTGGAAATAATATATAATGATATTGATGAGCAAAGTATTAACATATTTCACGCAATGAGGTGTAGAAAATGTTATACTCATTTGCTTCCAAGAAATCGAGAGGGATAATATGCCAAAAATGACTGATGAAGAAGCCAAAATTCTTGCCGACAAGTTTGCCAAAGATCCGCCTAAGGTAACTGGTGACGGTAAAAGCGGTTTTTTCATGAAGCACAAGGGAAACATCATTATTTTAGATGATGTTTCTGCGACTTGGCTTCGTGTAACATCTGAATCTACCCATAAAACTCCATCAGATATAATCAGCGAAATGATTCGAGAAAAAATAGCTGTCGCAGTATAATTTGTTTTCATATAATTTCCAACTCTTTTCATTACTACCCTTTTCTCTCCTTATTAAAAAGCCCGGTCTGCGGGTGCGTTAGCACCCATCAAATCGTTTCCTTACAGCACGTGCCTAAAAGGCACGTATGGCACGGACATTGAATATAATATTCTTGAAGTTGGCGTACTGATAACCATCCATGAAATCCTGGAACCACGCGAAACTATTATTGCCCTGGGACGAAGACCAGATCCGGTTTATTCCTAAATTTCCTCCGGCACTATTTACAGCTGCTCTGTTAATATATAGTTGATTAAGTTCATTTCTGCTTGGAAGGAACCAGTCATTATAGCTGCCGGTAGCAAAATCTTCACAAGCGCTAGCTGCCGGGGTGATATAACTATTATTAACACCATCTGCTATTATAAGCGATGCATTTCTTCTGCCTCTTCCAATTGCCCAGTCTGTTCCATCGGCCGTATTTAGTGAAAGACCTTGTATTAAGCCATCATTTATACTCGCCCACTCTAATGTTGTTGTCATATTCTCTGGTGCGGCTTCAAGGTAGTAGGCAGTATATTCTGCAAAATAGCCAGGATCACCTGGGTTTCCATATCCTTGTACTGTAAAACCGTTCGGATCATGATAAAAAATTATTCCGCCGCCAGGACCGGTGGCACCTATTGCATACGTATCCCTCACCTCCACCGTAATCGTTCGTGAATACGGTACAAAATCTATCGTAACTTCTACCGTTAAGAAGTGCGTGCCCGTTACAGCAATTGCAGATTCGTTAAGGGTAAATGATAAGCTGCTGCTTCTGGGAGTAATTTCATTGTTAATAAACCATTGAACGCTATCAAATATACCATTCGGAACTGTAAAAGTATGAGATGTTGGCGTTCCTGTGCCTGGACGATATATCGTTACTAATGACGGCAAACCAGGAGCCCGATCAAGGATTTCTTGATAATTGATAGTACCTATTCCAAAGTTATGCGCTATCCATCTTGCGTGTAAGGTAATATCTCTTTCTATAGGTTCAGAAGCATTAAATGCATTTTGATAATCAATATTTGTATACCAGCCGCCAAAATCGCTGTGGCTTTTATTTGATACTACAAGCGGTGTAACAAAATCACCATGGAAGTAATCTTCTTCCACAGGATCGGTATTACTGTCTTCAAAAATATAAGTTACGGTATACAGTTTTCTTAGGAAGTGAGCATCTGTAAATGTAAAATTATAAACCGTTTCAAGGTTTTGATAAATGTGCAGTATTTCCCTGCGTTCAAAATTATTTACACCTTCGATTGATTTATCCAAAACAAAAGTTAAACGGTAATTACCGGAAGGTAAATCGGTAATAGAACCCGGTCTTGGTCCTGCTGCATTGCTTGGATCTAAAAAATTAATTGTATTTATATATGGAGCGACTGCTGTTATTTGCTCTATCCTCATTGTTGCAATATCTAAACCTGCAGGCAAAGTAATATTCCATCTAAAAGTTCCCGTGCCTTCACCTTCTATCCTGATTGCTGTCAAAGTAACTGGAGGAGCTGATGGCATGGTCGGATTAATAACGACACGAACTGTTCCCGTTGCCGCAGCTCCCATGGAAGAAAAAGCTGTTACCAGAAGATCATAACTTCCAACCCCAATAGAAACAGGAGTATACTCATTGGGTACGGTTGCAGTTACTATCGGTCTGTCAGTATTAAAGTTTGCATCTATTGCAAAAAACTCCAGCTTATAAGACGTAAACTGACCCAAGCCCGAAGCCGGCATAATCGCGCGCATATTTACATCTTTTACAGAAAGATAAAACACACCCATGCCGGGGGGAACATTAACCGGCGACAAGTCCAATGGCTGAGGGCAGGCGAAAAAAAGCGAGCTTAGCAAAAGAGCCGGAATAATAAGCAGCGCGGTTTTAATTTTCATTTACTGCCTCACCCTGAATGGAATATGCACGGTATACCATTGGTTATCGCTTATTTTATGTACTTCTACTGTTAAAGTGTGATTTTCTCCTATTCTATTGCCATAATGAGGATTTGAATAAATTAGCTTAACAATAGGTTGAAAATCTGGAGTAGCAGTATCGTTTAATAAAGTTAAACCAAAGTACCACTGAATAGTATGATAGTCATCCGGATTTATCACCTCCACATCTACCCAAGCAGGTCTATTTGAATCATTCGGCGGACGGTATATTATTAAATTGCCGGTAGGCACTTGCACAGGATTGGTTGGGGTAAAATTAAATGTAAAACCATCAAGATAAGCAGTATCTACCAACTGCAGCTGAGAACCATTATAAGTTACGGTTCTTGCAGTGTTATCCGAGCGGAAATATTGCATGTGATCTGCTGTGACATTTGCGCCTGTGGTGAAAATGCCGTTGTTAGCCGTTTTTGTTACTCCAATATCCATACCTGCTGCGGGATTATTTAGGGTAATATAACGATCTGCTGCAAGCGAGATGTTTGTATTATTTCCAAGGATTTTTACATTTCCGCCAACTGTAAAGTTGCCGTTTGTGATGGTAACTAGCGGAACAGTATTTTCACTTTTTCCTTGTAAGGTGATATTGTTTTCCAGGGTGAGAGAAGCGTTAGGGTTTTCAATTATAAACATGTTAAAGTTGGCTGCGCCCGTATGTGTAATTGTGCGCATACCGCCATGCCCTACAATATTTATTATCTGATTTGATCCCACTGGGCGATGTGCCAAATTCTGGTTTTCAAAAAGCGTAACGTCGAAAGTTCCTGCTTGGCTAGTGTCAAAAGAAGCAAATGCACTTGTTAAATCCAGGAAGTTTGTTTCAATACTACTATCTTGCATGACTCTGACTTTTGCAGCTTCAGGTTTTAAAGTTAATATTCCCGAATCGCTTACGAAAAATCTTTGGCTTATCGGTTCGTTTCCTCCTGTGACAGGAATAAAATCACCAAGCGGGAATTTCGCGACTTCTGCAGCTGTAATAGAAAAACCTTCACCAACAATTATTTGCTTGTTATTCCACGCAATCATTAAATCCAGCAAATCGTTAAAGCCTATCATTCTGCCCAAACTAAGACTAGTAACACTGCCAACCCAATTACTTGCGACAGTAACTCTTGAAAATGAATTATTACTACTCGTTGCTGACAATCTGACATGACCGACTACAGCATTTTCAGAAAGAGTAAATTGCCCAAGCTGTGCAACACTAACATCCCTGGTATTATTAACAACTTTGCCGCCTTTCATATTAAAGCTATTAGTTGTACCATTGACATCTACACCTATACTGTTTCCGCTGATCTCTCCGCCATTCATAGTAAAGTTTTGCGCTGATACTCCAATATAGTGCCCTGTAATTTTTGATCCTTCTTCCATTATTAAAGTTCCATAGTGGATAAGAGCATTACCCGAACCTTCTTTACCTTTAAGGGTAATATTATTACTCAAAGTAAGACTTATGTCAGCATAAGACAACATAAACATAGATGAAAACTGCGAATCGTCAAACGTTATTATTCTCTCTCCGCCACCGCTAAGTAGTATAATATTTGTATTACGAATATCAAGTATTGTGGTCGCCAGTGTCTGGTTTTCATTCAGCGTCACTACATAAGTTCCAGAACCAAGTGCTTCTATATAATCAAACGCATCTTCCAGACTATCATGATCTGAGGCAGCACCACCATTAAAACTAACCGTTACAGAAGCGGTATCAACAATTCTTAGTCGATCTGAGGCATCAAAAATAACTTTCTTTTTATCGCCGTCTGCTGAAAAGTAAGGCACATGCGTTGCTGTCGCGCCTGTATTAACAAACACACCGTCATTTGCTGTTTTTGTTACACCAATATCCATTCCTGTGGCAGGAGAACCTAGCGTGATATATCTGGTGTCTTGAAGAAAAACATTGCTTGCGATTGCACCTGTAAGTGATTCTCTATCTCTATTGTTTTTTATAACAGCATTTCCACCAACGATGAATGTTCCTGTTGCTGCATCTGGTGAAAAGTAGAAAGCAACACCGCCACCAGTAGGTGCAATATTACCATCCTGCGAATCACCGCCAATCCTGCCGCCTGTCATAGTTAATGTACTATCAACATCAATACCATGGGTTATGAATATACCACCGCCATTACTAGCTTTGTTTTTTGTTATAGCGCCTCCTGTTATATTAACATTACCGCCCGTGATATTTATTCCGCCGCCGCTTCCGCTTGCAGTATTTCCTGTAATTAAAGCATTGTTAGAAATATTTAACGTACCGCCGGATATATGTATTCCGCCACCAGCGCTGCCAGATATCGCTTCGTTATCTGTAATAACACCGCCAGTCATATTGAAAGTGGCTCCGCCAGCAACAACCACACCACCGCCAACTGCACCATCAGCACTTGTTGTCTTATTACCGGTAATAAGACCGTCATTCATGGTAAATGTACCGCCAAGCATAAATACACCGGCGCCTTTATACGCTATATTACCGCTTATCGTACCGCCATTCATTGTAAAAATACCAGCATTTATAAAAATACCAGCGCTATCTGCTGAAAGATTTTCATTACCAGTAATTTTTGAACCGTTTTCCATGGCAAGAGTGCCTCTATTCATATATATTAATGCCATATTATTTGGACCAGTACTGGCAGAACCACGTCCAACCAACGTAATATTATTTCCAAGAGTTAATTCTCTACTATCATCTGCAAGCGTAAACATCGCTCCGTTTGCCGAAAGAGAAATTTTGCTTTCTTCTTCTCCGCCTAAAAGCGTTATTCTTGCGCCGTTTGGAAGCGTATACGGAGCAATCGTTTGGTCTTTATGAACAGTAATTTCGTATTCTCCTGCTGCCACCGTACCCAGCGCTGCGGTTAGAGTTGGGTGTCCTGTGGATACGCCGCCGCTTTTTACAACAACAGGGCTATTACTAAAATACTTGCTTTCAAAATTAAAATTAAAAACACTTTTCATGTTCTGGAAAACATACAATGCCTCAACAAAAAAGATATTTTCCATAGCAGCAGCTTCCAGTGTAACCTCTACACGGTACATTCCTACTCGCATATCAAGCGAACCAGTACCGCCGCTGCTTACAAGATTACTAATAATTGGCGTACCGCTAAAGGTTGTACCTGTGCTATGAGGCGTTATCACCATCTCAGCTTTATTAAAACTTAAACCTGCTGGAAGCACGATGTTCCAAATAAACTCACCATATCTCTGAGTAGTATTATCGTCTTCATCTATTGGCTTTAAACGAATTACATGTGTTCCATTTAGCCCTGCAGTTATCTGCACACTGTCACGCTGCCCCTGTGCAACAGGCTTACCAGGATCTCCGTCTAAAAACGCTGTAATTAAAATATCATATCTGCCTGCAGCAAGAAAAAAAGGAGCAGATAATGTGTTGTTATTCCGAGTACCATCTGCCGCTATATTTAATGTACCTTCGTTAAAAAACACAATTGAATATGTTCCGCTAAATGAATGCCAGGCAATATTATCGGGTAATATTGTCCTCATGCCTTCGTTGTTGTCTAAAGAAAGATAAAAAGCTCCCTTGCCTGGCGGAATACTGCCTGTGTTTATTTTATTGGAATTTAAATAGTCATCCAAAAGCAAATTATTTGGACACGAAATTATTAACAGAGAAAAAACAAATAATAAAACAAAAGAGAAAATAAAAGAACTATTTAATTTTAATTTCATTTCTTCTCTCTTTGTTTAATTTATACGTTAATTTTCAACAATAACATTAAAGTTTCTTGTATAAAATTTCCCTTCAAACCAGACTTCCAATCTTAATATATATGTTCCGTTTGATGCAGCATAATTGGGATTGTCTCCTCTAAGTTCAAAAGGACTTCCAGAGCCAAGTTCTGTGGTGTTATGATACCAGTTAGCAATTGCGAATTGATCAAGAGTAAGTACTTTTTCAAAATTATCACTGCCTGGTGTTCTGGAAATAGTTATATCAGGTATTGCGGGCAATGCATCATTAATGATATCAAAAACAATACTTATAACCTGATTTGCGTTCCACCTAGCTTCCAGCGTAAGTGTTTGTGTATCAAAATTGTCGTTTGTAAAATTCCATGCAGTGTCTGAACCTGGAGCGTACCAGCCGCTAAAACTAAAACCGGATCTTACGGGATCTACAGACGGACGGTTTGGTCTAAAACCTGGAAATAAAATTTGATCCGGCGGCATTTGAATGCCTCCAACGCTTGTAAATGAAACACGGCGAAC
>Ga0123356_10005051_pt1 | contig 13525 bp, 13 predicted proteins | sample TergutEmb28metaG_2_FD_92546 | JGI IMG/M metagenome (GOLD analysis project Ga0123356, IMG submission 92546) | Embiratermes neotenicus P3 segment gut microbial communities from Petit-Saut dam, French Guiana - Emb289 P3 | ecosystem: Host-associated > Arthropoda: Insects > Digestive system > Gut ...
AATACTTCTCATCCACCCGAATAATAATCCACAGATGCCGGTCGGCAGGAATGTTTTGTGATGTACCACTAATCCACTCATACATATTAACAGGCGCATTATTGGCGGGAGTGGCGATAGTTATTGATGGTTGTGGGGGCGGCGGGGTAGCTGTGGGGGCGATATATGGCGATGGCGTGGGCGTAGCTGTGGGTTTGCTAGTGGGCGGTGGAGAAAAGGTGGGCGTCGGCATTAGTGTTGGTGTCGATGTAGGCGATGGCATTAGTGTTGGTGTCGATGTAGGCGTATCATCAGGTGGGCTGATAATGGTTGGTTGCGTATAATTTGCAAAAAATGCTGTCATACACACAAGTATTATTGTAATAATCGTTATTATGGCAACGATTTTCTTTTTTGATAGGTTTTTTGTAATTTTATTAGTTGGTTGCTCGTTCGACTTGTTTTGATTGTTATCTGTGTTTTCAGGTGATGTGCCTGTACTAGTAGGGTTTTGTTCTGCACCCCTTTTGTTTAACCAGTATGTTAGAAGTATTACTATGATTGGCCCGACAATGGCGGTTATTATGATGCCGATTAGTTCGATAGTTTCAGATGCCACTGTAAACCAAACCGTTGCTAATTTGTTCAGTGCTGTTTATGTGTTTTCTTTATAAATAGTTTTCTGATATAGGGCAGAATAATAATCGACTGTCAAATATTCAGAAAATTTCAGCGGATTCTTTCGATTGTTCGAGTTTGTTCGCGTGATTTTATGTGGTCTTTTTCTTTGGCGCGGTTGCGCTGTTCGATTAGGGTTTGGGCTTGATTTTCGGGGAGATTTTCTATTACTTTTTGAAAACTTTCGTCGGGGATGATGTTGAGTCGGCGGTCGATTTTTTCTTGCAGTAGGCGGTAGCGGGTGGATTCGGGCGGTTTGTTCATTTGTTGTAATAATTTGTCAATTTGCTGGTCGTCGGAGCGGGTGTCTGCGAGGAGTTTTTGGGTGTGGTAATCTACAGGATTTTGTCCTGTGTGTTCATAATGTCAAGGATGGCGGCGTTTTTGGTCATTAGGTTGGATTCCTTGGTGCGGACTTTTTCTTGAATTTGCTTGATTTCTTCGGGGGCTTGGGTGTGGTATACGCCGAAGTGGTTTTTGAAGAAAATCTGCGCTCGCAGGGCTTCGCGTTCGGCTTGTTTGATGGCTTTGTCGGCTTCTTGTTTTTTTGTCCATTGTAAGAAGTTCAGATTTTGGCGGGTTTCCTGTAGTTGTGCGATTTGGCTTTGTAGTACATCAATATTTTTGGCATGTTCGTCGATATTTTCGGCGCGGAAGGTTAAGCGCCAGTCGCGGAACGCCCTGAGCTTCGGCGGATGTTTTGCAGGTGTAGATGGTAAATACCCATCACGGAACGAACTCGCACCGCTCAAAGCCCACAAAACGGCATATTCCGCGGGGTTTAACTATGCAACGTTGCGGAGCAACATGTAAGTGCGCCCTTCCCGCATTTCGAGCATTATCAACAAAAAAACGCCATCGCACGGCGTTATGGACACTCTCGGCAGAGACAAATTTAACAAAAACTCGGAGTGAAGCCACTTTGCTACACTCCGATGAAAACTTGAATTATTGTGTTCTGATAAAGCCGATAAAGTCGCTTATTGTACCAATTGTCCGCAACAGACCCCTTTTGGGGATGCTGTAGGAACTGCATTGATATCTTTGAGGCGTTTAGTTATAAGATTTTGGATTTCGGGGTCGGGCTCCTGTCGTGATGCGTCTATTAAAAGTTTTTTTGCCATATCATGGCTTCTGATTCCGAAGAGTTTAGCAAATTTACTACTCCGCCTTTCTAGTATTCGGAAGTAACGCGGCAGTACACAGACGAAATTTAGGGGGTAGTATTTGCTTCGGTCCAAGTCTACGACGACTAGTTGAATAGGACCGGCCCGTTGACTGGAGTTTTTTATTGCGTATAGTTTTAAATTCATTTACCCACCTTCTCTATATGTTATCAAGTTAGAGATAACTATAAGTTGAATCTACAATTATAATAATACATTACACTAAACCATATTAAACTTTCCCAAAAATTCACCCTCAGAAAAAATAACACTAAAAATCACCCAAGTTTAGCATATTTTCAAAAATAACCACATTTTTTTGCATTAAACACAATTTTTTAAAAACATAAAATTTTTTGGTTTTTCCTCTAACAAAATCGAGAAAAATCGGCGATTTTGAGTTAATTCATCTTGTGACCGAAAAAAGCATATATGTCAAGACACCGTTTTCCATTAAAAGTCAGTGAAACAGCATGTCTACTGAAGAAAACAACAATGAAATGGTCGTCACTCCCTGGGAAGTCAAGGGCAAAGTTGACTATGAACGTCTTATCAAGGAATTTGGCACTCAACCACTTACACCCCAGCTTTTGAGCCGTGTGGAGAAAGGCACTGACAAAATGCATCTACAACTTGAACGTAAAATTTTCTTCAGCCACCGTGATCTTGATACCGTTCTTGATCTCTACGATAAGGGCACCAAGTTTGTGCTCTATACAGGCAGAGGTCCCAGCGGACCGGTCCATATCGGGCATTTGGTACCATGGATTTTTACGTTACATATTCAACAGAAGTTCAAAACCCGCCTCTACTTCCAAATCACTGATGACGAGAAATTCCTTGTTGGCGATGACAGAAATCTAAAGGAAACTGAAAAATGGAGCTATGAAAATGCACTCGACCTTATCGCATTGGGGTTTAAGCCAGATGATACATTCATAATCTATGACACAAAAGACATCGATTTATTCTACGATATCACTCTTGAAGTCGCTAAACGCATCACCTACAGTACAGCACGAAGTACATTTGGTTTCCAAGATAGCACCAATATAGGCTGGGTATACTGGCCTGCGGTCCAAGCTGCACCATGCTTTATACACAAAAAGCTTACCGATGAAAATGTTCCCGCATTGATTCCTGCCGCCATCGATCAGGATCCCTATTGGCGAGTAACCCGCGATGTTGCACAGAAATTGGGTTACTATAAACCAGCGCAGATTCACTGTCGTTTCCTCCCCGGACTTGGGGCAGGCGGAAAAATGAGTGCCTCAATGCCAGAAACTAGCATATTTACTACGGATTCGCCGGATGTTGTTAAGAAGAAAATTTGGAATGCATTCACAGGCGGCAAGGGTACAGCAACAGAGCAACGTAAATACGGAGCAGATCCCGATATCTGCAGCATATTCCAATACTACTTTTACCTCTTTGAAGAAGATAGTGGAAAACTTGTTGAAAGAGAACGCAAATGCAGGGGGGGAGAGATGCTGTGTGGTGAATGTAAAAAAGACATCGTAGAAAAACTCAATCATTTCCTTGAAGTCCACAGCGAGCGCAGAGAAAAGGCCAAAGATGTCATCGAAGAGTATCATATTAAACGTAAATAAGAGGCTTTGTTGTGTTAGTGGAGTTTTGGCTGGCTTGGTGTTGTCGGGTCAGCAACTACCCCGAGTTCGAGGAGATATGAGAGGGCTTCGAAAACGGAAAAATTTTGCTGCTAACATACCTTCAGCCTTAACCAGTCATTCCACCACTAACAAGACTTAAGATTGTTGTAAATGCCTTATAAGTGTTGTGAAACAAAGGGACGAAACAAAATAGAAAACATCCCACAGATCACATAATAAATTTAACCCACATCTTAAAGCTGTTTGAGACGTTCCCTAAATGACATTCGGACACCCCAAATACTAGCCTCCAAAGCAACGGTATCCGTCAATACAGGACTAAAATCGGCCGCATCTGCTCTAAAGCTGGTTTGTTCGGCCAAATCCACAAGTTGCTCTTTAAAGGCATCGAATTCATTTTGCGTATCTGCGCCGACGATTTTGGCAAGCCAAAGGTCATTTAGTGTAAAATACGCCAAAACAACAGCTTTAACATGCTCAACATTGGGAACTGTATCTGCCAAAGCCTCTTGAGACTCAATTTCGTTGAAGTAACCATATATTGCCCTAAGGCTATCTAATGCTTCTTGAGCAGTTTCTTTAGCAACTTGATTTTGGACAGCAACAGCAATTTTAGCAAAATCTAAATCCAGAGACATTAATGTTTGAGGCTTAAAATTAAAGGTGCCACCTAAAGTCTGCACATAACTCTTCAGTCGCATCCAACTCACCCGTTTTTCATGTAACCCCATCAAGATATCAAATAAGCAGTCCACAATAGGCAAAGAAGCAGCTATAGCAGCCAGTAACTCATTTCTACACAGCTCAGTCTGTAGGGTTTTTTGAAGATCTTTCTGATGTATCTCTTGCAACTCAGCAATCTGCTGGGCTAATTTAGCAAATGAGCCACCCTTCTGTGTTAGAATAAACTGATACGCTTCATTATTCCAGCTCAGACTAATCCAATTACGGAGACACTCCACCTTCGTTATCTCGTAAACCGGAAACTCCTTGGCTACAACCCAGCGTTTCTTAAACAAACCCACCCTATTGGAGAATCTGACTTTATCCTCTACGATGTCATATCGGGCAACTGGAAATCCGACAAGCTTACAAGAGTTAGTCCCCGATGCTACAGTCTCTCTATCGGGTTGGGGCTCAGTTTTTTTCCGCTCAAACAGTACCAACGGCGCAACTGGGGCAACTATAACCGATACATACGAACAGTTGTGTTGCAGGTCATATTTACGGCTCATGAAAGTCTCTTCTTCAACACACTATGGGTTGATAAGTACTTAAAATTTAGCCAAGCCACTCTCAGAACAAAAAAAGACGCGTTCCATTTTTAGAGTTTTTCAGGATCAGCATTTTTTATATATTCAATTATATTTAGGTTAGAAAGTTTTTTTGTGAAAAGTTGCTTGAATAGCACGGTTTTCTCTCTTCCTTGAGCCCTTAAGTCTGCAAGCTGTTGTGCTATTTGTTCTTGTTCAGCAGTTAAATCTGTCAACATTTTTTGTATTTGTGAAGATTTTTCAGGACGAATTAAGGATTTTTTTAGATAATCTTCGGGAACGTCCATCCGCACAGCGGTTTGGGCAATGGTCATACCGCTATCCATAAAACGCTGAATAACGATCCGCATATTTTCGCCGACTTCAACAATATGCCCGTCGGGATCATAGAGACGCACAACCCTTTGTCCCCAGCTTTGTTCCAACGGTGGATGAACCAATTTCACGGTGCACAATTTTTCTACAAATCCATCAAAATCATCTGTTTCAAAATAAAGCTCCATAACATGGTTATAAAATGTTGTTTCATCTTTACCGATGAAATTACGCCATGTTTCAAGCGTCTGTAAAAAAATACCACCGGTTAAAATAACATTTGCGCCTAAATCAGTCTCGACATTGAGGCCTAAAACAGTTTTGTAAAAGTCTTTTGAACGTTCCATATCGCTTACTGCGACGAGTGTACCGTTGTATTTCAACCTAATCGCTTCCTTATCTATCACATTTACAATTACTGCGGGTTCCAGACGCACCAAATAGCTTTTTTGTTACATGCCAAGATACATGGAGTCTGGTTTGTTTCGGGTTTGCAGGCAGTGCAGATGTACTTGATTTTTTTACGATGTTCCTCTTTGATTGCAACTATAGATTTATCTTCTAAATCTATGAATTCCATCACCAGCTCGAGTGTTTTTTGGGGGCATTTTTCGATGCAACTACCGCAACCAGTGCATTTGTCTGAGTCCACGACAATATAGTATTCGCCTGAACCGTCACAGTAACCATAGTACGTGATGATTGCTACTCACCTATTTTCTGTTCTTTCTCATATAGTGCCTTAGCAAGCAGTGCGGCTCCGAATGCGCCTGCCGCCATGGGATCTAATCCGCCCTCACGCCAGTTTGGCGTCGGCAGACACTTAACACCCAAAATGGTTTCGATACGACTCACAATCCCCACATTCTTAGATTGACCGCCCGTAACGACTAGTTCAGGTTCTAGATTGACACGGTTTATTAGGTTAGCCATGCGCACTGCCATCGCCCGCGTGTAAGCCGCCAAAACCTTCTCCTTAGACCAGCCCTTACGTAATAAACCGATAGCTTCAGTTTTTGCAAACGCCACGCAGGTACAGCTCACAGGTTCGGGTTCTTTTTCGACCTTGAGAGACATTGCACCGATTTCTTCGATAGGAACCTGTAACAAATCCGCAAAAACCTCCATACCCCTACCGGTACCTGCGGCACATTTGTCGTTCATAAGAAAACTAACGACTCTTCCAGTTTCGTCAATTTTTATGGCTTTGATATCTTGCCCACCAACGTCTAGTACCGTTCGGACACTGGGTCCCCAGATAAAGTTAGCGCCTTTGGCATGGCAAGCTATTTCTGTTATGGCTTTGTTTGCCATAGGAACGTTAACTCTGCCATAGCCGGTTCCTACGATGTATTTGATGTTGCCTATGTCTACGTCTGTGTCTTTTAGAGCAAAGTTTAGAGCCTTTTTGGCGCTCTCAGGGCTGTTGCTACCGGTACGGGTGATACCCCAGCTATAGGCTTGTCCGTTAACCATTACTGCGGCTTTAGAACCCACAGATCCGACGTCTACGCCTGCAGTGATTATGTCTTTATCGGCAGGTTTGATGTTGGGCATTATGTGGTGGTATTCATGCCAGCGCCAAAACTCTTCCTGTGTTGTACTCATTTAGATGCCCCCTTGGCGCGCGTTGCTGCAATTAGTGCTGCGCCCAATGCACCCGCATATTCAGGATATTCGGGGATCTGAACGGCTAGATCTAGTTTGCGGTTGAGTGAGGCTACAAATCCAGGGTCTTTAGCAACACCGCCGACCAGAACCACTTCAGGATTTATACCCAAGCGGTGTATCATAGAAGAGATACGATCTGCCATGGCATCAAAAACGGCTCGAGCAATTTCAGGTTTGGATTCTTGACGGTGAATAAGCGAAACTACATCAGATTCGCCAAATATGACGCAGGAAGCATTGATAGGGCTTGCACGTTCTGCTTTGAGTGCAAGGAGTCCCATATCGTCGAGTTTAACTTCTAATGCCCGGGCCATGGCTTCGATAAATGCACCTGCACCAGCAGCACAACGCTCGTTAACAACAAACTCCATCATTAATCCGCGCGCATCACATTTAACGGCTCGAGCTTCTTCTGCACCGATATCAATAACTGTGCGCGCTTGGGGAATAAGAAATACGCCTGCTTTTGCATCTGCACCCATCATACTTACTGTGTTGTTGGCGTGGGGCGCTAAATCCATAGCTGAACCAGTGGCGGTGAAATGGTTAACATCTAAGAGCGATAGATTGGCGGCTTTTAGGGCATCATTAACTGCCTGCTCAGTAGCCTTAGCGGGATCAAACCCCGCAAACATCTGTCCACGCCCAACAACCACATCGTCCTTTAGGACAACTGCCTTTACGCGCTGTGTTCCAAGATCCATTCCAACAGTAATCAGATTAGTTCACCTCAGAAATCTACCCGAGCGTTTAGCAACTCCATAAAAGCCTCAACACGGGTCTTTAGCTGTCCAACATCCTCGCGAGTATACTCCGTATCAAGATAATACACCGGCACATTGATCTTATCGAGGGCTTTTTTAACACGACTATATTCCATCGCATAAAGCATACACCCCCGAACCACATAGTAAACAACGCCCTGGACATTCCATTCTTTGGCTTTATTTATCAACCAATTAATACGGTCTTCATTACCGTTTTTGCTGGTAAAGCAGGGACATGTGGAAGCCATAAGATAGCGCTCACTTATCGCATTTAGCATATCATCCATCGACCACTCGTCTACGCCTATGGGATCGTTTAGAATCCGTTCTCCGCTACATTGCTCATCAGCAACAATAATACCCTGAGGGTTGCCTTCCTCAACAAGAGTAGGTAGTTTCCAATTATCAGGCCAAAACATCGGAGTCCCCGTAATCATAACCCTAGGCGTATCAGGACTGCAGACCCAATCTTTTTGTTGGGCACGTTTTTCGAGTTCATCACAGAGTAGCTCAGTTTTTTCAGTCCAACGTTTGGTATCATCCCAAGTGTAGGCCTGATTGACAAGCATAGCATCCCGACCCATAATAACAGGATTTGTCCTACGAAGATTCTGTAATCGACGAAAAGCCTTAGTTGCACGATGACTTTGCGTGATGGCTTCGTTTAGGTTCTTTCGGGTTATTTTATTACCTGTGAAAGATTCGATTTGGGTTTTCATATGCTTAATTTCATCACTCCAAAAGCGTAGGCTCTGAGTGGAGTCTTTTATACGGGGAACATTCATACCCCAAATAGTTTGCTGATCACTCAAAATTTCGCTAAGCTTAGTCATACCATCACAAGTTAAAACACTGATTAACGCGTCGCTTTGTTCAAGAAAAGGAGAAAGCTCGATCATTTTAGCGCCAATAGTTGAGCGGATAACAGGACAAACCTCCACAGGAACCACACGATCCCCAAGCTTAGAGGTATCATACCAACCGGAGTTAACACGTACTGGAATAGCATCGGCAGCCAAAATCAATTCAGTAGGGGCAAAAAGGCACATATAACCGATAACTTTTTTGCCTTTCTCTTTTTCAGCTTGAATCTCCTGTTGACGACGACCAAAAAGATTGGCAATATCATCGAAATATTTCATAGCCTCAGGACGATGAGGATCAGCCCGCTTCATACGTTCAATGTTGTCCGCAATTATTTTCTGCGAAGCAATTTTCACAGTGTTTTTTAATTCATCCATTTCCTTTCTTGAAATTTCAGGCAGATATCTCTGTTCAACCGTTCCATTTTTGCTCAATTTTTCTCTCCTCACTTACTCATCATTAATTGATGGCTCAAGCCAGTTTCTTGACTTAAACACCGGCTTGTTAGCCAGCTTTATTTTAAGCGCGTCTTCATAAGGACACATCTCTACACATCTTGCACAGAGCATACACTGGGATGTGCCGATTTTCCCGCCCTTCTGTTCATAGACCTCAGGGACCTGTACTGGACAAACACGCTTGCAGACACCGCATTTGGTACATTTCTCTTCGTCTTTCTCTATGTAGAGTAGCGGCACCCCCTTAAATGCCTTAAACTTGTTTATGGCCGCTATGGAAGCACCGGCTGGACAGAAGCGGCACCAAACCCGCCTAATCAAAAAGGCACCGATCAACGTAACCACCACAAACACGACAGCAAAGATTTGTCCAGGGGTTGTGTCGATAAATGTTACAATGTCACTTATGTAGGGATAACTAAGGTTGATGTCACCTAAGACTATCTGCCCTGTCCAGGGCACAACTAGAGGTATAAGCGGGTCTATGATGATGCTGTAGGGACGGAAAGGTCCAGCAAGTAACCGAGCCATCATCACCGCAGAAGCGGTGTTGGGCGGTGGATCTATCAACCACAATGCAATAGGCAAAAGCAGGAACACCGCCAAAATCAGGTATCGACCCTTATGAAGGGCTGTGTTGAGTCTCTCAGGGAGGAGACGATAGCGGATTTTGAGGGCTTTTCTTATCACACTCTCTATATCCATAATGAACGCAAAAGGACAGACCCAACCGCAAAAGAACCTACCCAAAAAAAGCATCACTGCAAACCAGGCGATAAGCACATAGAGAAGGGGTATGGAGGGTTCGAGGGAGAACAAAAAGAACAATGCGGCTAAACCAACTGCTTGAATAACGAACCGTAAAAAGGTTACTCGAGCAACACGGTTTTTCTTCCAAATTATAACAGAGATCACCCCAGCTGCTCCAAGCCCTGCTAATACGATGAGGATAAGGATATTCCCGATTAGTTCGCCAGCCATACTTTTTCGCTCAGGTTAATTGATTGTATGTTTGATTTCTTGGTTATTATGCGGTTGATGAGTTAAGCATTGTAAGTACACCCAACAGAATCAGAACAACGCCTCCAGCGACTGAAATCCATTTTTGGAACAGCGGCGCCTTGCTGAGCAACCATCCTGTGACGCCGGCTAAGAGCAGAAGAGGCGAGATCACTGTTCCCAACCCAAAAAGAACAGCTATACTGACGCTTCCAGCGGGGGATGTAAACGGCATAGCATAAAGCAGAAGTGCCACTAGCGGCGGACAGAGGATTAAGCCTCGGGTTAAACCCAGCGAAAAAGCGCCAAAGTTCACGCCAAATCGGCTTCTTTTTTTAGTCTCGGATAATTTTTTTGCGTCTTGACCACTGCAGTCACAAGAGGGTTTTCGAGCCTTAAGCAACACCATTACACCGATGATTATGGTGACTGCACCAAAGACAAACGATGAGTAGATTTGAAAGGGCGCGATTGCGGTTTCAGAGACAAAGGCCTGCAAGAAACCTCCAAATAATCCCGCGATGGCTCCGATCAGGGCATATGCAAGTATGCGTCCCGAATTGAAGAGCAATGTTATCTTGACGCTTCCCTTAAACCCTGAGCCGACTCCTGCAATATAACCCGCCACAATTGGCAGACATGAAGCAGTACAGACAGCGAAGCTATAGAATAAGCCGTCTGCAAACGCCCCCAAGTATGGGTTTGATATATCAGCTATTAACGACATGCAGATGTTTCCAAGCCGAATTATTATAGCAGATAAACGTTTAGGACATTTAAAGTTTACATATTTTTGAGTGAATACGTTTCTTTGCCGCTAACAGCAAAAATCAGTTTTTAGATGTTGCCTGTACCAAGAAGAAATCGCCGTGGTACACTTGGAATTTGCGTAAGTGATTTATCTTAAAAAGGCATTTGTTCCATATATAAACAGGGAAGTACCGCTTGAAAGACCAACCATCGCAAAAGGAAGTCTCCATACTGTTACCTGCCTACAATGAAGCTGTTCAGATTAAACGCTGTATAGATGCGGTAGAAGCCTCACTGCGAACCTTTTGTAGTTCCTATGAGATAATTGTCTCTGAAGACGGTAGCACTGACGACACAGATAAAATCGTCACAGAACTGGCACAATCAAACCCCAACTTGGTCCTGTTACATTCGCCCCTGCGACTGGGCAAGGGTAAAGCGATCAAAAATGCCGTCAACGCCGCCAAAGGCAAATACATCGCGTTTATGGATGTAGATTTAGCCACTGACCTTGCATGCCTCCCCAAACTCTATGGCGTCGTTAAATCACAGGGCGGCATGGCCATCGGATCAAGACATATAAAAGGCTCAGCTGTACAAAGACAACCTACACGAACACTGTTCAGTTTAACCTACAACATCTTTGTGCGGATGCTCTTTTTTGATGGGATCCATGACCATCAATGTGGATTCAAAATTATGAGCCGAAACACTGCAAAGGCAGTACTAGATTTTTCCCGCTCTGACGGCTACTTCTTGGATACCGAGATGATTATTTGCTGTAAACGGCTCGGTTACCCAGTAACTGAAGTTGCAGTAGTCTGGCGGGAAAAAAATAAAGGCGGCTCCAAAGTCAACCCCGCCCGCGACAGTAAAAAAATCGCTTTTGATATGTTCATGTTTAGGATTAGTCGCCAAAAATAAATACAAAAAAAAATAACTCGGTATCACCACATGAGCTTGATACTAATTCAAACATCAACAATCCAGCGTGGGTTGTTAACTTCAATGAAGTTTTAGTAGATTAAATTCAACATATTTTCTACATCAATTTTTTATGATATACCTTTTTAAAATTAATAATAGAATAATTAAGGCAATACCAACAAGTATTAAGAAAATTATAACGGAAAAATATATACTGAGACTTGAACTCGAACGTGGACTGAGCGTTGGACTAGAAGGGGGTTGTGTATCGGGAACTTGTGTTCCGCTTATGTAGCTTATATCATAGTTATTGTAGCCCTGCATAAAAGGTTCCGTCCAAACAATATCAGCACCTACACACATATGGTATATCTCATCATGAACAGATGATCTATCGTAAGCCATTGAAGCGCGATTGTTTGAAAAAATTGTGTTTCCATGGACAAAAAGGTTGCCAAGATTTTCCACAGCAATCCAGATTCCCCCTCCGCTGTTTGAGGCCGTATTATTTGAAATCCTACCGCTAAACAACTCAAATAACCCAGCTCCAACATACACGCCACCGCCCTGATTTCCAGCAACATTACCAGAAATCACACCACCAAACATACTAAAAGGACAGTCAGTACAAACGCCACCACCGATATCGGCTGTATTGTTAGTGATCATCCCACTATCTAACAATTCAAAATAACCATTAAAGTAGTTACATACCGCTCCACCCTTTGTAGCCATATTGCCAGAAATTTCACCCCCCAACAAACTAAAATTACCGTTGTTATACACACCGCCACCATCATGACAAATATTTCTGGAAACCACACCACCAAACATACTAAAACCGCCATAATTGCACACACCGCCACCCTCAAGACTAGCATTATTACAGGAAATTTCACCCCCCAACAAACTAAATCGGCCATTGTAGGAGTTGTATACGCCACCACCAACCCAGCTAGCGGTATTGCCAGAGATCTCACCGCCAGACATAATAAAACTACCATCATTGAGCACACCGCCACCACCCGCCCAGTTAACGGTATTACCAGAAATTTTGCCGGCAACCAAGGTCAGCGTACCGCCTGAATTAATCTCTATACCCCTTCCGTACGCATTTTGGGTATGAGATACAATAATTCCATCAAGATCCAACACTCCGCCAGCCTTAACAACAATAGTAGCCGCATCAGATGCACCAACCAATCTAAAGCCAGCATCATTATCGTTGCTTATCAATGTAATATGTTTAAGGGCAGAAATAACAAGCGGCTCTGAGAGAGAAATATCGCCATCAAGCGCAATAACCATAGATACTCCCGATTGTGCACTATTCACAGTTGCCCAAAGTTCCGCCTCAGTCGCAACATGCACAACATTCTCCAAAGAAGAAGCCATAACACCCACAGACAACACGCAAACAAACAAAGAAAAAATCAGCAATACCGACAACAAACGCTTGCAACAAACGCTCCGCAAACTAAACCTACGCTGAACAATCATAGCAATAGAGAGACCACAACGACAGCGAGTACAGGCATCTCTGATTGCTATACTTAGGGAGCATAGTAGAGGCAACAGGGTTATTGCAACTAAGATGACTTTCAAATATGTCACCTTACCGTAAAAATGTGTAGACATGTCTTTAACTCTAATCTTGGAACATACCGTTCCAGTTGAGGAACAGCAATATCACGCATTAGGTACTTGCCTAAAGCTAATTTGATTAAAAATGGCGACATCGGATTGTCAACCAAAGAATAAACCACACCCCACAAACAACGCACAAGCAAACAAAGGAAAACTAACAATACAACAATACAGACAACAAAAGCAGACAACAAAAGCAGACAACAAAAGCAGACAACAAAAGATGGGCGACAAACTAAGTGATGTAGAAAATTAGGTCGTTTGGAACTTGAGTTTTAACCGTAACTCTTTCAAGTTACCCCCATGAGGTTTTAACCAAATCTGAAAACACCTCCAAAACCTGTTCAGCCTTTTTTGGCAAAGCACACAAATACTCATCACCACCAGCCTCAACAATCA
>Ga0123356_10005052_pt1 | contig 13524 bp, 11 predicted proteins | sample TergutEmb28metaG_2_FD_92546 | JGI IMG/M metagenome (GOLD analysis project Ga0123356, IMG submission 92546) | Embiratermes neotenicus P3 segment gut microbial communities from Petit-Saut dam, French Guiana - Emb289 P3 | ecosystem: Host-associated > Arthropoda: Insects > Digestive system > Gut ...
CGCTCAAAGTCGGAGTGGATCACCCCGGCGGCTTGCGGGGCGGTTGCCCCCTGGCGGATGGTCCAAGCCCGGGTTTCGTCTGGTCCGGTGGTCAAATAGGTCTGCAGACCAAGGGCGGCAAAACCCACTCTGGCCAGGGTGTTTAGACCCGGTTCGCTTTGACCGGTCTCGGCCAGTAGCTCAGCCGCATCCGCCTCATCGAGCACAGCCAACTCGGCCTCAAACTTGGCGTCCAAGATGATCGCCTCGGCGGGTGCCACCAAACCACGCAGGAAGGCGCGGCGTTCTTCAGAAGCCAACACGGCATCGTCGGCGTTGAATACGTAAAGGAAAGGCTTGGTGGTCATCAAGGTGAGCTCACGCAAAGGCGCCGGGTCAAAACCACCGGCCTGAGCGGCTGCGTGAAGGGGGGTGCCGGCATCGAGCAACTCATTGGCTTTGAGGGCCGCGGCCAGTTCCGCCGGATCGCCCTGCTTGATCCTGACCTGCTTTTCCAGGCGCGGTATGGCTTTTTCCAGGGTTTGCAGGTCCGCCAGGATCAGCTCGGTGTTGATTATTTCGATGTCGGCCGCCGGGTCGATCCGGCCCTCCACGTGGATAATGTCGCTGTCCTCGAACACGCGAATGACCTGGCAAATCGCGTCCGCCTCGCGGATGGAGGCCAGGAACTGGTTGCCCAGGCCTTCCCCACGGGACGAACCGCGGCCCAGCCCGGCAATGTCCACAAAGGAAACGGTGGCGGGGGTGATCTTGGCCGAACCGAAGACCTTGGCCAGCACCGCTAGGCGGGGATCAGGCAGGTCAATGGCCCCCACGTTGGCCTCAACGGTGGCGAAGGGATAATTCACCGCTGGCACATCGTTCTTGGTCAAAGCGTTGAAAACGGTGGACTTGCCCACATTGGGCAGCCCGACAATGCCAATGGTTAGAGCCACGGCGTACCACCTTAGTGGCTGCCCATGAAGGTCGTGGATCTTTGGTGGGACCGAGGCCTGCCACACGCCTAGTCACAGACGTTACGACCAGGTGTCGATGCGGCACAGCCGAACTTTTCTGGCTACCCGTTGAAGGCGCCGTCTGCGTGCCATGATAGGTAGAGGACCAGCAAAGGAGCTAAGTGACATGGCCGAATTCCTGTATGAAGACCTGCTGCCAATTGGACCGGACCAGACCCCGTATCGACTGCTCACCAAAGACGGTGTTGCGGTGGTGGCGGGGCCAGACGGCCGTGAATTCCTCCAGGTGGCGCCCGAGGCACTGGAGGCACTGGCCACCACGGCCATGCATGACATTGCGCACTTTTTGCGACCAGCTCACTTGACGCAGTTGAGCAGCATTCTGACCGACCCAGGCGCCAGCGCCAATGACCAATTTGTGGCGCACGAGCTGCTAAAGAACGCCAACATTTCTTCAGCCGGCGTGCTGCCCATGTGCCAGGACACTGGCACGGCCATCATTATGGGCAAGCGGGGCCAGCGCGTGCTGACCGAGGGGCCGGATGAGAAAGCCCTGTCCAAGGGCGTCTTCAACGCCTACACCCAATACAACCTGCGCTACTCCATGAACGCCCCGTTGAACATGTGGGACGAGGTCAACACCAAGACCAACCTGCCGGCGCAGATTGAGCTGTACGCCGACACCGCTCCGGGCCACGAGCTGGTCTACAAGTTCTTATTCATGGCAAAAGGCGGTGGCTCGGCCAACAAGTCCTACCTGTTCCAAGAGACCAAGGCAGTGCTGAATCCGGATTCCATGATGCGGTTCTTAGATGAGAAGATCCGGACCTTGGGCACCGCGGCTTGCCCGCCGTATCACTTGGCGGTTGTGATTGGTGGCACTTCAGCGGAGTTTGCGCTGAAGACGGCTAAGTACGCCACTGCCAAATACCTAGACGCCTTGCCCACCACCGGGGATCCCAGCGGCCGCGGATTCAGGGACCTTGAGATGGAGCAGAAGGTGCTTGAGCTGACCCAGAAGATGGGCTTGGGCGCGCAGTTTGGCGGCAAGTTCTACTGCCACGATGTGCGGGTGGTGCGGCTGCCGCGCCATGGCGCGTCGGTGCCCGTGGCCATCTCGGTGTCTTGCTCGGCTGACCGGCAGTGCCTGGGCAAGATCACGCCTGATGGGGTGTTTATTGAACAGCTTGAGACTGATCCGGCTAAGTACATGCCAGAGATCAAGCACGAAGACCTGGTTGGCAGCCCCGAGGGCGCCGAGGCCGTGGCTATTGACCTGAGCCGGCCCATGGCAGAGGTGTTAGCGGAACTGTCCAAGTACCCGATCAAGACGCGATTGTCGCTGACCGGCACCCTGGTGGTGGGGCGCGACATTGCCCACGCCAAGCTCAAGGAGCGGCTGGACGCAGGTGAGGGCCTGCCTCAGTACTTCAAGGATCTGCCCGTCTACTACGCCGGTCCGGCCAAGACGCCCCCAGGCATGGCCTCCGGAGCGTTTGGGCCAACCACCGCCGGCCGGATGGATTCCTACGTTGACCTATTCCAGGCCAATGGTGGCTCCATGGTCATGGTGGCCAAGGGCAACCGCTCCAAGCAGGTGACGGACGCTTGCGCCAAACACGGCGGGTTCTACCTGGGGTCCATTGGTGGCCCGGCTGCCCAACTGGCGCAGGACTGCATCAAATCAGTCGAGGTGCTGGAATACCCCGAACTGGGCATGGAGGCCATCTGGAAGATCGAAGTGGTGGACTTCCCGGCGTTCATTGTGGTGGACGACAAGGGCAACGACTTCTTCGCGGAGATTAACCGGCCCACGCCTATGTAGCTACCGTTCGTCACCCCGGCGGTCTAGCAGACCTTGTCAACCGGTGTGACCCGGTCTGGGACACGGCATAGTGCTTGTGACTAGGGCGCGCCCTGTGACCTACTGGGCTACTAAAGTGGTGCGTCATGGCGCTCACCATAGGCATTGTCGGTTTGCCCAACGTGGGCAAATCCACCTTGTTCAATGCGCTGACCGGGAACCAGGTCCTAGCGGAAAACTACCCATTTGCCACCATCGAACCCAATTTGGGAGTGGTGCCGCTGCCAGACCCACGGCTGGAAGTGCTAGCCCGCATCATCGGTTCGCCCAAGGTGGTGCCGGCCACAGTCTCGTTTGTCGACATAGCCGGGATTGTGCGCGGCGCCTCCACCGGGGAAGGCTTGGGCAATCAATTCCTATCCCACATCCGCGAGGCGGACGCGATATGCCAGATCATCCGGGCTTTTGGTGATGGCGATGTGGTCCATGTTGAGGGCCGGGTCAACCCAGAGGACGACTTGGGCATTATCAACACCGAGCTGATCCTGGCGGACCTGCAAACCCTGGACAAGGCCATTGCACGCCTGGAGAAAGACGTCAAGATCAAGCGCGGTGACCCGGCGCAGCTGGCGGCGGCCTTGAAGGCCAAGGAGTTGCTCGATGCCGGAGACACCCTTGACAGCGCCTCTCGCCAAGGCTTGTTGGACCTTGAACCCCTGCGCGAACTGTCGCTGATGACAGCCAAGCCGTTTCTATACGTCTTCAATGCCGACGATTCGGTGCTGGAATCACCAGAACACCTCAGCGCGTTGCGACAGCTGGTGGCCCCGGCCCAAGCCGTCATCATGGACGCTAAGTTCGAAGCCGAGTTGACCGAATTGGCTGAAGCCGACGCCCTGGAACTATTAACAGAGACTGGACAAACCGAACCCGGACTAGCCACTTTGGCCAGAGTGGGCTTCGAAACGCTGGGCTTGCAGACCTTCCTCACGGCTAACTCGACCGCGGCCCGAGCCTGGACCATTCCGCGCGGCTGCACCGCCCCTAGGGCGGCCGGTGTGATCCACACCGACTTTGAGCGGGGTTTCATCAAAGCCGAGGTGATTGGCTTTGACCAGCTGGCGGCGATCGGCTCGGTGGCCGAGGCCCGCGCCCAAGGCAAACTGCGTCTGGAGGGCAAGGACTACATCATGGCCGAAGGTGACGTGGTCGAATTCCGCTTCAACGTCTAGGGATAGGTGGTAAGTGCCCTAGGCCAGGCGACCTTTGACTCTAGAACCCGGTGCCAATCTGGAAGGGCTTGGCGAAGCTGCCGCCACCCTTGCCCAGGTACAGCTTGAGAGTCCCATCTGGCATACGCGCGCAGATATTGGAAGATTCCGCCACCTGGCTGTTAGGCGCGGTGGGGCAAGGGCTCGGGGTCCAAGCCGGCAGCGGCTAGGTCGCGGCGTAACTCCCTGGGCAGCGCAAAGGCCAAGGCCTCGGCGCTCGAAGCGGTCTCCACGACATCGCCAAACCCGAGCTCAGCGAGCGCCTGCAAGGTTTGGCCCACCAGCACCTCTGGCACCGACGCCCCAGAGGTCAGGCCAACCACGCTGACGCCTTCAAGCCAGGCTGGGTCCAATTCGGCGGCGCCGTCAATGCGACGAGCGGCCTTGGCCCCGTTTTCCAGGGCAACCTCGACCAGGCGCACGGAGTTGGACGAGTTGGCCGAGCCGACCACAATCACCAGATCACATTGCCGCGCCATTTGCTTGACCGCGTTCTGGCGGTTCTGGGTGGCGTAGCAAATATCGTCCGATGGCGGGTCAACTAAAGCGGGGAAGCGTTGCCTCAGGCGCGCTACCGTGGCCGCGGTCTCGTCCACCGAGAGTGTGGTTTGGGACAGCCACGCCACCTTGGTGGGGTCAGGCACCTCGACCTGGTCGGCCTGGTTGGGCGAGCCAACCACCTGTATGCGGTCCGGAGCCTCGCCAGCCGTGCCTTCGACCTCTTCGTGGCCGGCGTGGCCAATCAGCACTATTGACAGGTCCTGGGCAGCGAATTTGCCAACCTCACGGTGCACCTTGGTGACCAACGGGCAGGTGGCATCGATGGTCCGCAGTCCCAGATCGGTGGCTTGTTGGCGCACCTGCGGTGCCACCCCGTGAGCCGAAAAAACCACCCGGGCACCGGGCGGAACCTGATCCAGTTCAGCGACAAAAATGGCGCCACGAGCCGCCAGGGATTGCACCACCCAGGCGTTGTGAACTATCTCCTTGCGCACATAGATCGGTGCGCCGTGTAAATCTAGCGCCCGCTCGACTGTGGCCACAGCCCGGTCGACCCCGGCGCAGTAGCCGCGTGGCGCCGCCAGCAGGACTCGGCCAGGTGTCTGGGGGGCGGGCGTAGTCACACCACCATGTTAGGGGGCTGGCCACAGATGGCCGGCCGGTTGTGGACCCGGCCAAGACCCAATCCGCCAGCCCTGGTGGGTAATCCCACCAGCCTCGGTGCCTAGGCAATGCACCGACTGACTGGTTCTGGGCAGGGCAAGACGCCAAATGCCCCCAAAGTTTGAGAACCTTGGGGGGTGAACACATCGTCGCCAGAGGCCCCCTGGCCCGTTCACGTGGTCTCCGGCAAGGTCAAAGGCTGGGTTGAAAAGCTGGGCTGGGTGTGGATAGAGGGGCAAGTGGTCCAGCTCAACCGGCGCCCGGGCGCTGCCATGGCCTATGCCGTGCTGCGTGACACCAACCAGGATGCCTCGGTGGACCTGACCATGTTTGCCTCGGTCCTGGATGGAACCGACCTGCGCCAAGGCCACAAGATTGTGGTCAACGCTAAACCGGAGTACTGGACAAGGCGTGGCCGGCTGAGCTTCCGCGTGCAACAAATCCGCCTGGCGGGCATTGGCGAGCTGTTGGCCCAAGTTGAACGCCTCAAGCGCCGATTGGCCGATGAAGGTCTGTTTGACCCTGAGGGCAAAAAGCCACTACCGCTTGTTCCAGGTTTGGTTGGCCTGATCACTGGACGGGAGTCAGACGCCGAAAAAGACGTGGTCCAGGTAGCCCAAGCCCGTTGGCCAGGGGTGGAGTTCGTCATAGAACAAGTGGCGGTACAAGGTCCAACCGCGTCAACTCAGGTCTGCGCCGCCCTGGCCAAACTTGATCAGGACACCGCCGTCGATGTGATTGTGATTGCCCGGGGTGGGGGTGCGGTGGAAGACCTGCTGCCGTTCTCTGATGAGGCGTTGGTGCGAGCCGTGGCGGCGGCCCATACCCCGGTGATCAGCGCCATCGGCCATCAAGCTGACTCCCCTCTGCTTGACCTGGTGGCCGATTTCCGGGCCGCCACCCCCACCGACGCGGCCAAGAACCTGGTGCCAGACGCGGCTGAGGAGGCCGTCCTGATAGACCAAGGCCGGACCCGCCTGTCCGCCGCGCTGCGCCGACGGCTGGAAGGGGAACGCGAAGGCTTGGCAGCCTACCGTGCCCGCCCAGTGCTAGCCGACCCCACCTGGATTATCCAGGCCCGCGCCGGCGAGGTGGAGACGCTGGCCAAAGATGCCACCGATTCGATAGAACGCACCCTCACGGTCCAAGTGGCCCAGGTAGCCACCCTGGGCGCCAAACTGACTGCGCTCTCCCCGCAGGCCACGCTGGATCGAGGCTACGCTCTGGTTACCACCGAAAGAGGCACGCTGGTGACCCACCCGGACCAGGCACCAGCCCCCACCAAGCTCCGTCTGATATTGGCTGGAGGCACGTTGCCGGCCCAGTCTCGTTTCCAGTCAGAAAGGCCACCATGGGCAGATCCACACCAGTCAGCGACCTGAGCTACGAAGAAGCCCGCGCCGAATTGATCGAGGTGGTTCAAACCCTCGAGGCCGGCTCGCAGAGCCTGGAGCAGGCGCTCGCATTGTGGGAGCGCGGCCAAGCGCTGGCCACCCGCTGCCAACAATGGCTGGACCAGGCTAAGGCCCGGATCGAGACAGCCGACCTTATCAATGCGGCTGAACGCAAAGGTCAGACCAGCAAACGGAAGAAGTCAGCGTCTTAGGCTTTATGGCGCCTGACCCGCCTTGACCTTGGCAATGGCAGCTTCTAGGTCGCCCTTGGACCAAGAGAAGGGATACGAGTTGTCGCCGTAGCTCAGCAACACCCAGGGTGTGCCCTTGAAGCCGTCCCGGTTGGTGTTGATCTTGGTGGAGTTTGTGACAAAGTCGGCATAAGGCATGGATGGCAGGGCGGCAATGACGTCATCACTGACCCCCGCCTCTTTGGCGAGAACAGCCATTTCTTCATCGGAGGGCTTGGCTTCAAAGTTAGCCCACAGTAGTTGCTCAAACGCAAAGTACTGCTCGGGCGCCCGGGCAGCCACCGTCACCGCTGCGTTGGACGCGCGGGTCGAATACTCGCTAAGGAAAGCCAGCGGGTGGAAGACAAGCAGGATCTGGCCGGCTTCGGTGAGCTGACGCAGCTCTGCGCCCAGTTGGTCCTCTAGCATCTTGCAGTACCCACACGCGTAGTCGGTCATCAGATCTACGCGCACCACACCGTCTGGCACCGGTCCACCGGGAACTAGGTTCTGTCCTAGCTGAATGCCACCGTCGGCTGTGGCCCCCTTGAAGGGATCGTTGGTCACCTCGCCGTCTGGCTGCGGCAACGGCTCGGCCTCCTTGTCGCCCAACGCCTCTAGAGCCCAATTGTAAACATCGTCAATCACGGCCGCGTCGTTCTTGGTGTTGGAGCAGAATACCGTCAACGCCAGCCTGGTCAACGTGACCTCATTGTCGGATGGATCGGCGCTGCCATTGTTCATGGCCAGAGCGGCGGCGTCGCCCTTTTGCTGGTCTGGTGTCTGGCCCAGGAAGGACTGACAGGTGGTACCAACCGGTCCCGTCGCCTGGACGGCTTGGCCGGTGCCTCCGGTTGGGCTGGCACCGGTGTTGCCGCCGTTGTCAGAACCGCAGCCGGCTGCCGTTGTCGCCAACAGACCACCAGCCAGGACTAGCGCTAGCACCTTCATGTTGCGTTTGGTCACGGTTGCTCCTTCAGAATTTTGGCCTACCGAACCGGGCCGGCTGCCAGTGGGCTTCGGCTGTACAGCCTAGCGCTCGCCGCGCAGCCCAAGGCGGCTGGGGTGGTTACAGTCAGGTTACACCGGGGCCTAGCCAGCCACACTAAGTGTGCTGCTGCCTAGCGGGATTTTCCGCTGTGGCTGGGCAGTTGGACTGGTCAGCGCCCCAGACGGCGTTCGCGGGCGGCAAAGGATCTCAGTGCCCGCAGGTAGTCCACCTTGCGGAAATCAGGCCAGTAAGCCTCACAGAAGTAGAACTCCGAATGGACAGATTGCCACATCAAGAAACCGGACAGCCGTTGTTCACCCGAGGTGCGAATCACAAGGTCGGGATCGGGCTGGCCGGAGGTGTACAGGTGCTTGGCAATGTGCTCCACGTCCACCACCTGTGCCAACTCTTCCAACGTGGCCCCAGCCTTGGCCTGTTCGTCCAGCAGTGCCCGCACGGCATCGGCAATCTCTTTGCGCCCCCCATAGCCAACTGCCACGTTGACGTGCAGGCCATCAACCTGGGCGGTGGCCGCCTCGGCGGCATGCAGGCGTGTCACCGTTTCGTCCGGCAGGAGGTCGAGGGCGCCCACCACCTGGATGCGCCACAAGCCAGTGGCGGCTAGATCAGCCACGGCCTGCTCAATGATGTTGACCAACTCGGCCACTTCTGGAGCCGGGCGGGTCAGATTGTCGGTTGACAGCATCCACAAGGTGACCAGTTCAACGCCCACCTCTTCGGACCAGGCCAGCAGCTCGGCAATCTTGTCTGCGCCCGCCTGGTGGCCGGCGGCGGTACGCTCACCAGCGGCTTTGGCCCATCTCCGGTTGCCGTCAAGGATGACACCCACGTGGCGTGGGATGGCGCCGCGCGGCAAGGCCGCAATGATGCGAGCTTCGTACCAGCGGTACAGGCTGCTGGGTAGTCTCATGGCGCTCCGAATGCTACCCGAGTTGAACTTACGGTACCGTAGGTTCTGTGACCGTTGACACAGCCGAGCCACTGGCTAAGCCTCTCCTGCGTGGTTGGATCCACGCTGGCATGGTGCCGTTGGTCATCAGCTCCGGGGTGGTTTTGCTGGTGCTGGCGCGCGGACCAGGGGCGAAAGCCAGCTGCGCCGTGTTTGTGGCCAGCGCCATCTTGTTGTTTGCCAATTCGGCCATTTACCACCTGGGTACCTGGGGGCGGGCGGTGGCCGGTGTGCTGCGACGCCTGGACCATTCGGCCATTGCCCTGATCATTGCCGGCACCTACACCCCCTTGACCGTGATGCTGCTGAGCGGCCGCACCCGCGTGGTGCTGCTCTGGGTCATCTGGGGTGGGGCCGCCGCCGCCATTGCGGTGCGGCTTTTGTGGCTGGAGGCGCCCCGCTGGAGCTACGTGCCCATCTATGTGGTGTTGGGCTGGACCGCAGTGTGGTTCCTGCCGTCTTTCTGGCGGACGGCCAGCCCAAGTGTGGTCTGGTTGCTGTTGGCGGGGGGCCTGGCCTACACCGGTGGGGCGGTCATTTACGCGCTGAAGCGGCCCAACCCGTGGCCGCGGCTGCTGGGGTTCCACGAGCTGTTCCATCTTGGCACGGTGGCCGGCTACACCTGCCACTTCATTGCAGTCATGGCGGTAGCCCTGCCCTAGCGCCTTTCGCCCCACGCCATCAGCGCAAACCATCAAACAGGTCGGTTTCAATATGGCTTGGTTCGGGTGGCGGGAAGACTCGCTGGTATTCCTCCCATGGCCAGGCGGCCTGCTCAATGGCTCTGGGTACCGAGAAGAACCAGCCATTGGGGTCAATCTGGGTGGCATGCGCCTTGAGCGCGGCATCCCTGGCGTCTAAGAAACCGGACACGTCGATCTTGGCGGTGGTCATACCCTCGGCTGGCTCGTGGCCGCGGCGACGCGCTATCCAACTGGCGAAGGGTGATTCAAGCCCCGCCTCACGCATGGCCTGGTCAATGGCCTCAAGGCGTTGTAGCGACAAACCACGGTCGTAGTAAACCTTTGGCACTTCGAAGGCCGGCCCTGCTGCGGGGAGCGCTGACGGATCTGCGGCCAATTCCAGGGCTTTGACGCTGGCCACGTGAGTCTGGATGTGGTCAGGGTGGGGGTAGCCACCAGTTTCGTCGTAGGTGACAAGCACCTGTGGTCTGACTTCACGGATCAGTTCCACCAGCGGTTTGGCGGCTTGCCAGGCGGACAACGTGGCAAACGATCCCTTAGGTAGCGGTGGGACAGGGTCACCCTCCGGCAGGCCCGAATCCATGAAGCCCATAAAACGGTGCTCCACCCCTAGTGCCTGGGCAGCCGCGGCCATCTCGGCGCGCCGCACCCGGGTCATGTCGGCCTCTAGGTCGGTGCGGCCCTTGAGTGTCGGGTTAAGAATGCCCCCACGCTCCCCACCAGTGAAGGTGGCCACCACCACGCGGATGCCTTGAGCCGCGTACTTGGCCATGGTGGCGCCACCCTTGGATGATTCATCGTCGGGGTGGGCGTGGACCGCAATCATGGCGAGTTCTCGGTTCACGGTAATAAGCATCTCACCCGATAAGCCTGTTACCGACCAAGAGCAACAAGACTGCGTCGGCAGTGAGTCGATGCCGCCCGCCGCGCCGAGCCGTTGATACTACTGGCGGTGGAGCTTGGCGGGTAAGATCACCTGGTTGTGTCTGCCCCTGCGCTGGCTGAAGCGCAGGTCTGATGAACGGAGAAAAATGTGACTGACACCTACACTGGTGAGTTTTACTGCGTCAAGTGCCGCGACAAGCGCGAGACAACCGGCGAAGTGGTGGTGGCTAACGACCGCCGTATGGCCAAAGGCACCTGCCCGGTCTGCTCAACCAAACTGAACCGGATCTTGGGGAAGGCCTAGGTAGGGATTGTCTTGGCTAGTTTCCTGATCGGTTACCAACCCAAGCTTCTAGGCCGGGATCAATCCGTAGTGGAACGCGCCAAGCACCATAGGCATAGGACTAACTAGTCAATGCCCCACCAGCTTAACTCCCCATTCAAAATCCTTGGTCACCAGGGAACCGACCAAACATAGATGGTCCATCTAGACTCTCCAACCGGTTGGCCTGGGCAGGGTGACTCCTTTAGAAACACCTTCTGATCTGCACTCTTGCCTGGTTTTCCACAGATACTGGGGAGGGCCTAGCCATCAGACCGCCAATGAGGCGAACCTGTAAGTGGCGCGGCGTTTGTTTGCCGGGCCATGAACAACCCGGGAAATGCCGGCGTAGCCGGAGGGCTCAGAGCCGCTCCCGGATCGATGGCTAGTTCGGAGACCATAATGCAACTGAAACGCGGCTTGGGCGTCTACTCGCGGTCGGAAAGCCAAGTCCAAATCGGCGTGGACCAGCGCGTTCGCCTTGACCTGGAACTGAAGAGCCCTGGCGAACTGGATGCTTTGCTCAAACTGGAGACAATGGCCACCCTCCCGGAGATGAGAAGGCTGGTGGCCAGCCACGGTGGCCAATCCCGGCGGGTGGCTACCTTGGTCCGGCATTTGACTGAAGCCGGCTGCCTGGCTGGCAAAGACAACACCCAGTCACCTCGCTGGAACATACCGACTGAACACCGCGAAAGCTTGGCCCCTGAGGCCGACACTCGCAGCCTGGTTCAGACCGATGGTTGGACCGCGGCTGCCCGCCGCTCTAGGCAGCGGGTTTCGGTTTATGGCCTTGGCCGAACCGGCGCCAATCTGGCGTTGGATTTGGCCTGTGCTGGTGTGGGCATACTGCAACTGTATGACCCGGCCCTTGTCACAGGCCGTGACGTCGGTCTGGTCTACCGCAGGCAGGACATTGGGCAGGTCCGCAGTCAGGCCTTGGCTAAGATCATTGAACAAGCCGGGCTGCCCAGCGAAACCCGCACCACCGGCCGTTGGGCCAAACCAGACGTGGCGGTGTTGACTGGCTACGAGGTAGTAGACCCCCAAAGGGCCGAGTTCCTAACCACCCACCTGGTGCCACATCTCCCAATGGTGATTGACGAGCTGTCAATCACTTGCGGCCCGTGGGTTGACCCCAAGACTGGGCCGTGCATCGGTTGCCTGCACCTGCACCGGACCGATCTAGACCCATTGTGGTACCGCGTTGCCACACAGCAGTGGTCGCGCGGCCGGGTGGCCAAGCGCGGCGAAGACACCACACTGGCAGCTATGGTGGCCGGGTTTGGCGCCGCCCAGGTGATAGCCGCACTGGCTGGTGACAAACCCAGCACCTTTGGCCAGTCGGCCACAGTGACCATGCCGGACTACGACATGGTTTGGACTGGGCACCGAGCCCACCCCAAATGCCAAATCCACGGCGGCCACAAACGCTCCACTTCCCTGGTCTCCGGTTGGCGGCCTTGGGCCCCACCCAGCTCCTATGTGATTCGACCGGCTGCGTAGTGAACTGGCGCTAGTTCTTGAGCAAAGCCAGCAGCTCGGCGCCATAGCGCTCTAGCTTGGTGGGACCAATGCCTGGTACTTGGACCAAGGCGGCAGTGTTTTGTGGGCGGCTGGCCGCCAGAGCCCGCAGCGTCACATCAGGCAGCACTGTGTAAGCCGGCAACCCAGCTTGTTGAGCCACCGCTAAGCGCCACTGCCGCAGCGATTCAAAACTGGCCAGTTGATCCGGGGTCAGTTGGTCCAGGGCTGCCACCTTGGCTTTGGCCCGTCCAGCCGGCCCGGTGGCCGGCCAGATACCCTTCAAGAAGCGTGAGGCGCGGCGGTTGGCCGTGCCACCTACTAGCCGGGCCGCCGCGTAAGACAGGCACAAGTGCCGTTTGGCTCGGGTGATTCCCACGTAAAGCAGCCGGCGTTCTTCTTCGATTTGTTCAGGCTGGTCTGCCAGGGAGATTGGGAGAAGGCCGTTGGATAACCCCGCCAGAAACACTGCCTCCCATTCCAGCCCCTTGGCGGCATGCAAGGTAGCTAACTGCACCCCTGCCGAGCGCGGCACATGTCCCTGGCCAATGCGCTGATCCACCAAGGCCACCAGGTCCGCCAGGTTCACCGGGCCGGTAGCCAGTAGGTCCTGGAACAGGGCGTCCAGGGCATCTAGGGACTCCCAGCGCTCGCGCCTAGCCCCACGCTCGGCTGGCGGACGCTCTGACCAGCCGCCGGCCACCAACACCTGACGTATCCGTTCAAGAGGTGAATCGGGTGAGTCGGCTTTGGCCTCGGCCCGCAGCATGACCATGGCGTGGCGAACTTCCGGCCTTTCAAAGAAGCGTTCACCTCCCCTCACGGTGTAGGGGATCTCTGCCTCATTGAGAGCCGCCTCAAACGGCTCGGACTGGGCATTGGTCCGGTAGAGCACCGCTATTTGGTCGGCAGGCACTTGTTGGTCAAGCAACAGCGAGATCTGCTGGGCGGTACCGGCGGCCTCTTCGGCATCGTCACTGTAACGTTCAAAACGGACTGCCGGACCCGGCGGCCTCTGGGCCACCAACTGGACCGCGCCTACCTGCGGCCCCCTGGCCACAACCTGGTTGGCCAAGCCCACCACCTGCGGCGTGGAACGGTAATCCCTGACCAACTCAACCTTGACGGCCTCTGGGAAACGCCTGGTGAAACCGGTCAAGAAGGTTGGTTTGGCGCCAGCGAAGGTATAGATGGTCTGGGCTGGGTCTCCCACCACGCAAACCTCCCGGCGCTGGCCCAGCCACAGGTCCAGCAGGCGTTGCTGCAGCGGCGAGACGTCTTGGTATTCGTCCACCACGAAGTGCCGGTA
>Ga0123356_10005053_pt1 | contig 13523 bp, 11 predicted proteins | sample TergutEmb28metaG_2_FD_92546 | JGI IMG/M metagenome (GOLD analysis project Ga0123356, IMG submission 92546) | Embiratermes neotenicus P3 segment gut microbial communities from Petit-Saut dam, French Guiana - Emb289 P3 | ecosystem: Host-associated > Arthropoda: Insects > Digestive system > Gut ...
ATGCCATTCCAGGATCCTTGCGTTTTATAAGAATTCAGCATAGTTTCAAATTCCCGAATCACAACCATATCATACCAAACCTGCAAAAGACGTTCTTTCCCGTACAGTTTTAGCTCTTTCTCAAAATAAGACTTATACTGATTAACCGGAATATCCTTAATTTTCAGAATTTGTGGCTTACGTACTTCTTTTGGATCTACAACAATTGATTTTGGCATTTCTTTCTCCTTTTATAATTCCCACATTACATCGCGGATTAGTTCGCTTACGGTAGGGTGGGGGAATATGAGTTGTTTAACATCTTCTATACGGAATTCCTGTTCAATAAGAGCGGCTCCGCCCCAGATAAACTCCGGAGCGTATGCGCCTGTCGCATGTATTCCAAGGATTCGCCGTGTAGAAGAATCGGCAATTACCTTGACGGCTCCGTGAGCGGCAAATGTATTTTCCGCTGCAAAGCGTCCGGATATTTTCATTGGAAGGCTTGCTTTTAAAATTGCGATTCCTTTTGCTGCGGCTTCCTGTTCGGTGATACCGACTCCGGCGGCTTCCGTGATGCCATAGACTGCCCAGGGTATTGCATTGTAACGCATCCGATTTTGTGTTTTGCCATCAGACCTGCCGTCCAAAACTGACAGTATATCTGAAACTGCCACTTCGCCCATCCGGTATGCGCAGTGCGCAAGTAAACTTTTTCCTGTTACATCGCCGGCTGCCCATATCCGCGGAATATTTGTCCGCATCCTGTCGTCGGTTGCGGCGCCGCCTTTGGTGTCGACACCGGCTGCTTCTGCTCCCCATGTGTCCAGTACCGGGCGGCGGCCTGCCGCCATCAGAATAAGGTCGGCTTCACTTTTTTCCTGTTTACCGTCTTTTGTTGTATAAAGTACGGAAGCGCCTTCTATCTTTTCTACTTTGCAGCCGAGTTTAAAATTTATTCCGTTCATTGCGCGGCGCAGGACGGGAGACTGCTCTTTATCCATAAATGGAACGATTTCGTCCATCATTTCGATAACTGTAACCTGAGAGCCAAGCGCAGAGAACAATCCCGCAAACTCAATGCCGATAACGCCGCCGCCGATAATCGCGAGCCTTTTGGGTACGGACTCTGCGGCGAGCAGAGCGGTGGAATCTGCAACTAACGGATTGTTTTTCGCGCCGGGAATTGGAGGCATCATCGGGACTGAGCCTGCGCAAACAAGGATTGTTTTCCCTTTGTGTTCACTTGCCTTGCCGTCAGGTGAAACCGATTTTACTATTGCTGGTTTTTCTCCCGCGGGCGGCGAAATTATTTCTCCCCTGCCATTAATCACTTCCACTCCGAAGCGCTGCATCTGGCTCTTGATTCCGCCTCTGAGCTTTGTGACTACTTCGGTTTTCCAGTTTTGAATTGCAATCCAGTCGAAGCTTACGCCCTGAACATTCACTCCGAACTTTCCCGCTTCTTTCGCGTGAACATACTGTTTTGCCGAGTTAAGAAGTGTTTTTGTCGGAATACATCCGGCATTAAGGCAGGTGCCGCCCAAATGTTCCTGTTCTATTAAAAGGACTTTTTTCTTTTCGCGCCCAAGGCGCTCCGCAGCAAGATAGCCCGCAGGGCCTCCGCCGATAATTATTGTATCAAACATATTTTATTCCTTAACCTGCATGTGCTGGAAGCTCCGCTGCAAGTGCCAGCAGCAAATCGATATCAGCTACTGTGTCGCAAAGCGCTTTCAAGAAACGTGCTGCCGGAGCGCCGTCCACCGCCTGGTGGTTAATTGTCAGACTGAAACCGATATGCGGTTCGCAGCTGCAGCCATTCCCTGAAGCGGCAGGCTTCATTTCTATTGCGCAGATTCCAAGAATGGCAACTTCAGGGATATTTAATACCGGAGTAAAACTTGTTATTCCAAGGCTTCCCAGGTTTGTAACGGTAAATGTAGACCCCGAAAGTTCTTCCGGTTTAGCGGAGCCGTTCTGGCATGCTGCGGCAAGCCTCTTTGCCTCCGAAGAAATCGCGGAGAGTGAAAGCAGGTTTGCATTTCGTATAACAGGAACCATCAGTCCGCGCGGCGTATCCACGGCAAATCCCAGATGAACGCGTTCAAAAGTTTTTATTATATCTCCTGTTTTGTGAGAGTTCATATAAGAGAAGTTCGGGAGAACCCGCGATACGGCAAAAAGAATTAAATCATTTACCGTGATTTTTAAAGATTTTAGTTCATCGGTTATATATTCGCATGTCTTTAACCGCGAACGGATATCCTGCAGCCTTGTAACTGGCGCAGAAGCATTAAGCGTAAACTGGGCAGTTTCCGTCACTGATTTTAGCATCCTGTCGGAGATAAGTTTGCGGATTCCCTTTATCGGAGTTTCAGTAATAGCTCCTTCAGAAGTGATTTGCACGTGACTGCGGGCAGGAGCAGCGATATCCCCTGCTGTGACGCGGCCGCCAAGCCCTGTGCCTGCTGTAAGAACTGTTTCGCCAACCGGAAGTTTTGCTGCAAGGGCGGCTTTTGCCGCGGCTGTTAATGCCGGTCTTGTTTCCAGCGCCGCAAGTACATCGCGTTCAATAATCCTTCCTTCGGGGCCGCTGCCGTGCAATGTATTAAGATGGAGAGCTTCTTTTTCTGCCAGGTTACGCGCCCGCGGAGAAACGGTTATTTCCGATTTTATTTCCGGCTTTGGCGCGGGGGAGTGTGAAGAAGTTTTTTCTTTGGAATCTTGTGAAGCGGCGGTTACCGTTTCTTTGGGAGAAACTTCTTTTGGTAATACGCTTTGCCAGTCTTCGCCTGGCTCTCCAATTACGGCAATCGGAGCAAGCACAGGCACATCGTCTCCCGCTTCGTGAAGAATTTTCAGTACTTTGCCTGCGGCGCCGGCAGGAATCTCAAAAGAAGCTTTATCGGTCTCAACTTCGCAAATATTGGTTTGTTCAGTTACCGTGTCTCCTTCTTTAACTTTCCAGTCAACAATGACACACGATTCAACCGTGTTTCCCTGCCGCGGCATTATCAATATATACGCCATAGGTTCTCCTCAATTTTCTATGTAATTAATTATGCTTTGCTTATATTTATTCCGGCTTCGATTAATTCTTTTTCTGCCGTGTTATCAAGTTCTCCGTCTGTTATAATTAAATCCATTGCAGACAGCGGCAGTACATTGATAAAACCGAACTTACCGTACTTGCTTGAGTCTGCTACCAGAACAGTTGTCTGCGCGTGAGCTTTCATTGTTTTTACAATTTCTGCTCCTTCTATAAGGTGAGTGGTCATTCCCCTTTCAATACTAAAACCGTCTGTGCCTACAAATGCAAGCCGCACATTGACCCTGCCAAGAGTTTCCAGCGCGATCGGTCCAACAGTGGATTCAGTCGACCTTCTGAATTCGCCTCCTACCATTGTTATCTGCAAATTCGGATACATCCGCGCGTAGGAAAAAACCAGGGTCGAGTTCGTGACAATATGAACATCCTGCTTTTCTACAAGGAAACGGGCGATCAGGGCAGTTGTAGTTCCGGCTTCAATCATGATTACATCGCCGTCCTGGACAAGCTTTGCTGCGGCTTTTGCGATGGCGTTTTTCTGCTCCACAAAAACTTTCTGCCGTTCCAGAATCATTCTGTGCATTGATGCTGTCGCACCGCCCCATTTACGGTTAATCCAGCCCTTGTCCTCAAGCTCCCGTAAATCCCCCCTTATGGTGACTTCGGAAAGTCCGAGATCGCGTGCCAGTGCGCCGACAGAAACCGAACCGTCGGCAGACAGTTTATCGAGGATTATCCTTTCCCTTTCATTAAGCTCAATGCTCATTTTGCCAGCGCCTTTTGCGACACTTTTAGTGACGCTTCTTGCGATGCCTTTCGATTTACTTTCATTTCACTTTCGATTATACATCATATTGATAATTAGTGCAAGTGTTTAATAATACTTGCGTAAATCACCCGGATTGGGTATTGTATAAGTAGTGAAAAACTACCCATCAGCCATAAATGACCCTGTTTTAAGCAGGGAGGAGCGTCTCGAAGCCCTGAAAAATTGGGAAAAATCCACAGGAAACCGCCCATGCAGCGAAACTTACGGTGAAATAAACAACCATATACATACCATTTACAGTTTTAGTCCTTATTCTCCCTCCATGGCGGCTCTTCTTGCGCGGGATTGCGGGCTTAAGGCAGCAGGTTCTGTGGATCACGATTCTATCGCCGCAGCACAGGAAATGGTCGAGGCCAGCGCTGTTTTGGGAATCGGCGGATGTTCCGGTTTTGAGGTGCGGGTAAGTTTTAAAAACGATGTGAATGGGAAGCCAATCCCTTTTGCAAGAAGGAAAATCAATAACCCCGATTCTGAGGGTTTCGCATACATGACAGTCCAGGGAATACCAAATTCCGCGATTAAAAGCGCTGCGGACTTCCTTGTTCCAATAAGGGAAGAGAGGCTGAAACGGACAAAAGCAATGGCGTTATCTGCAAATATTGTTCTAAAAGATGCGGGGTTTGAAGAGATTGATTTTGACAAAGACATATGCGGTATGTCTAAATATGCGGAAGGCGGCGGTATCACGGAACGGCATCTTCTTGCCGCTGCTGCGAGAAAAATTCTTTTAAGATTCCCAAAAGGGCAGCAGCTTACTGAAGGGCTAAAACAAAAATTGGGTATAACGGTCTCCGCGAAAACCGGGTCGATGCTTTCGGACATTGATAATCCGCATTATTTCTACGACATGCTGGGAGTTTTAAAAACAGATTTTCTTCCGGGGATATATATCCAGCCTGACGAAAATGAGTGTATTCCGGCGCATAAAGTTACGGCTTTTGCCCGGTCAATAGCGGCTATACCCGCTTATGCATATCTGGGAGATGTGGGAGAATCCCCGACCGGCGACAAAAAAGCGGAAAAATTTGAAGATGATTTTATCGAAGAACTTTTTGCAGAAATTTCCCGTTTTAATTTCAGGGCTGTTGCCTACATGCCTCCGCGCAATACGTCGCAGCAGCTTGCCAATTTACGGCGGCTTTCGCGCGAGTGGGGTTTCATGGAAATTTCCGGCGTAGATATAAATAGTTCCCGCCAGTCTTTTAACTGCCCGGAGGTTTTAAAAGACGAGTTCAGCCACCTTCTTGATACAACATGGGCGCTGATTGCCCATGAGCGGCTAACGGGAGTAAATAAACGTCTGGGAATTTTCGAAGAAGATAATCCGTTTGCGTCTTTAGGCCTGGAAGAACGGCTTGCCGCTTATGCAAAGTTCGGGAAAAAACTTGACAGGTATCATCCTGATGAATCCGCTGCCTCTATCGCTTTAGAAATTGAAAAAGGGAGACTTGTATGAATTACGGAACTGTTGCGGCTCTTTTAAGAGGGCTTTACATTGATCTGACCGGGAAACCCCAGTTTGTGATTTTTCAGAAGCACTTGCAGAAAGATGCGATTCCCTCCGCTGCAATGAAGATTGAATTAACCGGCGCTGATAACGAAGAAGCCGCTGCCTCGCGTATCCGTAACGCCTATAAGGAGTGGAAGAACTCTAATACTGTTTCGGATACTTCGCTGCAAGTGCCTGTTCCCGGCTGCACAGTGTTGACAGCTAACGGAAATACCGAGGCGCTGTTCTGGACAGGGACTGATTTTGATTCTGCCCGCAAACGGCTTGCCGGAAAGGACGCTTCTCCGTTAGCTGTAATACAAACAACAAACGAAGGGATTGCCGCGCAGCGCGCTAGTGTCGTAAAAAACAAAATTGCACTTATTACCGGCGGCGCTCAGGGAATAGGGGAGGAGATTGTAAGAAACCTGGCTTCTGCGGGAGCTCTGGTTTTTATCGCAGATCTTAACCTTGACGGCGCGCGGAAACTGGCGGACGAAATTAACAATAGCGAAAACCGTATTGCCGCGCTCGCCGTTAAAGTGGATGTTTCCAGCGAAGAATCTGCGGCAGAAATGTTTGACACCGTTGCAGAAACTGCAGGCGGACTTGACCTGTGCATCAGTAATGCCGGAGTACTTAAGGCCGGCAGTGTTCTAGAGCAGAAGCTCTCCGATTTTAAATTTGTTACAGACATAAATTACACTGGCTTTTTTGTTATAAGCAAGTTTGCCGGCCAGCTTTTGCGGATTCAGCACCTTACGGCTCCCGGCTGGAAAACGGATATTATTCAGGTTAATTCCAAATCCGGGCTTGAGGGGTCTAACAAAAACGGAGCTTATGCCGGCGGCAAGTTCGGCGGGCTTGGTCTTACGGCGAGTTTTGCGATGGAACTTATTGAATACGGAATCAAGGTAAATGCCGTATGCCCTGGTAATTTCCTGGACGGCCCTCTTTGGTCAGATCCGGAGAAGGGATTGTTTGTACAGTATTTAAGAACCGGCAAAGTTCCCGGAGCAAAAAGCATAGCCGATGTCCGTACTTTTTATGAATCAAAAGTTCCTATGAAGCGCGGCTGTACTGGAACGGATCTTATAAGAGCGATTTTTTATATAGTAGAGCAGGAGTACGAAACAGGCCAGGCTGTCCCGGTTACAGGCGGCCAGATAATGCTGCACTAATTTACGGCTTTTTTACCTGATCAAGTTCAATCGCGCAGACATTGCAAAAACCCTTTTCGATTGGCGAATTAAAAAGCACAACGTTACCCGACCTGTTAAATGACGGATGAGGGTGTTCTGCTCCCGTATTCGGCTCTGCAAGGTTTGCCAGTACTTCTTCCTTTCCTGTTTCGGCATTTATAAGCATAATTTGGTTTTTCCAGCCCATGTAAACGCCCGTTATGCGATCTGCCGTGATCCATTTCCCTGAACGGTCGGGAGCGCAGTGCAGGTACTGCGTTGACTCAGCCATAACCTTAAAGTTATGTCCGTCCCTTGTCCCCCGCAATATATGATTTGGATATCTCATAAAGTACAGATAATCGCCGTCGGCAGTCCACACTTCGTGGGTAATCCAGTCGCCTTCTTTTTCTACATAATAGGGGCGCACCGTGCGCGTTGGATAGTCAAACATCCAAATCCGCTGAAGCGCATCTCCTGTTGTTTCGTGAATGTACATAACGGATTCATCATCGCCGGGGCAGGCCTGGCAATGTCCCAGAACGTGATCGTCTTTCCAGACCACGTCTCCCGTACCTTTTTTCGGATCAAGCACGACCAGCGCGTAAATTTTGCATGCCAGTTGATACGAACTCCATATAAGACCCGATTTAGAAACTGAAAAGTGGCCGGTACATCGCCCCGGCGGCAAAGTTCCAATTTCTGTGAGTTTTCCGGTAAGAGTTTCAAATTTAAATACGGAATCGCCTTTTCGCACGTAAGCCGCATCATTGTGATAATCCATTCCCAAATGGGAATATTCATCGTTCAGCGCCAGTTCCTGATTGCCCGTAGCGTATTCCACACGGTAAACACCGTGCTTTCCGTCTTCGGCGCGTATGTAAAAGAAATATTTATCATCGGAAGTAAAACTTTCTGTTGTAAAATAAAATTTGCTTGAACGTTCCTTGCTGTTGGTAAACTGCTTTATTGTATATCCTGTGGCAGTATCTTTATATTCAAATAATTCGTTCATATATTTTCCTGGAATGGAGCACTTGCAACGAAGTTTCCAGCATAATTAAATAAGGTGCCGGACAATAATCCGGCACCTGTAGAAACATTGTGTTCTCTGCTTTACAGAGGCTTGCCTCTGCGAAGCTGCCTCTACGGCTAGAGTATCAGCTTATCTTCTGTCGTAAGCAGCCTGGAGCTCAGTAAGGGCTTTCTGTCCGTCTTCGGTGTACCAGCGGGCTACTTCTCTCTGGAAGCCCGCGCGGTCAATGTTGCCAATAATAAAGTTGATTACCGCATCGTCAATGATCTGGTTAAGCGTTGACTGCCTTGAAGTCCATGTCGGTGACAAAAGGGCAATAGGAGTTACGGGGTTTACGACCGCGTACTGCTGGATTTCCCTGAATACTTCAAGGTGACGTGCCTGATATGCATTGGGGCGCAGTGTTGATCCTATATCCTGAAGCATTCTGAACTGGTTCAGGCCTTCAAGAATGTGCCAGCCGTTGGGTATCTGGGCAGAAGGGATCGCTGTAATTGTGCCGTCTGCATTTGTTGTGTAGTTAACGTTCGCAGCTCCCCAGTTTAATAAGGTAATGCCTTCTGCACTGTTGAGTTTATTCATAAAGTCCAGGTGGTAGTGCAGATCCTGCAGTGTCCGGGCACCTACTGTGGAAATTGCGACATAGCCCTGATGTCCGTCATTCTGCGGCCATACGCGGATTTCGCCTCTGCTGTTTGCTACTGCGCCCATTACTCCGACAAGAGCGCCGTTGTCAAACTGCGCCTGGTTCATAAAGCCGTTGTCGCGTAACCTTGTTGCGCTGCGGCTTGCTTCGTCTGCAACGTCAATATGGAAACCTGCCTGATTTCTGCCGAACGCAAGAGCCCAGTCGCCTGTTGATGTGGCGGCAAAGTCTCTGTTAATAATGCCTTCGTCATAGAGTCTCTTGCTGTATACCATTGCTTCAAAGAATTCTTCATATTCAAACCAGGGTACAAGTCTTCCGCTTCTTACGCCGAATCTGTTCGGTGCGCCGTGCATTACTGCCAGGTTATAGAAGGGGCCGAGGTATGCGCCGGTCCAGTTCATGCCGAATGTCCTGGCTCCTGTTCCTGTCGGGTTGCCGGTTGTGAATGCGCGGAGCATTTGATAAAGTTCATCCAGTGTTCTGGGCGGCCTCATGCCGAGATTCTGCAGCCAGTCTGAGCGGTAGATCATGCCGGAACGCGGCCAGTCACGCTCACGGTAGATGCCGTAGTAGCGTCCGTCTATCGAGATATTATCAAGTACGCCTTTGTTGGCTCTTGCAAGGTTGGGATACAGATCATAAATTTCTGTGATATCCCAGAATGCTCCCCACTGAGCAGCCTGAACGATAGGCATTGTGTTTCCTGTTATTGCAATAAGTCCGGGCAGGTCACGGGAAGCAAGCCTTGTGTTCATCATTTCGGCATAGTTGGCATTCAATACATATTCCAGCCTCACCCTGTAACCGGTAAGCTGTTCCAGTGCGCGGATGGCCGGATGATCAGCTGCGATTAATTCACCTGTGTGAGATACTGTCAGGATTGTGATGGTGTAGTCCGCAGGAGCTCTAGGGAAAGATGTCGGGTTAAAATTAGCGCGGGTTACTTTCCATGGTTGTCCTGAAGTAGCTGTGTTCCTGTTGCCGCCGGCAAATACCATGGCACCAATTACACAGAGCATCAATAAGATGCAAAGTAATTTTTTCATTCTTTTTCCTCCAAATGATTTTCATTTATTTCAAGGCTGCGAACCGCACACCTGTGAAAACTGAATCAGCCTTTTATGGCTCCAATTAGTACGCCTTTGGTAAAGTGTTTCTGCAGGAACGGGTAAACGCACAAAATAGGTACAGTCGCAAATACAATTACCGCATTCCTGATACTTTCTGTGGGCGGCAGAACCATGCCCGGATCAAAGTTGGCGTCATCTATGCGTCCTGCCGACAGCATGACTATATTGCGAAGTATAAGCTGCAGCGGCCACTTCTCCGGCCTTGACGGAATATAAAGCAACGCCGGACGGAATGCGTTCCAGTAGCCAACCGCGTAAAAAAGCGAGAACGTCGCTATTACAGCCGTGGAGATGGGAAGGACAATCCGTAAAAAAACAGTCATATCCGAGGCTCCGTCAATTTTTGCCGATTCTTCAAGTTCAATTGGCAGAGCCTGGAAAAAGTTTTTTACTACAATTAAACTCCATGTGCCTATTGCTCCGGGAAGTATCAATGCCCAATAGGAATTCAAAAGCCCCAGATTTCTTACATTAAGGTAAGTGGGAATCATTCCGCCGCTGAACACCAATGTAAAAGTAATCAGTACCAGCATAGGGTTGCGCCCCACAAGGTATTTTTTGGAAAGAGGATAGGCGAATGTAAGAGTCAGCAGCATCGATACGACTGTGCCGACCAGTGTTGTCCAGATCGAAACCCACATGGCTGCAGGCAGCGTTCTTGACGATAAAATGTATTTGTAACTTTCCAATTGATAAGTGCGGGGTATAAGAAAAAACGGCCTTGTTGCTATCTCCGCCTGTGTTGCAAACGAAGTTCCAATAATATAAATAAAGGGTACTACTGTAGCCACGGCGTAAGAAATGAGGAAGACCACATTAAATACGTCAAAGATTCTTGAACCGACAGTATCGTTTCGTATCATGTTTCTGCCCTCCTTTAAAAAATACCCGATTCACCCGCAACTTTGGCGAGTTTATTTGAGCCCAATATCAGAATAAAACCTATTACCGATTTAAAAAGACCGATTGCGGTAGTATAGCTGAAATTGCCGTTTATAATACCTTCGCGGTATGTAAAGGTATCCAGTACATCGGAGACTGAGCGGTTTCCTGCGTTACTCATAAGGAAGATCTGATCAAAGCCGTTATCAAGGACATTCCCCATCTGAAGTATAAATAAAATAACTATTGTGCTTCTTATGGCAGGAAGCGTGATGTGCCAGACCTGCTGGAAGCGGTTTGCGCCGTCAACAATTGCAGCTTCATACTGTTCCATATCAACATTGGACAGAGCGGCAAGGAAGACTATCGTTCCCCAACCGGATTCCTTCCATATAGTCTGAATAATGATGATGGCGCGGAATGTGCTGGGCGATGTGAGGAAGGAGACGGTTTCTCCTCCAAAATAGGCAATGATACCGTTTAAAGGCCCTGTGGAATTAAGCAGCATGAAAGAGATACTTGCAACGATTACCCACGAAATAAAGTGCGGCACGTATACCATTGTCTGGATTGTCCGTTTGAATACCCTTGAACGCAGTTCGTTAAGGAAGAGCGCAAGGACTATTGGCGCCGGAAATGCGAATACAATACCGTATAGGGACAGAAGCAGGGTATTCACCATCAGGGGAACGAAATTGGCGCTGTTGAAGAAATTGGTAAAATGCTTAAAACCGACCCAGGGGCTCCAGCTAAAACCTGCGAATATATTGAAGTCTTTGAATGAAATCAGGATGCCCCACATGGGGAGGTAACGGAAAAGAAAGAAGAACAATATGCCCGGAATGCACATTATATAGAGCCAATAGCTTTTCCGGATTGATTTTAGCGCCCTTGCATACTTGTTAAGAGGCGCATTGTAATTATTTATACTAACGGCAATGTCCGGCATGGCAAACTCCCATTTTATCGTACCATGACCCGGCTTTCTTATCAAGAGAGCTAAATAGCGGTTTTTAGGTGTATATGTGTGTCAGCCAAATCTGCCCGTTATGTAATCGTTTGTTCTTTTGTCTTTAGGGTTAATGAATATCTCTGCTTTGACGCCTTCTTCTATCAGGTTTCCCATCAGCATGAAAACCGCCCTGTCGCAAACGCGCCCTGCCTGCTGTATATTATGCGGGGCGATTATTATCGTAAACTGCTCTTTAAGTTGTATCAGGGACTCTTCGATTTTTGCTGTCGATATAGGGTCCAGTCCTGAACACGCCCTGTCCAGGAGAATGACTTCCGGTTCCAGCGCCAAAACCCGTGCTATGCAGAGGCGCTGCTGCTGGCCCCCGGAAAGGCTAAGCCCCGATATTGAAAGCCTGTCTTTTACTTCGTCCCAGAGTGCGGCTTTCTGCAATGATTTCTCTACGATTTCCATCAGCTCTTTCTTACTTTTTCTTCCGCCCAGGCGCGGCCCGTAGGAAACATTGTCAAAGATTGATACCGGCAGGGGTGTAGGCAATTCAAAAACCATTCCCACTTTGTTGCGAAGCTCTGTTACGCTAATATCCTGCGCATGTATGTTTTTTCCGTCAAGAAGTATTTCGCCGTCCATCCAAGCGCTGTGGTTAATCTCGTAAAGCCTGTTGAAGGACCTCAGAAGCGTTGTTATCCCGCTGTTCGCAGGCCCGAAAATTGCCGTAATTTCTTTTGCCCGGATTTCCAGATTCAAACTGTGTATCACCTGTTTTTTGTCATAAAAAAAATTTAAATTTTTACAGACAATTTTCGGTTCGCTGCTCATGTTCTACCTCTTTAAAGACTTTGCAATGAACCGGTTTACCATTGCATTGGCAACTACGTTAATAAGCAGAATCATGATAATCAATAGAGTAGCCGTGCCGTAGGCATTCTCCATCGATATTCCTTCGCTTGCCAGTACATAAAAATGGACTGCCATTGTGCGCGTGGAAGAAAAAACTGATGACGGCATGCGCAGAACAGACCCGGCTGTAAGGATAACCGCCGCAGTCTCGGCAACACATCTTCCCACGCTTAGAATAATTCCGTTTACTATGCCAAGAAGCGCAGACGGGAATACAACCCTGCTGATTGTCTGCCATTTGGTTGCACCTAACGAGAAACTGACTTCGCGGTAAATATTGGGAACGGCGCGGATCGCTTCTTCCGATGTGCGGATAACAGTAGGCAGGATCATGAATGCCAGGGTAAGCCCTCCTGACAGAATGGACCATCCCAGTCCAAGATAGATGACAAAGAACAAAAAGCCGAAAAGCCCGTATACAATAGACGGTATGCCTGCAAGGGATTCCGCGCTGAAGCGGATAATGCGCGTTACAGTACTTTCCCTTGTATATTCAGCCAGATAAAAAGCAGTCCCGATGCCGAACGGGATTACAATGATAATAGCCAGCGCCGTTACCATGAAAGTACCCACGATAGTTGATGAAATGCCGCCTGTGCGCCCCATGCTGCGCGGGATGTCTGTAAGGAATTGCAAGTTGATAACAGGCAGGCCCTTTGCAACTATATAAATAATAATGAACAGAAGCAGCCCTATTACAAACAGCGCCGCAGACCAAATTAAGATTTTCGCTGTTTTTTCGTAGTGGGCTGCGGTTATTTTCATATCGATTATTTTCTTCTCGTTATAAACTGGGCTGCCGAATTTAACAGCATGATTGCTATAAACAGTACTATGCCCGTGGCAAAAAGAGCCTGTTGATGTTCGCCCGATGCGTATCCCATCTCTATTCCAATATTGGTAGTAAGAGTTCTTACAGGATCAAGAATCGACTGGGGAACTGCGACGGCATTACCCAAAACCATTATTACTGCCATTGTCTCGCCTATTGCCCTTCCTATTCCGAGTATTACTGCGGCTACGATTCCGGATTTTGCTGCGGGCAGAATAACCGAATAAATTGTCTGCCAGTGAGTCAGTCCCAATGCGAGTGCTCCCTCTTTATACTGACGCGGAAGGGCGAGAATGGAAACTTCAGAGATACTGATGACAGTTGGCAGGATCATTATCCCAAGGATTATTGAGCCCGTTAAAATACTCAAACCCGGTCCGCCCAAATAATTTCGCACAGCCGGTACAACAAACAACAATCCCCAGAATCCGTAAACAACAGAAGGAATACCCGCAAGAAGCTGAATGGCAGGGCGGAAAATTTTGCTCATTAATGGCGGGGCAAACTCGGAGAGGAATACCGCACAGCAGATACCAATGGGGACTCCGATAATGGCAGCTCCTAAAGTGACCGTTACTGAACCTATGATCA
>Ga0123356_10005054_pt1 | contig 13520 bp, 5 predicted proteins | sample TergutEmb28metaG_2_FD_92546 | JGI IMG/M metagenome (GOLD analysis project Ga0123356, IMG submission 92546) | Embiratermes neotenicus P3 segment gut microbial communities from Petit-Saut dam, French Guiana - Emb289 P3 | ecosystem: Host-associated > Arthropoda: Insects > Digestive system > Gut ...
AGCGAGTCTCCTCGAAAACCATTTATTACCAATTGTCATCCTGAGCGAAGCGAAGGATCTTTCAAACCAAATATACGCTGAATTGTGGAGGTAAGATTCTTCGCTGGCGCTCAGAATGACAGTAATTGCAATCGTTACGAGTTTTCGAGGAGGCTCTGCAGAATTAGGGGAGGATTTTCTATGTTGTTTGTGAATGGCACTTGTGTTGATTTTGTTGAGGCGCTTGCTTCCAAGGCTGCTGTGCCTGGGGGCGGCGGGGCTTCTGCGCTTGTTGGCGCTGTTGGTGTGGCTTTGGGGTCAATGGTTGGCAGCTTGACTGTTGGCAAAAAGAAGTATGCTGATGTTGAGGCTGAGGTTGTTTGTCTTATGGACAAGGCTGGTGAATTGCAGGCTGAATTATTACGCCTTGTTGATGAGGACGCCGTTGTTTTTGAGCCGCTGGCTAAAGCTTATGGTATACCGAAGGATGACCCTACCAGGGCGCAGGTGATGGAAGATGCGTTAAAACTCGCATGCACAGTCCCGATGGATATTATGCGCGCGTGCGCTAAGGCTATTGAGCTCCATGATGTATTCGCAAAAAAAGGCAGCGTCCTGGCGATCAGCGACGCTGGCGTCGGTGTAACGTTCTGCAAAGCGGCACTAATGGGGGCAAGTCTCAACGTATTTATTAATACAAAATCAATGGCTGACAAGGACTATGCCGCCGGCATCGAGTCCGAAGCAGACGGCTTACTCAACAAATACTGCACCATGGCGGATGATATATACAATTCAGTAGTAGCGCGGCTTAGGGGCTAATGTGAAACCAGGTCATTAGGTACGTATATTATCATATTTCGACACTTCATCGGTAAAGGTTTGGCTCCCATCAATTCCAGTAACCAGTTTTTTTTGACGGGTACAAGGCCTGCGCAGGTCAAAACACCCGCCGTCTGCGGACGGCACCCTCTTTTCTAAAGAGGGTAGGACGGTGGTTTTGGTGTTGTTATTGATTTTAGCAATACAGTTCCACAGGTCGAATAATTCTGCATTCTGCATTCTTAATTCTGCATTCGGGCTGCGAAGCAGCCCACTAAGGGGGGTTTTTTTATGGCTGAACTTCTTCGGGGCGCTGACGTTGTCAACGCATTAAATGGTAAAATGGCAATAGAAATTGAGGGTTTGAAAGCGATGGGCGTCTCACCTACGCTTGCGATGCTCCGTGTCGGTTACAGGCCTGACGATGTATCGTATGAGAAGAACGCTATGAAACGGTGCGCCGCTGTTGGCGTTGCTGTTAAGAATGTCCTGCTCCCTGCAGACGTAACGCAGGATGCGCTCGTAAAGAGTATATCGACTCTTAATGAAGATGATAGCGTTCATGGCGTTTTGATATTCCGCCCTCTTCCTAAACACATTGATGAGGGCGCTGTATGCGAGGTATTGAAGCCTGAAAAGGACGTAGACGGTATCACCGAAGCGTCCCTCGCCGGCGTGTTCACCGGCAGCGGGAAAGGTTTTGCCCCATGTACGGCGGAAGCGTGTATGGAGATTCTTGACCACTACAATATCGATTGCACCGGTAAACGCGCAGTTATTATCGGCCGCAGCCTCGTAGTTGGTAAGCCTGCCGCAATTATGCTTATGGGCAAGCACGCGACCGTCACCGTCTGCCATACCCGCACCGTTGATATGCCCGCCATTGCCAGGAGCGCGGAGATACTCATAGTCGCCGCAGGCAAAATGGAATATATTACCAAGGAATACTTTAATCCCGGTCAAATCGTCATAGACGTCGGCATCAACTGGAATAATGAAAAGGGCAGACTCTGCGGAGATGTGAAATTTGATGACGCGCATCCGATTGTAGCGGCAATCACCCCGGTTCCGGGAGGAGTAGGGACAGTGACCACATCAGTGCTTGTTTCCCATGTAGTCAAAGCCGCAAAAGCCGCCGCAGCCTATCGGTATGCGGAATAATGAAATGCTGCCTATATGGTTGACTTGCTTTTCAGGTGATTCTACCACACTTGCGTAACTAAACCACCCCGGCGCTACTCGCCACCCCTCCATGGGAGAGGAATTTAGGGTTCGCTCAAACCCATTCCCCTCCTGTGGAGGGGTGCCGCCCGCAGGCGGCGGGGTGGTTCTGCGCCAATTGCACCGGTCGAAACTTTTTCCTATGGCGCCACTACTAATTCCCAGGTGAATACCGACTGGTATGTTACGCCTGTTTTGGGGACTCCCGGCGTCGTATAGACTTTAACATCGTGCAGCAATTTGTCCCAACTCCAGGAGTATATGCCGCCGTCAACCGTGATTCGGCCATTATCATTATCCAAGGCAAAACGTTCGCTGTTATATACTTCAACGGAGTTGTTACCGGAAAACGCATCCATTTTGGTTTCACCCGTGCTGTTATCTACAGCCACCGGCGTCGCCCCCTGGGCATTATCCGCGATGAACGGCGTACACCTAAGCATCAGGCTCCACTGGCCTGCGCTAGGGTGCTCGATACTGAACATGCGCCCGCCCGCATTTTCCGCATCAGAATTAACCACATAACTCGAAAAAGCTGCGGGTATTTTTGAACCGTCCAAACCAAACAGGGTATGCCTTGTCGGAAGCGTTCCCAACCCATAGTTAACTTCCGGCGCCACAAGAAATGTCGGTACTTGCTGATTTGGATCCCTCCAAACAGCGTATAGGTCGGCGTTGCTTTCGATCGTCATTACGCTTCCCGCCGCGAAAAACCGGCCTTTGCCGTCCGCCTGCGTATTCCAACCGACGAAGGCATAACCGTCTTTCTCCAGCGTACCGTGGTTTGCGAGCGTCAGGGGGTAATCCAGCACATACACGCCACCCGTCGGCGCAACACCGCCTGTATTGCCGTTGCCGTGATATTTGACGCTACTGAAGACGTCAACCGTGACTGAATAATAGTTCGGTAAGTGTCTTTCCGGTTTTGTCTCGAAAGTGTAAACCCCATTACCGTCACCGTTAGCCGGGTCGATAATCATCCGCGCCGTGCTGTGAACGGCTGAGTCTTTCGAAATATTTTGGGTTACGGGTTGCTTATTATTATAGCTGCCAATGCTACTGATTTTCGAATCGTCGCTCATGATCACTGACAGGTCAACGGCGGCAAAGTTCCCTTCGGTACCTTTATATGTCTTGATAGTATGGGAATACAGCGGGCGCTGATCGTCCATAAAGTATACGGGCGTATTCGGCGGCGCTCCCAAGGTGGATTTCAGCACTAAATCACTCGGCGCCTTATTATATTTCCTGGCGATTGGATCGTACCCTCCAGGGTCGCTCGCCTGTGTGCGATACATCTCTATCGTAATCTGCAAAATACCGTCGTTACCGGAAAAAATCTTTAAATAATCATTACTTGTCATGTTGCCGGGGATATTTATCTCGCCGGTCAACGCATTATTTGCGAAAGCGGAACTGTCAATTATCTTTATTTTACGCGGCAGCGTCAGTGATGTAAGCTCACAGTATTGAAATGACTGACTCCTAATGTTTTCAACAGTCCTCCCCAAATCAAGAGAACCAATACTGACGTGTTGGAAGACAAAGCTTCCTATTGTGATTATCCCATCCGAGATTTTCAAACTCTTGAGCTGCTTTGGCGCAGGGATGATACCATCGGAATTTAATACACTAACGATAGAAAAAGGCATGTTATAAAAGTACAGCAGACTTGGAACGGTAAGTTCTGTCGTATCGCTTACAGTTCCCAGATATTTTGTGATCGTTTTTGTTTTGGTGTTGAATTGCCACAACCCAGTGTCGTCTACTACCGACTCGGCAGGTACTATCACGTCTTTCCAATGTACTGAGGCTCCGGTTGCGTTCCAAGGCGCCCCCTCAACGCTGTTATAGTATTTTTCAAGCAGGTATATATCTTTTAGCGCAGTTGTACCCATAAATGCTGATGTGTTTATTCCGGTAATCGCATCCCCTTCGAATGTTACAGATAGAAGAGCAGTGCAGTTGCGTAATGTATCAGCTTTGATCGCTTGCACAGACGCCGGGAAAACAACCGACGTCAGCGCGCGGCAATCTTTGAATGCTGCATTCCCGATACTTGTGATCCCATCCGTGAGAGTAACCGTCGCTAACACGGAACAACCAGCGAACGCGTTGTTTTCGATCATTTGCAGGGTAGCAGGGAATGCTATTGACTTCAGGAGAACGCAGGACTCGAATGTATAAGGTTCGATTGTTTGCAGGGCAGCAGGCAACGTAACTGTCGTGAGAAACTGGCAGATTCTGAATGCCGAATGTCCGATATTCGTAATCCCGTCCGGAAGAACGATTGAAGTGATACGGGAATTTGAGAACGCATATTGCCCGATTGTTTGCACAGACGCAGGCAGATTTTTAACGGACGCCAGATATGCGCAGTAATAAAAGGTATACTCCGGTATTTCCGCTATTGACAAGCCCTCCGCAAAATCAACGACTTTTATTTTCTGATTAGCCGGGCGGCTGCCGAACGCACCGCCCGCAATCTCATTGACCCGGGTTCCGTCGATCATGAGCGGGATTGTGATGTTTCCGTTACCCGTGTACCCCTCTTTCAGACCATAAATCAGACCTCTGCTTGTATCGAACAGGAATATGGGGTCGAGGTTATCAGGATCAGGCTTCCAGCGGATTATGCTATTAAAGGCATTCCAGGGCGCGCCTGCTATGGAAGAGGGATCGTGACCGGAAAGATCGATAACGCTGTTTGCAGGCAAGCTGTAAAAAGCACTGGTTCCAATAGTTGTTACCGTGTCAGGAATTGATGTATAGGCAAGCGCGGTACTATAAAATGCTGAACTGCCTATTGTAGCCAGGCCATACGGAAGTTGTACGCTTGTTAGCATCTTGCAATTATAGAACGTACTTTGTTGTACTTCGGTCAGCGTCGTACCGGACAGGTCGATTGACTGTAGCTTTGAACAACCGTAAAACGCGCCGCCCTCGATAACAGTCAGCGTATCTGGAATATTAATTGTCTGTAAAGCAGAACAGCCGTAAAACGCGTAGCCTCCTATTTTGCTCAGGGAATCGCCAAGAACTACTGTCGTTAAACCGGAACAGCTATCAAACACGCGTTCACCAAAATAAGTCAGCGTATCAGGCAAGGCAATGGACTTTAAAGCAGCGCAACTCTTAAACGCGTAAGTTCCGAGCGAAATCAATGAATTCCCGAGATCGGCGGACTGTAATTGTTTACAGTCGCTAAACGCGTAGTTCCCCAAGGACTCAACTGTATCCGGCAGAGTTATCGCCGAGATCGGGTTGTTCTGAAAAGCATTATTGCCTATAGTTTCTATTTGCCCGCCGTCCTCAAACTCAACGCTTGTAAGGTGTGCGCTCGCGAACACTCCTGCGCCTATAGCTTTGACCGTTATCCCGTTGATCACTGCTGGTATTACTATTTCTGTAGGCGATAGATTCGCCTTATAGTAAAAAAGTGTAATAGTTTTACCGTCGGCGCTCATTTTAAACCATTCTTCGCTGGTAGGTTCACCCCCCGCCAGCGGAGCGAGCATTACAGCCTGCTCGTCGTCTTCTTCCTCAGCTTCCCCGACTTCGGCTTCTTCCTCTTCTTCTTCCTCGCCTCTATTGGCGTCCTCCGTCTCGATCAGGCATGGCATTCCCTCTTTGCAATCCTTGTGCTGACATATAAGGATCGGTTCGGCGCGACATATCCAGCCGATCGGGCTTGCGTCCGTATCTTCGATTTTCGCCGTCTCATCCGGGGTTTCCTCAAGGTCGCATATGAGGTTTCCATAATCGGTAGTACCCCCTTCGGACGCACTGCAGTCAAGGCCGCTCTCACTATCATAACAGGAGCCGTCATGGGTGTGACCCGGGATTGTGGCATAACATCCGTCGCTATGGGTATGACCTGGCTTTGTAACGACGGTGATTTGCGGGTAAATTGGGGTACATCCGGACGGGTTGCCGGGTGCGTCAGCCTCTTCGGAGCATACGTGGTCTTCCGGAATGACGCCGCATTCTTCGCTGTGTATATGACTGCACTCAAGATCGGCGCGCGCCGTAGGCATACTTTGCGCCATCAATACAGCGGGGGTAAGAATTGACGCCAACACAGCTACTGCAGTCAGAACCGAAATAAAATTTCGCCTGACTGTTTTTCTGTTTTTTCCTTTTTGAATCAGTATGCCCGCCAGTATATGTCTACTGGCGAGTCTACTAAATTCTTTACGATTCATTATACTACCTCCTCGTATTTTACGGAGCAACTACGATGCTCCATGTAAACACTGACTGGTAGGACGCGGTCACAATATCGCTTCCCGTATGTGCTTCTACTTTTATTTCGTGGAGAAGTTTATCCCAGGTCCACGAACCTACAAAACTCTCGGTATTATTATTATAACTGTATGTAGCACGGCCATTGTTAAGATCATTGTTAAAATCTGAGCTTCTATATACGGTTAAAGCGCTTCCCGCCAGGTCATGATATGTAAGCACCCCGTCTACATAGTCCACCGCAACCGGCACTACCCCCTGTACAGCAGCGCCATTAGCAACAAATGGAGAACAGTTAAGCTTGAGTGTCCACGGTGCTTCCTTCGGGCTTTCTACATTGATCTCAAGGCTTGTGACATCAGACGCATCCGGATTGATTACATGGTTGCTCAACGCTGCGTATTTCCCGGGATTTGGGACAGACAGGCCAAACAGTGTTATTTTCATTGGGATTTTTCCAAGCCCAAAGTTAACATCTGATATATAACCCGGAGTTGGTGGAAGGCTCGTCTTTTTAAGATTTTCCCCGTTAAAGTTAAGGTCATAATTATTTGCAAGGTACATAAAGCGCTTTATGTTTCCATCTGGAGCGGAAGAAAAGTCCGTGGCTTTTATAGCCGCAGTAGGGCCGTGTAACGCTTTGAGTTGACTTACTTTAATTGCAGTGCCGGGGTTGTATACATTTTCATCAATATTATCGTACAACTCAAGCCTGAAAGCGCCATTTAACGCTGTGTTGCCGGAGAATGTAACATTCGGGCTTGGGCCAATTGTTGTTTTAAAGAAATCAGTCGTAAAAATACCCCCGCCGTCTTTTGTCGCCTCATTGCCTGAAATCTCGCCACCGGTAATGTTTAGCACGCCATTTAAGTCTACAAACGCACCTCCGCCAAATCCGGATTTATTGTTACTAATGGCTCCGCCGGTCATCTTAAAGGCGTTTGTAAACACACCGCCGCCATATGTTGTACCGACGCAATCGTTGTAGTTTTGCTCTATTAATCCGCCGCGCATCTCAAAATTGGTTGCTGCGTATACACCACTGCCATAGTGGACTTTAGGCTTGTCCCTGTAGTCGATATGAATTAAATTATCACCAGTTTTATTTACATAGATACCATCCGACTCTAAATAGTTGCCGATAATCTTTGCGTCGCCTTCCACAATCAAACTCTTACTGGCATATATGCCTCCGCCTTTTGCCCTGCCTGTGACAACGGTGACCTGTGGGTCTCTGCCTTTTCCTGTGGCTTTGTTATTCTCGATTACCGCGTTTCCACTGATAGTCACATTGACGCCGAATAAGCCCCCGCCGATGGCAGCCCCATTATCTTTGATAACACCACCTGAGATTTCGATATTATTGCTAAATACTCCGCCGCCCCAGTTCGAACCGGTGCTTTCGGCATGATTGTTCACAATTTCGCCGCCTGTCATTATAAAAGAGTTATTCGCAACTTCTTCGTTTACATACACGCCGGCGCCTCTGCTAACCCCATAGTTTCCTTCAATCTTGCCTCCAGACATGAATACTTTCGCATTTGCGAATACGCCCGCACCTATGTTTGTTCTCGCATAGTTATACGAGATTACCGCATTTCCGCTGATCGTCAACTCGCCATTAGAATACACACCTGCGCCGTCTGCGCCATTGTTTTCTGTAATTATTCCGTTTGAAATAGACATCTTACCCCAACTGTACACTCCGGCGCCGGCATCTGCCCAATTCTCCTTAATTATCGCATTTCCGCTAATTGTCATATTTCCTTTGGCATACGCGCCGCCACCTTGACTTGAACCTCCGAGTTTGCATACGCTTATCTCCCCGTCGCCAAGTATCATATCTTTGGTTGTATATATACCGCCGCCTCTCAACGCAAAACATCCAGTAATTTTATATCCGTTAAGCGTTACGCTGCCTTCAGAAAATATACCACCACCGTAGCGAGTTGCCTGACAGTTATCAATATTTCCGTCGTTTAGTATCAAGTTGCCTTTTGCCTCTATTGCGCCACCATCCGTATTTATCCTTGTCTTGCAATTAATTATATTGTATCCGGAAATCGTCAATTCTCCTGATTTTGCCGAATGAATACCGCCGCTATCAATATTTCCGCTCAGTGTTACGTTTTCAAACACGATTTTATTAACTCTGGTACAAAGTGATTGAACAATGAAATGGCGTGAGATATCATTATCGAGGGAGTGGATTGGGCGAGATACTATTGTAACTTCCTTATCCGCCCGTATTGTAACGACGCCACTACCATTAGTGGGGCGGTTCGCCATTAAAATCTTCGTGGTATTTCCCAGATAAATATCATTTTTAACATTAATAAATTCAATACTTCCAGTTTCTATTGCTTTTTCCCATTCCGTCGAGTTTGTTACATCCATTTCATTAGCAAGCCTCATGATTGCTGCGGGATTGTGCATGGCGCAGTTGATGTCCGTTAGAATGGTGTCCTCACCTATGACTATTGCATCTGTGTATGCGATAGTCGGGTCTGTTGCCGGATTCGCCGCGAAGTTGTTTTGTGCCGTCTTATCTGTTGGTACAAGATATTCTATGCTGTCCACAGTTGTTGAACCAACGCCGAGCACGTAACTGCCGGGCTCTATGTCAAAAAACTCATACCAGCCGTCAAAGTTGCTGGTTGTGGTCTCGGCTACCGGTGCGGAATAATCTTCCTCGCGGTACAACAATACCGGATAGTTGAATATCGGCTCTTCGTCTATGTCCCAAAGACCGTTAGGAGGTGTGGCTGATCCTGTCTTCTCAAGGTCCAGCCAAAGGTATCCGCCTATACTATTGGCGTAATCAACAGTCGACGGTTCTCCCGACCCTTTATTTTCGTCTGAGGGGTCTTCTGTCTCATCTGTTGTATCAGCAGGCTCTTCTGTCTCGTCTGTTGTATCAGCAGGCTCTTCTGTCTCGTCTGTTGTATCAGCAGGCTCTTCCGTCTCATCTGTTGTATCAGCAGGTTCTTCCGTCTCGTCTGTTGTATCAGCAGGTTCTTCCGTCTCGTCTGCCAGCAAGCGCAATCCGACGCTGATTCCTTCTACCGACTCGCCTTCAATAAGAACGATTACGTCTGAGAAAAGCATTGATTCATCGTTGTCGGTTTCAGACAAGGGAAGCAAGTATTCCGTGCCGTGTAAAGTAGCCGACGAGATTCCTACGATATAACTGCCAGGTTCAAGATGTTCAAATGCGTATGTACCGGTTTCATCGGTTTTGGTTTGTGTAATAGGATCATCCAGATCACTCTCTGTGTACAGGAAAACCGGATAACTCTTGAGTGGTTGTTCTTCTCCGTTATAAATCCCGTCCCAGTCAGTGGGCAACGTCCCATCACCATCTACCCATAAAAAGCCGTAGATTCTGTCAGGATCTTCAGGATAAGCAATTGTTCCGTCTTGAAAAAATAGTACAATTGCTGATATGAACATCATTATTGCAACAACTACACTAGTTGCCCTGCGAGTAGTGATCGGGGAATTACGTTTTTTATTTATTATACGGTTTTTCATTTTATCGATCTCCTCTTAACGAGAGTTCCGGTATGGAATCTTAAGGTTGTTATACTGCTTAATGGTACATGGCACTTAATATAGCTCAATATATAAGACTCAGTAGTTTACTGATTTGCACCATACATATGTGAAAAGTTTGCAAACTATTATTATTTTTTTGTAACAGTTCAGAAGCTATCATCTCACGTCTCTCGTCCCCGTCATTGCGAGCCGCTCACCATCACGAACTACGAATTTGCTTCTGCGGCGTGGCAATCCAGATACAGCAAACCATAAGCATAGGGACTGGATTGCTTCGTGCGCTCGCAATGACGGGGGTTTGGATGCGCTATTGCACTGATACTTTGTGACTCCTGAATAGTTACATTTTTTTATGATACTTCGCGATAACTGCCGTAATTGTTATCCCGGTAACCCTCGAGCGGATATTTGCCGAGCCCTGTTTTTTCAAGCTCAACTCTGAGCTTTTCCCGCGCCAGGGAGAGATATCTGGATGCGCTTTGATGCGGTATATTCATTGCCTGGGCTACCTCAGTTACCTTTAGGTCGTCGTAATAATGAAGGATTATCGCTTCACGCTGGCGGGAAGGCAGGCGCAATACGATTTCCATAATATCCTGTCGGAAATTCTTATTTTCAACATATTCGCTGGGGAGCTGATTCACATCGCTTTCCGCCAGTTCCTCCATATAATCGTCGATGTCAACAACAGTACCATGCTTAGACCGCGCAGATAAATACCGTCTGCTTTCATTTACAATTATTCGGCTCAGCCAAGCCTGGAATACCTTCGGCTTGCGCAAGCTCTGGATGTTTTCGCATACGCGGAATAAAACATTCTGTGCAACATCCTCAGCGTCCATTTCATTACCAACCATATATTTCGCCCGGAATAAAATGCTTCTTGTGAGTTTCTCACACAGGCTATAGAGCGCCGTATCGTCGCCCTGAATTGCTCTTGCCGCTAATGCTTCGATTTCCGCATACTTTTTCTCATTATCTGTATTCATTGTTGCCGGTTCTGATTTTGTGTTTTGGATGGACATAATTGCATTTCCTCCATACATGATTTTTTATAAAGTTACCGGATATCGGATCAGTTTTTATAACCCTTTTTTGCTGTTGAATTAAGTGTACTGTATAAAGTAACTTTAAGGTCAATAGGTTTTTTTAACTTTTTTTATATGGATACTCCAAAACTGCTCAAAGTGAAAAAGCCCCGGAATCCGGGGCTTTTTTGTAGTATATAATTCTTTCCATACCTGAATGTTTTGTGATTACGGCCCTACAACAAACTCCCAGGTAAACACCGACTTGTAGGTTACGCCTACCTGTTGATTTCCTGGCAGCGCCTCAACCTTAATATCATGCAGCAGCCTGTCCCAGCTCCATGTACCCACATCACCGGTGATTGTAGCGTACGGTCCCTCAAGATCGTTTTCGAACATTGTACTGTCATACACTTTTATTGACCCTTTATTGGTAAAAGCAAATTCGTTTATTAGCCCTGTACTGTTGTTCATTGCCAACGGTATCGCGCCTTCCCTGCCACCACCTATAAATGGCGTACAGCTCAGCTTCAGGCTCCACTGCTCGGTTCTGGGGTATAGCATCTCAAACTTTAGCCCAGCTACGTTGTTGGAATTCTGATTGGTCACATAGTTGGATGAATTCGCCGGCGGCGTTGAACCAGCCAGACCATACAATGTCTGTCTTAACGGAAGCGTTCCGAGCCCGAAATCCGGTTCCGGCCAGTTTTGCATGACGGCGACCAGCATATCCTCATCCGCCCCTTCGAAGTTGACGTCAAAGTTGTTGACAATGTAGTTTAGTTGTGTAAATCTATCTTTTCTGCTTGTTACGCCTGACGGGGGCGCCGAACGGCTGGCTGCGGACAGGGATGGGCTGGAACCGCTTTGAAGTGTTTTTAGGGCTCCCACTGTTATTGTTTGCAGACCTGGAAAAGGGGTATAAGTGCCTGTATCATTGTAGTCCTCAAGCCAATAGACCTTATTTGCTGTGTTGTCAAAAAATGCAACGCTTGCGCTGATTGTCGTTTTGTCAAAACCGGTAACATAGACGCCGCCTCCATTTCCATTAGGCGCATTGTTGCCGCTGATTGTGCCGCTGTTTATGGATAGCGCGTTTTGTGTGCCTTCAGTATTCGCATAAATTCCGCCGCCGTTCCCAACAGTCGCATTGTTGCCGCTGATTGTCCCGGCTGTCATTTTAATTGTCTTCGCGTAAACCCCGCCACCGTTACCGGATGCCGTATTGTCGCTGACTTCACCGCCGGTCATCTCAAATGTCTTTGCGTTAACCCCGCCGCCGTCTTCGGACGCCGTATTGCCGCTTATTTTTCCGCCGGTCATCTTAAACGTTCCCGCGCCTCCAATACCGCCGCCGGTTCTTGCCATGTTACCGCTGACGGTACCGCCGGTCATGATTATTGTATTGTCGCTGGTAAGTGTTTCCGAATTGATGCTTCCTTCTATACCGCCGCCGCCGAGCCCCCGGCAGTTTTGAATTGTCGCGCCTTCTCTTATTGTCAGTTTTGCATTGTTGTGTAAATATATGCCGCCGCCATACTCGTTGCCGTCGATTATGAGTTCGCCGGTAGTTCCGGAACCTGCGCCTAAGGTAACAGCGGAGTTGTTATGCATGTAGAAATGGCGCCCGTCAGTTGCCATGAGGAGCGTAATCACATCACCTTCGGCTGCGGCAATCGTGATCTCGCCATCGATAAATATAGTGTGCTCGTTGTAATTTTTACCCGGGCCAGGGTTTACCGGGACTAAGTTAATTATATCCGGTTTGCCCTCATGATCGCTGATGACCAGATGGTATGTAACACCGTCCGGATCAAACCAGTCTCCGCTTGATTGCGCATCGTAGCTGTGTATTATTATGCTGCTGATATTGGCGCCGTAACCGCCGTCGATTGCCGTGTTCAGCCGCTCATGGTCCGGCATAATTGCGGGCGGATCGGGTGGATCACGCAAATCATCCTCCGACCCTACGAAGTTAAGGTCAAAGTTGTTTGCCAGATATGAAAACTTACTAATCCCGTCAATGTAGCTAAGGGCGCCTTGCGGGTTGGAAAGGCTGCCACCGCTTTCTGGCAGGTCTGTCCCGTTGTGGAGGGCTTTCAGGTCGCCGACACTAATTGGCGTCTTGCCGGGCTGGTATTTACCTTCGTCATTGTAATCTTCAAGCCAGTGGGCGCTGTCGGCTGTATTACCGGAGAACACTACGTTTCCCCCGATGTTAATCCTGGAATAGTCTTCCGTGTATATACCGCCGCCGTCCTGCGTTGCCGTATTTCCGCTGATCTCACCGCCTGTCGCAGTAAACTTGCCTGTATCCTTAACATACACGCCGCCGCCATTACGTGCCGTATTGCCACTGATAGCGCCGTCGGATAATGTAAGTGTCCCGCCGTTTATGACCACTCCGGAGTTACTGTTACCACTGATTGTGCCGCCGGACATTGTGAATGTGCCTTTACTGACTACGGCGCCGGATTTACTGTTATTGCTGATTGTGCCGCCGGCTAACTTGAAAGCGCCGCCATTTACGGTCACGCCGGGGTTGCTGGTATGGCCGCTGATCGTGCCGCCGGACATTGTGAATGTACCGCTGTTAACAACAACGCCGGACCCGCTGTTACCGCTGATCGTGCCGCCGGACATTGTATGTGTACCGCTGCCGACAGC
>Ga0123356_10005055_pt1 | contig 13518 bp, 10 predicted proteins | sample TergutEmb28metaG_2_FD_92546 | JGI IMG/M metagenome (GOLD analysis project Ga0123356, IMG submission 92546) | Embiratermes neotenicus P3 segment gut microbial communities from Petit-Saut dam, French Guiana - Emb289 P3 | ecosystem: Host-associated > Arthropoda: Insects > Digestive system > Gut ...
CCCGCGCGTTGGCTTCGCCTGGCTGGATCCGATGTGCGGGCTGATGATGGCGCTCGGCGTTGCCGCGGCGCTGTGGCGGCGCCGGTACGGCGAGGTGGTACGCGTCGATTTCTCCATGATCGAGGCGATGCTGTGGACTTTGGCCAAGCCGTTGCTCGCGGCGCAGCTCGACAATCCGCCGAAGCCGCGGGGGAACGAGTCCGGCCGGTTTGCTCCGCACGGTGCGTATCGCTGTGCCGGCGACGATGCATGGCTCAGTCTGGCGGTGCGCAACGATGATGAATGGCGGCACTTGTGTGCGCTGGTGCCTGGGCTTCGGACGATGGCCGAGCTCGCGTTCAGTGCCCGCGTCGAAAGCCGAGCGGTGATTGACGCGGTGCTGGGTGCTTGGCTGGCACAATGCAATGCGCCCGAGGCGGAAGCGGATCTGCTGCGCACGGGCGTGCCGGCGGCAGCCCTCGCGTCGTCCGTTGATCTGGTGGCAAGCGCACATCTGCACGCGCGGGGTTTCTGGGAAACACGTGGCCAGGGTGTGCTACCGGGATTGCCCTGGCGGGCGAGTTTTGGCCGCGCGTCAGGCCCGGCACCGGGACTCGGTGCCGACACGGAAGCGGTACTGCGGGAATTGCTCGGCCTCGACAGCGAATCGATCGCATCGTTGCGTCGGGCGGGGTCACTTGGATAAGTGCCTGAGGTGGCGATGAACCTAGGCCGCCGGTGCCGCCTCGCTCTGCGGGTTTAGCCGGTAGCCTCCGTGCTCGGTCACCAGCAACGACGGATTGGCGGGATTCGCCTCAATCTTCTGCCGCAGGCGGTAGATGTGGGTTTCCAGCGTGTGTGTGGTCACGGCTGGATTAAAGCCCCATACTTCATGCAGTAGGATCTGCCGGTCGACCGTTCGCGCAGCCGACCGATACAGGAACTTGAGGATCGCTGCTTCCTTGTCGGTCAGGCGGATTCGGCGGTTCTTTGCCGCATCCTGCAGCAGCTTGCGCGACGGACGGAACGTGTAAGGCCCGAATGAGAGGACCGCCTCCTCGCTACTCTCGAACAACCGCAATTGCGCGCGCAGGCGAGCGAGCAGTTCATTGGAGCGGAACGGCTTGGCGATGTAATCGTTGGCGCCGGCGTTGAGACCGCGCACCACATCCGCCTCGTCACCGGCGCCGGTCAACATGATCACCGGCATCTGGTGGCCTTGGCTGCGCAGCCTGACGCAGTAGTCCCGTCCGTCGCCGTCCGGTAACCCAATATCGAGAATGATTGCGTCGAACCGTGCGTCCCTCGCGTTGAACACGGCATCCGCCTCTTCCAGGGTTGTCGCCGTGACGACCACGAAGCCACCGACGTCGGTGACGTGCTCGACAAGGGTGGTAGCGAGGTCCTGGTCATCTTCGACGATCAGGATGTTTCGCTTAGCCGCCATCGCAGGTTGTCTCCTGACGCTCCATCGGTTGCATGATTAGCACGTTCAGCACGAGTCGTGACAAAAATCGCATCAGTTAAGCTGCTTTGTCGTGACTCCACGCGAAATCTGGCGCAACCGTGCCGCGTGTGATCGCCAAATCACGGATGCGTGACCGGCGTGGCTGCTTGGGGCCGCGTGGTTCCGAGGTCAGAACTCGCCGCTGCGGTAAGCCTGATCCAATCGGGCTGCGTCATCTGCCGACGGTTGCTCCCACGCCGCGCCGCGTTTGCGCAACGTGCCGGTGAAATTTGGCGGACGCTTGTCGTTGAAGGCGCGGCGGCCTTCCTCACCATCCGTCGTCACCTGGATCAGCAGGTTGTTGATCAGGGTCTGCACATGCCACGCCTGGTCGGTCGGCAGGTCGCCGAAGCGCACGACGAATTCCTTCATCATGCGTACCGCCACGGGCGGCAGCGTGACGATGTGGCGTGCAATCTTCTCTGCCCGTTCCAGCAACTGCGCGTGCGGCACCACCTCATTGATCAGTCCGATGCGTAGTGCCTCCGCGGCGTCGAACGGATCGTCGGTCAGCAGCATCTTCATCGCGTCGATATAGCGAAGCTGCTTGACCAGGAGGCTGGCGCCTGGTCCGTGGCCGAGCCAGCCTTGCGAAATCAGCGAGAACTTGAACCTGGCATGCTCTGCGCTGGCGATGCGGATGTCGGTAGACGACAGGAGAATATAAAGCCCCGCACCAGCCGCCCAGCCGTTGACGGCGGCGATCACCGGCTTCCACACACGCGGATAGTGGTCGCCGAACCGCCCGTCCACGCCGGTCCGCTGCCCATGAACCGTACCCGCCAGCGGCCAGAAGATGCGTTGTGTGCGGAGATATTCGCGCTCCTCCTCGGTGATGTTTTCGCGCGGCGCGAGGTTGTGGCCGCCACAGAAATGCCGCTCGCCGGTGCCGGTCAGGATGGCGCAGCGGATGTCGCGATCCTCCCAAAGATCGATCCACGCGGCGGAGATCTCATCCGACGTCGGCTTGTCGAGAATGTTCGCCTTGTCGGGATTGTTCAGCGTGATGTAGGCAACCCCGTCGCGCTTTTCGTAGATGATGGCCAAGACAACCTCCCCGGAAACTGAGCGTCAGCGTTAGCAGGAACGTTCGCGCCGCTGAATATGTGCTCCCGCAAATGTGGTTCTGCACCAAACTGGATCACTGCGCGCCGGTCCGCTAGGCTCCTCACGGGCGGTAGCATGCCGCAAGGGGAGGGCGAGATAGATGCAGGCGGACTACGTCATCATCGGTGCCGGCTCGGCCGGCTGCGTTCTGGCCAATCGGCTGACCGAGGACCCCAACAATCGCGTGGTGCTGCTGGAGGCCGGCGGTCGCGACCGGAATCCGCTGATCCACATTCCGGCCGGATATCTAAAGCTCTTGGATCATCCGACGATCACCTGGGGCTTTCACGCGGAACCGGATCCCGGAACGAACGGCCGCGCCATACTCTATCCTCGAGGGCGTGTTCTGGGCGGCTCGAGTTCTATCAACGGCCTGATCTATGTGCGGAGCCAGCCCGAGGATTACGATCACTGGGCCCAGCTCGGTAATCGCAGCTGGACGTGGGAGGACGTGTTTCCGTACTTCCGCAAGGCGGAGAATTGGGAGGGCGATGAGGACGATGTGCACGCAAAGGGCGGGCCGTTGTTCACCTCGCGAACGGCCGATCAGCCGCTGCTTTGCCGTGCCGCAATCGAGGCCGGTAAGCAGATCGGCCTGGAATATCGCTCCGACGTCAACAATTTATCGCGTGGTGCGGGTGACGGGATCGGCTGGGTGCAGCAGACGCGGGGTGGACGGCGCCGCGCCAGCACTGCGCGGAGCTATCTTCGCCCAGCGTCGCGGCGGGCGAACCTGCGGGTGATCACCAACGCGATGGTCCACCGCATCGAGTTTGATGGGAATCGCGCAATCGGCGTCACGTTTTCGCAGGATGGCGCGGAACAGCGGGTCGATGCGGCAGGTGAAGTGCTGCTGAGCGCCGGCGCGATCGGTTCACCACATATCCTGCAACTATCCGGGATCGGCGATCCGGCCCATCTCGGCCGCATCGGCGTGACGATGCAGCACGCGCTGCCCGGCGTCGGCAAGAATTTCCAGGACCATTTCCTTGCCCGCATCGCTGCCCGCGTCGTCGGCACGCAGACTCTGAACGAGAAATCGCGTGGACTGCCGTTTATGGGAGAGCTGATGCGCTACGTGTTCTTAGGCCAGGGGATCATGACCTATGCGGCGTCCCTGGTCGCCGCATCGGTGAAGGTGCTGGAGGAGTCAGCAACGCCGGACGTGCAAGCGATCTTCGCCCCCGGCAGTTACGCGCCCGGCCCGGTGCGCAAATTGGAGGACAAGCCGGGAATGACCATGGGAATGTGGCAGATGCGGCCACAAAGTACCGGGTATGTTGAGGCGAAATCCAATCGCCCTGGCGATCCGCCGGCGATCAATCCGCGCTATCTCAGCGAGGATCGTGATCGTCGCACCGCGATCGCCGGTCTCCGCTTCGTCCGCAAGCTGTTTGCCGCGCCGGCGCTGGCGAAATACATCGCAATGGAGACACAGCCCGGTGCGGATGTGCAGTCCGACGACGAACTACTTGATTATCTGCGGCAGAACGGGTCGACAGTCTTTCACGCGACCAGCACGTGCCGGATGGGTCCGGACCCAATGTCGGTGGTCGATAGCCGGCTGCGCGTGCACGGGCTGGAGCGCTTGCGCGTGGTCGACGCGTCGGTGATGCCAACGGTCACATCGACCAACACGAACGCGCCTACCATTATGATTGCGGAGAAGGGTGCATCGATGATCCTCGAGGATGCGCGTGCGTAACACGGCCTCCGCGCGAATTGGGGGGACGCTTTTACCCCGACGCCCGGCCGTGCTTGGCGATGAACTCCGGAAAAGCCTCCTCGGCTTTCGCGCCCCGCATCACGTGTGTGGTGTAGTATTGTTCCTCCGCCCACTGGCCCTCGAGGTCTTTCGCCTTCTGCCTCAGCAGCAGCGCCTTCACGCCCATCACCGCGCCGCGGTGATTTCCGGCGATCATCTTCGCCAGCTCCATGGTCTTCGCGCGTAGTTGCGTCCGCGGAACCAGGTGGTTGAGGAGGCCAATGCGGTATGCTTCCTCTGCCTCGACAATGCGCGCGGTAAACAGCAACTCTTTCGCCATCGGCCAGCCGACCTGGTTGGGAAGAGTCCAAGTGCTGTTGATCCGCCCATATGCGGCGGCGAGGAATCGGAATTTGCTTGCTTCGCACCCCACGCGCATATCGAGAGACGACGCCAGCACGGCGGCACCGCCATATGCCAGTCCATTCATCATTCCGATGACTGGCTTGGCGCATGCGCTTATCTCGTAGCTGTTGCGTGGACTGCGCATCGCATCGAGTTGCGCCTGCGTATACTGCGCGTCGTCCGCACGCTGCTCATGAATGTCGCCGCCCGCGGAGAACGCGCGCTCGCCTGCACCCGTGACGACGATGCAGCCGACCTTCTCATCGGCCTCAAATTTCTTCACCGCGTCGTGCAGTTCGCGTGAAAGCTGTCGGTTCATAGCGTTCAGCACGTCAGGGCGGTTCAGAGTGACGACACCGACGCCGTCCTCTACTTCCGTCAGGATCGTCTCATAAGCCATCTCGTCCTCCGATGCTTCTGGGATTCACTCTATGGATGCGTCAGCGGGGTATGCAACGGGGGAGGGCTATCGACCGATGATGCGCCGGGCGATCGCCATGCGGTGCACCTCGGACGGACCTTCATAGACCCGCATCGTGCGCACTTTCTGCGCGAACAACTGCAGTGGCAGTTCCTTCGCCACCCCCATCGCGCCGAAGGTCTGCATGGCGTGATCGATCGTCTCGGTGGCCATCTCGCTGCCGTACAATTTCACCATGGATGCTTCGGTGCGCACGTCCGTACCGGCGTCGGACTTCGCCGCAGCGTCGTATACCATCAGACGGCAGGCGTGGATTTTCATCGCCGCCTCGGCAATCCACCACTGGATTGCCTGGCGGTCTGCGAGCCGCGCGCCGAAGGTCACACGTTGCTTTGCATGCTCGGTCATCATTTCCAGGGCGCGCCGGGCAATGCCGACGCACCAGGCGCCGATCTGGATGCGCCGCACCGTCAGGCGCAACTGCATCGGTGCGAAGCCTTTGCCTTCCACGCCCAGTAGTTGCCTCGCCGGAACGCGGCAATCCTCGAACACCAGTTCGTAGGTGCGCTGGCCGCCCAGCATGGGGATCTCGCGCTCGATGACGAATCCAGGCGTGCTGCGCTCGACGATGAAGGCGGTAACACCCTCGTGGCGCTTGCCCTCGCCGGTACGCGCCATGACGATCACGAAATCCGCCTCGGGCACGCGGCTGACCCAGATCTTGCGGCCGTTGATCACCCAGTCGTTGCCGGCGCGCACCGCACGTGTGGTCATCCCGGCGGGATCCCCGCCGGCGCCGGGCTCCGAGATTGCAATCGCCGAATGCGCGTCGCCGCGTGCGTACGGTTCCAGGTACTTCCGGCGTTGTTCGTCGTTTGCGACGGCCATTAGCATGTGCAGGTTCGGGCTGTCGGGCGGGAATGTGAACGGCACGCAGGTCCGGCCTTGTTCTTCATAGACGCCGATCAGCGTGGTGGTGGGCAGGTTCGCCCCGCCGAACTCCTCTGGGACGTCTAGGCCCCAGAGGCCGAGTTCGCGGCACTTATCGAGCAGGCCGGCCTCCTCCTCGGCGCTAAGAGCGGATTTCTGGCCCGACGTCTCGCGAGCGAGCACGGCCTTCTCCAGCGGGATCAGCTCGCGATCGACGAATTTCGCGACCAGGTCCTGCAGCATCCGCTGTTCTTCGGACAATTCGAACATGGGGTCGTTCCTACGTGGCGTTAGCCGGGAGCAACGGCTATAGCGGCCGTTTGGTCAAGTTGTCGCATCGCCATCCGAATTGAATATTGCACCGCACAATGCTACCCAGCGGGCGTGAGCGATCATCCCCTCCTTCAGGTCACCGGGCTGAAGAAGCACTTCCCGATCCACGGCGGGCTGCTGGGGCTGGAGTCCGCGACGGTGTACGCGGTCGATGGCGTTACGTTCGAGATCGGGCGCGGCGAGACCTTGTCGCTCGTGGGTGAGTCCGGTTGCGGCAAGTCAACCGTCGGCAAGGCCATCCTGCGCCTCTACGACGTGACCGCCGGCGAGGTCCACCTGGACGGCAAACGCATCGACAATATGTCACCGACGCGATTGCGACCCATGCGCCGGCGCGTTCAAGTGGTGTTCCAGGATCCGTTCTCGAGCCTTAACCCGCGCATGAAGGTGCGCGACATCCTGGCAGAGCCGATCACCAATTTCGGCCTGGCGAAGACGCGCGCGCAACTCGACGAACGCATTGCCGACCTCGTAGACAAGGTGCGCCTGCCGCGCGATGCACCGGCCCGCTATCCACATGAATTCTCGGGCGGTCAGCGTCAGCGCATCGGAATCGCACGCGCTTTGGCACCTGGTGCCGACCTCATCATTTGCGACGAGGCCGTCTCCGCGCTGGACGTCTCGGTCAAGGCACAGATCATCAACCTGCTGGTCGATCTGCAGGACGAGCTCGGCCTCGCACTGCTGTTCATCAGCCACGACCTCGCCGTCGTGGAGCACCTGACGCATCGGGTCGCGGTCATGTACCTCGGCAAGATTGTCGAACTTGCGGACCGGCGCACGTTGTTCGCGAAATCACACCATCCCTATACGCGGGCGCTGCTGTCGGCGGTTCCGGTGCCGGACCCGACCGCCAAAAGACAGCGCATCATCCTGACGGGCGACGTACCCAGCCCGATCAGCCCGCCGTCCGGTTGCCGCTTTCATACCCGCTGTCCCTTCGCGTTCGCTCGCTGCCGGACGGAGGAGCCCTTGCTTCGGTCGGTGGGCGAGGGCCATGTGTCGGCCTGCCATCTCGAGCATGTGCCGGGCAGCGAGGTCGTGCCGACGGCAGCCTGATTCGACAATGTCGTTGCCGCTTGCCTCTCAGGCCACACGTTCGCCCGAGGCGGCAGGATCCCCCGGGCCGCGTGGGCGGGCGGGACGAGGGTGACGGCCGCGTCGCCTGTCTGGAACGCGAAATCTCTCCGCACGAGGCTGGACATTGCTTCGCGTCCGAAACGACAGTCGTCGTGGGTGCCTCAGCGACGGCGATCTCGCTTGTAAGGGCCTGGCAAAAACCCATCCCAACCCTCTCTTGTTCAATGAGAACGACTTCGCCCGTAGCGACGTCACATCGCAAGCTCGCCCGCTTGACCGTCTCCCATCGCCGCGACCAAACTCCGCCTCGCCGACCGCCTGGGCAGGCATCCTTGGCGGCCTGATCTGTCGTCGCAAAGCGGGAATGGAAGGGAGCGTGCGCATGCCTCAGGTCACTCTGACGGTAAACGGCAAATCGCACACGGTGGATGTCGAAGGCCGCACATTGCTGGTCGAGCTGCTGCGCGAAAAGCTCGGTCTCACCGGCACACATGTCGGCTGCGACACCAGCCAGTGCGGCGCATGTGTCGTGCACGTGGACGGCATTTCGGCCAAGTCATGCACCATGCTGGCGCTGCAGGCCGATGGCTGTGCCATCACCACGATCGAGGGTCTCGCTGCGCCCGACGGTACGCTGCATCCGATGCAGGAGATGTTCCGTGAGCACCACGCGCTGCAATGCGGGTTCTGCACGCCCGGCATGGTGATGGCGGCGATCGACATGGTGAACTCGCATCCCGACGGCCTGACGGAGAAGCAGATCCGTGAGGGTCTGGAAGGCAATCTATGCCGTTGCACAGGCTACCATAACATTGTCAAGGCGATCGCGGCCGCCTGGCCGCTGATGCACCAGAAGGCCGCCGCAGCCGAGTAACAGGCGCTCGCACAGGAGGAACGTCGATGGCATTCGATGGCATTGGCGCTGCCGTTCGCCGCAAGGAGGATGCGCGCTTCCTCAGCGGACGTGGTCACTACACGGATGACATTGACCGTCCCGGTCAGGCTTACGCCTTCATCAAACGCTCCGACCGGCCGCATGCGAAGATCAATAGCATCGACACCTCTGCCGCCGCGGCAGCGCCCGGCGTACTGGCCGTCTACACCGGCGCCGACGTGGCGGCCGACAATGTCGGTGGCCTGCCCTGCGGGTGGCTAATCCACAGCAAGGACGGCTCGCCGATGAAGGAGCCGCAACATCCGGCGATCGCCCTGGGTAAGGCACGGCATGTCGGTGATCCGGTGGCCGTGGTGGTCGCGGAGACGAAGCAGCAGGCAAAGGATGCCGCCGAGTTGGTGAACATCGACTACACCGACCTGCCGGCCATCGCGACAATGCAGGATGCGTTGAAGCCCGGAGCGGCGCTGGTGCACGACGACGCGCCCGCCAACCTCTGCTACGACTGGCACATCGGCGACAAGACCGTGGTTGATGGGGTCTTCGCGAATGCGGCCAAGGTCGTGAAGCTGGAGCTTACCAACAACCGCCTCGTGCCAAACGCAATGGAGCCGCGTGCTGCGCTCGGCGATTTCGATTCAGCCAGTGGCGACTACACGCTGTACACCACGAGCCAGAATCCGCATGTCATTCGCCTGCTGATGGGTGCATTCGTGCTGCACATTCCCGAGAGTCGCCTGCGCGTGGTAGCGCCGGACGTGGGCGGCGGGTTCGGTTCCAAGATCTACCACTACGCCGAAGAGGCGATCGTCACCTGGGCCTCCGGGAAGCTGCGCCGGCCGGTAAAGTGGACCGCTGAGCGCAACGAAAGCTTCATGTCGGACGCTCACGGCCGCGACCATGTCAGCACAGCCGAAATGGCGGTGGACAAGGACGGGCATTTCCTTGGCTTGCGCGTATCCACGCTCGCCAACATGGGCGGCTATCTATCGACTTTCGCGCCCTGCATCCCGACATATCTTTACGCGACCCTGCTTGCGGGCGTTTACAAGACTCCGGTGATCTACTGCGAGGTGAAAGCGGTGTTCACCAACACCGTGCCGGTCGATGCCTACCGCGGCGCCGGCCGGCCCGAAGCCACGTTCCTGTTGGAACGTCTGGTCGATGCGGTCGCCAAGGACACCGGCGTCGATCGCGTCGAGCTGCGCCGCCGCAATTTCATCGCGCCAGATGCCTTCCCCTATCAGACACCAGTTGCGCTGCAATACGACAGCGGCAATTACCAGGCGACATTGGACGCCGCGCTGCAGGCGGCTGACGCGGCCGGCTTCGAAGCACGGCGTGCGACGGCGAAGGCGCGCGGCAGGCTGCGCGGACTTGGCATTTCAACCTACATCGAGGCGTGCGGCATCGCGCCATCGGCGGTGGCTGGCTCGCTCGGTGCGCGTGCGGGTCTTTATGAATGCGCCAACATCCGCGTGCACCCGACCGGCAGCGTCACGGTCTATACCGGCGCGCACAGCCACGGCCAGGGGCACGAAACGACACTCGCACAGCTCGTCGTGGATCAGCTTGGTGTGCCGCTCGACCAGGTGGAAGTGGTGCACGGCGACACCGATAAAATCCCGTTCGGCATGGGTACGTATGGCAGCCGCAGCCTCGCAGTCGGCGGCAGCGCCATGGTGAAAGCGATGGACAAGATCGTCGCCAAGGGCAAGAAGATTGCGGCTCATCTGATGGAAGCGTCGGTGGATGACATCGAGTTCAAGGATGGCAAGTTCACCGTCTCCGGGACCGACAAGTCGAAGGCGCTGGTGGAAATTTCGCTCGCCGCCTACGTGCCGCACAATTATCCGATTGAGGAACTTGAGCCGGGGCTCGAGGAAACTGCCTTCTACGATCCTAAGAATTTCACTTTTCCGGCCGGCTGTCATGTAGCCGAAGTGGAGATCGACGCGGACACGGGTGTCACCGAGGTGGTCAACTTCGTTGCGGTCGATGACGTGGGCCGGGTGATCAACCCGATGATCGTCGAGGGCCAGGTTCAGGGCGGTGTGGCGCAGGGCATCGGCCAGGCGCTTCTCGAGAACGCGGTTTACGACACAAACGGGCAACTGCTCTCTGGCTCGTTGATGGACTACACCATGCCACGCGCCGACAACCTGCCGAACATCAGGGTGGACACGGAAGTCACGCTCTGCACGCACAATCCTTTGGGTGTGAAGGGCTGCGGCGAAGTCGGCGCGATCGGCTCGCCGCCGGCGATCATTAACGCAATCGTCGACGCGCTGAAAGACTACGGCGTGCGGCACATTGACATGCCTGCCACGGCGCCGAAGCTGTGGTCGATCATCAACGCGGGCCGCCCCACGATGGCGGGAGAATAGGCAAGGCAAAGGGAAGAGAACGATGTACGATTTCGCATATCAGAAGCCCGGCAGCCTGGCTGATGCGGTCGCCGCGCTGACCAGCGATGCCGACGCGAAGGCGCTGGCAGGTGGGATGACACTGATACCCGTGCTGAAGCAGCGGCTGGCCAAGCCGTCCAGGCTGATCGACCTGGCGAAGCTGGGCCTCGCTGGTATCACCCAATCTGGCAACACGGTGACGGTTGGCGCCATGACGACGCACGTCGCGGTCGCGAACAGCGCGGACGTAAAGGCAAAGTTTCCGGCGCTGGCGGCACTGGCGAGTCATATCGGTGACGAGGCGGTACGGCATCGCGGCACCATCGGTGGCAGCCTGGCCAACAACGATCCGGCGGCGGACTACCCGGCAGTCGTGCTGGCAACGGGTGCGACGATCAAAACCAACAAGCGCTCGATCAAGGCGGACGATTTCTTCACCGGCATGTTCTCCACCGCGTTGGAACAAGGCGAGGTGATCACGGCGGTGGAGTTTCCGGTGCCGGAGAAAGCAGCATACGAGAAATTCCCGAATCCAGCGTCGCGTTATGCGATTGTCGGCGTGTTTGTGGCGAAGACTGGCAACAATGTCCGTGTTGCGGTGACCGGGGCTGGACAGGGCGGCGTATTCCGCCACACCGACATGGAGAAGGCGCTGTCGGCGAAGTTTTCTGCTGATGCGGTGGCAGGGATTTCGACGCCGGTTGGAAACATGAACGGCGACATCCACGCGAGCCCAGAATATCGTGCGCACTTGGTCGGGGTGATGGCGAAGCGCGCCGTAGCGAAAGCCGGCTGAGGGTGCATGTTTCCTGCGAGGATCGGCCATGACTGCCGACTGCGGCCCGATCTGGAGCACTGTCATCGTCTCCGAGCTACCGTTCAGCAGCAACTTGAGGTGAAACGAGTGTGGCAGCGGCCGGACGGGGGATTGCAGGGTTGCGCGCGCCGCGTGCCGGGGCGCTCAGCATGATGTATCGGCACGAGCCACTCGAGATCATGGAGCGCGACGTCTATCTCTGCACATGATCTCCTGCGGCTGGTGGCAGCACCGGGCGCGCACTCGCAGCCATACATCGATCCGGCGTTTCCAGACCGGCCTCTGATGCTGCATGCGGCGCGGCCGATGAATTTTGGCTCCGACACGCCGGTGCTGTTCGTGCACCACGGTGTCGGACGAAACGGTGCCGACTATCGCGACTACTGGCTGAAGCTGGTAGACGAGGCGGGTGTCTTCGCCATAGCCATCGAGTTTTCCGAGACCTTTTTTCCCGACTATCTGCGTTACCACTTCGGCAACATGCACAACGAGGATGGTTCGGCAAATCCTCGAGCGCAGTGGACGTATGGAATCGACGAGAGGCTGTTCCTCGCGTTGCGCAACGCCGGTGTGACCACGCGGCATCGATACGGCGAGTTCGGCCATTCCGCTGGCGGCCAATTCGTCCACCGCATGTTGTCGTTCGGTTGGCGCAACCATGTCGCCGTCGCGGTCGCAGCAAACGCAGGCACGTACGCGATGCCGGACCTCGACATCGCCTGGCCGTTCGGGCTTGGCGAGGTGGGGCTCGATGCGGGTGCGCTGCGCGAGGTGCTGCGGTTCCGCATCACGGTAATGGCTGGTACGGGGGACACCAGGGTAACCGGGCGGTTCTTTCCCAAAGGCCCGCGCTCAATGCGTCAGGGCGCGCATCGTTTCGAGCGAGCGCACAACTATGTCCGCGCGGGGCGTGACGCCGCCGTGGCGCTCGGCACGCGCTGCGCGTGGACAGTGATCGACGTGCCCGATGTCGGCCATGACGGTGCGCGCATGTCCGCAGCTGCTGCGCCGATCCTGGCCGCCGCACTGCATGCGAGCGAACGTCCAACCCAGCGGTCATTTCCGGAAGCGCCGTGACGAAGCCCGTTCCCAAAGGGGCCGCTCGCTTCCACTTAGGCCAAAAGCGGCCTACATCGTTGTTGGACCGAACGGGGGATCATGGATCATGAAGCGTCGCGACTTACTGAAAGCCGGCGTGGCCGGGGCAACGGCGCTTGCCGTGCCGCAGATCGGCCACGCTGCGGCAGCCAACCAGATCATCTTTACGCCGCACGCTGACCTCGCTTCGATCGACCCTGTCTGGACCACCGCAGATATCACCCGGAACTTTTCGCTCGCGGTGTTCGACACGCTGTACGCGTACGACGCGGAATTCAACGTTCAGCCACAAATGGTGGAAGGCGCGACCACGTCGAACGACGGTAAGCAGTGGGAACTGACGTTACGCGACGGGCTGAAATTCCACGACGGCGAGCCAGTTTTGGCCAAGGACTGCGTCGCCACCATCAACCGGTGGTCGAAGCGTAATTCGTTCGGCGATGCCCTGATGGCGCGGACCGACGAGTTGTCCGCCGCCTCCGACAAGGTCATCCGCTTCCGGCTGAAGGAGCCGTTTCCTCTGCTGCCGGCGGCGCTTGGGGAAGTCTATTGCGCGATCATGCCGGAGCGGATTGCAAAGACCGATCCCTACCAGCAGATCCCAGAGGCCGTCGGAAGCGGCCCGTTCAAATTCGTCGCCTCGGAACGCATTCCCGGTCAGCGCGTGGTGTATGAAAAGAACGCCGCCTATGTCCCACGTACGACAGGCAAGCCAAGCTTCAATGCCGGTCCGAAGATCGTCTATGTCGATCGTGTTGTCTGGAACTTCATCCCCGATCCTGCCACCGCCGCCGCAGCATTGACACAGAAGGAGATCGACTGGTGGGAAAACC
>Ga0123356_10005056_pt1 | contig 13516 bp, 18 predicted proteins | sample TergutEmb28metaG_2_FD_92546 | JGI IMG/M metagenome (GOLD analysis project Ga0123356, IMG submission 92546) | Embiratermes neotenicus P3 segment gut microbial communities from Petit-Saut dam, French Guiana - Emb289 P3 | ecosystem: Host-associated > Arthropoda: Insects > Digestive system > Gut ...
CGCGTGCAGGCAACGGCCACCTATCTCACCATCACCTTCAACCCGGTTCCGAAGTTCGGGACTGCTGCCAATCCTGATTCAGTCACCGTGGACCTTGCAGCTCACACCGCCGCGTAGAACAATAGCGGAAATGAAATTGTTCTCTAAGGTGAACAAAGAGAAGGGCGAATGGGTGGGTTCGCGTCTGCGCGCGATGTGCACGCTGGACCCGCCGGTGCACGACTCTACCGGAGAGGTTCGCGGAATGCTTGCCGAGGATTAGGTCGAGCAGTTGTGCGCTCTGGGCGGAGAGACCCGGGAATCTTGGGCCGAACCCGCGAGCGGTCAGCCATCAGCCAGGAGTAACTCTGCGGGGTTGAATCACTGAACGCAGGCGGCGAGGTGCCTGAGCAACCTCAAAAGCACACCGTGTAGGGTTTCACCTGGCCGTCCGACAATTGGTTCAAATAGGTGACACTGTCAGGCGCCGCATAGGTTCCATCCGACTGCAGCGTCTGGTGCTGCCATTTCACCAGGCCGTAAGGCTTGGCGAGGTGGTACTCCTCCTTGTTCTGGCAGTTTTGGAAGTTGCTGTCGCAGTTGTACTGGTAGCTGATCACCAGAGTTTCCAAATTGTCGGGTAGGTCTCCGCCGAGTGATTCGGTATACGGTCCCCAAACCGTGTTCACAACCCCGCCCAGTTGCTGGGTGGTGAAGGTGTGGCAGCTGGTGTGGATTTCGTATGTGGTTTGGGAGGGAGGAATGGTGATTTTTGACCCCGGAAATCCGCCTTGGGCGAACCGCGGAACCAGCGGCAGATTGTAGTTGCCCAGATTCGGGTCATGGAAGACCTTATACGTCGTCGGATTCTGCCAGTTCAGCTCTGTCACCCACAGGTAAATGAATTTGTCATCGTAGAGCTGAATGTCCCAGGGATAGCCCCGGGCGGTTTTGGTCCAAAAGAAGCGGTCTTCGAGCACAGTCGTATAGATCGGGTTGGCTGTGCCGCTCATGTGGTGGCTTGCCGCGAGAGAGGGGTCCATCGTCATCCAGGCAAGCATGTCGTAGGTTTCGAGGTCGGCGGGTGGAGTTGGAGTCTGGGTGGTGGCTTCTGACGGCTGGCTGGCGGCGGAATTCGACCGAGCTCCACAGCCTGCGAGAGAAACGAGTAGCACTAGTACAACGGTGTACCTCATCCCTCATTGATCCTCACTTTTCGCGAGAATTACTTGCGACGGGAAAGGACTCCACCGCGCTTGCCCAGACGGTTGCCGGGCAAGCGCAGACGATGAGGACTCTTTGTTGCCTGTCGGTGGTGGCCGGTTCTCAGCCTTGGAGGTCCTCTTCTCCGCAAAATACGCTCGCTGCAGATGAGTCACCAAAGCCGGGCACTCTGGTGACACTGAAAATAAATGATTTACAATCAATTTGCCACGGCAGTTTGCCTCGCTGGTCTGCAAAGGCCTGCATGCCTCTCGATCGGCTTAAGCAAAAGTTTTGCACCCGCTAACTACGCCTTTCGGGGTACAGAGATTGTTGCGCTCCTATGAGCGCTGTCGCAGTGTAGCTGTCAAAATTTAGCAACCACTAGCAGACCGTCAGAAGCAAAACGGGACACCTTGACCCTCATCACGCGTCTCAGGCACATGATCATGAGAAGGTCTAGCCCCCGATTTCGGATCGCGTTAAGCCAGCGGTGTTCAATGTTTGCGTCAGACGCTTCGCACGGCGAGTCGTGGGGGCAACTCTGTGATCGGATTTGAGTTCGGGCTCGGCGCACTCAATGACACGCCAAAAACCTCAGGCCATGTGGTACATTTTCTTGGGCCTGGTTTTTGTGCTCATCGAGGACTTATGGCAGTCGGCAGCGCAAGAAATGGGTTGGACCCTTGGTACACGTCCGATTGGCTACAGGTTGCAATGGGATCGAGCCATGAGTCTGGGCGATCCTCGGCGAGCGCGAACGCAGTGCCCCTAGCAACGGGCACATTTGGAAACAGAATCCATTCCCGCATAACCGGGGATCCTGCAACCAACATCGCAACCACTGACAATCCGGCGAAACGCGATATAGGTCTGAACCTCTTCGCGAATCCAACTGCGGTCTATCAGCCTAGCGCTCCGACTCTGGTGAACCACATGACCAGCGTAAACTTCAGTGGCAATCCGCGCCGGATGCCGGGTCGGAACGCTGACAGGGACATCGCCTGGAACTTGCAGTGGACAGAACGTGTGAGCACCACGCTCTCGACGCAGTCTCCGCAGAGCTTCGGCGTGCCTGGAACTCAACCGAATCAGCCGCGTGTACCCGAACTCGGGCTGCACACCGATTTCTCATGATGAGTGCGTTTAAGGGAATCATCTCCAATGGTTCAATAATAAGGTCTCTTCGAGCGGGTTGTTGCGCCCGGCTTTTCTTCATGGTTGCGTGTATCTCAACGGGGTTTGCCGCTCAACCCTCCCAAAAACCCGAGTTGGCTCGCTGGGAACGGGAAGCCGAGAACGTCACCATCATTCGCGACGAATGGGGCATCGCGCACGTCTACGGAAAGAGTGACGCCGACGCCGTCTTCGGCGCCGAGTACGCGCAGGCGGAGGACGATTTCAATCGCGTCGAAACCAACTATATCAACGCCATGGGACGGCTGGCAGAGGCGGAGGGCGAGTCGAAAATCTACCAGGACCTGCGCATGAAGCTCTTCATCGATCCTGATGAGATGAAGAAGCAATACGCAGCAAGCCCAGCGTGGTTGAAGAAGTTAATGGAGGCATTTGCCGACGGCCTGAATTACTACCTGGTTAAGCATCCCGAAGTGAAGCCTAGAGTGATCCAGAGGTTTGAGCCGTGGATGGCGCTCACGTTCACCGAGGGAAGCATCGGCGGGGATATTGAACGTGTGAGGCTTAAGGATCTACAGGCGCTCTACGGTGGAGGTCAGGTGACAGAGCAGGGTGACGAAGATGACCGCGAGTCTGAGCCTAGTGGGTCAAATGGCATGGCTGTCGCTCCCTCGAACACCGTCGATCACCGTGCGCTGCTTTTGATTAATCCACATACATCCTTCTTCTTCCGCTCCGAGCTGCAAATGGTCAGCGACGAGGGGTTAGACGCCTACGGAGCCGCGACTTGGGGGCAGTTCTTTGTCTATCAGGGATTCAATGATCGCGTAGGCTGGATGCATACCTCAAGCGGTGTCGACGCTGTCGATGAGTATCTTGAGACAATCGAGAAAAAGGGCAATCGCTACTTTTACAAATATGGCAATGAAGAACGCCCGGTGACCGCCACCGAGATCGTGGTGCTCTACAAGACCAACCAGGGAATGGCGCAGCGAAAGTTCGCGGTTTATCGCACCCATCATGGGCCGGTTATCCGCGAAGCCAATGGCAAATGGATCAGTCTCAGGCTGATGCAGCAGCCTGTGCAGCAGCTCATCCAGTCATTTACACGCACCAAGGCGCGCGACTACAAGTCGTATCTCCAAACCATGGAGCTGAAGGCGAACTCGTCGAACAATACCATCTTCGCCGACGCCGACGGAGATATCGCATACTTCCACGGGAACTTTATTCCCCGTCGCGACCCGACCTTCGACTGGACTAAGCCTGTCGATGGAAGCAATCCGGCAACCGAATGGAAAGGGCTCCTCTCGATTGACGAGACGCCACACCTGCTGAATCCCCAAAGCGGATGGCTCTACAATTCCAACAATGCGCCCTGGTCGGCGGCTGGTCCCAGCAGTCCCAAAAAGGAAAACTATCCTGCATATGTTGAAATAGGCGGCGAGTCCGAGCGCGGACTGCACGCCATTAGAGTCCTGCAGAACAAAACGGATTTTACCCTCGATTCGTTGATTGCGGCCGCCTATGACAGCTATCTCCCGTGGTTTGAGAAAACCGTCCCGGCTCTCATCAAGGCCTGGGACGAAGTGCCGGAGGGCGATCCGCAGAAGACCAGCCTGGCAGACCAAATTGGAACGCTGCGCAATTGGGACCTGCGTTGGGGAGTTACATCGGTTGCCACGTCATTGGCTGTATTCTGGGGCGAGGATATTACTCAACGAGGGGGAAGCGGCGCCGGAGGAGCGGGCATTTCTTCTGCCGATCGCGTCGCCCAATTGCCCAGCCAGCAGTTGCTGGGGTCATTATCGGCCGCCTCCGAACGGCTCGCGTCCGATTTTGGCACTTGGAAGACGCCATGGGGCGAAATCAACCGCTTTCAGCGCCTCAACGGCGAGATCATTCAGCCCTTCAGCGACGCGGCGCCAAGCATTCCAGTTGAGTTCACCTCGTCGCGATGGGGCTCGCTGGCTTCGTTCGGAGCGCGTCCGTATCCGGGAACGAAGAAGTGGTATGGCACCAGCGGAAACAGCTTCGTCGCTGTGGTCGAATTTGGCGAAAAGGTGAGCGCCAAAGCAGTGACCGCCGGGGGTGAGAGCGGAGACCCTTCCTCCTCACATTTCAATGACGAGGCCAAGCGCTACAGCACCGGCGAACTGCGCCAAGTCTATTTCTACCGTGACCAATTAAAGGGGCATAGCGCACGCGAGTATCACCCGGGAAATTGAGAAGCGCAGTCGAACGGGGAATGTTTCCCAAGCCTCTTACGTGCTTAGCGCGAAATCGAGGCAAAGAACGGTTGGGCGACACGGGTACTAAGCCCATCCGACGGAAAACCTCCGCTAAGGAGAGGCCCGAGTTGCCGGGCAACGGGCGAAGCGGGATTTTGTGCGGAAGGGAAATGAGTGGTCCGAGTTGCGGATTCGAGCACTATGCGGCAAGACTGGGTTCGTGGCGGAGACGGTTCTCTGATGTCTGCACTGGCAGAATTCAAGCGGGATTTTATTGGCGCGAGCGAGTCCGTTCCGGCCTAGCGGCTACTCGCAATCGTGGCGTCTCTTGGGTCGTTCGGCCAGGGCAGGGAATCAAAGCAGACCGCTCCAACGGGGTCGGTCCGTACAAGATTTGGTGAAGAATCCGAGAATCACCTGATTGTTCCTAGGCGTGTAATCGATGTACACAGCGCGAAGGACTTCTGCATATGGCTGCGAAGCGTGTGATCCCAGGTGTGCATGTCGTTCCAATGGGGATGGTAAACGCCTTCCTGATCGAGGGCGACGAAGGGTTGACACTGATCGACGCCGGTTTCCCGAATAAAGAGGCAGCCGTCTTTGAAGCAATCCGCGGGCTCGGCCATTCGCTACACCAGCTGAAGCACCTGATTTTCACTCACGGCCACCCCGATCATATCGGGAGCGCGGCTGCGATTGTACGGAAAACCGGTGCGAGGACCTACATGCACCCGCTCGATATCCCTATCGCCGAGAGTGGAGGTCCTTTTCGACCCATCAGACCGGCACCTGGTCTGTTGGGGCAAGTGCTGTGTCGGCTGTTCTTTCATCCCGACGAGCGACTCGATCCGGTTGCGATTGACCAGCCTTTGACCCCTGAGGAAATACTACCTATCGCTGGCGGCTTCGACGTCATTCATACTCCTGGGCATTGCGCGGGACAGGTGGCGCTGCTGTGGCACCCGAGAAAAATGCTGTTCGCAGGCGATGTGGGTACGAACGTCATGGGTCTCGGTGATCCCGTCGGCTTCGAGAATCTGGAGCAAGGTCGTGAGAGCCAGCGCAAACTTGCCAATATTTCATTCGATGCTGCCGGGTTCGGCCATGGCAAGCCTATCGCCCGCGATGCGTCGGCGCGATTCCGAAATAAGTGGGGCAAGAAATCCGCTGCTTGACAAGAAGGGGTGCACCCGGAAACAAGGCCGTATCGTGGGGCCCAACAACTTTGCGGGCCGCCGCTTAGACCGTAAGCGTGCTTAAGTTAGAATTCCGTTTCGTGCTCTCCTCAACTTCTCGAAATGAGTCTCAAAGAGTTCACCCTAATTGGGGAGGTGAAATTCCTGCTCCGGTTTCATCCAGAAAGCCGTAATCGAACCACAGAGCAATACGAGAATGCTGCCGAAAAACGGATCATTCCAGCTGCCGGTTTTGTCGATTAGATAGCCGAAGATCAGCGGCGAGACGATCGCCGCGAGCGGCGAGCCGATGTTCATCAGTCCGCTGGCCGATCCCGAGAACTCGGGTGTGATGTCCATGGGAATCGCCCACAGGGGGCCGACCGTAAACTCGGAAAAAAAGAACGCGCCACTCAAACATAGCGCGGCCAAGGCCAGATTGCGCGCGGAAAAGATCATGATGGTAAAGACTAGTGAACATAGAAATCCGCCCACTACAAGATCTCGCCTGGCCTTGTTCCGGTTCCTGGTCTTGCGCAGGATAGCGTCGCTCGCGATTCCGCCAACGGTGTTACCGACGACTCCGGCCCAGAACACTCCAGCAGAGAAAATGGCTGATTCTTTCAGGTCGAGGTGGTAGTTGTGCAGGAAGTAAGAAGGAATCCACGCAAGATACAACCACAGAGTCCAGCCATAGCAGAAGTAAACCAATGTAACCGGTAGCATCCGATACGACAGGCGGAGCCAAGGCACCGGGGCGCGTTTCGTCGCGACCTTTGTGGTGAGCGCCTCCAACTCGCGCAGCGTGATCGCCGGATGCGTCGCGGGGTCATCCCTGAAATAGACGTACCAGATGACCGCCCACACGATGCTCAGGATTCCCAAAACCACAAACGATCCCCGCCAACTGATCCAGGCCATCAGCCAGGCGACTAATGGAGGTGTGATCGCGGTTCCGAGACGCGAACTAGAGTGTGTAATACCTTGGGCGAAAGCCCATTTTCGTGCGGGAACCCATTCGCACATCGCTCTGGTAGCAATCGGGAACGTGGCCGCTTCGCCGAACCCCAGAACTACACGCGCAACCAACATCGCATTGAATGTACTGGCAAGGCTGGTAACCAGAGTGGCGCCGCCCCAGATGAGGGCGGAAATGGTGAGGGTCAGCCGGGCTCCAAAGCGGTCGCTCAACCAACCGCCGAAACTGGTGAACATGAGGTAGGGATAGGCAAATGCCGAAAATACCAGTCCCACTTGGGCGTTCGTGAGATGCAGGTCCTGTTTAAACACCAGAGCTGCAGTGCTCACGTTGACGCGGTCGATGTAGGTGATTCCATACATCAGGCAAAGCAGCACCAGAACCACCGTGGTTGCGGAAGGCACCGCTCTATTTGCCTGCACGGTTCTCGTCTCGGAGGTCACCAAACGGTTCCCGCTGGACATAGGCAGAACCCATTTTCTTGTTGTGGGTTCTATTTGGATACCGTGTCTGACGTGGCTGGATATGACCCTCCGCCAGATGCTCAAGGGCGGCCATGACCCCACCTGGCCGATGCGGCACACCGGACAGCCGCAGCCCCATCTCCACGCCGCTGAGTGTTCCCGCCAGCATGAGATCGTTAAAACTGCCGAGGTGGCCGATGCGAAATACCCTTGCAGCAAGCTTTGAAAGCCCGGCTCCCAGGGACATGTCAAAGTTTTCCAGCACCACCTCACGGAACCGGTCGGCATCATGCCCGGACGGCATGAGGACAGCCGTTAAGGAGTTTGAATACTCGCTCGGGTTCTCACAGACGACCTCCAAACCCCAGGCCTTGACTGCTACTCGAGTGGCTTCTCCATGACGCCGATGGCGGCGGAAGACGTTATCCAGACCTTCTTCATGCAACATGGCTAACGCCTCACGCAAGCCATACAGGAGGTTGGCGGCCGGAGTGTAAGGGAAAAAACCCGAACGATTGGGATTCAACATGTCTTGCCAATCCCAATAAGATCGTGGCAATTTCGCCGTTCTATTCGCGGCCAGGGCCTTGCTCGAGATGGCATTCAGACTGAGGCCCGAGGGCAACATCAAACCCTTCTGAGATCCTCCGACGGAAACATCGACCTGCCATTCGTCGTGTCGATACTCCATGGAACCGAGAGACGAAATCGTATCCACCATGAGGAGCGCCGGATGCCGGGCTTCGTCAATGGCACGGCGAACCTCGGCGATGTTGCTGGTGACCCCGGTAGAAGTCTCGTTGTGGACGACCAACACCGCTTTGATGTCCTGACTCACGTCAGCGCTGAGCCTGGCTCCAATATCCTCGGCCTTGACGCCGTGCCTCCAGTTTCCAGGGAGATATTCGACATCAATTCCGAATCGCGTGGCAAGTTGCCGCCACTGTTGCGAGAAGTGGCCAGTTTCCGGAAGCAGCACCCGGTCACGAGGGGATAGCGTATTGACGATGGCCGCTTCCCACCCGCCGGTTCCTGAAGAAGGAAAGATGACCACCGGCGATTCGGTCTTGAAGACGGTCTTGATTCCTTCGAGGACCTGTGTCGCTAACCCGGCGAACTCCAAGCTGCGATGGTCTATGACTGGACGATCCATTGCCCGCAAGACGCGGTCGGGAACATTTGTCGGTCCCGGAATCTGCAAAAAATGACGTCCCGTGTGAATCATGCGGTTTTCTCGCAATTTTTGAGCCAGCCATAGGCCGGTAACGTCAGAAGCTCAACGGCTCAACGAACGTGTTTGAACAGTAGGGTTCGATCACACTGGCCAACACGCCAACAGGTAATGGGAATATATGAGCACAACGAGTTTAGCAGGGTCTACTCTGTCTTCGGAATTCCGAGGAGTTCCTGCCTTCAGCGAAGGATACAAAGTCCAGAGGAAAAAGCCGACCGACATGGTCGCGATTTACCGGGCATCGGGTCGGGTCGCAATGCGCTCAAGTGGTTGCCCGCTCGAAAAGATTTCGAGCCTTCCGAACCAGTTCAAAGGCGGGTTCAGATTTGGAAACTACGTCGGCGATTCCAATCAACTCAGCCTGCTGTTTCGCAAGCCGATCGCCAAATGCGCTGTACATGATTAACGGAACGGTGGGCATTAACCGTTTCAGAACACGCGCCGCTTCAAATCCGTTCATAACAGGCATGGAGAAGTCCAGCACGATTAAGTCAGGGTGCAACTCCTGAGCCTTCTCGATGGCTTCTTTTCCATTCTCGGCTCTTCCGCACACCTCGAAATCCGCGTTTTGTTGGAATAGTTTGCAGAGTGCCTCACACACGAATGCATTATCGTCCACGATCAATACCGATTTGGCAACACTGGTCACAAGAGACTACCCGCATTGATGAGGCGTTGCTTCGAACGTTGTTTTGATGCTTTCAAGGGCAATGTTGGTTTACTTATGACCTTTGCCGGACCTTTGCCCACCTGACTCAAGATACGGCCAAGCTATGCAGTGACGCACGAGCCCTTCCACCACGAATATCAGGAGTGATAGTCAGTTCAAGAACGCGGACATCCAAGAGTTCGACGGAATAGTCTTCGATCTCGGTTGTGGTATGGGGCGGGCTGAAATTCCATTGCTGGCGCAGAATCTCTCGCAATGTGCCTTCGCGGTCCGGAGACCATCGCAACACAAATTCTTGTGTACGACTCATTTCCTTCTCGTCAAATACGAGAAAGACCCGCTTGAGTTTCTGTGGTCGATCAAAGATGAGTCGGATCATATGAGTTCCCGGCTCTGCCGCACGCCAGCCGTTGGGTTCCCCTGGGATCAGCGCGGCCTCGATCGGATAATCCGTCTCTTCCGATGTGACCTCGACTACAGCTGTGGTGCTCAAATCCAGCCGACGATCACGATCAAGTCGCAAATCCTGCGGGATCGGCGCAATGAGGTGTTTACGCATATACCCTAAGTCTACATCTGATCCGGTTGGCGTTTCTATCTGAATGCTGAGATACTCAACAATCTACCGTATGCGCTCCTGGAAGACGCTAGCGGCTCTTGCAAGTTCTGAACCCGCCTTACCGATATCCAATCGTACCAGGGTCCGGCAGCATCCAGGTCGAATCTTCCAAGGACCGGTTTTTAGGGTGGTAGAGTAACAAAGTATCGCGCTCCTGAAGGCGCTTACCCTCGAGTATGCCGCTTCCGTACCCTGAAGGGGCATCACAGGGGGCAACTCTGCGTACACTAGGATTAGAGTAGATTTCCGCAAACTTTTTGTCGTGATCCATCATTACATTTTGTAAAGCTAGCGGCCTGTTGTTTTCTAATCAGCGACCCTGCCCGGCTGCTTCCGTGAATCGCCCATGCACCGCCAGGCAACTTTTCAGCCCCCGCACCGCATAAAGGGCGTCGTTTAGGGCTTCCTCTTCTTCGAGAATATCGCAGGAGACCTGGAACAGATCTCTGGCTCGTTCGATGATTGCGCGTTCTGCTTCCCGAATGAGAAAGGGAACTGTGTCCGGATCACCGTCAAGAAGCACAGCCATGTAGATGTCGTTCCAATCCTCTGTTTGCCAAGCCTGAGGCGCCTCGTTGACCATATCGCCTTCTTTCTCACATCGGGCATTTCCGCAGACCAACGAGGGATAGTGTAATGCTTCTCAATCGAGTGGACATACCGTGGCTCCTGTAGAATCTGCCAAAGATCATGTAGAAACACGAAACCGTTGATTTCAGGCGGCTAGCACCATCACCCCACTACATGTGTAATTCCGCACCGAGAGCTCACGCTGTAAAGCAACGTCGGTAGGAATCCGAGTCTGGAGGTCCCGATGATGCGCCGTATTTCATAGGTTCACAGATTCGTGTTGAGTATTGGATGTGAAGCACTTATAGCAGGGAAGACGAATTGCGCTATACAGTATTCCCTGTACTTATGCCGTGGCGAACGAAATGGGATCGTCATCCACCTTTTCCAGAGCCATGCATCTGATCGGTAGCTAGGTTGCTATGTCTGATCGACAGGAGGTGGACCCATGAATTCAACCAGAAATTGGTTCGTCTTAGTCCTGGTGTTCTTCCTGGTTGCTTTGAGCTGCGCGAAAGGGCCGGGCAATCTGACAACCTTCGCGAGGTTCGCGCAGGTGATGCCACCTCGCCAAGAACAGCCGCAACCGCAGGAACAGAGGCCACCAAAGGTGGGACAAAGGCAGCTCCAAAGCCGAGGAAGAAGCAAGCAAAACCGAACCGCGACGAACCCATCAACAGACGATAGTGGTCCAGGTCGTCAGTACAGACGCGTTCCATCCGGGTGAGGCTTTCATAGTGCATTGACGACGTTGCTCGCTGCGTGTCGTTGCTGATGCGGTATGATATAGCCATAATGATGTCAAAGACCCAGATCACACTTGACACTGAGATGCAGCGCCGTGCACGCCAACGCGCCAATGATCTCGGGGTGTCCCTCGCCGAATACTTTCGCCGTCTACTCTCACGTGATCTTGCTCGTCCTGAAACGGCAGCTCACGCAGAGCGCGTTTTCGATCTCGGCAGCTCCGGCGGCTCAGATATTGCGAGCCGAAAGGACTCCATGATCGCCGACGCCTTTCATTCCAAACGCCGGAAGCATCGGCGTCGCTAGGTGCTCTTGGAATATGAGCTTATTTGTCGACACTTCCGTTTGGTATGCAGCCGCGGACTCTTCTGATCGCAGCAACGCTCGCGCAAAAGCGATTCTCAAGTCTGGTGAAACGCTGGTGACCTCGGATCACGTTTTGATCGAAACATGGACTTTGCTTCACCACAAACTTAACGGCAAAGCTGCGGAGCGATTTTGGGAAGGCCTGCGAGGTGGGGTCGCTGTAATGGAGGCGGTTACTTTGGCGGACTTGGAGGTTGTTTGGGATATTGGCGTTTCTTGGCGTGACCAGGATTTTTCCATCGTGGACCGCACCAGCTTCGCTGTAATGCGGCGTCTCGGTATTGACCGGGTCGCGTCGCTCGATGCTCATTTTTCGGTATTTCGCTTTGGTCCAAAACGCCGCCAATCCTTTCACGTCCTTGGATAGCGCCTTGGCAGAGAACCGGCAGCTCGATGGAGCGGTCTGACATCGATTCATACATCAAAGGCGGTCGGTAATGTTCGTAACTGGGGCCTTGGCTATCTAACACGTTAGCTTTTGAGATCCGCCAATGTATCAGAACGACCCCCTGCATGCCGCTAGATTGTTGCGACGAACTGCCACAGTCATTTGCGTCCTTTCTTCGAAGACGGAAAGAGCGCGGCGAAATCGCTCGCGGAAACGATCCGCGTGGCCTTATGCCAATCGAGCTCTAGCAGCCCGCTCTTGTCGCCGGTCACGAGGTAGTCGCCCTGGCCGGCCTCGGATATGGCCAGAAGGAAATCGTCCGTGAGATCGGCGGAGCGTTCCACCTCCGGGAGTTCGCCCACGTCCACCGCGAGCTTTTTGATCTGGTTCACTGGGCGGCCGGCTTGATGAGTTCGGCCACGCGCGGCCTTTGCAAAGTGGCGCGCGATTCGTCGCCCTGCTCGACCGAGGTCAGCAGTGTGAATTTCCCGTCGAGCCAGGCGTTGACGATCGCGGCGGGGTTGCCGGCCGAGGTGATCATGGCGGATACGAGAATGTTCGTATCGAGCACCCCGCGAAGGTGTCACGGGATCAATGGGGATGAGCTTCGGGGACGCCAGCCCGCATAGACAATTCTTTGTGCAAACGCGCTCTGATAGCTCGAGGCGAGCACGTGGCCTTGCCCTCGCCCGACCAGAAGAAATACTGGCCGGTTGCGGGAATACTTGTCAGAGCTTCGATGACGGCTGGCAGTAGCGGACACCATACGACGGTTCCCGTCGTCATGGTGCTGCAGGAAAAGTTTGTTCCTCCGAAATACGGTCGCGACTCAGGGTGAACCGTATCACGGGTAGGATGGCCCATGAGCCGCGCTGAGAGACGGCGGGGAATGATCAGGAAATCGACCTACAACTCCAATCCTATCGTAGGTCGTCGGAGCCCATTTCGACATTGCCGGGGGGAGAGTTTTTCAGACTGGCGGCAAGATCGAAGGGATTCATGAGCATGCAAGGGGAGAACGCCCTGCTTTCACAAGCAGGGCGGTTGCGAATAAGCTGTTGGTTGGCGCCGTGACTTGCATCAGGCCCTGACCTTGCGCCTCACCAATCCCGCAAGACCCATCAGGCCAGTGCCAAGCAGACTAAGCGTGCCGGGTTCCGGGATGACGTTCACAGTCCCATGTTCTGTCATCGACCAGTTCATGGTGTGACCATGTCCACCGGCGTTGTTAAAGTTGAAGACCGCCGTGACTGGCTCATTGACGACAAGGCCCGGAACTGAGAGGGTGCCGTCCATAAAAAGCGCAATTGAACGTGTAGGTGCTGAACGCACCAGGGTGAATGACGTGAAGGTTTCAGTAAAGGTGCGGCCACCCGAGGTCCACGACTTGGTAAAATCGAGCGTACCCCCACCGCCGCTTGGGATGCCTGCGATGTTAAAACTTTGCGGCGAGAGATTAACAGCACTACCTATCGCGAGGCCGGACTGGTCGTCGGGGCTTAGCTCGTTGACCTGGAATGGCTCCCGTCCCAAGTTGAGCAAGGTCGCATTCGCCACGTTGGTTGACCCGTGCCCGGCGGTAAAGCTTGGGGTACCCCCATGGGGCGCAACACCGAAGTCAATTGTAAGCGTACCTGCCAACGCAGCCGTGGGCAAAGCCATGGCCAAAAGAGTGAACAGCATTACTCGTCTCATAGTTTTTTCCTTTGATGTTGATCTGCCTCAAAGGACCTCAAGACGGTTGCTGGCAAAGC
>Ga0123356_10005057_pt1 | contig 13516 bp, 12 predicted proteins | sample TergutEmb28metaG_2_FD_92546 | JGI IMG/M metagenome (GOLD analysis project Ga0123356, IMG submission 92546) | Embiratermes neotenicus P3 segment gut microbial communities from Petit-Saut dam, French Guiana - Emb289 P3 | ecosystem: Host-associated > Arthropoda: Insects > Digestive system > Gut ...
AGGGTGTAGGGCAATGGAAAACAGAATAATTGGATTATTAAAGGAATCCAGCCGCGCCGCCTTGCGGGAAGTGCTGGACAGCATGAACGAAGTGGATATCGCGGCGGATATTGAAGACCTGGATGAGCAGGATGCCGTTAAAGCGTTCCGTGTGCTGGCGAAAGATAAGGCTGCCGACGTTTTTGCACACCTGAATTCCGATGTCCAGCAAAGTATTATTGAAGCCATCACAGACAGGGAGATAACAGGCATCATAGATGAGCTTTTTCTCGATGACGCTGTCGACTTCGTTGAGGAAATGCCCGCAAATGTTGTCAAGAGGGTTTTGGCGAATGTGACGCGGGACAGGCGCGACTTGATAAACCATTTTTTGCAATATCCGGAGGATTCGGCTGGCAGTATAATGACAATTGAATATGTCGACCTTAAAAGCCATATGACTGTAGCGGACGCGTTTACCCGTATCCGCAGAACAGGCATGGACAAAGAGACGATCTACACGTGTTACGTCACCGATAACGCCCGAAAACTTATTGGGCTTGTTACGGCCAGGACGCTTTTGCTTTCGCCCAAAGAGAGCCTGATAAAGGACGTCATGGAATCAAATATCATGTTTGTAAGGACTCATGACGATCAGGAAGTACTAATGAACTACTTCCGGAAATACGGTTATCTGGCGGTACCAGTTGTCGACAGCGAGGACCGGCTGGTGGGAATCGTGACATTTGACGACGCGCTTACCGTTCAGAAAGAGGAAGATACAGAAGACTTTGAGAAAATGGCGGCTATGCTGCCTTCAGAGGAGCCATATCTGAACACCAGCGTGTTTAAAATGGCAAAAAACCGTGTGCCCTGGCTGGTACTGCTTAATCTCTCAGTGTTCCTAACCGGCGCTATTATTGCGGGGTATGAAGAATTGCTTGGGATGCTGCCGGTTCTTGTGGCGTTTATGCCGTTGCTGATGGATACAAGCGGCGACGCAGGAAGTCAAAGCTCCACACTCGTTGTCCGAGGCATGGCGCTTGGAGAGATAAGGTTGTCTGATTCTTTCAGGGTATTTATGAAAGAATTACGCGTTGCGCTTATTTGCGGCAGTATTTTGGCGGTTGTGAATTGCGCGCGCGTGATGATTTTTGGTTATGATTTTGCTTTAGCGGTAACTGTCTCCATAGCGCTGCTGGCGGCGGTAGTTTTTTCCAAGACCGCCGGCGGGTTGCTCCCACTTGGTGCCAAGCTGGTTAAGCTTGATCCGGCGGTAATGGCGGGCCCGGTGCTCACGACTATCGTGGACGCTGCTTCGCTGATCGTATACCTGAGCCTCGCAAGATTTATCCTGCGCGTTTGATTCGGATTGGGAACCCGGGAGGTTAAGGCAATGAGAAATGATAAGATAAACTTGCTCAATGGACCAAACCGCGCCGCCTTGCGGCAAATACTTGACGAAATGAACGTCGTCGATATAGCGGAAGAACTTGAGGATTTGGAAAAGCCGGACGTTGTCAAAGTATTCCGTATGCTGGCTAAAGACAAAGCGGCTGATGTTTTTGCATATTCAGATCCCGACATCCAGCAAAGTATAATTGAAGCTATAACAGACCGGGAAATCGGGGGCATCATTGATGAACTTTTTCTCGACGACGCCGTCGACTTCATTGAGGAAATGCCGGCAAACGTAGTTAGAAGAGTGCTGGCAAACGTGACGCCGGACAGGCGTGAAATGATAAACCTCTTTCTACAGTATCCCGAGGATTCTGCAGGCAGCATTATGACAATTGAGTATGTTGACCTGAAAAGCGGCATGACTGTAGCGGACGCGTTTACACATATACGCAATACAGGGGAGGATAAAGAGAGCATCTACACATGTTATGTCACCGACAGCGCGCGTAAACTTATAGGCATGGTTACGGCAAAGGATCTTCTCCTGGCGGATCAGGGAAGCTTAATCGGCGAAATAATGGAGCCGAATGTAATTTCCGCAGGAACACATGACGACAAAGAAGAACTGATGAACAGTTTGCGTAAATATGGCTTTATGTCGATGCCGGTGGTGGACAGTGAAAGCCGCCTGGTAGGGTTTGTGACATTTGACGATGCTTTCACAATACAGGAAGAGGAGGCGACGGAAGACTTTGAGAAGATGGCGGCCATGCTACCCTCGGAAGAACCGTACCTGAAAACCGGCGTTTTCAAAATGTCGAAAAATCGCGTTCCATGGTTATTGCTGCTGATGATTTTCGCCGCTATTACCGGTGCGATCGTGGAAAGGTATGAGAGCAGCCTGGCTGTACTGCCGGCTCTTGTCGCTTTCATCCCTATGCTGATGAACACAGGCGGCAACGCCGGGACTCAAAGCAGTACAATGATAATACGCGGTATGGCGCTAAATGAGATCGAACTGTCTGACGTTGCCAGGGTACTGGGCAAAGAACTGCTGGTTTCACTGCTGTGCGGGGTGGTCTTAATCGCTACTACTTTTATATCTGTAATTATTTTCGGCGAGGGGACTATAATGGCCATTACGATATGCCTGGCTATGTTGGCGACAATAATAATGTCAAACATCATAGGCAGTTTTCTGACATTCGGCGCTAAAGTCATAAAGGTGGATCCGGCTGTAATGGCAGCCCCGCTCCTTACAAATATTATAGACGCCGCCGCGCTAGTCGTATATTTCAGTTTGGCAAAAGCTATTTTGCGTATATAGGAATAACGCTATCAGTAAATCCTACTGATATGCCTAAAAAACCAGCATGAAGACCGACAGGTGATCATGCTGGTTTTGCGGGTTCGTATCCCTCGCCACTAGGTATTTGCTCTGACGTGAGTCTTAACCCAAATAAGTGCGAAAAAGAGCACTGCGGTAACGCCCATCATTACACTGGCAGCGATGCCGGTGTCAAGAAGCGGCGCGGGCGCGGATTGCGCATAACCGGAGATTTGCCGGTTATCTTTGAATATCTGTCCGGTTATGGCATTCCCCGGTGTGTTGTTTTCTGAAATAGTATCCTCGGGTAGGCTGTTATGAGCATACGGGCTTTGAGCATACTGAAAACCGTCTATACTATCCGCCGTTTCAGGTGAAATGACAATTGAAGCTCCGTTCGCGGAATATAGCCGCGCTTCATCCGTTTGGATTTCGCTGTTTTCATATTGATTTATATCGTTACTCAAGAATGGATCACTTTCGTGGTCTATTTTTGTGCGATTGGTAATTTGCCTGCTGTCACCAACCGCTTGGTCTTCGTTGCCATATTTTTCGCTGACGTCATTTCCATCGCCGCTGAGAGCGATTCTATCGTTGCCGGTTTGTGAGCTATTACTTAAGCTGTCCTTGTCCAAAGATAGATCAAAAGATTGTCCGGGCGCCTGAGTTGCAGTATGCCCATGAGTTGGCTCTTGCGGTTGAGTTGCCGCAGACGCCTGAATTGGCTCTTGCAGTTGAGTTGCCGTCGGCGTCTGAGTTGGCTCTTGTGTCTGAGTTGCCGCCGGCGTTTGAGCTGCCGCCCGCTCTTGAATTGGCTCTTGTATCTGCGTTTTAATTTGTGGCTGTGATGCATCCTGCACCTGTGTTTTTGTTTGTGCCTGTGCCGTTTCCTGCGTCTGTGCTGAGTCCTGTGCCTGTGCCGTTTCCTGTGTCTGTGTTGAGTCCTGTGCCTGTTCTATCTCCTGTGCCTGTGTTGAGTCCTGCGCCGGCGCAGAAACGTCGCTGCGGCTGGCGCCGTCGCGGACACCGGCAGTGCAATCGACGAAGGTTTTACTTTGCACCTGCTCCTGCACCTGCACCTGCTCCGGTTCCGTATCCGGCTCATTCGCACTGGCATATATTGATACATATGAACAAAGCAAAAAAGTAATCAGCAGCAACAGTACAAATAAACATCGTAATCTCATTATCCCTCGCCCCCAAGCAAAAAAACTGAACAATACAATAATATCACAATATCTATCCGGAATAAAGAGCCAATACTTTATACGCGCCATAATTCACGACAAAAACCCCCTGTTCACGCAAAGTCTATTGTTTTCCGGCACAGAGCTGTATTATTCTCGCCTCATCGATTGAAAACCCTTGGGCTGATTCAGAAAAAGGTGCGAAATGAAAACAGCAATGCTCACACGAAAAAAGCTATATCCACTCGGTAAAGATGTGCTGTTATGTACCCTACTATTAGCCGTGTTCGCTGCTGTTTCATTCTTCAATTTGGGCGATACCAGCTTCCCTAAGACATCGTACAATTTCACAGATAACGAACCGGTTTTTATAGACTTTGGACAACCAATGAGGTTTCAAGGCGTCGTATTTCTCAATGGAGGAAACCATAACACTGGGTTTCGCATTTATTCCTGGGATGGCGGCGATGACTTTCATTTGTGCCACGAGGAATCTCGTAACATTAAATTTCGTTGGTTAGCGTTCGGTTTTGATGAAATAGCAAGGTATGTTGTGATTGAGCCTCTGGCGCCATACATATCTATTCTTGAAATGGGGTTTTTGGCAACAAACGCTGGCGGAACTCCGGAGGAAAACAAGCTTTCCGGGTCACGGGTGAGCCCCGCACTGGGTAGTTCCGGGTTCGCAGAACCCGTTGCGTTTTCTTCGGCGGGTGTCGCGCGTATGTTCGACGAATCCCGGCTTATTCCTCAAAACCCGTCATATATGAATGACATGAATTTCGACGAGTCATTACACGCCGTAACGGCATACGAATTTCTCAACGCTCTGCCCCCGACCGAGTGGACACATCCTCCGTTAGGCAAGAGTATCATCGCAATGGGCATAGATATATTCGGTATGACGCCTTTTGGCTGGCGGTTTATGAGCGCGATTTTTGGTCTTTTAATGATAATTCCAATCTATGCGCTTGGCAGGTTTATGTTCGGATCGCGGCTCCTTGCATTTCTGGCTGCGCTTGTGTTTACGTTCGACTTCATGCATTTTGTTCAAGCCCGCGTGGCAACTTTGGATACTTTCCTTGTGACATTTATCATTTGTATGTATCTGTTCATGTACAAATACATTCAAATAAAGCCCGACAACAGGCTTGCGCCGAAATCTCTGGTATACCTTGCTCTGTCGGGCATATTCATGGGGCTTGCGATTTCAGTTAAGTGGCAGGGTATGTATGCCGGTCTTGGCCTCGGCGTTTTATTCGCAATCGCGTGGTTTGAATCGCGGGCGGATTATATCGGTAAAAAAAGAAAAAGATTGTTTACGATGAATGTTACGAGGACGGCTTTATGGTGCGTTTTGTTTTTTATCTTTATACCAATCGCAATATATTGCCTGAGCTATATCCCTTTTTCACGTGCTTCAGGCTTACGCTGGCCGGGCGGTATTATTAAGAACCAGTCGGATATGTTCAATTTTCATTCATACCAAGCGGAAAATAACGACTACCAATCCCGCTGGTGGACATGGCCGCTTAATCTCAAGCCGATATACTACTATCGTCATGTTATGGATGATGGAAAATACAGAGGTATCAACTCTTTTGGAAACCCCGCGCTCTGGTGGGGCGGTTTTTTAGGGTTGGTGTGGTGTGTCAAGCGCTGGATTGCCAACCATGACAAGACTGCCCGGTTTCTATGCATCGCCTGGGCAGCTCAGATTTTGCCTTGGGTGTTTATATCCCGAGCTACGTTCATATATCACTATTACCCATGTGTGCCTTTTTTGGCGCTAATAGTTGCATATTTCGTAAAAACCCGGACAAAACATCGTCAACGGTGGTATGCACTGAGCTGTTGCGCGGTTGTGCTTATTATGTTTGCTGTGTTTTATCCTACGATCAGCGGTATGTTAGTGAATATAAATACCATAGAGCGGCTACAGTGGCTGCCTGGTTGGCGATTCATTGGGTTGAGCCCTTGAGTCAACGATTTAAACGCAAAACTTCTGATAGAGTAACTAACAATGGAAATTACAGGAACGCTGAAGTAACAAAACACCCGGTCCTGCGGGACCACCCTCTTTGCTAAAGAGGGCAGGGAGTTGTGGGTGAGAGTCTCCTCGAAAACCATTTATTACCAATTGTCATCCTGAGCGAAGCGAAGGATCTTTCAAACCAAATATACGCTGAATTGTGGAGGAAGATTCTTCGCTGGCGCTCAGAATGACAGTAATTGCAATCGTTACGAGTTTTCGAGGAGACTCGGTGAGACAAGGGAGGCGATGGATGTTGGGGCAAAGACGGCGAAGGTCAAGGAATAAACGGAATCAAAATATAGAGCACATGGTGTTTGACAGAACTGACGTCTGGCTTTGCGTTTTGCTGATGATTATTTCCGCCATCATGACGCTTATTAATCTTGGAGACGCCCGCTTCCCGGCTTCTGCTTTTAGGGGAGCAGAAGAACAGCCGGTTATAGTAGATTTTGGGCACGCAACGGCACTACAGGGACTCATGTACCTCAACGGCGAAAACACCGACCAGCATTTTGGGGTTTTGTTTATGAATGACATTGGAGAATGGGAACTCTGCCATGAGGAGAGCACGGCTGATAAAGCTTTCCGATGGTCGGGCTTTCTGCTTGACGTCACAACACAGTATATTATGATCATACCCGGCACACCCGGTCTTACCATTCTGGAAGCGGCGTTTTACAGTAACGGAAATCACATAATGCCCACCGGCTACAACCCGGAGGAATCCAAGGCGCTGTTTGACGAGCCGGAGCTTGTCCCGGAGTACCCGTTTTTTACAAATAGCATGTTTTTCGATGAGAACCTCCACGCGCTGACTGCGTATGAGTTTATCCACGGTAAACCACCGGTTGAAGTTACACACCCACCGCTGGGTAAAATCCTTATAGCGTTAGGCATAAGAATATTCGGCATGTCGCCCTTTGGCTGGCGGATTATGTGCGCTTTATTCGGTGTGTTATTGATAATGCCGCTATACGCGCTGGCTAAGTATATGTTTGGATCGCGGCTACTCGCGTTCCTCACGGCGTTTATTTTCACGTTTGACTTCATGCGCTTCGTACAATCCCGGATAGCTTCTTTGGACATCTTCCTCGTAGCGTTTGTTATCTGTATGTATTTGTTTATGTACAAATACATACAGATATTCCGGCAGAAAGACAGCCAGACAGTCAGGCAGACAAACAGGCAAACAGACAAAGACTGCCAGCCAATCCCGGAAGAACGGTTAAATAAGAAAGCGTTGTTATACCTTGGTTGTTCGGGCGCCTTCATGGGGCTCGCGATAGCCGTCAAGTGGTCAGCCGCGTTTGCGGGGCTTGGTATCGGCGCGCTGTTCGCAATGGCGTGGTATGAAGCAAGGCCTCGTTACGACAGCCAGAAGCGCAACGCGAAGCTTCATTTGGGTAACTTACGCGGGCAGAATGCAAAAGAAAAACAAGAATTTCACGATGCGGGTGAGACACACGTTGGTAAGTACAAAAAAGACCTCATCCGGACAGGCTTATGGTGTATACTGTTTTTTGTCGTAGTGCCAATGGTTATTTATTGCCTGTCTTACATACCGTTCTCAAGGGCGTCCGGTCTACGCTGGCCTAACGGTATTATTCAAAATCAGGCAGACATGTTCAGCCATCATGCATACCTGACGGATACGCATGAGTACCAGTCCGGATGGTGGACATGGCCGTTTAATATACGGCCAATGAGTTACAGTCTCGTAGCCCTGCCGGACGGAACAGCCGGAGGCATGGTTACGTTCGGCAACCCTGTCGTGTGGTGGGCCGGGGTTATAGCCCTTATTTGGTGCCTTAAGCGCTGGTTTTTCGACAAGGACAAGACTGCAAGGTTCCTATGCATATCGTGGACAGCCCAGATTTTACCTTGGGTGTTTATAACCCGCTCGTCATTCATTTATCACTATTTCCCATGTGTACCGTTTTTGACGCTTATGACCGTTTATTTCATCAAAATCAAACCAACAAAACAACAGTGGCGGTATGCGCTGGCTTACGGAGTGCTGGCACTAGTATTGTTCGCGGTATTCTACCCAGTTCTCGGCGGAATGTCCGCTTCAAGCCTCGACTATGTAAAAGGGCTACAATGGCTCCCCGGCTGGCGGTTCGTAGGATAGGTAAATGTGACAGGGTGAGACAAGGAACGGTTTGGTGGCTCATACTTTATCTGGGCCCCCTTCGCTCACGAAGCATGGTGCAACTTAGCATCTTGACAGGATAACACAGGCTGTCGTAAAATAGAGCAAATTCATAAAAAAGAGGTGTTCTATATGCAGTTAGAACTGTTCATCAATTTCGACGGAAACTGCCGCGAAGCGGTAGAGTTTTATGCAAAAGTTTTCAAGTCCACAGTCAATAACCTCATGACCTACGGCGACGCGCCGCCCGATCCGAGTTATGCCTTGAATGAAGCCGATAAAGACAGGATCATGTACGCCGGTGTGCCGTTCGGAGGAACGGTTGTGATGTTCATGGACTACCCATCCGGCAGCGAATTCACTATTGGCAATAACATCACACCAACCATCAACGCCGACGATAAAGATGAAGTCACAAGGATATTCAACGAACTGAAAGAAGGCGGAGAGGTTTATATGGAACTTCAAAAAACCTTTTTCAGCGAGTGGTATGGCATGGTAGAGGATAAGTTCGGCATAATCTGGCAGATTCTCTATTATACCCGCCCGGAATAATCGCCGGGAGAAACCATATGAATATTATCCCTGAAGAGAGGCTTATTGATGGTTATAGATTTTCATACGCATATATTCCCGGACAAGGTTGCGCAAAGGGCGATTTCCGAGCTTAGTATTACACTGGACGGCATATACTACCCAGTAAGCGACGGGACCGCCGCCGGGCTGCTGGAAAAAATGGACGACTGGAAAATCGACGTCTCAGTTGTCCAGCCAGTGGTCACAAAACAATCACAAGTGAAAAAAGTCAACGAATGGTTAGCCAGCCTATGCTCGGACAGGCTGGTTTGCTTTGGCGGGATTTACCCGCATTCCGGCGACTATAAAGCGGACATTGATCTCGTAGCGGGCTTGGGCCTGAAAGGCCTGAAATTCCATGCGGAATACCAGGACTTTATCGTCGACGATATTAACATGCTAAGAATTTACGATTACGCGCTGAGTAAAGGGCTGATAATCCTGCACCACGCAGGATTTGACCCTTCGTTCCTGCCGCCGTTTAAAAGCTCGCCGCAACAATTTGCGAATATCGTCAGGGCTATGCGCGGGGGAATAATAATCGCGGCGCATCTGGGCGGCCATGATCAATGGGACGATGTGGAAAACTACCTTGCGGGAAGCGAGATATATCTTGACACATCGATGGGATTTGAGTATTTCCCACATGAGCAGTTTATGAGTATAGTAAAAAAACACGGAGCGGATAAAATCCTCTTCGCATCGGACGCACCATGGAGCAACGCAAAAACGGAGATTGAGATATTAAAATCATTGCAGCTCCCACAAGAAGCAACGGAGGCCATACTAGGCGGCAACGCAAAAAGGATTCTGGGTCTGTGACCAGAATCCTTATGATACATATTGAAAAATCCGAAATATAATCTAACTGTGCGGTTGATCTATGCCCTTCTTGAGCCCCCTTCGCGCACGAAGGGGGTGCCGTCCGCAGACGGCGGGGGTTGTCCAAAAGGGCGTCAATCTGACATGCAATAGCCTTAAATACCCCCAATTCCTGTTATATAGCCTATCTGGCATTGGAGTTATTGCTCCTCCCTGTATTCCATCCCGCTGGGACAACCCCCGGCCCTGCGGGGCCACCCCCTTCGTGTGCGAAGGGGGCATGGGGTCCAATGAAACACTAACCCAACCGCACAGCTTGAATATAATTCTGCATTTGGGCTGCCAGCGCAGCCCATTCGTCTACCCGTTAATAAACCGGGCAAGAAAATCCTTTGTTTCCTGCTTTTGCGGGTTTTGGAAGATTTGCTCCGGCGGGCCTTCTTCCCAGATTATGCCATCTTGCATGTATACGACATAGTTTGACACATCGCGCGCGAACGCCATCTCGTGCGTTACGATAATCATAGTCAACCCCTCGGCGGCAAGCTTGCGGATGACAGCGAGCACCTCGCCGACCATCTGCGGGTCGAGCGCTGATGTCGGCTCGTCAAAAAGCAGGATCTCCGGCTCCATCGAAAGCGCCCGCGCAATGGCGACCCTTTGCTGCTGCCCGCCGGACAGTTGCCTTGGCCTCGCGTTTATGAAAGGCGACATACCGACCTTGTCCAGATAGCCCATGGCAATGCTGTTTGCTTCTTCCTTTTCCTTCTTCAGGACGCGCTGCGTACCGACCATACAATTGCGTAAAGCGGTCATATTATGAAACAGGTTGAAACTCTGGAATACCATCCCGACCTTTGCCCGATACTCCGGGACAGACGTTTTACGGGAAGTTATATCCTCGCCGTGAAAAAGTATCGTACCGCCGGTTGGGGTTTCAAGCAGGTTTATGCAGCGCAGAAACGTCGACTTCCCTGACCCGGACGCGCCGATGACACATGTTACGTCACCCTTCTTTATTGCGAAATTTATGCCCTTTAAGACTTCGTTGTCGCCAAAGTTCTTTGTGAGGCTAATAACCTCCAGGATATTATCGATCATCTTCGCCCCTCCTCGTGATAGCTGATCATCCCGCTGGTGTGGGCAAGGGTGTCGAGGGTCGCAAGGTCATAGCTTTTATTGCCTTCCATCTTCTTTTCTACAATCCGCAGGAGTCTTGAGAAAAACAGTGTCATTGCCAGATACATCACCATAGTGACTGTATAAGTTTCAAAGAACCGGTAGTTGGCACCAGCCGCGCTGCGTGAAGCCAGCATGAGTTCAAAAACACCGATCATCGCCAGTACGCAAGTATCTTTGATATTGATGATAAGGTTGTTGCCAATCTGGGGCATGATATTACGCAACGCCTGTGGCAGGATTACATTTATCATAGACTGGAAATGCGTCATACCAATAGCCTTTGCGCCCTCGGTCTGCCCGGGGTCTATGGAAAGGATGCCGCCGCGCACAGTTTCAGCCATATATGCGCCGGTGTTGATCGAAACGATCAGGAGCGCGGCGGAGAACCTGTCAATATTGATGCCGGAACCTATGAGTCCAAAGTAAATAAACGCCGCCTGCGCCATCATAGGCGTCCCGCGAAATACCTCGATGTATATGCCAAGTATGCCCCTTACAGAGTACAGACCTATTTTTTTTGCCGGATGGCTTTTTGGCTCAATGGGGATTGTATTTATTATGCCGATTACAAGCCCGATCAGGCAACCGAAAGCTGTTGAAATAAAAGCTATAAGCAGCGTACTGCCCGCCCCGTTGAGCATCGACATGCCATAATTCCGTATTATATACCCAATCCATTCAAAAAACGTTGACGGCAACGACGTAGTACCCATAATTATTCATCCGTCTCCAGCGGCTGTACCTTGATTGCGTCATTCATCATTTTCTCAAAATCAGAAACAGAGAGATTATTGAGAGCGCCATTTAACAAGCCCAGCAACTCCGAATTGCCCTTTTGCAGTGATATCCCAATATTGATCTCTTCATCGGATACCAGGAAACCATCGGATGAATCAGTAAAGTCCAGAAGCTTGAGTTCGGGATATACCGAAACCGCAGCCATTGCGGTCGGCATGTCTGTGACAACCAGGTCGCACGCGCCCGAGGTTAGCGCGACAAGCATAGCCGGGGCGGAATCCATTGGCGTAAGTATATTTGCGCCCGGAATCTGCGGTAAACAATCGTCATACCAAACCGTATTGAGCTGGGATGTGCAAGTAACGCCGGACAACCCGGAAAGACCGGTGGCTGACGCAAATGGTGAGTTTGCCTTAACCAGGCAAACGATGGACGCGTAATAATACGGGGTAGTAAAATCCAGCGTCATTTTACGTTTTTCTGTGATCGACTGCCCTGCGATAGCGCAGTCGATGGCGCCGGATTGCACAGCAGGCGGCAGGCTGTCCCAGTCCATCCTGTGTATCTCAAGTTTATAACCGATTTTATCAGCGAGGTATTTTGCCATCATTACGTCATAACCATAGGCGTAATCATTGCTGTCTTTGATCTTGACAGCGCCGTTTGCATTTGTCGGCTGCGACCAGTTGTACGGCGCATACGCGCACTCCATACCGACGCGGAGCACTTTACCGCCACCGGCGCCGGCGCATCCGGTAAAAAATGACAGAGCAAGCAGCATGGCAAGCATTAGAGCAAGTGTTTTTTTCATTTCGATCACCCTTCAAGTATTAATAGAATTATTATAACCAACGCAGATCCTACCCGCAACAGCGTTCCACCCGCGTTAATTACTACCATCCGATATCCTACCATCAAAACCTGCATAATACAAGAATAAAAAATCAGTTAGGGCGTTATTTTTGAATAATATTACTAAACAAACAGCAAACGAGAGTTGAGATAGCGACTGCACTGTGGTAAAGTGTAAAGTGTAAAGTGCAAAGTGTAAAGTGCAAAGTGTGATTTGTAATTTGTGATTTGTGGGCGAAGCCCGCGCAAGGGGGTTCGGTATGTTTTTAGACGATATTTCACGCGAGGTTTATTCCCGGCAGATAATGCTTAAGGAAATAGGGGAGGAGGGGCAGCAAAAACTGCTCTGCGCCTCCGTATTGGTGATTGGCTGCGGCGGCTTGGGAGCGGCGGTGTTGTATTACCTGGCGGCTATGGGTATAGGGAGCCTGGGGATGTGCGACGGGGATGTGGTATCGCTATCAAACCTCAACAGGCAAATATTATATACCATGGATGACATAGGCAAACCAAAAGCAGCCACAGCCGAAAAACGCCTGCTGGCGCTAAACCCATGTTTGAAAACCACAGTCTATGACCGCTTTATGGATGAAGAATTGGCGGGAAGAATAATACCCGGGTATGATATTGCCGTGGACTGCCTGGATAATTTTGGTGCGCGTTTTATCCTCAACGACGCCTGTATCGCAGCGGGAAAGCCTTTTGTACACGCTGGGGTAGGGGAGTATTACGGGCAGATGCTGACAGTTACGCCCGGTACAGGTCCATGCCTGCGCTGTATATTTCCAAATGAAAAACAAAAAAAGGACAGCAATAAACCCATCGGCGTTATTGGCGCGACTCCAGGTATACTGGGCGCCATGCAAGCCTTTGAAGTGCTTAAATACCTTCTCGGGCTACCGGTAAGCAACGATGGCTTAACAGTATTCGACGGTCTGCGCATGAGCATAGAAAAGGTGGACCTTGAAGCGTCGCCTGATTGTATATGCAGCCGCTGACAAAACAGAACGGTTTTTATCGAGCTGTGCAATTGGTGCTTTTGAAGTAAATCCAGTGATTCAGGACTAAACGCCCCGTCTTCCGTTTCCCAACCTTCGTCCTTCGCCCTGCCCTCTTTTCTAAAGAGGGTAGGGCGGAGGTTTTGTTGCTGCTGTTACAATCAGTAATACAATTGTACGGGTAGTTTTTTATTAAAAAAACTACCCGTTATGGGTAGGGCGGACAGAGGATGTATAAGATATAATTACGCAAATCAACAAATCTAC
>Ga0123356_10005058_pt1 | contig 13511 bp, 13 predicted proteins | sample TergutEmb28metaG_2_FD_92546 | JGI IMG/M metagenome (GOLD analysis project Ga0123356, IMG submission 92546) | Embiratermes neotenicus P3 segment gut microbial communities from Petit-Saut dam, French Guiana - Emb289 P3 | ecosystem: Host-associated > Arthropoda: Insects > Digestive system > Gut ...
CCATTGCATATCCGCAAGGCAATGCAATTAAAATCGTTATAACTGTTGCGATTAACGATGTTACTAAAGTCCGGAAAGTTATTCTTAAAAAAACAGGATCTGCAAGATAGCGGTAAGCCTCGATTGAAAATTCCTGTACTACACCGCCATGTAATCCTTTTCTTAAAAAACTAAAAATAATGATTATTATAATCGGTGCGAGAAAGAAGAGGGTAAACCACAACGCCATGGGAGACGAATAAAGCGTACCCAGATTCCTTCGCACCTGTGCGGCTTTTATGTTCAACTCTTTACCTCGACTATATAACCGTCAACGGCGCTCCAGGAAAGGTATACCGAATCCTTCCAGCGGATGTCCGGTCCTTCGTCAGAATAATTCGCGTGTTGTTTTATTACGCGGATAATAGCCTTGTCTGTTTGCACATAAAATTTTGTCTGAAAGCCGGAGTATATAGGTTCGTCAACAATGCCATGTAATAGATTGATGTCATAACGGCTTGTCGCGGGTTTTTCTTTTGTGATTTCGATTTTTTCAGGTCTTACGGTGATACTCACCTTTTGCCCCGCGTGAATCTCATCAATATCGGTTACTTTAATTATTCCAAGTTCGGGGATTTCAACTTCCGCCATGTATTCTGTAACTCCGTCAAATTCGTGGAGTTTTACTTTTTCTACTTTTTTAATTATGCCGTCGAACAAATTTGTTTCGCCGATAAATTTCGCAACAAAGTTTGTCGCGGGGCTTTCGTAAATTTCATGCGGAGTATCGATTTGTAAAATCTCACCCTGGTTCATGACGGCAATTCTGTCTGATACCGAAAGCGCTTCCTGCTGGTCGTGCGTTACATAAATAAAAGTGATACCGATTTCATCGTGGATTCTGTCAAGCTCGATTAACATATGCTGGCGAAGTTTCGCGTCCAACGCCGATAGCGGCTCGTCAAGCAGCAAAACTCTCGGTTCGTTAATGAGCGCGCGGGCAATCGCTACACGCTGCTTCATGCCGCCGGAAAGCTGATTTGGTTTTTTGTCGGCGTGACCTTCAAGGCGCACAAGCTCTAAATATCGCTCTACCTTGCTTTTTATCTGCGAAGCGGAATCTTTTTTTAATCTGGGGGAAAAAGCGACATTTTCAAAAACAGTTAAATGGGGAAAAAGAGCGTAACTCTGGAAAACAGTATTCGTAGGACGTCTATTCGGAGGCAACGATAAAACATCGTCTCCGTCGAGGGTGAGAGTTCCTTTATCGGGTTGTTCAAAACCGGCAATTATGCGCAGCAGAGTTGTCTTTCCGCATCCTGACGGTCCCAACAGGGAAAAAAACTCTCCCTTTTTTATCTCAAGGCTCACATTTTTGAGCACTTCGAAATCACCGAAGGACTTACTAATCCCGCCGATGACAACATTACTTCCTATCAATATATTCCTTCCAGCCTCCTTTCGGAATTGTTGCGCCGGGCTTCACGGCGCGGCAACTTTCACGAACTAGGGTTCTATGAACAAGGTTCTGCGAACCACGGTTCGATGCCGACCAGATTTTTTCGTCTATAATGAAAAATAGGGATTTTTTTCGATCTTGTCAAGGGTAAAATTTGGGTAAAATTTGGGAAATTTTGTCAATTATAACATGGTTATTTGGTTAATAATAATGGTAGAATAACTACAAAGATTGATAGATTATGAATATAAAATTGTCAATATTATTATTCTTTATAAAATATAAAGGAGATATGACATCATGATTTTTTCCGTAAACGAAACCGTGTTTCCCTCGGTTATTCATCAGGCAATTTGGAACTCGGCGAGATTGATATTTCCATTGGAAAAAAGCCTCTCCATAATTGATGACGAAACGATAAAAACAGCTTGCGCGGATTTATATAATTTAATAATTGACGGATACAAAGATATTTATAATCACCCGGAGATTTACGGTTTAGACCCGAAGGAAACCGATGTTTATTTATCCGGCAGGGTTTGGAGCAAAGCTATAATTTTAGCTTTAAATAAAAAAGACCAGCCAGCATTGGATTTTTTTAAATGTGCCGAGAGCCGGTTACATTTTTTTCGTTTCATATTAAGAAAATTTTCGTCGGATGATATAAATGAAGTTATTTCGCTAGAAAACCAATATGTTCGTTTTTCAAAAGACGGATATAAAAAACTTTTAAGTCAGTTGAAAAAAAATCTCAACTTCGATAAAGAAAAATTCGCGCGTCTTATGCAGCGTTTATCTTTTGTTATTATCCTGGATAATGATGATATTGTCATTACAAATACAAAATACCCAAACCTGTTCGAAGCCTTGAAACTTTTAAAAGATGTTGATTTAAAACAAAAAGCAAGTAAAAAATACTCGCTTAACGCGGCTTGTCATGTGTTTGATTTTCGCGTTTTAACGCCGAATTATGAATGTACCTTCGAAGACGCTTTGTATTCACTTGACGACGCGAATAAAAAAGAAGTAATTCGTTTAGACGATTTATTTATTTCGTTAAACATTAAAAAAACATTCCACTTAAATTTTATCGAATGGACTTTTAAGGGAAAACGGGTTGCGAGATACGAAGGAACAAAAGTACATTTTGATATAAACAAGTCCGGGAACGCGAACAATTTAATCACGGTTTATATCGAAAAAACGTGGAGTTTCCACTGGCCTTTGATACCACCCAATTTTGGCGGTGAAAAAAATACTGAAAATAGAGTGATATTCGAAAAAGCTGTAAACGAACTACCCAATGCTGATGAAATGAAAACCTTCTGTTTAAAACATGTAAAACGCTGCCGTGAATGCGGCTGTCTTTACGCGCCTCCTCCGCGCGGACACCCAAAAATAATGTTTGGCAAAATATTTTATACTTGCGGCGGCGGAACAACCTTCGGCGTAGAACATCTAACGCGTGATAATTTTGACTTTATCGCTGATTTAGTTAAGATACGTATAAAATAAAAGTTTTAATTTATGAATTTACAGTTTTTCAAATGAAGATTTTAAAAATGGTATGTAAATTTATATACTTGGATAAATTAATTAAAATATTAATGATAAAAGACAGATTGAAATTAAATATAATCTAAGATATAATAAGCATTATTATTGTATAGGAGATCATTTTATGTTAAAAAAAATGCCAACTCATTGCGGAGATGATACTTGTTCATCGTGTGTTGTTGCTGGGGATTTCATTTTTTTAGCTCATCATGCAGGTCATAATCCAACAAATTCAAATGATATTGTTAATCAGGTACGACAAACACTTGATAATATTAAAAAAACATTATCGACAGTAAATGCAACTTTAGATGATATTGTTGAAATTAAATTTTATTTAAAAAATAAAGATGATTTTCGGAAAGGTGCTGATGTATTTAGAGAATATTTCGTAAATGGTGCGCCTGCAAGAATGACAATATTCACAGAATTTCTCGATGATAATTGTTTATGCATGATTGATGGGATAGTATATAAACCAAATAATGAAGTATAAAAAATTAATTTAAGGAGTTTTTAAAAATGAGTAAAAGACAAAATATCAGAAAAGCAATTATTATGATGATGTTTTTCTTTTTTCCAATAACAATTACTTGGCTTTCGCCGGCTATACCTGTACTTTATCCTTGGTTTGTCGGCGTTTTTCCAGGTGCTCTTATAATATTCTCGTTATTATTTCTGGTTTCTCTTTTTATGGGAAGGGCATTTTGTGGATATGTTTGTTCGGTTGGAGGGATGCAGGAGTGCATGATGCTCGCAAGAGAAAAAAAAATAAAAAGCGCTAGAATTAACATCATCAAGTACATTATTTGGCTGCCGTGGATAATTTTTATCATTATAGCATTTGTGCAGTACGGGGGAATATATAAAATAGACTTTTTTGCGGGTACTGTTGACAACTATATGTTTTTAATTGCGCCTTACAGATATATAATTTACTTTGGCGTTATTTTGCTTGTTGCCGTATTACATTTGCTTGTAGGGAAACGCGCATTTTGCCATAGTGTATGCTGGGGAGCGCCTTTTATGATTATAGGGACGAAGGTGTCGGGTTGGCTTAGATTGCCGAGGCTTAGCTTAAAATCAAATCAGGACAGCTGCACAGGCTGCAAACTATGTTCAAAAAAATGTCCTATGAGTTTGGATGTGGAGACGATGGTTAAGACAGCAAACATGAAAAACTCTGAATGTATATTGTGCGGTGAATGTATTGATATTTGCCCTAAAAAATCCATCACATATACCTTCAAAAATAAATAATACAAACTACTATTTAAATTTTATCGGCGGATACCCAAAGATATGTATAAAATGAGGTTTTAATACTTGTATTATTTATACTATTATTATATAATTGTGTTATTATATTTCTAAGGATGGAAAGATATGAAAATTAAATTGATGGTTTTATTAATCTTTATTATTTGTACAGGTATTTTTGCTCAGGACGTTATCTATGTCAGCGCGAGAGGTAGTGATGAAAACACGGGTTTAACCGAAACAGCGCCGCTTAAAACATTATCTGTAGCATTCGCGCGTTCTGTACAGAACAATATAAGTACAATTACTGTTATTGGCAAATTGGATATAAATAGCGAAGGAGCTAGACCAAACAGTTCTTCTGTTTTTCGTTTATCTATTAATAATCCAACAGAAATTTTGATTACTGGAAAGCGGAATGCTAGGGGAGCGGAAAGAGCCATCCTTTCGGCAATTGGAACAAGTTATAGTCCAATTTCTATTGAAAGCGCAAAAATACGTTTTGAACATATAGAAATTTCCGGCGGAGTTGGAGAAATGGGTGTTGGATTATTTGTTTTAAATAGAGCTCAAGTAACTTTAGGTGAAGGCGCTATTGTAAGAGATAATAATAATTTTGGCGTTCTTGTAAGTAATGAAGGAGCGGTTTTAACCATTGACGGTGGAGAAGTAAGAAATAACAGAAGCACCGGTGTTTTTTTAAACGGATCTGTTTTTTTCTTTAATAATGGAACCATTACAGGTAACAGAGCAGGGTTAGGCGCTGGCGTAATTGTAACAGGCGGCGCCAGATTTGAAATGTCAGGCGGGTCAGTTACCAGAAACAGTGCAGATAATGTTGGTGGTGTTGTAGTAACCGATGATAGTATTTTTATTCAAACAGGAGGAACTGTTCGTAATAATACAGCAAGAAGAAATTCCAGTACCGCTGATATTTGGAGACAGTAATATTTAATAAGGATGAAATAATTATGAAAATTGTTTTTACAGTTTTGTTATTATTTTTTATTTGTACAGGTATCTTCGCTCAAAATATTATTTATGTAAGTGCGAGAGGTAATGATAATAACACAGGTTTAATCGAAACATCACCATTAAAAACTTTATCGGCTGCTTTTACGCGTTCTGTACGAAATAATATAAACATAATAACAGTTATTGGCAGATTAGATATAAATTCTGAAGGAGTAAATCGTGATATTATTTTTATTTTAGATGCCGATACTCCTATGGAAATCCTGATAACAGGAAAACCTGATGCTATTGGAGCAGAAAGAGCTATAATTTCTGCGTTAGGTACAAATTATATCTGTTTAAATATTGAGAACGCAAGAATTCGTTTGGAACATATTGAAATATCCGGCGGAGCTGGAGAATATGGTGTTGGATTATTTATTACTGAAAAAGCGCAAGTAACTTTAGGCGAAGGAGCGATTGTAAAAGATAATGAAAGATTTGGCGTTTTAATTAGCGTAAATGATATTATTTTTATTATGGATGGTGGAGAAGTTCGTAATAATAATGAAACCGGTGTTTTTGTCGGAAGCGGTAATACTTTCTACATGAAAAATGGGATTATAACTGAAAACAGAGCAAATATAGCTGCGGGTGTTTTTGTCGGCGAAAACGCAAGGTTCGAAATGTCAGGAGGCTCGATTACCAGAAACAGAGCTAATGATGCTGTTGGAGGTGTTTTTGTCAACAAACGCGGCGTTTTTATTAATACCGGAGGAACTGTAAGTAATAATTTTGCAAGAAGAACAAATTTGAATGCTAATATTTACAGAATGCGGTAAATTATGTGATATTTCAATACTCCACTTGCCATAAAAAAAGACCGTGCGCAGGCAAAGTAGTACCCGCAAGGGATCTTTTACCTGACGCGATTATTTCCCGCAATTTTCGCGGTGGTGTACCGGTTTCTTCGTAGTGTAGAAAGGTTCCCGCGATCGACCTTACCATGTTTCGCAAAAACGCGTTGGCGCGAATTTCAAAGATAAGTTTATCTTTTTCAAAATAGAAATACGCTTTATATATATAACGTTTGCTTGATTTACCTGCAAGAATCGAGCTGTCTTTTACACAGGCGAAAAAAGCGCATTCAGTTTCACCTAACAGGAGCCTGCCGTATGCGTTAAGAAGATCAAGGCGCGGTGTTCTGTATAAATGCAGATTATAACGGTTTTCATGCGGGAGAGCGGAAGTATAACCCGATGAATTGCATATAAATTGATAACGGTAAAAACGGGATTTCGCGCTAAAACGTGCGTGAAAATCATCATCAACAAGGCAGGAATTAAGTACGCGAACATCATGTGTTAAGTAGGAGTTTATTGCCTGTGTAAAACGCTCTGCCGGAATACTTTCGATATCTGTGTAAAAATTCGCGATTTGTCCTACGGCATGAACGCCGGAATCAGTTCTGCCTGAACCTGTAAGGTTTATTTGTTTACCGTGAATTTTATTAAGGGCTTTTTCTATATCGCCTTGTACTGTTCGCTCTATTTTTTTTTTATGTTCCTGTCTTTGCCAGCCGTTGAAGTCCGTTCCATCATACGCGATTGTCAGTTTTATATTTCTTTTCATGAAAAATTTTCTGATAATTCCTTGTTTATAGTATCATAAAGGGTTCTCGCGTGTTCAAGGAAGGCGCCGGGTTTGTCTTTGGATGACTTTCCCATGCCAAAAAGTTTAGCGATTGTACGCCGCGCGTCCTCTAAAGATGTTTTTCTCTCTTCGGCATTACTTGCCGGTCCGTACTTGTAACGAAGGAATGCGCACATGTATAACATTCCTTCGTATGAATAATTTTTGTCAGTATCAGGACCAAAAACTTTAATTCCGGAAAGTGTTTCTCTGCCGCTTTGTTCGCGGCTTAAAGCTTCGTTGTAAAGATAATGAGCTTTTCTGCGAAAAAGAGTACCTAGCCAGTCATAATGCTGTCCCTGGTATTTTTTATTGAGTTCATCCAAAAGCCACGCGCACCTGATCGCGGCGAGCCCCTGTTTTATTGTAGGAGATGTCTGTTTATTGTAATAATCATAACAGTACAATGTAAGATATTGAGAGGCGGCGCCTTCCATAAGGGTACGCCCTTCGCCAAAATTAATATTCGGAAAAACCAATGTTGTTTTTTTCATGCGTTTTTCTACATCGCTGCGCGCTATTTCTTTTTTATCGGGCGGCAGTAGGGGAAAATCATTTTCCATCGAAGAGAACCAGCATTCAGGGCATACAATTGATTGGTAAGTAAGCGGAAAAATTTCTCCGTATTTCGCGGATGGTTCGTAAAGCCTGTGAAGCTCATCTGTCAACTTGCCCGCGATTAATCTGCCGCCGCCTGATAACAGTTCTTCCTTGTGAAAGTTCGCGCCGCACGCGGGACATTCATATTCCTTTTTTGATTGAAAGGTTATTTTTAGTTCTTTTTCTTCTTCTTTTTTTTTCATTTTATGCTCCCTCCAATACAATCATGGCAATCGCGTTTTCTTTTTCATGCGAAAGCGATATATGCACTTTGTCCGCTCCTGATTTTTCCATAGCTTTTCGCGCTGTTCCTGTCAATTTAACTTCCGGTTTTCCGTTTTCATTGTTTATCACAATAATATCTTTTAGATTTATATTTGCAAGTCCTGTTCCAAGCGCTTTGCCAAACGCTTCCTTCGCGGCAAACCTTGCCGCGAGCCTTTGACTTGCCGCTTGTCTTTGAGCCGCGTTTTTTTCTTTGTTTGAAACAATGACGAGTTCATCAGTGTGAAAAAACCTTTCCAAAAGTTTTGTGTTTGTAAGCCAGTGTTCCATACGCTGTATTTGAACGATATCAATTCCAATTCCTGTAATCATTGTTCACTTTCCATAATTTCAATTTCTTCTATTTCATTTTCTTCTATTTCAATAATTACTTGCTGTTCTTCTCGCGCGATACGGCTGATAGAGCCGCGAAATTCCAGTGTCTTGTTTCCAAGCAAAGTTATTAACGTATTTTCATTAACAATATTTACCATAATGGAAAAATCATCATAACGTCTGTCTAAATTTATCGTTTCTGTATTTAATTCAATATTACTTTCCAAAACACTTCTTGGACCTTCCGCGGATACGCTTCCCGGTATTAATGACTGGTAGGTTAATTCATATCCTTCCGCGACAATTCCGCTAAAAACAGGAAAGACGGGAATATTTTTTGTTACTCTTTGTTCAAGGAGCATAAGAATTTCTATAGGTTGAACAGAAATTTCCAAAGGTTCGATACCGATCGCGCTTCCTTTTTTTCGCAATTGAACGGGAACTCTGTAACTGCCTTCGGTTGTGTATCTGGAAAGATCGATAAACGCTTCAATGTCTTCGTCTAAAATAGGTTGTATTCCGTCTCCCTCGCCTCTAAGTGAAACTCTTACAGCGCCCGGAAACGGACTCGCGGGAATCAATGTTTCGCTGGATTCTATTTGTAATGGAACTGTAAAAAATCTTGTCTCCAAAGTATTCATTCTATAAGATACCGATATTATAAGCGCAGCCGCCAGCGAAAGAACTTTGACAGGCCATTTTTCAATTAATTTAGCGAGGATTTTTTCTTTATTCAACAAGAACCTCCCTGTCTTCCGCCGAAGATTCCTGCTGTTCGATTTCTTTTCTATTTCCTTTGTCGAATAGTTCCTTTAATTTGCGCGTAACTTCTGTTGAAGTTAAATCGTAATAAAGTTTAGCGTCATACGCGAGGGAAATGGCTCCGCTTTCTTCGGAAACAATTAATATAACAGCGTCGGATTGTTCCGCCATTCCAAGACTTGCTCTGTGCCGCGTGCCGAAGTTTTTTCGTATGTCCTGTCTTTCGGAAAGCGGTAAAAAACAGCTCGCGGCGGCTATCTTTCCGTTATGAATAACCATAGCTCCGTCATGAAGCGGTCCGTCAAATTCAAAAATCGATACAATTAAACTCGAAGAAATTTCCGCGTTTATTTTTGTGCCGGTTTCTATTATATTTTTTAAATTGATCTTGCGCGGGAATACAATCAGCATTCCGCGCCTGCGCTGAGATAAAAGTTCCGCGGCTGTTATTACAGCGTCAAGTTTTCCTATCTGTACAGTCGCGTTCGGGCTGAAAAATTCGGCTTGCCCGAGCCGCATAAAAATTTTTCTAAGTTCGGGTTGAAACACAATAGCTATCGCTATAAAAAGACCCGGCGCGATTATGGTAAGTACCCATTGTAAGGTAGTTAAATTAAAAAGCCAGGCGATACCGTAAACAAGAGCGAGAAAACCCGCGCCTTTAACAAGCGGAAGAGCCTGAGTTTTTTCAAGGAGTTCGTAACCTTTATAAATAATGAACGCAAGAATGGCTACATCAAGAACAGGGCGGATTAATTCGTATATTGAATAGAGTTTTTGTAAAATAGCCATTTATCTACTATAACATGGTAAATTGTATTTAGTGAATAGCGGTTTTTATCTTGTCTGAGATTCCTTTTCCATTTAAATTGTTTATTGCCAAAAGCTCTTCCCTGGTACCCAATGCCTTATCTTCTTCCAAAAACTTGTTTTCTACCGCTAAAACTAATGTTTGAGCCGCGCATTTGTATTGATGAGCCAATGAAGCCGCGTATTCGCCAAAACCGCCTTCTTTTATTCCTTCTTCGATAAAACAAACCAGTTTATATTCGTTCATAATTTTTATCAGATGCTCTTCGTCGATTGGCTTTAAGAATCGCAGGTTATATAAATCAACGTCGATTTCCTGCTGTTTTAAAATCGCCGCTGCGTCAATTACTTCTTTATAAAGGCTTCCTGTAAAAGCAAGGCAAACTTGATTTATACCGTTATTTCTTACCCATATCCCGCGCCCGGTTTTAAGCGGCATGGAGAAAGCGTCAATCTCCAACGGACAATACGCCTTCGGATACCTGATGATAATAGGACCCGATTTTTTTTCAAGCGCGTACTCCAACATAAGTTTCATTTCATTTTCGCTCGCGGGGCACAGTATTGTCATATTTGGCGTGCTGCGGAATATTGATATATCAAAAAGCCCTTGATGAGTTTCTCCGTCCGCGCCGACAAGTCCGCTTCTATCCAGCGCGAAAATCACAGGCAGTTTTTGTAATGCGGTATCGTGTATGATCTGGTCTACAGCGCGTTGAATAAATGTTGAATAGATTGCCACAACCGGTTTTAACCCTTGCGCCGCGAGACCCGCGGCGAAAGTTACGGCGTGTTCTTCCGCGATACCTACGTCAAAAAAACGTTTTGGAAAAACTTGCGCGAAACCGGAAAGACCTGTTCCGGATTGCATCGCGGCAGTGATGGTTATAATTTTTTTGTCTTTTTGCGCTGCCTGTAAAATAGTATCTGAAAAAGCTTCTGTAAAACTTTTCTTTTTATTTTGATCACCTGTTGATGAACTTTCGCTGTTTGATATACCTGAATCGACAGAAAAAGATCCTACACCGTGATAACTGTCGGGATCGGTTTCGGCGAAATCGTATCCTTTACCTTTGCGCGTGTTTAGATGTATTACAACAGGGCGGTTTAATTTTTTTACATCCTGTAAAACCCCGATTAGAGCTTGTATGTTATGGCCTCCAATTGGACCTACATATTCAAATCCAAGATCGACAAAAAAATTGTCAATGTAGAATACCGCTTTTACAGCGCGTTTTAATCTTACTACAAGGTTAAAAAAAGCTTGTCCCACAAAAGGGATTTTTTTCGCCATCGCGTCAAAATGACGGCGGAAAGTTTGGTATTTTTCTTTCATGGAAAGGCGGCTTAAATATTTTGAAAGCCCGCCGACATTGCGGCTAATAGACATTTTATTGTCGTTTAGAATTACAATTAATGGCAGTTCCAAATGACCCGCGTGTGATAACGCTTCATACGCCAATCCGCCTGTAAGCGCGCCGTCTCCGATTATCGCGATAGAAAGAGCTTTTCCACCCTGTATGCGATCTGCCGCGAGTAAACCAAGCGCGGCGGAGATCGAAGTGGAAGCGTGTCCTGTGTTAAAAGAGTCGCAGGGGCTTTCATTTCGTTTTGGAAAACCGGCAAGTCCTGATTGTTTTCTAAGAGTTGTAAACGGCGCCGGTCTTTCCTGCGCTGTAAGAATTTTATGCGCGTAACATTGGTGCCCTACATCCCATACAATTTTATCTTTTGGCAGATCAAATACACGATGTAACGCGATAGTAAGTTCGACAACTCCAAGATTAGACGCGAGATGCCCTCCGTTATTCGATACGGTGCTGACAATCTGTTTCCGTATTTCCGCCGCGAGATGATTGAGTTCGCGTATTGTCATTTTTTTTAAATTATTCATTTAATTTCAGAATTCCCGCTTAAAATTCTAAAATCTTTAAGGTATTTTCGCCTGGATATAACAAGGTCTGTAAGTTCAAGATGCATGTTTTGATCAACAGTTTCGGCAATCGGCAGAAGATATTTTTCTGTTTCATTGATATAACGTTCTACAAAACTAAGATTGTTTACAAAACCAAGCGAAATCATGTTGGAAATACGATCCGCCACTTTTAGTATTTTCGCGTTACGCGAACCTTTTTCTGAAATTCGAGTTAGAAAATCAGGTTTTGTTTCTCCGTGACGGCGCGTTACTTCCAATACAAGGTTATACACGGCATGGCTTTCAAAGTCGATTGACAATAAAATGTTATGATTAAAATCGGGAATATCTTCAAGCACATCATGTACTAACGATGCTTTAAGCAAAACAGAATCTATGTATTTGTAATCGACAAGAATTGCCATAGTATCAAGCTGATGACGGAACATATTACCGCCGCCTTCGCGTGATTTACCGATTAGATATGTGGCAAGTTGAATATAAGGCGCGAGCCTTGTTCCGCTTAATTGATCCAGTTGTTCAGCATTCATTAAAGATCCCTTAAATAATTCGCGAATTTTGTTGTGCGTGTTATAGCTTCTTCCAGTTTGGTTTTTTGTTCGGTAACAAGTTCTGCAGGCGCGTTTTTAACAAACTGTTCGTTATCAAGTTTTGCCTTTAAACTTTCAATATACTTTTGATCTTTTTCCAAATCGTTTGTAAATTTCTTTTTTAACGCCGCGGTATCAACCGCTTCGGCTATAAATACAAATACTTCAAATCCCGCACCAGCCATGCCGATAGAACCTGAAGGTTTCGCGTTTGAAGATTCGATTGTAAGGTCGCCGATTGAAAAATCACCGATCCCCGCGAGAAGTTTTATTAAACCTTCGTTTTCTTTAAATGGTTTTTCGTTTTCTTTTGACGCGTTTATGGTTACACGCAGTTTTTTATCGGGAGTAATACCGCATTCACTTCGTAAAGTCCGAACCATACCAACAAGTGATTGTAAAGACGCGAAATCTTTTTCTTCCTGAGCGTTATAATTTTTTTCGTCGTATAGCGGATACCGGGCGTTTATCAATAACTGTGTTTTATTTTCTATTGGAAGTTTTTGATAGATTTCTTCGGTTATAAACGGAAGCAATGGATGCAAGAGCCGCAGCGATTTTTCAAGTACATCCAAAAGAATTGTCGCGGCGCGATCTTTTTCGGCATTTATTGTATTTGAATCATCAATACCTTTCATCGATAATTTTGTAGCTTCTACATACCAGTCGCAAAAATCATTCCAAAAAAATTCATAAGCGGTTAAAGCCGCTTCATTATAACGGTAAGAAAGAAAGCTTTCTTGAATATTTTTAGCGGCTGTATTTAAGCGTGAATAGATCCATTTGTCTACGGCAGTAACCCGCGGATTTTTTATTAAATTACGTCCTTCCAAATTCATTAAAATATAACGGCTCGCGTTCCATATCTTGTTTGAAAACTTGGATCCAAGTTTAAAAGATTCCTTGTCTACGAGAACATCCTGCCCTTGCGCGCACATAAAAGCGAGAGTAAACTTCATTGAATCCGAACCGTATTCATCTACAAGTTCAAGCGGGTCAAGTCCGTTACCTAAAGACTTACTCATCTTGCGTCCCTGTTTGTCGCGAACAAGGCTGTGAATATAAATGTCACGGAAGGGAGCTTTACCTGTAAATTCAAGCCCTGCCATGATCATTCTCGCGACCCAAAAGAAAATAATGTCATAAGCTGTGATAAGCGCTGTAGTGGGGTAGTACTTTTCAAGGTCGGGAGTTGAATCGTTTACTTTTTCCCAGCCAAGTGCACTAAAGGGCCAAAGCCAGCTAGAGAACCATGTGTCAAGAACATCCGGATCCTGTTCGATGTTTTTGCTTTTACACTCCGGGCATGAAC